>Ga0066256_1000113_pt1 | contig 355984 bp, 331 predicted proteins | sample ThiBio_1000_biof_FD_87107 | JGI IMG/M metagenome (GOLD analysis project Ga0066256, IMG submission 87107) | Wastewater bioreactor microbial communities from Cape Town, South Africa - Thiocy_expt_1000_biof (version 2) | ecosystem: Engineered > Bioreactor > Thiocyanate-remediating >... | reverse complement strand
GCGTGTAGAGGGGAATGACGTGGTCGCCCTTTTTCAGGGTGGAGACGCCGGGTCCGGCATCGACGACGATGCCGGCGCCCTCGTGGCCGAGGATGGCGGGGAAGAGGCCCTCGGGGTCGGCGCCCGAGAGGGTGTAATAGTCGGTGTGGCAGATGCCGGTGGCCTTGACTTCGATCAGCACCTCGCCGGCGCGCGGACCTTCCAGGTCCACTTCTTCGATGGTCAGGGGCGCGCCTGCCTTCCAGGCGATCGCGGCTTTGGTCTTCATGGGCTGCTCCTTTAGCGGCGTATGCGGCGGCAATATAGCCGCGCGTGCGCGGGCAGCGGGTGTTCCGGCCCGAGGATGGCCGCCGCCCGCCGCAAATTGGCCGAAATGGATCCTTCGGCCGTTTGCGGACGCTTCGTGCCTGCGGGTGCCGCGGGTTTACAGCCGCTTGATGAACACCTGGCTGTTGCGGCTGCGGTCGTAGTGCGCCTGCTTGTCCTTGGGCAGATCGGCTACGCTGCCCTGGGCGAAGCCGCGCTTGATGAACCAGTGCGCGGTGCGCGTGGTCAGCACGAACAGCCGGGTGATGCCGGCCGCCCGGGCGCGGCTTTCGATGTGGCGCAGGAGCTTGTCGCCTTCGCCCGTGCCCTGCCACTGCGGATTGACGGTCAGCGCGGCCATCTCGGCCATCTTTTCCTCGGGGTAGGTGTAGAGCGCCGCACAGCCGTAGATGACGCCGTCGTGCTCGCTGACCGAGAATTTCTCGACGTCGCGCTCGATGCTGCCGCGGCCGCGGCGCACCAGCGTGCCGTCCACTTCCACCGGTTCGATCAGGTGCAGGATGGCGCCGACGTCGTCGATGGTGGCCGGGCGCAGGTCGTCCAGCGTGTCTTCCACGACCATGGTGCCCACGCCGTCGTGGGTGAAGACCTCCAGCAGCACGCCGCCATCCAGGTCGTAGGGCACGAGATGCGCGCGCGCTACGCCCAGCTTGACCGCGCGCGAGGCGTGCTTGAGCACCACGGCCGTGCCCGCGTCCAGGTCGCCCTGGGAGATCAGGGCGTCGGCATCCTCGCGTGCCAGCTCGGTATCGACGTAGCCTTCCTTGTCGTGGATGATGGGGGCGTCGGTCAGGAAGATCAGCTTTTCGGCGCGCAGGGCCACGGCCACGGCGGTACCGACGTCTTCCATGGAAAGGTTGAAGGCCTCGCCGGTGGGCGAGAAGCCCAGCGGCGACAGCAGCGTGATGGACCCCTGGCCCAGCGCCATGTTCAGCGCCTCGGCGTCGACCTTGCGCACCTGGCCGGTATGGCGGTAGTCGACGCCGTCGATGACGCCGACCGGCCGGGCGGTGATGAAATTGCCCGAGATGACCCGGATGTGGGAATGGGACATGGGCGTGTTGGGCAGGCCCTGGCTGAACGCCGCCTCGATGTCCAGGCGGATTTCACCGGCCGCTTCCTTGGCGCATTCCAGCGCGGCGGCGTCGGTCATCTGCAGGCCGCGGCCGAACTGGAAGGGGATACCCTTGAGCCGGAGCTGTTCGTTGACCTGGGGGCGCGAGCCGTGGACCAGGACCAGGCGTATGCCCAGGGCGCTGAGCAGCGAGAGGTCCTGGATCAGGACGTTCAGGGCGCCCGCCTGGACGAGTTCGCCGCCGAAAGCCACCACGAAGATCTTGCCGCGGAAGGCGTGGACGTAGGGCGCCACCTCGCGGAACCACTGCACGAACCGGGCGTGCAGGTCGGAGGGGGCAGGATCGGGGTCGGGAGGTTGTGCGGCTGCGTTCATCCCAAAATTATAATGATGGGTTAACCCAAGTTCTTCTTATGGTCGCACAATCACGCAAGAATGTGCCTTTGGCACGACGGCGCAACCCGGTTCCGCCCATTACCTACCCCGAAGACCTGCCCGTCAGCGGCCGGCGAGACGAGATCGCGCGCGCCCTGGCGGCGCATCAGGTCATCATCGTCAGCGGCGAGACCGGGTCGGGCAAGACCACCCAGTTGCCCAAGATCTGCCTGGACGCCGGCCGAGGCGTGGCCGGCATGATCGGCCACACCCAGCCGCGCCGCCTGGCGGCGACCTCGGTGGCACGCCGGATCGCCGAGGAGATCGGCACGCCGCTGGGCGAGGTGGTGGGCTACCAGGTCCGCTTCAACGACCGCACGGCCCCGGGGGCCTCGGTCAAGCTCATGACCGACGGCATCCTGCTGGCCGAGTCGCAGCGCGACCCATGGTTGCGCGCCTACGACACGCTCATCATCGACGAGGCGCACGAGCGCAGCCTGAACATCGATTTCCTGTTGGGCTACCTGCGCCAGTTGCTGGTCCGGCGGCCCGATTTGAAACTGATCATTACATCGGCAACCATCGACGCGGAACGCTTCGCCCGGCATTTCAGCCTGCCCGGCCAGCCCGAGGTGCCGGTCATCAACGTCTCGGGGCGGCTTTATCCGGTCGAGGTGCGCTACCGGCCGGTGGATACCCGCGGCATGCAGGCCAGCGACGCCGACGAGCAGCCGGCCAGGAAGCCCGAGCGGACGCGCGAGAAGGAGAACCTGTCCCGCGACGAGGAACGCGACCTGATCGACGCCATTGTCGATGCCGTGGACGAGTGCGCCCGCCACGGCGCGGGCGACGTGCTGGTGTTCCTGCCCGGCGAGCGCGAGATCCGCGAGGCGGCCGAGGCCCTGCGCAAGCACCATCCGCCCGGCACCGAGGTGCTGCCGCTGTTCGCCCGGCTGTCGCAGGCCGAGCAGGAACGGGTCTTCCACCCCAAGGGCAGCGGCCGCCGCGTGGTCCTGGCCACCAACGTGGCCGAGACCTCGCTGACGGTGCCCGGCATACGCTTCGTGGTCGATACCGGCCTGGTCCGGATGAAGCGCTATTCGTGGCGCAACAAGGTCGAACAACTGCGCATCGAGCCGGTCAGCCAGGCTTCGGCCAACCAGCGGGCCGGCCGCTGCGGCCGTATCGGGCCGGGGGTATGCATCCGCCTGTACGAAGACACGGACTACGCGGCGCGCCCGCCTTTCACCGATCCGGAGATCCTGCGCTCGTCGCTGGCCAGCGTCATCCTGCGCATGAAGTCGTTGAAGCTGGACGATATCGAACAGTTCCCCTTCGTCGAGGCGCCGCCGGGGCGGGCCGTCGCCGACGGCTACCACCTCCTGCAGGAGCTGGGCGCCATCGACGAGGACAACGTGCTCACGCCCGTCGGGCGCGAACTGGCACGGCTGCCGGTGGACCCGCGCATCGGCCGCATGATCCTGGCGGCGCGCGACCAGTCCTGCCTGAGCGAGGTGCTGATCATCGCGGCCGCGCTGTCGGTGCAGGATCCGCGCGACCGGCCCATGGAGGCGCAGGAGGCGGCCGACCAGGCCCATGCCAAATTCGCCGACGAGCGGTCGGAATTCATGGCTTTCCTGAAGCTGTGGAAGTGGTTCAACGAAGCGGTCGAGCACAAGCAGTCGCAGCGCAAGCTGGTGGAGAACCTGCGCCAGAATTTCCTGTCGCCGGTGCGCATGCGCGAATGGCGCGACGTGCATTCGCAACTGGCCGCGGTGGTGGGCGAGCATGGCTGGCGCCTGAACCAGACCGAGGCCACGCTGGAGCAGATCCATCTGGCGCTGCTTGCCGGGCTGCTGGGCAACATCGGCTACAAGTCCGACGAAGAGGCCCAGTACCTGGGCGCGCGCGGCATACGGTTCTTCATCCATCCGGGCTCCCGGCTGGCGAAGAAGGCAGGGAGGTGGGTCGTGGCGGCCGAACTGGTCGAGACCTCGCGCCTGTTCGCGCGCTGCATCGCGCGCATCGATCCGACGTGGGTGGAGCGCGTGGGCGGCCACCTGCTGCGCAAGAACTGGTCCGATCCGCGTTGGGAAAAGAAGGAAGGGCGCGTGGTCGCCAACGAGCGCGCGACGCTGTATGGGCTGACCATCTATGCCGGCCGCCGGGTCGACTATGGGCGCATCGATGCGCGCCAGGCGCGCGAGCTGTTTATCCGCGAGGCCCTGGTTACCGGCGAACTCGACAGCCGGCTGCCCTTCATCGCGCACAACCGCAAGCTGGTCGCCGATATCGAGAAACTCGAGCACAAGTCGCGCCGGCCCGACATCCTGGTCGACGAGGACCTGATCTTCGCGTTCTATGAACGGCAGGTGCCGGAAGACGTGAACCGGGTGGTGACGCTGGAGAAGTGGTATCAGGAAGAAGCGCGCAAGCCCGGCGGCGACAAGCTGCTGTTCCTGTCGCGCGACGAACTGATGCGGCATGAGGCCGCGGGCGTCACGACCGAGGTGTTTCCGAAGAGGCTGTCGCTGCACGGCATCGACATGGCGCTCGACTATCACTTCGAGCCGGGCTCGCCGCGCGACGGCGTGACGCTGTCGGTGCCGCTGTTCGCGCTGAACCAGCTCGATCCGGCGCGCTGCGAGTGGCTGGTGCCCGGCATGCTGAAGGAGAAGGTCCATCTGCTGCTGAAATCGCTGCCGCAGAAGCTGCGCCGGCACTGCGTGCCGCTACCCGAGTACGCGGCGGGCTTCTACGACCGCTGGTTCGAGCAGGCGCAGAAGCCGGACCGCGGGCTGGTCGAGGCGCTGATCGCCGACGTGCGCGAGCGGACCGCGGTGCAACTGGCGCCGTCGGACTTCAAGCAGGAGACGCTGCCGGCGCATCTGTCGATGAACTTCCGCGTGGTGGACGAGCACGGCCGCATGCTGGACATGAGCCGCAACCTGTCGCACCTGAAGGCGCAACTGGGGCGCGAGGCGCAGGCTACGTTCCAGCAGGTGGCCGCGCGCGACAAGGAGGTGGCGCAGGCGCTGGCGCACGAGAACCTGACGGACTGGACCTTCGGACCCTTGCCGGAGCTGATGGAGATCAAGCGCGGGGGCTTGTCGGTGATCGGCTATCCGGCGCTGGTGGATCGTGTCACGCACTGCGACCTGGACGTGTTCGACGATCCGGACGAAGCCGCGCGGCATCATCGCGCGGGGCTGCTGCGGCTGTTCCGGCTGCAACTGAAGGAGCAGGTCAAGTTCCTGGAGAAGAACCTGACCGGCATGACGCAGATGAGCATGCTCTACATGCCGCTGGGCACGCAGGAGGAACTGCGAGACCAGATCGTGGACGCGGCGCTGGCACAGGCCTGCCTGGCCGACCCGTGGCCGGCGGACGCGGCATCGTTCGCGCAGCGGCGTACCGAGGGCAAGGGCCGGGTGGGGCTGCTGGCGCAGGAGATCGCGCGGCTGGTGGCGGCGGTGCTGACGGAGTGGGCCGCGGCGCAGCGCAAGCTGCCGCAGGCCAAGCCGCATGCCGCGGCCCATGGGGACATGGAGCAGCAGATGCGCGGGCTGATGGGGAAGTGGTTCGTACGCGAGACGCCGTTCTCGCAGTTGTCGCATTTCCCGCGGTATTTCAAGGCGGTCCAGGCGCGGATCGACAAGCTGCGCGCGGATCCGGCGCGCGATGCGCGGTTGCTGGCGGATCTGAATCAGTTGCTGGTGCCGTATCAGCGGGCTCGGGCGGCGCGCAAGGGGGTGGCGGATGGGAAGCTGGACGAGTTCCGGTGGATGGTGGAGGAACTGCGGGTGGCGTTGTTCGCGCAGGAGTTGAGGACGCCTATGCCGGTTTCGGTCAAGCGGTTGCAGAAGAGTTGGGAGGCGTTGAGCCGGTAGGGTTCTCAGGTCAGGCTGCGTCGCAGCTCCGGCGCGCCCGGCAGGTTGGGCGGGGGGCTGTCGGTCTGGAGGCTTTCGAGCAGGCGTTCCAGGTGGCCGATGTGGGGCAGCATGGGGCCGTAGAACAGGGTCTGGCTGCCGTTCTGGATCAGGAGAGTGGGAAAGTCCTCGATGTCCTGGTCGTCGAGGAGATCGGGGTGTTCCTCGACGTCCACCCACAGGAAGGCGTGATCCTTGAAGCGGCCGGACAGTTCTTCGAACTTGGGCAGGTATTCGCGGCAGGTGCCGCACCAGGCCGCGCACAGGCATGCCACCAGTATGGTCTGCGGATCGTCGAGGCGCCGCGAGAGGTCGCTGGCGCCGGTGTCGGGAAGATAGACGGCCATGGTGCGAGGAAGTAGGGAGTTGTAGCCATTATGCCTGTGCCATGCGTCATACTTGCAACCGTGGCTGAATTCCCGGAGTTCCGATGACTTCTTCTCCTGTCGAACGCGGTGACGTCAGCGCCGGCCTGCAAGGCGTGGGGCTGGCCTTCGGGCGCGCGGTAGTGTCCCAGTTCCGTGGGCCCATGCTGCTGGCGCTGTTGTTGCCGTTCCTGGTCGCCCTGGTGGGCGCCGTGGTGTTGATCTGGCTGTTCTGGACGCCGCTGACCGAGTGGCTGCAGGGCACGCTGTTCTCGTTGCCGCTGATGGGGCAGATCGACAGCATGCTGGTCGCGATCGGTATCGCGTCGCTGAAGCTGTGGCTGATACCGGTCGTGGCGACGCTGATCCTGTTGCCGCTGTCGGGCATATTGGGGCTGGTCGTGGCGGCGGTGTTGATCATGCCGCTGGTGTTGCGCAACCTGGAACAGAACGATTATCCGGGCCTGCAGCGTCGCGGCCGCAATGCCACGGTGGCCAGTGTCTGGAACGCGGTGTGGGTGGCCACGCTGTTCGTGCTGGGGTGGCTGTTCACCATGCCGCTGTGGCTGCTGCCGCCGTTGGCGGTGCTGCTGCCGATCGCGTGGTGGGCCTTTGCTTTCACCCGCATGCTGCGGCTCGACGCCATGATCGAGCATGCCTCGCCAGAAGAGCGGCGCATCCTGATGGCGCGGCACAATCGCGGCTTCTGGGGGTTGGGGCTGATCTGCTCGCTGCTGAACCTGCTGCCGCCGGCCTGGTTCCTGTTGCCGGTGTTTTCCGCGCTCCTGTTCTCGCACTTCGCACTCGAGGCGCTGCGCCGCTTGCGCAGCGAAACCACGTCATGAACGACACAGCCGTTTCCCATCGCCGTATCGGCCTGATCATCATCGGCGACGAGATCCTTTCGGGCCGTCGCCAGGACAAACATTTTTCCAAGATCGTGGAGCTGCTGGGCGCGCGCGGCCTGCGGCTGTCGTGGGCGGAGTTCCTGGGCGACGATCGCGAGGCCCTGGTCGCCGCGCTGCGGCGCAGCTTCGCGAGCGGCGACGTGGTGTTCTCGTGCGGCGGCATAGGCGCGACGCCCGACGACCACACGCGCCAGGCGGCCGCGGCCGCGCTGGACCTGCCGCTGGCGCTGCACGACGAGGCCCGCGAGCTGATCACGCAGCGCTGCGCGGAAACCGCCGCGCAGGGCTCGGGTACGGCCGACATGACGGCGCCGGACAATCTGCGGCGCTTGCAGATGGGCGAATTCCCGGTAGGCAGCGAAATCGTGCCCAATCCGTACAACAAGATTCCGGGGTTCTTCATCCGCGACCACACCTTCGTGCCGGGCTTCCCGGTGATGGCGTGGCCGATGATCGAATGGACGCTGGACCATCGCTACGCGGGCCTGCACCACGCCGTGCCGCACGTGGAGCACTCGTTCATGGTGTTCGAGCTGGCCGAGTCCAGCATCGCTCCCGTGATGGAAGCCATCGAACGCCGCTGGCCGGGCGTGAAGGTGTTCAGCCTGCCAAGCATGGGCGAGGGCAAGCGGCGCCACATCGAACTGGGCGTCAAGGGCGACCCCGACAGCGCCGCCGAGGCCCTGGCCCACCTGCGCGACGAAGCCCGCCGCCTGGGCGGCGTCTTCGGCGCCGCATCAACCTAAAAACAAAAAAGCGGAGAACGAACACCGTTCTCCGCTTTTTTACCCAGGGCACAGCGGATCCGGCTCCGCCGGTCCGCCAGTGCCGCCCCCTTGAGGGGGCGCGCGAAGCGCGTAGGGGGTGGGCCTATGCAGTCTTTCGAGCGCGAGTCGTCTTGCCGGTTTCGGCGGCGGCCTTGAACGTCGCGTTGGCGGCGGCGGTCAGGTTGGACTCGGCCATTTCGGCAGCCTGCTTGGCGGCCTTGTTCACCGATTCGTAGGCCGAGGTGGCGGTGGCCAGCGAGGACTTCAGCAGGGCCAGGGCGCTTTCCGAGCCGGCCGGGGCGTTCTTGGCCAGTTGCTCGACCACGTCCGACAGCTGGCGCTGTTGTTCGGCGATCTGGGCTTCGCCCAGGCGGGTGAATTCGTTCTGCACGCCGGAGACGATGTCATACACGTGCTTGCTGTAGGCCAGCGCCTTTTCGGCGTTGGGCTGAGCCAGCGCGGAGACGAACGCCAGGGCTTCCTGGCCGTCCTTCAGCGTGAAGGCTTCCTGGGCTTTCAGCGAGGCCTCTTCGAACGTGGCCTTGGTCACCTTGAGGTGCAGGTCGACCAGCTTCTCGAAGCCGGCGAAGGCGGTGTTCTGCGCGGCGAGCAGGGCGTCGAAGGCGGCTTTTTGGGTGGCCAGGGCGCGTTCGGGGGTGGCAAACATAGGGGGCTCCTTGAGGACTGTCTACACGAGGCGACCGGGAAACCAGGGGAGTACGCCCCAAAAAGCCCGATCCTGGTGCACGCACCGTATCGCGGTAAGCGCTTTTGCTGCGATGCACAAAACGTATTTTAAGGACGTATGGTTGAAAGTCAAGGTACTCGGATGAAAAAAGTGCACAGTGTGGGCCAAACCCATAAGTGACTGATTGAAGACATGTTTTTACGCCAGGAGAAGAGGATGGCGCAAAAATGGAGGGAGCGTCCCAGGCCGCCCGCTCCCGCAGGGAATGTGTTGCATTGCGCCACATTTCTTTGGTGCGATGCGCCATGTCGGGAGCCTTCGCATGCCCCTGCATGGTGCGGGACGTGGTGCGGGGGCTACACTTCCCGACTGATCCGATCCGAAAGGCCGCCGTCGTGGGTTCCCCGCTGCCATCACGCCTGATTTCCCCTTTCTTCGTCCTGATCTGGAGCACCGGCTTCGTCGTCGCCCGCTACGGCCTGCCCTACGCCGAACCCCTGACTTTTCTGTCGATGCGCTTCGCCGGCGTGCTGGCGGTACTGGCGCCGTTCAGCGTCGGCGCCGGCATCGCCTGGCCGGGCTGGCGCCAGGGCATCCACATGGCGGTGGCCGGCGTGCTGTTGCAGGCCGGCTACCTGGGGGGCGTCTGGATCGCCATCCACTTGGGCATGGGGGCGGGCCTGGCGGCGCTGGTGGTGGGGCTGCAGCCGCTCCTGACCGCGGTGGCCGGGCGCTGGATGGGCGAGCCGCCCTCCGCGCGGCAGTGGGCGGGGCTGGTCCTGGGGTTCGTGGGCGTGGCCCTGGTGGTGGGCAACCGTATCGGCATGCTGGGCCTGACCTGGCAGGCTTTGGCCTTCGCGGTGGCGGCGCTGCTGTCCATCACCGCGGGCACCCTCTATCAGCGGCGCTTCTGTCCCAGGGTGGACCTGCGGGCCGGGCTGCTGTTGCAGTTCGGCGCTTCGCTGGTCGTGGTGCTGCCGGCGGCGTGGCTGTTCGAGACCATGGCGGTGCAGTGGACCTGGGCGCTGGCCGGTGCCTGGGCGTGGTCGGTCTTCGCGCTGTCGATCGGCGCCATCTGCCTCTTGTTCCTGCTGATCCGGCGCGGGGCGGCCACGCGCGTGGCCAGCCTGATGTATCTCACCCCGGCGGTGACGGCGCTGATGGCCTGGGCCGCCTTCGACGAGCCGTTGACCGCGACCATGGTGGCGGGCATGGCGCTGTCGGCCTTCGCGGTGGCCTGGGCTCAGGGGAAACGATAGGCTAAACCGTCACGGCTTCGTGGTTTCCATCCCTTAAACTCGTCTCACCGCTGCGGGAATTGTCGGCTCGCGGCGCAACTATCCAACGAGGCAGGAGATAAAAGAATGGCTATCCACAAGAAAGCTGTGTCCGCGGCGATCGGGGCCGCTGCCCTGGCCAGCGCGGCCGTCCTCGCACCCACGCAGGCGATGGCGCAGGGCTATCCCACTCGCCCGGTCACGATGATCGTCCCGTTCGCCGCCGGCGGTCCCACCGACGTGGTGGCGCGCTCGCTGGCCGAGGCCATGCGCAAGTCGCTGGGCCAGACCGTGGTGGTCGAGAACGTCGGCGGCGCGGGCGGCACCATCGGCACCGCCCGCGTGGCGAAGGCGCCGAACGACGGCTATACCGTGCTGCTGATGCACATCGGTTTCTCGACCGCGCCGGCCCTGTATCGCAAGCTGAGCTACGACCAGGCCCATGACTTCCAGCCGGTCGGACTGACCGTCGACGTGCCCATGACCCTCATCGCGCGCGAGAACTTCCCGGCCGCCAACATCAAGGAGTTCCTGACCTACGTGAAGGCCAACGCCAGCAAGCTGTCGATGGCCAATGCCGGCATCGGCTCGGCGTCGCACCTGTGCGGCCTGATGTTCATGAGCACGATAGGCTCGGAATTCCAGACCATTCCCTACAAGGGAACCGCGCCGGCCATGAACGACCTGCTGGGCAAGCAGGTGGACTTCATGTGCGACCAGACCACCAACACCACGGGTCAGATCAAGGCCGGCAAGGTCAAGGCCTACGCGGTTACCAGCAAGACCCGCGTGCCCAGCCTGCCGGATCTGCCCACGCTGGACGATTCGGGCCTGAAGGACTTCTCGGTGGGCATCTGGCACGGCCTGTGGGCGCCCAAGGGCACCTCGCCCGAGATCGTCGCCAAGCTCCAGGCTTCGCTGCAGGCCGGCCTGGACGATCCCGCGTTCAAGCAGCGCATGACCGAACTCGGCGCCATCGTGCTGAACGACAAGGCCACGCCGGCGGCGCTCGACGCCCTGGTGAAGTCCGAAACCGCCAAGTGGGGCGCGGTCATCAAGAAGGCCGGGGTCTACGCCGACTGATCCCGCCATTCCCGGCATGGGGGCGGCTGTCCAGGGGGACGCCGCCCCCATTTTGTTGCCTTTTTTGTAATTTTTGCCGTGGCATTTAAATAACGACTTAAAAAGTGCGCGCTAAGTCGTTCATTTAATGGAGATTTTTATGTCGAAATCTGATATGCTGCGGCGCCTGGGCTGAGTCGTTACCGGAGGAAACATGGCGCGCATCAGAAAGAGCATTCTGTCGGTTTCATTGATGTGCGCACTGACCGCCGGGCTGGTCCTGCCAGCCGCCGCCCCCGTCGCCTACGCCGCCACCACGACCTCCAAGAGCGCCAAGGCCAAGCCGGCGAAGAAGGCCACCGCCACCAAGGCGAAGTCCACCAAGTCCGCCAAGTCCGCCAAGGCGTCCAAGACCGCCTCCGCCCCCGCCAAGAAGCGCACCGCCAAGGCGGCCCCCAGGAAGGCGGTCGCCGCCGCCAGCATCCGCCATGCTTCCTACGCCCCCTCCGCCGCGCTCGAGGATGCCGACGGCAACCTGTCGCTGCGTTCCAGCGTGGCCTTCGTGCAGGACCTGAATTCCTCCGATGTCCTGTTCGCCAAGAACGAGGGCGCGGTGGCTCCGATCGCCTCCATCACCAAGCTGATGACCGCGCTGGTCGTGGTCGATGCCGGCTTGCCGCTGGACGAGATGATCGAGGTCACGACCGACGACATCGACACGCACAAGTTCACGCATTCCCGCCTGTCGGTGGGCACGCGCCTGTCGCGGGCCGACATGCTCCACCTGGCGCTGATGTCTTCCGAGAACCGCGCCGCCAACGCGCTGGGCCGCAACTACCCCGGCGGCCTGCCGGCATTCGTGCAGGCCATGAACGCGAAGGCCGTGGCGCTGGGCATGCAGGATACGCACTACGTCGAGCCCACGGGTCTGTCGAGCGAGAACGTCTCCAGCGCCCGCGACCTGGTGCGGCTGATGCGCGAAGGTTCGCAGCGCCCGCTGATCCGCCAGTACACGACCGATACCGAGTACTCCGTCGAGGTCGCCGGCCGGCACCAGACCTTCCGCAACACGAATCGCCTGGTGGCACGTTCCGACTGGAACATCATCGTGTCCAAGACCGGCTTCATCAACGAAGCGGGGCGCTGCCTGGTCATGCTGGCCAACATCGGCGGCCGCGACATGGCCATCGTGCTGCTCGATTCGGTCGGTTCGCTCACGCGCACGGCCGATGCCCAGCGCATCCGCCAGTGGGTCCAGCGCGAGATCGGCGCGCTGTAAGCCGCTTTCCCCGCAGGTCCAGACAACGCCGCGCTTGCGCGGCGTTTGTTTTTCGCGCGGCCTCAGCGCGTGGCGGGCGCGAACCTTTCCTCGTACAAGGCGAGCAGCCAGTCGATGAACACCCGCACGCGCGGGGACAACTGGCGGTGCGAGGGATAGAGCACCGACAGCGGCAGGCCCGGGCTGGGCCATCCGGGCAGGACCTCCACCAGCCGTCCGTCCCGCAGTTCGTCCAGGACATGGAAGCGCGGCAACTGGATCAGGCCGCAGCCGCGCAGCGCGCAGGTCACGTAGTTCTCGGCGTCGTTCACCGACATCCAGCCGCCCAGCGCATAGGCGCGGACCTGGCCGTCGACCACCAGTTCCAGCGGATAGTCGGCCGTGCCCTGGCTGGCGAAGAAACGCACGGCCTGGTGCCCCGCCAGCTCGTCGGGATGGCCGGGCATGCCGAAGCGCGCCAGGTAGGCGGGGCTCGCGCAGACGACCTGGGGCATGATGGCCAGCGCCCGGGCAACCAGCGACGAATCGCGCGGACGGCCCGCCCGTATCACGCAATCGACGCCTTCTCGGACCAGGTCGACCAGCCGGTCGCCGCTGCTGACGACAAGGTCGATACCCGGGTAGCGATCGCGGAACCGGTCTATGCTGGGCAGGACGATGCGGGTCGCGTGCGTGCCGTGCATGTCCACGCGCAGGACGCCGCGCGGATTCGACGCCACGTGCCGCAGCGAGGACTCCGCCTCGTCCAGTTCGCTCAGCACGTGCACGCAGCGCTGGTAGAAGGCCTGGCCATCCAGGGTCGGGCGGACATGGCGCGTGGTGCGTTCGAGCAGGCGCGTCGCCAGCCTGGCTTCCAGCTCCTTGATGGCGTGGGTGGCGGTGGCCCGGGGAATGCCGAGCGCCATCGCGGCCCGGCTGAAGCTGCCCAGTTCCACGATGCGGGTGAACAGTTGGAGCGATTCGAAGCGGTCCACGAGGATTGTTGTCTGCTATTGAATTGATATGCCAATTTAGCAGGGTTTATCTCAATCCAATAAACAAGAAGAATGCTCGCCATCGCTTCTTCTTTTTCTTATCAGGAAACCCTCATGGGCATAGACATCACGAAAACCGCCATCGTCACCGGAGGCTCGCGGGGCATCGGCCAGGCCATTGCCCGCAGGCTGGCGGCCGATGGCTACGCGGTGGTCGTCAACTACGCCGGTAATGCCGCCAAGGCCCGGGAAACCGTGGCCGCGATCGAGGCCGCCGGGGGGCGGGCGCTGGCGGTCCAGGGCGACGTGGGGCGCGAGGACGACGTGGCCGCGCTGTTCGACGGCGCCCGCCAGGCCTACGGCCGGATCGACGTGGTGGTCAACAGCGCGGGCGTGATGCCGATGGCGCCGATCGCCCCGGGCAGCCTGGCCGATTTCGACAAGGTGATCGCCACGAACCTGCGCGGCGCCTTCCTGGTGCTGGCGCAGGCCGCCGCGCACGTGGGCGAAGGCGGGCGCATCATCGCACTTTCCACCAGCGTCATCGCACGCGCCTTCCCGTCCTACGGCCCCTACATCGCCTCCAAGGCGGGGGTCGAGGGATTGGTGCGGGTGCTGGCGAACGAGCTGCGCGGGCGGGGCGTCACGGTCAATGCGGTGGCGCCGGGGCCGGTCGGCACCGAGTTGTTCTTCAACGGCAAGACGGCCGAGCAGATCGACCAGATCGCGCGGCTGGCGCCGCTGGAGCGCCTGGGCACGCCGGAGGAGATCGCCGCCGCGGTGTCCTTTCTCGCGGGCCCGGACGGCGGCTGGGTCAATGGGCAGGTGTTGCGGGCCAACGGCGGCTTCGCCTGAGGCGGGCCGCTCTGGCCCGCCCCGCGGGTCAGGCCGCCGATACCGCGTGCGACGGTTCGTAGCCCAGGGCGTCGGAGATCTGGCCCGCGGTGTCCACCAGCGCGTCGATCCAGCCGTCCTGCATGCGGTCCGCCGGCGCCGAGATCGACAGGCCGGCAATCAGCTTGCCCGTGTCGTCATGGACGCCGGCGGCGATGCAACGTACGCCCATTTCCAGTTCCTCGTTGTCGCGGGCATAGCCCTTGGCGCGTACCTGGTCCAGTTCGCGTTCGAGCTTGGCCAGGTCGGTCAGGCTGTTGCCGGTATGGCCCTGCAGCCCGGTGCGCAGGGCGTAGGCGCGGATCAGGCGGGCATCGTCGGCCGACAGGAACAGCTTGCCGGTGGAGGTCAGGTGCAGCGGTGCGCGGCCGCCGATGGCGCGCACCACCTGCATGCCCGAGCGTTCGCTGTAGGCGCGGTCGATGTAGACGATCTCGTCGCCCTGGCGCACCGAGAGGTTGACGGTCTGGCCGGTCAGGCGGTGCAGCATGCGCATGGGCGTGATGGCGGCGTCGCGGACGTTCAGCCGGCCCTTGACCAGGTGGCCCAGTTCCAGCAGCCGCATGCCCAGGCTGTACATGCCGCTGTCGACCCGGTCGACGTAGCGGCCGGCCACCAGGTCGTTCAGGATGCGGTGGGCCGTGGACGGGTGCAGGCCGGTGGCCTGGGACAGCTCTTTCAGGCTGACGGGATCGGGATGCTCCGCCAGGGCGTCGAGCAGGTGCATGGTGCGTTCGAGCACCTGGATGGCGATCGGCGGTGTGGGAGCTGCGGACGGGGCGATCATGGCCGCGTCGGGGGTCGTGACTCTTGGCATTGTCGTGGTGAGTCTCTACGCGATGAAGCTAGTTTATCCCATATGGTGAAATTTTATAGCTTTATTACACCGCAGATGGGTGGCCTTTCTGCGTTGCAGCAGGCCATTTCTTATAGAGTCAGTATAACGCCTGCGCGGTGAATTTCCGCGGCGCAGCATCCAATGTTGTCATACAAGGCACACGGGGATACCCCGAGGCTAACGCCTGACCCGCGACACAGCTGCCAGGCAGTCCCCGACCAGCGCCGGGCCGCGATAGATGAGGCCGGTGTAGAGCTGGACCGCGTCCGCGCCCGCCGCGAGCTTCTCGGCCGCGTGGCGGCCTTCCAGGATGCCGCCCACGCCGATGATGGCCAGCGCGTCGCCGGCCTGGCGCCGCAGGCGTTCCACTACCCGCAGCGACATTTCCCGCACCGGCGTGCCGGACAGGCCGCCGGCTTCGCCCGCATGGGGCAGGCCCTGGACGGCATCGCGCGACAGCGTGGTGTTGGTGGCGATGACGCCGTCGATGCCGTGGCGCGGCAGCAGGTCGGCGATGGCGTCGATCTGGCTCTCGTCCAGGTCCGGCGCGATCTTGACCGCCAGCGGTACGCGGCGGCCGTGCCGGGCCGCCAGGGTGTCCCGGGCCTGGTCGAGCTGGCGCAGCAGGCTGGACAGCTCGTCGGCGCCCTGCAGGCTGCGCAGGTTCTGGGTGTTGGGCGACGAGATGTTGATGGTGACGTAGTCGGCGTGCGGATACACCGCTTCGAGCCCGGCCAGGTAGTCGTCGGCCGCCTTGTCGATGGGCGTGTCGGCATTCTTGCCTATGTTCAGCCCCAGGATGCCGCCGCGCGAGCGATAGCCGCTGCGCTGGACGTTGGCCAGGAACACGGCCAGCCCGTCGTTGTTGAAGCCCATGCGATTGATCAGCGCCTCGGCGCGCGGCAGGCGGAACAGGCGCGGCAGCGGGTTGCCGGGCTGGGGCCGGGGCGTGACCGTGCCGATTTCCACGAAGCCGAAGCCCAGGCCGCCCAGCGCGTCGATGTGCGCGCCGTTCTTGTCGAGGCCGGCGGCCAGGCCCACCGCGTTCGGCAATGTCAGGCCCATGAGGGTCACGGGACGGTCCGGGGCGCGGGCGGGGCGTGTCCATCCCATGTCGTGCATGCGTTGCAGCGTGGACAGGGTCAGGGCATGGGCGGTTTCGGGTTCCAGGGCGAACAGGGCTGGACGCAGCAGCGGATAGGCTTGAAAAAACACGGACATCAGGCGGAGGGGGATCAGGAGGTGGAGGACGGCGCATCGTCGGGATGGCCGTGGCGGGTGGAGGCGTGCAGGCGGCTGGTATCGATGACGGCCGGCGCGGCGGGCTGGGCGTCCGGCGCGCCGGCGTACTCGCGCCATTCGCCGTTGACCAGCATTTCCAGCGGCCGGAAGTTCACCTTGTAGGCCATCTTCGGGCTTTGTTCTATCCAGTACCCCAGATAGAGATGAGGCAGCTCCAGCAGCCGGCATTGCTCGAGCTGCCAGAGTATGTTCCAGGTGCCCAGGCTGCCCTTCATGTCGGGATCGAAGAAGGTGTAGACCGACGACAGGCCGTCGGACAGCACGTCCATGATGGACACCATGCGCAGGCACCCCTGCCGGTCGCGGAATTCGACCAGGCGGGTGTTGACGCGGCTCTGGAGCAGGAATTGGGCGTACTGCTCGCGGCTGTCCTGGTCCATGCCGCCGCCGCGGTGGCGGGTCGACTGGTAGCGCTGGTAGAGCGAGTAGTGTTCGGACGAATAGGCCAGCTCGGCCACGAAGACCTGCAGGTCGGCATGGCGTTTCCAGGTGCGGGCCTGGATGCGGTTGGGCAGGAAGCGGTCCACCGGCACCCGCACCGGCACGCAGGCGCGGCAGCCGTCGCAGTGGGGCCGGTAGGTGAAGACGCCGCTGCGGCGAAATCCCATGCGCACCAGTTCGGAATAGACGTCGGCGTTGATCAGGTGGCTGGGCGTGGCCACCTGCGAGCGCGCCATCCGGTCCCCCAGGTAGCTGCACGGGTAGGGGGCGGTCGCATAGAACTGCAGCGCGGCGAAGGGGAGTTCTCGAAGGTGCGTCATGCGCGGTTCAGCCGGGAGCGGCCGCAGCGTGGGGTGCGTCCAGGTCGACGATCTCGCCGTCGTGGCGCAGCCTGCCCGATCGCCACGGAAGCTCGGGCATCCGGGTGAATTTTACAATCAGCTGCTCGAATTCCGCGCGGGCAATCGTCATGCCCCCCAGCGAGGCCAGATGATGCGTGTCCTGTTGGCAGTCGATCATCTCCACGCCGTGGCGGCGTAGGAAGCGAACCAGGTAGGCCAGCGCGATCTTGGAGCCGTCTGCCACCCGGGTGAACATCGATTCTCCGTAGAACATCCGGCCCAGGCTGACGCCGTACAGGCCGCCCACCAGTTCGCCGTCGATCCAGGTTTCCACCGAATGCACCTGGCCGTGCCGGTGCCAGAGCCGATAGGCCCGCTGCATGGGCAGCGTGATCCAGGTGGCGGGACGTTCGTCGCTGCGCGGCGCCGCGCAGGCGCGCATGACGTCGTCGAACGCCGTGTCCACCCTGACCTCGATGGCGGGGGCGCGTTCGACCTGCCGCAGCTTCTTGCGCAGCGAGTGCGAAGGCGAGAAGCGGTCGGTGAACAGCACCATGCGCGGATCCGGGCTCCACCACAGAATGGGTTCGCCCGGCAGGTACCACGGGAAGACGCCATGCGCGTACGCGGCGCGCAGCCGTTCGATGGACAGGTCGGCGCCCACGGCCAGCAGGCCCGGGGGATCCTCGAGTGCCTGTTCGAGCGGCGGGAAGGGCGTGTCCGGCTCCAGCAGGGCCGGCATGCGCGGACGCGGAGGGCTCAAGGGGCGGGCGTGGCGATTGCGGGAACCGGTTCGGGGCCGCGCAGCAGGGTGTCGCTGTGGATCTGGAACGTGCCGCGCGCACGGTCGGCGAAGAACAGCCTGAGCGCGGTCGAGACCGAACGGAAGGCCAGGTCGTCCCAGGGAATCTCGTCCTCGTCGAACAGGCGGGCTTCCAGGCTTTCGGGGCCGGGCTCGAACTCGACGTCGGTCAGGCGCGCGAGATAGAAGATGTGGACCTGGTCCACGTGGGGGATGTCCAGCACCGCGAACAACGGCCCCATCTCGATGCGGGCGCCGGCTTCTTCCTGGGTCTCGCGGGCAGCGCCCTGGGCGGTGGTCTCGCCCAGTTCCATGAAGCCGGCGGGCAGGGTCCAGTAGCCGTGGCGCGGCTCGATCGCCCGGCGGCACAGCAGCACCTGCTTTTCCCAGACGGGAACGGTCCCCAGCACCATGCGGGGATTCTGGTAGTGGATCGCGCCGCAGTGGTCGCAGAGATCGCGTTCGCGGTTGTCGTCGTCGGGTATGCGGTGGGCCAGCAGGTTGCCGCATTGGGAGCAGTAGCGCTGGGAGCGCGGAGCCGGGAAGTACGTGAGGGCGCGGTCGGAAGCGGTCATGGCGTGTCCAGGGGGCGGAGGCGGCGCTGCGCCCCGGCGGTTGCGGAGATCCGGGAGTCCGTCAAGTATACGAGAGGTGGCCGGGCGAAGCGGGTTGGCGTTCGCAGCCCACCGCGTAGACCACCGCGCGGAAGAACTGGTTCGCCGGGTCTCCGGCCACGCGCGAGTGCCAGTACTGGTGCACGTCGATGGACGGGATGCGCAGCGGCAGCCGGATTTTCTTGATCGGCGCGATGGGTTGGAACAGGTGGTAGACCTCGTCCGGAATGATGGCGATCAGGTCGCTGGCGGCCACGATGAAGGGAATCGCGGCCACGTGTTCGGTGGTGAGCCGCACCTGGCTCTGCACGCCGTGCTTGCGCAACTGGTCGTTGATCCACGCGAAGGTGATGGGCACGGACGGGGACTGGACCTGCGGTGTTCGGCCGAACTCGCGCAGGGTCATGGCGTCGCCGATGCGGGGATGGTCGCGACGGGCCACGCAGACGTAGGCGCGGCGGTAGAGATGCTGGCGCAGCAGGGCGTCGTGCGGGCGCGAGACGTGGCCGGCGACGACGTCCAGCTCGCCCGACTCCAGCGCGGCGGCCATGGTGTCGGCCGAGACCTGCGTGGGCGCGAGGCGGGCGTGCGGGGCGACTTCGGCCAGGCGCTTCATCAGCTTGGGCACCAGCACGATGGCGCCGATCTCGTTGACGCCGATGCGGAATTCCCGGTCCGTCACCGCCGGGTCGAAGCGGGCCAGCCCGGCGATCTCGGTTTCCACGATGCGCAGCACCCGCGAGGCCGGCTCGGCCAACCGCTGGGCGAAGGGCGTGGGAGCCATGCGGTTGCCCACGCGGACGAACAGCGGATCGGCGAAGCGCTTGCGCATGCGGTCGAGTTGGTAGCTCAGCGCCGACTGGGTCAGGCCCAGGCGCTGGGCGGCGCGGGTGACGGTGCCGTCCTCGATCAGCGCCAGCACCGCCCGCAGGTCCGCGATCTGGGGATCCTGGCTATCTGGATTATTCATAACCTATATCAAGGTAATGATCTTTCCAGAGCTTCGCCGAATGCCTAAGCTGCTGTCAATTCAAGAATCCATGCAAGGAGACGGGATGGCGGGCGAGACGCTGCTGGAAACCGATGTGCTGGTGGTCGGAGCGGGTCCCGTGGGACTCGCGCTGGCGATCGAACTGGGCATGCAGGGCCGCCGCTGCCTGGTGGTGGAACAGCATGACCGGGTGGGACTCGCGCCTCGCGCCAAGACGACCAACGTGCGCTCGCGCGAGCTGATGCGGCGCTGGGGCGTGGCCGGGAAGCTGGCGCAGGTCGCGCCTTTCGGCGTCGACTACCCGTCCAACGTGGTGTTCGCGACCCGGCTGGCCGGCCGGGAGCTGGCGCGGTTCGCCAATGCGTTCTATTGCTCGCCCCGGCGCGACGAGCGCTTTCCCGAGCATGCGCAGTGGGTGCCCCAATACAAGGTGGAGGAGGTGCTGCGGGACCATGCGGAAAGCCTGCCGGGCGTGCAATTGCGCTTCTCGACCCGGCTGGAGGATTTCTCGCAGTCCGGCCAGGGGGTCGAGGCCGTGCTGGCGGGGCCGGCCGGACCGCTGCGCGTGCGGGCGGCGTACATGGCCGGCGCGGACGGCGCCCGCAGCACCGTGCGCGCACGGCTGGACATCCGGATGGAGGGTGTGTCGCCGCTTTCGCATCACCGCAACATCATCTTCCACGCCCCGGGACTGGCCGGCATGCACGGGCTGGGTCCGGCCGTCATGTACTGGCTGGTCAACCCCGAAGCGCCGGCGGTCGTCGCACCGCTGGACGGCAACGACATGTGGACCTTCGGCTATGCCCGCTGCGACGGCGAGGAGCCGGCCATCGAAGGCCTGATGCGCGCGGCGCTGGGCCTGGACATCCCGATCGACATCCGCCATCGCGACGAATGGACCGCGCATCGCCTGATCGCCACCCGCTACCGCGACGGCAGGGTATTCCTGGCCGGCGATGCCTGTCACCTGCACCCGCCCTTCGGCGGCCACGGCATGAACATGGGCATCGGCGATGCGGTGGACCTGGGATGGAAGCTGGCGGCGGCGCTGGACGGCTGGGGCGGGCAGGCGCTGCTGGACAGCTACGAGGCGGAGCGCCGCCAGGTGCATCGCCGGGTGGTGGACGAGGCCGTGCACAACCTGTCGCACAGCTCCGGCAGCCTGTGGCGCGAAGGGCTGGAGGACGAGGGGCCGGCGGGAGACGCCGCGCGGCGCGAAGCCGAGCGGGCCATTCTCGTTTCCAAGCGCCAGGAGTTCGATTCGCTGGGCGTGGTGCTGGGCAGCCGCTACGAGCGGTCGCCGGTGCTGGCGCACGAGCCGGAGGGGGCGGACGAGCCCTGGGACTCGACGCGCTATGTGCAGACCGCGCGCCCGGGGTGCCGCGCGCCGCATGCCTGGCTGGCGCCGGGCCACGGCCAGGGCGCGTCCTTGTTCGACCATTTCGCCTTTCGCGGCCTGACGCTGCTGGCGACCCGTCCGGCCGCGCGGGACGCGGCGCAGGCGCTGGCCGCCCAGGCGGCGGGCGCGGGCATTCCGTTGACGGTGATCGCACCGCCCGTCGACGGCCTGCGCGAGCTGTATGGCGCCGACCTGGCCCTGATCCGGCCAGACCAGTACGTGGCCTGGCGCGGCCACGATCCGGGGGAAGGCGCCGCGGCGCTGGAACTCGCGGCGGGCCGCGCGGCGGTCCACGCCTGAGACAGAGCCGGCCTATTTCCCCATGCGAGTACAACCGGAGACGAACTCATGAACCTACGACGACGCAACTGGATGGCCGCCAGTCTCGTGCTGTTGGGGACCCTTCTCACGGTTTCTCGGGGGGCGCACGGCGCGGATCCGGAAAAGCCCTTTCCGGCCAAGCTCGTGACGCTCGTCGTTCCATTTACCGCCGGCAGCGGCAGCGACACCATTTCCCGCGTCATCGCGCCCAAGCTCTCCGCGCGCTGGGGCCAGCCGGTCGTCGTCGACAACCGGCCCGGGGCGAGCGGCAATATCGGGACGCAGCATGTCGCCCGTTCGGCGCCCGACGGGCATACGCTGTTGATGGCCATCAACACGTTCACCATCACACCCGCGCTGTACAAGAACCTTCCCTATGACCCGATACGGGACTTCGTGCCGATCGGGAAACTGGCCGAAGTCAATTCCGCGCTGGTGGTGCATCCGTCGCTTCCCGTGAACGACCTGCGCTCCTTCGTCACATACGTCAAACAGCACCCGGGTGAACTCAATTATGGGACGCCGGGCAATGGCACACCGCACCACATGTCGATGGAACTCCTCAAGAACGCGGGGGGCTTGGCCATTGTTCACGTGCCCTACAAGGGAATTGCCGGGGCGATCACCGATCTGGTCGGCGGACAGGTGCAGGCCATGATCGCAGGCATTCCGTCGATCCGTACACAGGCTCAGGCCGGGAAACTCAAGGTGCTTGCAGTGACGGGCGACAACCGCAGCGAGCAATTCCCCGCGGTGCCGACCTTTAAGGAGCAGGGGTATCCAGGGGTGGGGGAAGCTTCCGGCTGGTACGCCGTTCTTGCGCCGGCAGGAACCCCGAAGGATTTGGTGACGAGACTCAATCGGGACTTCGCCGAAGCGATGAACAGCCCGGATGTCGTGGCCGAACTGGAGCGGCAAGGGCTGCGCGTACGTACCGGGCCCCCTGATGAACTCCAGCGGCTGGTCGGGAACATGCTCGCGCGCTGGAAGGCATTGGCGAGCGCCGCCGGGATCGAACAAGACTAGGCACGAAAAGAAACAAGAAATGGAGACCGTTGATGACGCAATTGAAGATCGACATCTACAACCATGTCATGCCGCCCGCCTATCTCGAGCTCGTGAAAAAGCATTCAAAAAGCCCGGGATCGGTCAAGCGTGTGAGCTCACTGCGCATGCTCTGGGACATGGAGGCGCGGACGCGGATGCTCGACAACTGGCCGGAGGTGCGGCAGATCATCACCCTTTCGGTGCCTTCGCCGGAAATGCTCGGGGATCCGGGCGATTCGCCCGCCTTCGCTCGCATCGCCAACGAAGGAATGGCGGAAATCTGCCGAAAATGGCCCGACAAGTTTCCCGCATTCGTTGCGTCGCTGCCCATGAACAATCCTTCGGCGGCGCTTGTCGAGATGGACTACGCCATTGAGAAACTGGGCGCGCGCGGCATACAGGTGCTCAGCAGCGCCAACGGTATTCCCCTTGACGATCCGGAGGTGTTCCCGATTTTTGAGCGGATCGCGCGTGGATATCGCATGCCTGTCTGGATGCATCCGACGAGCAGCGCCTCGATCCCTGACTACCCAGGCGAGGCGATGTCGAAGTACGAAATCTGGCAGGTCCTGGGGTACCCCGTGGAGACCAGCATCGCCATGGCCCGCATGGTTTTTTCCGGGCTGCTCGAGCGCCTGCCCGAATTGCGCGTCATCACGCATCACTGCGGCGGAATGCTTCCGTATTTTGCGGGCCGAGCCGAAACGCTCTGGGCTCAATTGGGCTCCCGCAGCGAAGATCCCAAGGTCGCGGATGTCTTGCGGACACTGTCAAAACCACCCATTACTTACTTTAAATCCTTCTACGGCGATACCGTGCTTGGCGGATCGAGCGCCGCGCTGCGCTGTGGCCTCGATTTTTTTGGCGCGGATCACGTCGTTTTCGCGAGCGACTGCCCCTTCGACCCTGAAGGCGGTCCCATGTTCATTCGTGAAGGAATTCGTTCGATCGAGGACCTGGAACTGGACGAAACGGATGCAGGAAAGCTCTATTTCGGCAATGCCTCGCGCTTGCTGGGAATGGACTTCGGCTGTACCTGCCAGAAAGAGCAATGACTAACAGGAGACATATACATATGGCGCGCATATTGCATTTGATCGTGGCGGCATGTCTGGTCGGGGCCGCCCAGACCGCGGCCGCCTGGCCGACTCGTCCCGTACGGCTGGTCCTGCCCGGGGCGGCCGGGACGGCGCCCGACATCATGGCCCGGCTGCTGGGCGACAAGCTGTCCAAGCTCTGGGGCCAGCCGGTCATCGTCGAGAACAAACCCGGCGCCGGCGGCCTGGTCGGACTGGCGGCGGTGAAATCGGCCGAGCGCGATGACCACATGTTCGTGTTCACCCCGGCGTCGGTGCTGACGCTTACGCCCTACATGTACAAGAGTTCGCAGGTCGACATCGTCCGCGACTTCCAGCCGGTGGCCATGGTGGGCATCAGCCCGATGATGGCGGCGGTCAGCGCCTCGTCGTCCGCCAACACGCTGGCCGACGTGCTGGCCATGGCCCGCCGCCAGCCCGATAGTTTCGTGGTGTCGACCACCTTCCTGTACTCGGTGCCCAACCTCGCGGTGGACATGCTGTCGCGCGCCGCCGGCGTGCCGCTGCGCGCCGTGCCGTTTTCCAGCAGCTCGCAGAGCATATCGGCCGTGGTCGGCGGCGACGCGCAGATGCTGATCGACGGCGTGCCGCCCATCGAGCCCATGATCAAGGGCGGCCGGCTCAAGCCCGTCGTGATGTTCTCCGAGGGCCGGGTGCCCAATCGTCCCGACCTGCCCGCGGCCTCCGAAACCTATCCCTCGCTGGTCATCAACGGCTGGTTCGCGGTCGTCGCGCCGCAAGGCACGGGCAAGCCGGCCATCGAACGCATCAACCGCGACCTGGCCACCGTGCTGGCCGAGCGCGATGTGGTCGATAAGCTCGACACCCTGGGCGTCTATCCCAAGCCCATGTCGGTGGACGAATTCGGCCACTACTGGCGGGACGAACGCACGCGCTGGGAAAAGGTGCTGCGCGACGTGAATGCCCAGCCGGTGCAGCAATAGGAGGCCGGCGTGAGGACAGGACTGGAAGCGGCCTACATCGGCCTGGACAGCACGGCGCCGGCGGCCCTGGGAACCTATTTGACCGAGGTCGTGGGTTTGATGCCCGGCGAAGCCGCCGCCGACGGCGCCGCCACCTGGCGGGTCGATGGCAGGGCGCAGCGGGTGTGGGTGCATGAGGGTACGCGCAACGATGCCGCCTGCATGGGCTTCGAAGCGGCCGGCGCGCAGGTATACGACCGCGTGCTGGGACGGTTGTCGGCCCAGGGCTGGCGCATGCGGGCCGGTTCGGCGGCCGAGCGCGCGGCCCGGCGCGTGCGGGACCTGACCGTGATCCAGACGCCTTGGGACGTCCCGCTGGAACTGGTAACGGGGCTGGAAGAGGCGGCCACGCCCTTCGCGAGTCCGCACTTTCCCGAGGGCTTCGTCACGGCGGGGCAGGGCTTCGGCCATTTCGTCTTCGCCGTGGGCAGCGCCGAGGAATACGACGCGGCCCGCCGCTTCGCCATCGACGGCCTGGGCCTCGCCTTGTCGGACTGGCTGCGGCTGCCCATGGGCGAGATAGAGATGCACGTCTCCTTCTTCCATTGCAACCCGCGCCACCATTCGCTGGCCATCGCCTATCTGCCCCGGCCCGGGGTGCCGCAGCGCCTGCATCACATCAACTTCGAGGTCGCGCACGTGCGCAGCGTGGGCCTGGCCTACGACCGCGCGCTGCGCGCCGGTACGCCGCTCGCCAATACGCTGGGCCAGCACGCCAACGACGGCATGGTCAGCTTCTACAGCCTGGGCCCCGATGGCTGGCGCGTCGAGATCGGCGCCACCGGCCGCACCGTGGGCGACGACTGGAACGACGTGCGCGAATACGACCGCATCAGCGACTGGGGCCACCTGCCGCCCGATGCGCTGGCGCAGGCCCTGGCCGGCCTACCTTCTTCTTCCGCCTGAACAAGGAACCCATGAAACTCGTCACTTTCTCCCATCGCGGCAGGACCTCCATCGGCAAGGTCGAGGGCACGCGGGTGATCGACCTCGCGGCCGCCGACCCGGCGCTGCCCGCCACCCTGCGTGGCCTGCTCGCCGGCGGGCGCGGCCTGCTACAGCGCGCGCGCGACGTCGACCCCGAGCGGGCGCCGGCCTACCCGCTGGCCGACGTCAGGCTGGAGGCGCCCGTGCCCGATCCCGGCAAATACCTCGCCATCGGCATGAACTACGGCAAGCACGTGATCGAGGCCAAGCGCGCGGGCGTGGACGTGCCCGACAGCCAGGTCTGGTTCAACAAGCAGGTCAGCTGCATCAACGGCCCCTACGACCCGGTGCACATGCCGCGCGTGTCCGACAAGCTCGACTACGAAGCCGAGCTGGGCGTGGTGATCGGCACCCGCTGCCGCCACGTACCGGCGGCGCAGGCCAGGGACGTCATCGCCGGCTACCTCGTCTGCAACGACGTGTCGGTGCGCGACTGGCAGCGGCGTTCGGCCACCATGACCCTGGGTAAATCCTTCAACACCACCGGGCCCATCGGCCCGTGGATCGTCACCGACGACGAAGTGCCCGATCCGCTGGCGCTGACGCTGCGCATGCGGGTCAACGGCGAAGTGCGCCAGGAAGCCCGCACCGGCGAGATGATCTACAGCATCTACGAGCAGATCGCCTACCTGTCCACCGTCATGACGCTGGAGCCCGGCGACATCCTGGCCACCGGCACGCCCTCGGGCGTGGGCGCCGCCATGGACCCGCCTTCCTTTCTCAAGGTCGGCGACGTGATGCGCGTCGAGATCGACGGCATCGGCCACATCGAAAACCGCGTCATCGCCGAGCCGGCGTAGCGCCAGTCCAGGAGCCTCTTCGTGCCCAGAAAAGTCATCATCACCTGCGCCGTCACCGGGTCGGTGCACACCCCCAGCATGTCGCCGCACCTGCCCATCACGCCCGAGCAGATCGCCGAACAGGCCGTGGACGCGGCGCGCGCCGGCGCGGCCATCCTGCACCTGCACGCCCGCCACGCGGCCGATGGCAGGCCCGCCTTCGAACCGGAGGTCTATCGCCAGTTCCTGCCGCGCATCCATGCCCAGACCGACGCCGTCATCAACATCACCACCGGCGGCTCGCACACCATGACGCTCGAACAGCGGCTGGCCGGCGCCATCGACGCTTCGGCGGAAATGGCCTCGTGCAACATGGGATCGATGAACTTCGCCCTGTTCCCCGTGCTCGACAAAATGAAGGACTTCACCTTCCCCTGGGAGCGCGAGCACCTGGAGAAGACCCGCAACGCCATCTTCCGCAATACCTTCGGCGACATCGAAACCATCTTCGAAAACCTGGGCCGGGCGCACGGCACTCGCTTCGAGTTCGAGTGCTACGACGTCGGCCACCTGTACAACCTCAAGCACTTCGTCGACCGCGGCCTGGTGCAAGGGCCCATCTTCCTGCAATTCGTGCTGGGCGTGCTGGGCGGCATAGGCGCCGATCCCGAGAACCTCGTGCACATGAAGCGCATCGCCGACAAACTGTTCGGCGACAGCTACCAATGGTCCGTCCTGGCCGCCGGCCGCCACCAGATGCCGCTGGCCACCCAGGCCGCGCTGATGGGCGGCAACGTGCGGGTCGGACTGGAGGATTCGCTGTCGATCGGGCCTGGGGAAATGGCCACCTCCAATGCCCAGCAGGTGGGCAAGATACGCGGGATCCTGGAGTCCTTCGGCTTCGGAATCGCGACGCCGGACGAGGCGCGCGAGATGCTGGGATTGAAGGGGAGGGGCAAGGTGGCGCTGGCGGCGTGAGGCCCGCGAAGCATGGTTACGCGAGTACGTGTATAATCTTTTTCCTCAGACGCGGGGTGGAGCAGTCTGGCAGCTCGTCGGGCTCATAACCCGAAGGTCACAGGTTCAAATCCTGTCCCCGCAACCAAATAAGAAACGGCCTCGATGCGTATGCATCGAGGCCGTTTTGCTTTTCGTGATCGACCTTCATCAGTATCAGTACGATCAGGCACCAGCCAGCTTGATCAAGCTGCCAAATTTTTTCTAGCGATCCCCTGCAGCGCTTATTTGTCGACCTGTAGAAAAAAGGTCGTTGCAAGTCCCCAGAAGAAACTCAAAACGGATGCCAGGTAGAAAACTATTCCCATGACTCCCATCGTGCGCTGCTTCCAATGTGCAGCTTCCCAGCGTTCCTGAGTCTCTGTTTGAGTAGAGGCCGAGGCAAGGTACGGCAGGAGAAGACGAAACGCGAACTTTGCTCCGATGGCGCACGCCAGTCCAATTCCTGTCCAGGTTGCCACAGGTTCGATAAAGGCTTGGGGAACAAGGGGAAGAGCGCAGGCCGAGGCTAATAGCGTGATGGCGTTAAGAGCCATTGCGTAGTGGACGGCTTTGACCATTTCGTAAACGCCCTCGACCGAAGACACAAAGCAAAACGGCCTCGACGCAATGCGTTCGAGGCCGTTTCTTATTTGGTTGCGGGGACAGGATTTGAACCTGTGACCTTCGGGTTATGAGCCCGACGAGCTGCCAGACTGCTCCACCCCGCGTCTGAGCAAAAGATTATATCCCTGTCATCTTCGCAATGCAAACTGGAGCATGGGAACGTGCCTTCATGCGCGTTCCCTGCCGTCCCGCGCGTGCGAAGAAGAAAGGTCCGCGACCCGCTGCGCCCATGCCCGCGCAGGCTGCGCGCGGAAGAATGCCGTGTGCTCGGTCAGGTGTTCCGCAGCTTCCTCCAGCCAGCGGGCGGCGGGCAGGGCAGCGGAGGTGTCGGCCGCGCGAGCCCGGTTTGCGTAGTTTCGCAGCGTTGCGCCGGCATCGTGCGGCGTGGGCAGCGGTTTACTCAGCGCGTGCAGGGCCTGGCCTATCCACGGCGCTTCCGGCGCATCGGCCCGCCGGTCGAGCAAATGGCCCATGCGCGTGAGCGCGTGTCCCAGCGACAGCGCCGCCAGTGCGCCGTCGGCGGTGGCGGCCTCCGTGCCGGCGCGGGCGATCAGCGCCAGGACCAGGAAACGCAGGCGGGCCAGGTGGCGTGCCGCGCGTACGGGCGTGCCGGCTCGCTGCGCGATGGCGGCGATCTCGGCGCGTATGGCGCGATGGAGGTGCCGGCGGCGGCGCAGGGTGGTCATCGGGATCAGCCACCGGTAGGCGGCGTAGCTGCATGCGATGCCTGCCAGCAGCATGAGCTCGACCGTGAGTAGCGCCATCGGTTCGGCGGGCTCGGTGTTGACCGGTTGCGCCAGCACCGCGAACAGCATGTTGAAGGCCAGGCCGATGAAGGCCGTGCCGCGATGCGCCTGGGCCGTGGCGGCGGCCAGGATGAGCGGCGAGGCCAGGGCCAGCGACAGCCAGGGGTGGGGCACGATGGGAGCGACGCCCACGCGCCAGGCGAAAGCCGCGACCGCCGCCGCGGAGGCGCCGGCCAATACGCGCCGCATGAGCGGCACCGGTTCGTCGACCGAGGCGAACAGGGCGGTGAAGATGCACGCGCCCAGCATCAGGTAGCGCAGCGGTTCCCAGCCGGACGCCAGCCACGCCCCCGCGGCAAGCGCCGAGATGGCTACGCCGCGCCAGGCGGCGATGCGCACGCCGGCGATATCCGGATGGGCGGCGGTGGGCGAGGGGGCGGGTTCCGGCAAGGTTGCCGCCATGTTCCGGTAGCTCGCGGTGATGGCCGCCAGCGCCTGTTCGAATTCGTCCAGGCAGGTGTCGAACAGCGGATCGGCGCCGCGCAGGCGGCGGGTCGCGGTGCGGACGATCGCCAGCGAGGATCCGCGTCCCGCCTGGATGGTCTCGGCCAGGTCGTCCAGGCTGGCCCGCAACTGCTCCAGGTCTTCCGCGTGGCCCGGGGCCAGCGCCTGCGCGTGTTGGCGCAGCGCCGGCATGATGGCGATCAGGTCGAGCAGTCCCGCCAGCAGGCCGCGCATGGGCTTGAGCCGGCGCCGCTGGGACAGGGATCCGGCCGTCGTGTCCTCGGCGGTGGCCTCCAGTTCGGCCAGCGCGGCCACGAGCTTGCGCGCGCGCGGCGCGGTGTCGGCAAGCTGGCCCGGCCCGAGCAGGCGCGCGGCATGGCCCAGCGTTGCGCAGAGCAGGTCGCGGGTCTTCTCCAGCAGGGCGGTCGCCGGAGAGGGAGGATTCCACAGCGCGATGACGAGCAGCGAGGCGGCGATGCCTATCATGTTGTCGAGCATGCGCGCCGCCGCGAAGGCGGCCGTGTCGAGCGGCGTGCCGGCCGTCAGTACGACGATGACGGCGGTGGTCAGTCCGCACAGGGCCGCGCCGTAGGCGCGCTGGTGCCGCAGCAGGTTGCTGGCGCCGCAGCATAGCCCCATCCATACGCACAGCGCGGTCAGCAGCAGGGCCGGGTTGCCGCCCGTCAGCGCGGTCAGCCCGACGGCCGCCAGGCCGCCGGTCAGGGTGCCGAGCCATTGCATCAGGCTGCGCTCGAGCAGCAGTCCGCGCGTGGGCTGGCCTATCATCCAGACGGCCATGGCCGCCCACCAGGGGTTGGCGATGGAGAAGGCAGTCGCGGCCGCCATGGCCAGTATCGAGGCGGCGGCCAGTCTCAGCGCGAAGCTGCGCGAGGCGGGGTGGCGGAGAGCGGGAAAGAGGAGGAAAGGCTGGATGTGCATCGATGGCCCGTTGAAACTGAGCCTCCTCCAGCTCTGCCGGATCGTGGTGTCCGGCTTTGCGGTGCCGTCCAGGCGGACCGCGGGACGATTATAGAGGCTCGGGGCCCATCGTCATATTTCAGCGGCCTGCGGGGGCCTGGCGGGACCTCAGACCTCGGACAGCACGATGCAGTCGCGGCCCCGGCGCTTGGCCTCGAGCAGGGCTGCGTCCGCCCGCTCGACGGTGTCGGAATAGTGTTCGCCGTGGCGATAGGCGCTGATGCCCACGCTGGCGCTGATGGACTGGGACTGGCCGACGTCCGGCACGCCGGCGTGTTCGCGAATGCGCGTGCAGACCCGCTGCGACAGCGCCTGGGCCGACACCAGGGTCGTGCCGGGCATGATCATCATGAATTCCTCGCCGCCCCAGCGTCCGCACAGGTCGTACTCGCGCAGGGAGCTTTGCAGGATGCGGCCCACTTCGATCAGGGCGCGGTCGCCGGCGGCATGCCCGAGCGTGTCGTTGATGCGCTTGAAGTGGTCGATGTCCAGCATGGCGATCGTGTATGGCTGGCCCGAGCGCGAGGCACGCCGGCTTTCTTCCTTCAGCCGGTGCATCAGGTGCCGGCGGTTGGCCAGGCCGGTCAGGACGTCGCGGTTGGAGGCGTCGCTCAGGGCGACGTTCAGGTCCTGCATCATGCGCTGGTAGTGGTCGGAAATGCGGGCCAGCTTCTCCAGCTTGCGCAATTGCTTCTGGAATCGTTCGTCCAGGTCGTTCTCGCGCTCTTTGACCAGGGTCTGGTAGCCGTCGGAGATGTGGGTGACCCGGTCGAGCCGGGTCGTCTGGTCGAGGAAGGCGCGCCAGACTTCGTCCAGGGCGCCGCGCAGCGGGTGGTCCTGATACTCCGGCTGGGCCAGCAACTGCTCGATGCGCCGGCCGAGGTCCTCGATGTCGCGTTTCATGGTCGTGAAGGTCAGTCGTGGGCGACGATGGCAAAAGGAAAGCTGCAGTCTTCCTTGAATTCCTCGGCCAGTTCGGCTACCCGTTCGTTACGCTTATCGTAATGCCAGTTGACCGAGACCGGGTGGCCGCCGCCGTGGGCGTCCTCCAGCAGGTCGAAGACGTCCATGATGGCGCAGACGCTGCTGGTGTTCAGGTAGAGGAGGTGCAGCTCCAGCGACAGGGGGCGCCTGGCCTCGGCCAGGAAGCGTTCGACCCAGTCGATGACCTGGTTGAACAGGTCGAAGGAGTTCTCCGGGTAGGAATCGCCGGTCATGGTCAGGATGCCTGCGTCCCAGTCGCCGGAAATGGCGGGAGTGGACTGGCTGCCTGTAATCGTGAGGTTGCTCATGATGCTGGTGCTCGTTTGCTAGATGACGGCGCTCAGGCTGAAGAATGCCCGGCCCGTGTCGATTTCCCGCAGCGAGGCGCTGAGCGGCTCGCTGGCCTTGCGGGCGATGTCGATCAGGCCCAGGCCCGAGCCGCTGCTGGCTCCCGCGTCGCGTGGCTTGCGAAGCTGTTCCTTGTAGCTGGCCTTGAGTTGGGCCTTGTCCTGCCGGGCCAGAACGTTGATCCGCTCGAGCAGCGACTGGCCGTCGGCGATTTCCACCACGTTCCCGGCCGACACCACGTGGCGGCCGTCTTCCTTGTTGGCCACGATGACCGTGGCCATCGCTTCGTGCTCGGCATAGCCCAGGGCGCTGGCATAGTGCCGGATGTTCTGCGTCATTTCGATGTATGCGCCGAAAACGTCCATGGCCGCCGAGGGCTGCACCTGCTCCGCCTGCAGGTAGTTGCGCAGCGCATTGCCGATTTCTTCGATCAGGCTGCGCGAGATGGGCCCGTTGAAACACAGCATGATGCGGTCGCGGGTGAAGCTTTCGCGCATGGCGAAAAGGTCGATCGAATCCATCATGACTCCGCGCTAAGGTTGGCCTGCTCGAACTTGAATGACAAGACGGTGATATCGTCGCGCTGCGGTTGGCGGCCCTGGTAGTCTACCAATGCCTGGGTGACGGCGCGGGCCTGCTGGTCGAGCGCAAGCCCGGCCACCGACTGCAGCAGGTCGACCAGGCGGCGATTCCCGAAACTGAAGCCATGTTCACCTCCGGATTGGTCCAACAGGCCATCGGTGACGAGGTAGAACGTGCGATCGGCAAGGGGCAGCGTGACGTTGGCATATTCCCCGACGCGCTTTTCCCCCAGGGCGCGGCGGGCGCCCTTGTATTCCTCGACCGCATCGCCGCTGCTGGCGTAGAGCGTCATTTTCGCGCCGGCGAAGCGCAACTGTCCAGCATGCCGGTCCACGTAGACCAGGGCCGCATCCATGTTGGTGGCCAGCGCGCGCGGCAGTTCGGCGTCGCTCAGCATGGCCCGCATGGCCGCGTCCGTGCGGGTCAGGATGGCCGCGGGATCGCCCGGGCCGGCCTCGGAAATGGCGTGGTCGATGGCGGCGCGGGCCAGCATGGTCATCAGCGCGCCCGCGACGCCGTGGCCGGCGCAATCGACCACGCCCAGCAGGCAGTTGTCGCCGTCGGCCCGGAACACGTAGAAATCGCCGCCCACCACGTCGCGGGGCTTCCACAGCACGAAATGGTGCCGCCCCAGGGATTGCACCAACTGGCGGTCGGGCAGGATCGCGCGCTGGATCAGGCTGGCGTAGTCGATGGAGTCGTCGATGGTCTTGTGGGTGGCGGCCATGCGCTCGTTGGCTTCCTCCAGCGCCTGGGTGCGCTCGCGCACCCGCTGCTCCAGCTCGGTGGTGTGCGAGCGGACTTTCTCGGCCATGACGCCGAACGCGCGGCTCAGCTCGCCGATCTCGTCGCTGCCGCCTTCGGGCAGGGTGACGTCATAGCGGCCGGCCGAGATTGCCTGGGCCGTGTGCTGTAGCCGGCGCAGGGGCGCCAGCATCAGCCGGTCGACCGCGTAGCCGAAGCCCAGCAGCAGCAGGAACAGCACGGCGGCCAGCGCCAGCAGCGCCGGCACCAGCCACTGGTAATTGACGATGCGGGCGATGCCCAGATCCACCGACGTCAGGACGTACCACCGCAGTTCGGGCAGGTAGACCAGCGCGACGGCCGATTTCGCGCCGTTCAGCGTGGCGAACAGCGGAATGGCGTTGCCGGGGTTGGACAGGGCGTCGGCCATGGCCTGCTGCAGCTGGGTGCGCTCGGCACCTCGGGCCACCAGCCCCTGGACCGTGCGCTGGGCGGTTTCCTCGGCCGTCATGGACTTGTAGGCGATGCGCGTGGCGTCGGGATGGACCTGGATGTTGCCCTGGCGGTCGAAGATGATGGTGGTCACGCCCGGCTCCACGCCCTCCATGAAGCCCTTGAGGAAGGTGGTCAGGTCCAGGCCGGTGCCTATCATGCCCAGCCGTTCCTGGCCGTCGCGTACCTGCACGTTGAACCAGAATTTGGTCACGCCCAGCACGTGGTTGACGTCGATCTGCAGGTCGTAGGGGGCGCTGTCCTGCATGGTCGAGAAGAACCACGCATCCTTGGGTTCGGAACGTTTCAGTGTGTAGCGGGGCGTTTCTACCGTGGGGCCCTTGTCGTCGTTGTAATAGTAGGACGGTGTGCCGTCGATGACGAAATAGGAGTGGTCGCGGAAATCGTGCTGGTAGCCTTGGGCTTCCCGGAAGAAGCGGCTGCGTTTCTCGGGGTTGGCCGGGTCGCGCATCCAGTCCAGTGTCAGGGTCGAGCTGGCCATGCGCTGGGCCAGCGCCAGCTCGCGCATGACGGGGGCCAGCAGCTTCTGCTCGCTCAGCAGCGTGTGGTTGCGGGCATAGGCGACGCCGAAATATTCGCGGACGGCATTGATGCCCTGCCAGGCCAGCAGCGCCGCCGGCACCAGTGCCACGGCGCAGGCGAACAACAATGCCAGCAGCGATTTACCTCTCAGACCCAGCATGGCCATGCGGATTTCCTTGACAAGCGCGACATGCCGATCCGGCAAAGCCGCGATTGTGCCGGGCGCGCGCGGCTCATGCAACGAAACGTTGCGCCGCCGCCCGCCGGGCGAGGTGGGGCTTATGCATCGCATTACCTGGGGTGCAGTGGACGCGCGCGGCCATTGGGCCTAGAGTCAGGGATCGCGATGCGCGAATCGGTCGTCGCGAGGGACGACCGCTGGTTCAGACTATCGGAGACAGGCTTATGACCACGGAGCTTGCCAGAGAAGTCCGGCCCGCCGTGTTGGACGGCGCCGTTCGCTTCACCGCCCGGTTCGAGGGCCGCAAATCCCAGGAGTTCGAAATTTCCGCCGATGTGCTGCGTGAGCACTTCGGTGCCTCGGACGCGTCCGCCGACGCGCTGCTGGCTGCCTTCCACCGGGGCCGGCACGAGATCCTGACCGCGGCGGCGGACACCCTCGGCACGCCCACCAGCGGAATCGTCCAGCTAGGAACGGGCGACTTCCGCGCCTAGCCGGCGCCGGCTCTTCCTGCTCACGACGATGGCCGCGCCGCGGCCCGCTTGCGTGCGGCCGTCGCCAGCAGGATGCCGGTCGCGATGAGGCCGATGCCCGCCAGGTGGAAGAGGTGGACCCGCTCACCCAGGAACGCGACCGCCAGCAGCGTGCCGAAGACCGGCATCAAATGGATGAACAGGCTGGCGGGCCCGGCGCCCATCAGTTCCACGCCGCGGTTGTAGAAGAAGTTGGCGACGATGCCGGGCAGCAGGATCACGTAGGCGATGGCCAGCGCGCTGGGCAGGCCGGCCTCGATGCGCGCGCCTTGCGCATGTTCGTACAGGTACAGGGGCAGCAGCATCAGCGTGCCCATCAGGAAGGTGACGGTCAGCAGGCTGAGCGGGTGGATGGCCGGACGGCGGGCCAGTAGTGTGGTGTACAGGCCCCAGACCGCGACGGCGGCGACGATCCAGGCATCCCCCGGATTGAGCGCGAAGGCCAGCAGGTCCTGCGGACGGCCGCGGGTGGCGATGGCGGCGATGCCCGCCAGGGAAATGGCCACGCCGGCCATCTGGGCCAGCGAGGCGCGCTGGCCCAGCAGCAGGAACGAGAACAGCAGCGTCACCATGGGGATGGCCGACTGCATCAGCAGCGCATTGACCGCGGACGTCTCCCTCAGTCCGATGTAGACCAGCGTGTTGAAGCCGGCGATGCCCAGCAGCGACAGCAGGAGCAGGATGGGCAGGTGCCGCCTGATGACCGGCAGGTCGGCCCGCCAATGCCTGCGCGCCAGCACCAGCAGGATCAGCGTGCCGCCGGCCCAGCGCCAGAAGGCCAGCGCGATGGGGGGAACGGTGCCGCCGGCCGCGCGTCCCACGATGAAGTTGCCCGACCAGAACAGCACGGTGGTGATGAGCAGGAAATAGGCGGAGTTCCAGAGTCGGGAAGCGGGCATGGGGTCAAGAAGAGGTGCGAGGCCTGGTTGTTGTTCGTGCGGGGTGGTTTGCCCGAAGGCTTGTGACAAGCGCGTGCAGACGCTACACTAAGAACCGCTGCAGGGGCTTGCGCCCGCGCCGACAAGGCGCGGCCGGTCTTGCCGGTGGTCACGAACCCGGCTCCCAAAACGCCCCCGCATCATCACAGGCCGGTTCAGCATAACGTAGAACTCCGCCAGCTCGCCCTGAAGGTCGGGCCGGTCGTCCAGGCCACATGCTCTAAGAATCAGAACCCGTATTGGGAACCATACGGATTACGCCCGTTTGATCACACGCTCATGAACACCAGCGAGGCAAGGCTCGTGCTGGAGACTGCGCTCTTGTGCGCGCAGGAACCGTTGCAATTGTCGGAACTGCGCAAGCTGTTCGCCGACGAGGTCGGCAACGATACGCTACGCGGCCTGTTGCAGGACATTCACCAGTCATGGACCGAGCGCGGCATCGAGCTCGTTGCGCTGGCCAGCGGCTGGAGATTCCAGAGCCGGCCTGCCATGCGGCCCTATCTCGAACGCCTCAATCCCGAGCGGCCGCCGAAATATTCGCGCGCCGTCATGGAAACGCTGGCGATCGTGGCCTACAGGCAGCCCGTCACGCGCGGCGACATCGAGGAAATCCGCGGTGTGACCGTGTCCTCGCAGGTCATCAAGACCCTCGAGGACCGCAGCTGGATCGAGGTCATCGGCCATCGCGACGCGCCCGGCCGACCGGCGCTGTTCGGCACCACGCGCCATTTCCTGGACGACCTGGGGCTGAAGGCGCTGGACGAGCTGCCGCCGCTGGAGTCCGCCGAATCCGTGGCCGCGCTGAGCGGACTGGATGGATCCGGGGACCTGTCCCTGGCGGTGGAAGGGGCCGAGCAGGACATTCCGGGCGAGGCCGACGCCGCCGCCAATGACGACGCGGCCGCCGAGGCGGTCGTCGTTGACGAGGCAGTCCTCGTTGAAGAAGTGGTGGTTGTCGAAGAAGTGGTGGTCGTCGAAGAAACGGCGATCGTCGAAGCAGTGCAGGGGATCGAGGACGCCGCCGTCGCCGAGGGCATCGACCCCGGCGACACCGAGGCGGACGAGGCTCCCGCCGAAGTGCCGGACCCCCAGGAGCCCGCGGACGAGGAAATCGCCGCCGAGGCCGCCGCGGACGAACCCGCCGGCCACGAAGAAGCCGATATGCAAGCGCCCGATGCCGAGCCGGCGCCGGGTGTCGAGGACGAGGAGTCCTCGGTTACGAAGACAAGCAACCAAGACCATACATGAACGAAACCACGAACGATATGCCCCCCGCCGAAGGCGTGGAGGCGTCCGCTCCGTTGGAGGCAGGTGCGCCCACGCAGGAAAAGGCCCGGGGCCGGCGGAATTTGCGTACGCCTTTCCGCCGCCGCCGTCCGGCCGATGAAGCCGCGCCGGAGGCCGGAGCCCCGGCCGACGCGCCCGCCGCCGAAGGCGAGCAGGCTGCGCTGTTCCCCGCCGACGCCAAGCCGCAGCGCCGCAAGCCGCGCGAAGCGAAGGGTCCCCAGGAGGCCAGGGGCCCCCGGGGCGCCAAGGGCCCGAAGCCGCCGCAACAGCAGCGGCGCGGGGGCCAGAAACGCCGCGAGGCGGGTGCTCAGGGCGAGGCCGAGGGGACCCAGCTGGCGCTGCCCGATCTGAGTCCCGAGGAACAGCGCGCGGCCGAGAAAGAGGCCGACCAGGCGCTGTCCTTCCTCGACAAAGCTCCCGACCTCAAGCGCCGCCTGGGCAAGTACCTGTCCAGCGAGGCCGTCATGCCCAAGCTGCACAAGGTGCTGGCCGACGCCGGCATCGGTTCGCGGCGGGAAATGGAAGAGCTGATCCTGGCCGGCCGCGTGTCGGTCAACGGCGAGCCCGCCCACATCGGCCAGCGCGTGGCGCCCAACGACCAGGTCCGCGTCAACGGCAAGCTGGTGCAGCGGCGCCATACCACGCGTCCGCCGCGGGTCGTGCTCTACCACAAGCCCGCGGGCGAGATCGTCACCCAGGACGACCCCGAGGGCCGCGCCACGGTGTTCTCGCGGTTGCCCAAGATCAAGAATGGCAAGTGGCTGTCCATCGGCCGCCTCGATCTGAATACCGAGGGCCTGCTGATCTTCACGACGTCCGGCGACCTGGCCAACCGCCTCATGCATCCCCGCTATGGGCAGGAGCGCGAGTACGCGGTGCGCGTGCTGGGCGAGATGACCGACGAGCAGCGCCGGGCGCTGGTCGAGGGCGTGCAGCTGGAAGACGGCATGGCCGCGTTCGGCTCGCTGGACTACCTGGGCGGCGACGGCAGCAACCGCTGGTATCGCGTCACGCTGCAGGAAGGCCGCAACCGCGAAGTGCGGCGCATGTTCGAGTCGCAGGGCGTGGTGGTGAGCCGCCTGCTGCGCACCCGTTTCGGCGACGTGTCGCTGCCCCGCGGCCTGCGCCGCGGGCGATGGGAAGAACTCGATTCCTCGCTGGTGACCGCGTTGCAGGTCCAGTTGGGCTTGGTTCGCGCGGACGACGACGAGGAGGGTGGGCGCCGGGGCCGGCGCAGCACGCAGCCCGTGTCGCACGAGGCCGCGCTGCCCCCGGGCTTCGGTACGCTGGAGCAGAACGGCATGCATGGCGCCCGCGTCGGCCGCAAGGGCCGTATCCAGGGTGGCAGCGGCGCGATGCCGGGCGTGGGGCAGAGCTTTCCCTCCGATCCGTATGGCACGGGCCGGAGTTTCGCGGGCGGGCTGCCCAACGGGCATCCCCATGGCGGCGGCGAGCGTGCCAACGGACCCGGCGGGCGCAAGCAGGGAAAGAAAGGCCCGGCGAAAGGCCCGGCCCGGCCGGGAGCCCGGCCCGAGGGCCGCAAGCCCGAGGCCGGCGCGGCCGCCGGCGGCCGCGCCCAGCGCGGCCGGCCCGCCAAGGGCGGCGGTGGCGGCAACGGGCCGAAGGCGGGGAAGGGCGCTGGGCGTGGTCCGGGCGAAGAACGCCAGCCTCGTGGCGCCTCGGCGCACGAATCCCACCTGGGATTCCTGGGCGGGGCGAACGGGCGGGCACGCCGGGGCCGCGGCTAGGCGGATTCCTGTGGCGCGGTGGCCATTGGCTTGAAATAAAGACCGATTTGGCTTAACATCTACAGGCTAGACACCGCGTTTAGGGTTCAGTGCGCGAACAGGGCACTTTTCGAGCCGGTCTCCACCTTGCGCGATGGCTGCCCCCGACGTTTCCGTGGGCGGCTGGTGTGTATAGGGCAGGAGGGTTCTCCGGTTGAAAGGCGGCTTGCGGCATTCATGCCCAAAGTCTGGTCCCCGGTTGAGTCCTCCGACAACAGAACAGGCGGTCGTTCAGGTCATGCGGCGCGTAAGCGCGCGATCGGAACGATGTCGCAAAATGGGCTGGGCCGTGCAGCCCATTTTTTTTTGGTTTTCCGGTTCGTCTCTGTCGGATCCCCGGCCTGTGCCGGGCGACGGGCCACGGCCGATACACGGCGGCATGCCAGGCATGCCGTTCACGAACGAGGGCGCATAACGAGGCATGGCAGATCTTTTTCAGCTTACCGAACAATCCCTGGCGGGCCTGGGGGTTGAACTGGTCGACGTGGAACGCGCCGGGCAGGGGCTGCTGCGTGTCACGATAGATCGCGAAGGCGGGGTGCGCATCGAGGACTGCGAAGCGGTCTCCCGTCAGTTGTCGCGGGTCTACGAGGTCGAGAACATCGACTACGCGCGACTGGAGGTCGGGTCTCCGGGCACCGATCGTCCGCTGCGCACCGCCAGGGACTTCACCCGGTTCGCCGGCGAGCGCGCACAGATCAAGCTGCGCCTGCCGTTCGAGGGACGCAAGGTTTTTGCCGGCACGCTGGTTGTTCCGGAAGCCGATCCGGCCGCACAGGCGGATGGGGCAGACAAGGGCGCCGAACCCGAGACGTTCGGCATCGAATTCGAAGCAAAGGAAGGGGATATCCAGGTACTGCGGTTCACGCTCGACGAGATCGAGCGGGCCAAGCTGGATCCGGTTCTGAATTTCAGGGGCAAAAAGCGATGAGCCGCGAGATTCTGTTGTTGGTGGACGCGCTGGCGCGCGAGAAGAACGTCACGCGCGACGTGGTGTTCGGTGCTCTCGAGAGCGCGCTGGCCTCCGCCATGAAGAAGCTCTACAAAGAGGATGTCGACATTCGTGTCGCGATCGACCGTGAGACGGGCGACCATGAGGCGTTCCGCCGCTGGCTGGTCGTGCCCGACGAGGCCGGTCTGCAGATGCCCGACCAGCAGACGCTGCTGTCGGAAGCGCGCGAAGTCGTGCCCAACATCGAGCTGGACGATTACGTCGAAGAGCCGCTCGAGCCCATCGAGTTCGGTCGCATCGGCGCCCAGGCCGCCAAGCAGGTCATCCTGCAGCGGATCCGCGACGCCGAGCGAGAGCAGTTGCTGAACGACTTCCTGGAGCGCGGCGAGTCCATCGTGTCCGGCACCATCAAGCGCATGGACAAGGGCGACGCCATCATCGAGATCGGCAAGGTCGAGGCTCGGCTGCCGCGTTCGGAAATGATCCCGAAGGAAAACCTGCGCGTGGGCGACCGCGTGCGTGCCTACCTGAAGGGTATCGACCGCCAGGCCCGCGGCCAGCAGATCATCCTGTCGCGCGCCACGCCGCTGTTCATCGCCCAGCTGTTCGAGAACGAAGTGCCCGAGATCGAGCAGGGCCTGCTCGAACTCAAGGGCGCGGCCCGGGATCCCGGCGTGCGCGCCAAGATCGCCGTGGTCGCCCACGACCGCCGCATCGACCCGATCGGCACCTGCGTCGGCATGCGCGGTTCGCGCGTGCAGGCGGTGCGCAACGAGCTGGGCGGTGAGCAGGTCGATATCGTGCTATGGTCCGAGGATCCTGCGCAGTTCGTGATCGGCGCGCTGGCGCCGGCCAACGTCCAGTCCATCGTGGTCGACGAAGACCGCCATGCCATGGACGTGGTGGTCGACGAGGACAACCTGGCGATCGCCATCGGCCGCAGCGGCCAGAACGTGCGCCTGGCGTCCGAGCTGACCGGCTGGCAGATCAACATCATGACGCCTGACGAAAGCCAGGCCAAGCAGGAGCAGGAGCAAAGCTCCCTGCGCGAAACCTTCATGTCCAAGCTGGACGTCGACCAGGAAGTGGCCGACATCCTGATCGAGGAAGGCTTCACGGGCCTGGAGGAAATCGCCTACGTGCCGCTCCAGGAACTGCTGGAGATCGAAGCCTTCGACGAGGACACGATCAACGAACTGCGCAATCGTGCCCGCAATGCCTTGCTGACCGAGGCCATCGCGCAGGAAGAGCGGGTCGAGACCGCGCAGGACCTGCTGAGTCTGGAAGGCGTGACGCCCGAGCTGGCCGCCAAGCTGGCGGAAGGCCAGGTGCTCACGCGCGACGACTTGGCGGACCTGTCCGTCGACGAACTGATCGAGTTGACCGGCATCGATGAAGAGCAGGCCAAGCAGCTCATCGTCCGTGCGCGTGCGCACTGGTTCGAGCAGGCTTGAGTTTGCACATACCGTCGATCAGCCACACCGGGGAAGAGAAACGAATGTCGAGTAACACTGTCGCCCAGTTCGCAACCGAGCTGAAATTGCCCGCCAACGTACTGCTGGAGCAGTTGCGCGCCGCGGGAGTAAGCATCAAGTCGGTCGACGATACCGTCACCGAAAGCGACAAGGCACAACTGCTCGAATCGTTGCGCCGTGCCCATGGTGCGTCCGAGGACCGCAAGAAGATCACGGTCACCCGCAAGCAGACGTCCGAGATCAAGCAGGCCGATGCCACTGGCAAGGCCCGCACGATCCAGGTCGAGGTGCGCAAGAAGCGCGTCTTCATCAAGCGCGATGCCGGCGACGGCACCGAACTGGAAGCCGGCCAGGTCCGCCCCGAGGACGAGGTGCTCGTCGGCCAGGTGGAGGCCGAGGCCCAGGAAGCCGAGCGCCTCGAGCGCGAGCAGCAGGAGGCGCAGGCGCGCGAGCGTGCCGAAGCCGAGGAACGCGAACGCCGCGAGGCCGAGGCGCGCCTGCGTGAAGCCGAGGAACAAGCCCGCCTGGCCGCCGAGCGCGCAGCCAAGGAAGCCGAGGAAGCCGCGGTCGAAGCCGAGAAAGCCAAGCGCGCCGCCGTCGAGGCGGCCGCTGCCCAATCTACCCACTCTGCCGTGCCCGAGGGAGGGGCTGCAGTGAGCGATGTCGTAGCAAACCAGGCTGCGTCGAGCGCCGAGGCGGCGCGCGTCAAGGCTGAAGAGGCCCGCAAGAAGGCGGAAGAAATGCGCAAGGCCGATGCCAAGGCCGCGGAGGCGCGCGACAAGGCGCGCCGCGCCGCCGAGGCCGAGGCCGCCGCGTTGCGCGAGATGCTGAGCCGTCCGCGCAACAAGGTCCTGCATGCTCCGGCGCCCGCGCCGGCCGCCGCCGCCCCGACGGCCCCGATCGCCGGCACGCTGCACAAGCCGGCCGCGAAGGCCGGCGCCGGACAAGACAACAAGGCTGCCGCCGCGCCGGCCGCCAAGAAGGACGACAACAAGGCCGCGCCGGGCAAGAAGGTCCTGAAGGCCGGGGCCGTTGCCTCGACCTGGTCCGACGATGCCTCGCGCAAGAAGGGCCTGAAGACCCGCGGCGATGCCCCCGGCGCGAGCCGTGACGGCTGGCGCGGCGGTGGCCGTGGTGGCCGGAACCGTCACCAGGACCAGAAGGCGCAGCAGGTGGTCGAGAACATCGTGCGCGAAGTGCACGTGCCCGAGACCATTTCGGTGGCCGACCTGGCCCACAAGATGGCGGTCAAGGCGGCCGAGGCCATCAAGGTCCTCATGAAGATGGGCCAGATGGTCACCATCAACCAGGTGCTGGACCAGGAAACGGCGATGATCGTGGTCGAGGAACTCGGCCACACCGCGATCGCGGCCAAGCTGGACGATCCCGAGGCCTTCCTGGACCAGGCGCCGGCCACGGACGCCGTGGAAATGCCGCGTGCGCCGGTCGTGACCGTCATGGGCCACGTCGACCACGGCAAGACCTCGCTGCTGGACTACATCCGCCGCGCCAAGGTCGCTTCGGGCGAAGCGGGCGGGATCACGCAGCACATCGGCGCCTACCATGTGGAAACCGAGCGTGGCGTGGTCACCTTCCTGGATACCCCGGGCCACGAGGCGTTCACGGCCATGCGGGCGCGCGGCGCCCAGGCCACGGACATCGTGATCCTGGTGGTGGCGGCCGACGACGGCGTCATGCCCCAGACCAAGGAAGCGATCCACCATGCCAAGGCGGCGGGCGTGCCCATCGTGGTGGCGATCAACAAGATCGACAAGCCCGAGAGCAACCCCGATCGCGTCAAGCAGGAACTGGTGGCCGAGGAAGTCGTGCCGGAAGAATACGGCGGCGATTCGCCCTTCGTGCCCGTGTCCGCGAAGACCGGCGCCGGCATCGACGAGCTGCTCGAGCAGGTGCTGCTGCAGGCCGAGGTCCTGGAACTGAAGGCGGCGGTCGATGCGCCGGCCAAGGGCCTGGTCATTGAAGCCAAGCTGGACAAGGGCCGCGGCCCGGTCGCGACCATCCTGGTCCAGAGCGGTACGCTCAAGCGCGGCGACGCCGTGCTGGCCGGCGCGAGCTTCGGCCGGGTGCGCGCGATGCTGGACGAAGTGGGCAAGCCGATTGCCGAAGCGGGTCCGTCCATTCCGGTCGAGATCCAGGGCCTGACCGAGGTCCCGGCCGCCGGCGACGAACTGATGGTGCTGAGCGACGAGCGCAAGGCGCGCGAAATCGCGCTGTTCCGCCAAGGCAAGTTCCGCGACGTGAAGCTGGCCCGCCAGCAGGCCGCGAAGCTGGAGTCGCTGTTCGACAACATGGGCGAGGGCGTGCAGACGCTGGCGCTGATCGTCAAGACCGACGTCCAGGGTTCGCAGGAAGCGCTGGTCCAGGCGCTGACCAAGCTGTCCACGGACGAGGTGCGGGTGCAGGTCGTGCACGCGGCGGTCGGCGGCGTCTCGGAAAGCGACATCAACCTGGCCATCGCCTCGAAGGCGGTCGTCATCGGCTTCAACGTGCGGGCGGATGCCAGCTCCAAGAAGCTGGCCGAGAACAACGGCATCGACGTGCGCTACTACAACATCATCTACGACGCCGTGGATGACGTGAAGTCGGCCATGTCGGGCATGCTGGCTCCCGAGAAGCGCGAAGAGGTCATCGGCCTGGTCGAGATCCGCGAGGTCTACAACGTGTCCCGCATCGGCAACATCGCGGGCTGCATGGTGCTCGACGGCGTGGTCCGCCGCAATTCGCAGGTCCGCCTGCTGCGCAACAACGTGGTCCAGTGGACCGGCGAGGTCGATTCGCTGCGCCGCTTCAAGGACGACGTGCGCGAGGTCAAGTCCGGCTTCGATTGCGGTATCACGCTGCGCAACAACAACGACATCGCGATCGGCGACCAGCTCGAGGTGTTCGAGGTGAAGGAAGTGGCGCGTACCCTGTAAGGGGCACGTGCAGGCAGATGAGTCGTCACAGACAGAAGAAGCTCCCCGGCGGCGGCCGCAACCAGCGGCTCGCCGACCAGATCCAGAAGGATCTGGCCGAAATGATCCAGCGCGAGGTCGATACGGCCCGCGCCGGGCTGGTCACGCTTACGGGCGTGGACCTGACGCCCGATTACGCCCATGCGAAGGTGTATTTCACCGTCATGGGCGCCGAGCCGTCCCAGGCCGAAACCGCGCTGAACGAAAAGGCGGGGTGGCTGCATTCGCTGTTGTTCAAGCAACTGCACATCCACACCGTTCCCACGCTGCATTTCTTCCACGACCGCCAGATGTCGCGCGGCATGGAAATGAACCGGCTGATCGCCCAGGCCAATACGCCGGGCGTCCTGGCCGACGAACTGGCCGAATCCGGCCAGGCCGGCCAGGACGCGCGCGAGGGTATCGCGCCGGCAGAACCGTCCGCTCCTGACGACGACCGCGCGTAAGCCGCGCCGCGTCCTTTTTTTCCGACGATTGCGATGGCTTCCCGACGCGGGCGTGCGCTGGATGGTGTGTTGTTGCTGGACAAACCCGAGGGCTTGTCCAGCAATCATGCCTTGCAGCGCGCTCGGCGCATCCTGGATGCGCGCAAGGCGGGGCATACCGGGACGCTGGATCCGTTTGCCACCGGCCTGATGGTGCTGTGCTTCGGCGAGGCGACCAAGTTCTCCGGCGGGATGTTCGACGCCGACAAGAGCTATGCCGCCACGCTGGCGCTGGGCGAGGAAACCGACAGCGGTGACCGTACGGGCGTGCCGGTCGGCTTTCCCGGCCAGGACCCCGAGGCGGCCGTGGACGAGGCGCGGATGCTCGACGTGTTGTCACGCTTCGTCGGCAGGATTTCGCAGGTGCCGCCCATGTATTCCGCGCTCAAGCGCGACGGCAAGCCCTTGTACGAATATGCGCGCGCGGGCGTCGAGCTGGAGCGCGAGCCCAGGCAGGTCACGATCCACGGGTTGCGGCTGTTGTCGCTGTCCGGACGGTCGGCAACGATAGACGTCGCGTGCAGCAAGGGCACCTACGTCCGCACGCTGGCGCAGGACGTCGGCCGGGCGCTGGGGTGCGGCGCGCACCTGACGGCGCTGCGCCGCACGCGCACGGCGGGGTTCGACCTTGCCCAGGCCTGGACGCTGGAGCGGCTGGAAGCCCAGGCCGATCCGGCCGGCGCGCTGCTGCCGATGGAGTCGCTGCTGGCCGACCTGCCGGTCGTGCGGCTGGACGCCGCGGCGGCCCAGCGCTTCATGCAGGGACGCAAGGAAAGAATGGCCGCCGGCGATGCAACCGGCACGGCGGCCGCCGAGACAGATGCAGGCAAGGTCCGGGTTGCCGGACCGGACGGTGGATTCCTGGGAACGGCTCGCTGCGAGGACGGCTGGCTGCAGCCCGACAGATTGATTTCATTCAAGGAAACGACATGACACGCGCATTGCGCAACGTGGCGATCATCGCGCACGTGGACCATGGCAAGACGACCCTGGTGGACCAACTGCTGCGGCAGGCGGGCACCTTCCGCGAGAACGAGCAGATAGCCGAACGGGTCATGGACTCGAACGACATCGAAAAGGAACGTGGCATCACGATCCTGGCCAAGAACTGTGCGGTCGAGTACGAAGGCACGCACATCAATATCGTGGACACCCCGGGGCACGCCGACTTCGGCGGCGAGGTCGAGCGGGTGCTGTCCATGGTGGACGGCGTGCTGCTGCTGGTCGACGCGGTCGAGGGCCCGATGCCCCAGACCCGCTTCGTGACCCGCAAGGCGCTGGCCCTGGGCCTCAAGCCCATCGTGGTGATCAACAAGATCGACCGCCCGGGCGCCCGTCCAGACTGGGTCATCAACCAGACCTTCGATCTGTTCGACAAACTGGGCGCGAGCGAAGAGCAGCTCGATTTCCCGGTCGTCTACGCGTCGGGCCTGAACGGCTACGCGGGCCCGACCGAAGAAGTGCGCAGCGGCGACATGAAGCCGCTGTTCAATGTGATCCTGGACAAGGTGCCGGTGCGCAACGACGACGCCGACGGTCCGCTGCAACTGCAGATCGTGTCGCTGGACTATTCCAGCTACGTCGGCAAGATCGGCGTGGGCCGCATCACCCGCGGGCGCGTGCGTCCGTTGCAGGACGTGGTGATCAAGTTCGGTCCCGAAGGCAACCCCATCAAGGGCCGTGTCAACCAGGTGCTGAAGTTCCGCGGCCTGGAGCGCGAGGTCGTTTCCGAGGCGCAAGCCGGCGACATCGTCCTGATCAACGGTATCGACGAACTGGGCATCGGCTGCACGGTGTGCGCGCCGGATGTGCCCGAGGCGCTGCCCATGATCAAGGTCGACGAGCCGACCCTGACCATGAATTTCTGCGTGAACACCTCGCCGCTGGCCGGTCGCGAGGGCAAATTCGTGACCAGCCGCCAACTGCGCGATCGCCTGGACCGCGAGCTCAAGTCCAACGTGGCGCTGCGTGTGCGCGAAACCGGCGACGACACCGTGTTCGAGGTGTCGGGCCGTGGCGAACTGCACCTGACCATCCTGCTCGAGAACATGCGCCGTGAGGGCTACGAGCTGGCCGTCTCGCGTCCGCGCGTGGTGTTCAAGGAGATCGACGGCGAGAAGTGCGAGCCGTTCGAATTGCTGACGGTGGACGTGGAAGACGGCCACCAGGGCTCCGTGATGGAAGAGCTGGGCCGCCGCAAGGGCGAACTGCTGGACATGGCCTCGGACGGCAAGGGCCGCACCCGGCTGGAATACCGCATCCCCGCCCGCGGCCTGATCGGCTTCCAGGGCGAGTTCATGACGCTGACGCGCGGCACCGGCCTGATCAGCCACGTGTTCGACGAATACGCCCCGGTGCGCGACGGCACCCTGGGCGAGCGCCACAACGGCGTGCTCATCAGCCAGGAAGACGGCGATGCCGTGGCCTACGCGCTGTGGAAGCTGCAGGATCGCGGCCGCATGTTCGTCTCGCCCGGGGATGCGCTGTACGAAGGCATGATCATCGGCATCCACAGCCGCGACAACGATCTGGTGGTCAACCCGATCAAGGGCAAGCAGCTCACCAACGTCCGCGCCTCGGGCACGGACGAGGCCGTGCGGCTGGTTCCGCCCATCCAGCTCACGCTGGAATACGCGGTGGAATTCATCGCCGACGACGAGCTGGTCGAGATCACGCCCAAGAACATCCGTCTGCGCAAGCTGCACCTGAAAGAGCACGACCGCAAGCGGGCCAGCCGCGAAGCCGCCTGACAGCGGTTGGCAAGGCCTGGGAAAAAGGGGAGCGAAAGCTCCCCTTTTTCATGGTTTGCAGGCTGGTTCGATCCCGTGTTCCGCCATACAGATCCCGCCCGGCATGCCGTTAATGGCTTGAGTGAGTTTCGTCGCCGCGCCGGTGCGCCATGCCCCGGCGGGTCGCGTGCAAGGGGATCGAATGAGCGCGGTAATACATGATACGAGTGGTTTTTCCGGCGGCGAGACACGTCCCGCCCCAGCGTCCTCGGCGGCCCGGTCGTCGTTGAAGGGACGGCTGGCGGCGCTGGTGGCCCTGGCGGTGCTGCTGCTGCTGGCGGTCCAGGGATGGTCCGTCTACAGCGAGCGGCAATTGCTGCTCGAGGCCAAGAAGTCGGAGATCCTGGCCGTCGCCCAGGGGGCCTGGGGGGTCGTCAACCACTACCAGGAGCAGCAGCAGAAGGGCCAGTTGACCCAGCAGCAGGCCCAGGAGGCCGCCAAGGCCGCGCTGCAGGGCTTCCGCTACGGCGGTGGCAACGGCAAGACCGAATACATTTTCGTCACCGACGAGCAGGGCCTCATTGTGATGAACGGGGGCAATCCCGCGCTGGCCGGCTCCAACGCCATCACCCGCTCGGGTGACAAGCGCGATCCGGGCGTGGCCATGCAGGAGCGCATGGCCGCCATGCGTGACGGAGGCGGACAGAGTTACATGCGCATCCTGTTCGCCCGGCCGGGCGAGACGGAGCCCGTACCCAAGCTGAACATCTACAAGCACTTCCAACCCTGGAACTGGGTGATCGGCACCGGCGTGTACATCGATGACCTGGACGAGGTCATCTCGCGCCAGCTCGTCACCGGCATCGGCACGGCGCTCGTGCTGGCGGTGGTCCTGCTGCTGGCCAGCGGCCTCATCGCCCGCGGCGTCATCCGCCAGATCGGCGGCGAGCCGCGTGCCGTGCTCGACATCATGCGCCGCGCCGCCGGCGGCGATCTCAGCCAGAGGCTGCCGGATGCCGAGCCCGGCAGCCTGCTGGACGGCTTCGCCAGGATGTCGGAGTCCGTGCGCAACCTGATCTCGCGGGTTCGCGAGGAAGCGGCCACCATGAAGCGCGATGCCCATCGCATCGCCGAATCGGTGAACCAGGTTTCCACCGCGGCGGTCCAGCAGAGCGACGCGACGTCGTCGATGGCCGCGGCGGTCGAGGAACTGACGGTGTCGGTGGCCCATATCTCCGATGCGGCCAGCCAGACCCAGCACAACTCCGAGGGCGTGGCCGAGAAATGCCGCGATGGCGAGACCCGCGTCATGAGCGCCGCCGAAAGCATGAAGCGCATCGCCAGCGCGGTGGGCGAAGCCTCGCACAAGATCCGCGGCCTGGAGGAGAGGGCGGTGCAGATCAACTCCATTGCCGCTTCTATCAAGGAGATCGCCGGCCAGACCAACCTGCTGGCCCTGAACGCGGCCATCGAGGCCGCCCGGGCGGGCGAGCAGGGCCGGGGCTTCAGCGTGGTGGCGGACGAGGTCCGCAAGCTGGCCGAGCGCACGTCGTCGGCCACCGTGGAGATCGAAGAGATGGTCAGCGCGGTCCAGCGCGAGACGGCCGAGTCCACCGAGACGATGGAACACATTCTGCCCATGGTGGCCGAGGGCACCAGCCTGGCCGACGAGGTCGCGGTGTCGCTGCGCGAGATCAGCTCCAGCGCGGATACCTCGCTCGAACGCGTGCGCGAAGTGGCGCATGCGACCAAGGAGCAATCGGCGGCCAGCACATCGATCGCCCAGCAGGTGGAGAGCATCGCCCAGATGGTCGAGGAAACCACGGCCGCCATGGGCGAGACGGCCCGCTCAGCCGAGGAAATGCGCGAGATGGCCGAGCGGCTGGACCGGATGGTGGGGATGTTCCGGGTCTAGGCCGGGCGCCTGCCGAGGGGGCGGGCTCGTCCCCCGGCGGGGCGTTTCATTCGTCCGTCGATCCGAGCCGCGCCAGGGCCTCGCCCGTGACGCGCACGATGCGCCATTCGGGCAGCACGTCGGCGCCCATGGCCTCGTAGAAATCGATGGCGGGCTGGTTCCAGTCCAGCACGCTCCACTCGAAGCGGCCGCAGCGGCGCTCCACCGCCAGGGCGGCCAGGGCGCGCAGCAGGCGCTTGCCTAGCCCCCGGCCCCGCTGGTCGGGGTGTACGTAGAGGTCCTCCAGGTACAGGCCCCGGCGGCCGAGGAAGGTGGAATAGTTGTGAAAAAAGAGGGCATAGCCCACCACCACGTCTTCCACGTCCGCCACCAGGCATTCCGCGGCCGGATGCGGCCCGAACAAGGCGTCCTGCAGGTCTTCGTCGCGGGCCAGGAACAAGTGGGTCAGGTTCTCGTATTCCGCCAGCCCGCGCATCAGGGTGAGGATGGGCGCGACGTCCTCCGGCCGCGCCGGCCTGACCGAAGCGTGCCCGCTCACTGGACTACCCTCCTGTCGCTGCGCGACATCCTCCCCGAGGGAGGTCGCGCGCCCTTCGGGCGGCCGGGCGGGCGCGCTCATATCCCGCCCAGGCACACGTACTTCATCTCGAGGTAGTCGTCGATGCCGTAGACCGAGCCTTCGCGGCCCAGGCCCGACTGCTTGACGCCGCCGAAGGGGGCGACCTCGTTCGAGATCAGGCCGGTGTTGACGCCGACCATGCCGTATTCCAGCGCTTCGGCCACGCGGAAGATGCGGCCGATGTCGCGGCTGTAGAAATACGAGGCCAGCCCGAACTCGGTGTCGTTGGCCAGGCGGATGACGTCGGCCTCGTCGCGGAAACGGACCACGGGGGCAACCGGCCCGAAGGTTTCCTCGCGCATGCACAGCATGTCCTCGGACACGTCGGCCAGCACCGTGGGTTCGTAGAAGCGGCCGCCCAACGCATGCCGCTTGCCGCCCGCGAGGATCCGCGCGCCCTTGGCCACGGCGTCCTGCACGTGCTGGTCGACCTTGGCGATGGCGGCTTCGTCGATCAGTGGGCCCTGGGCGACGCCGGCGTCGAAGCCGCTGCCCACCTTCAGGCCGCCGGTGCGCTCGGCCAGCTTGCGGACGAAGGCATCGTAGATGCTGTCGTGCACGTAGAAGCGGTTGGTGCAGACGCAGGTCTGCCCGGCGTTGCGGTACTTGGAGGCGATCGCGCCGTCCACGGCGGCGTCCAGGTCGGCGTCTTCAAAAACGATGAAGGGGGCCAGGCCGCCCAGCTCCAGCGACAGCTTCTTGATGGTGGGCGCGCTTTGCTGCATCAGGATGCGGCCCACAGGCGTGGAGCCGGTGAAGGTGAGCTTGCGCACCACCGGGCTCGCGCACAGCGCCTTGCCGGCGGCGATGGAGCGTTCGCTGTCGGCCGTCACGATGTTCAGTACGCCGGCGGGCAGGCCGGCGCGGTGCGCCAGTTCCGCCAGCGCGAGCGCGGACAGCGGGGTCTGTTCGGCCGGCTTGAGCACCATGGTGCAGCCCGCGGCCAGCGCGGGACCGGCCTTGCGGGTGATCATGGCCAGCGGGAAATTCCACGGCGTGATGGCCGCGCACACGCCTATGGGCTCGCGCAACACCAGCATGCGCGTGCCGGCAGCCACCGGTGCCAGCGTATCGCCGGCGATGCGCTTGCCCTGTTCGGCGAACCACTCGACGAACGAGGCGGCATAGGCGACCTCGCCCTTGGCCTCGGCCAGCGGTTTGCCCTGTTCCAGCGTCATCAGCGCGGCCAGGTCGTCGGCATGCGCCAGGATCAGCTCGAACCAGCGCCGCAGGATGGCGGCCCGGTCCTTGGCCGTACGGGCCCGCCACGGGCCGAACGCCGCCTGGGCCGCGGCAATGGCTTCTTCGGCCTGCGAGCCGTCCAGGTCGGCGACGCGGGCCAGCGTCCTGCCGTCGGCCGGGTTGTCGACCGCGAAAGTGGCGCCGTCCCGGGCATCCACCCATGCGCCGCCGATGTAGGCCTGGTTTCTGAAAAGACGGGAATCCGCCAGTTGGGGCGGGGCGACAGGGCGATCCATGGACTCGTCTCCGGGCGTGGGGCTCCGTTCTGGAGCATCGCGATCATTCTAGCGGATGGCCGTCCGCCGCTAGGGGGCCTTGGTCTGTCCCTCGGGAGCCTTGGGCGCGGGAGGGGTGGCTTCGCCCTGCGGCGCGGGCGAGGCGGACGGCATGTATTGTTCCAGCAGCGCGAAGAAGCGGCTGTAGAAATCGTTCGAGGCAATGGTCTCGCTGCCGGTCTTGACCATGGAGTCGTCCGACGAAGAGAACGGCATGGAAACCGAGCCCAGCAGCCCGACGCCGACGCTGGCCGAGTTGTTGGTCTTCTTCAGCGCGAAGGTCGATTCGACCGCGTTGACGAAGGCGATCGACCGGGTGGTTCCGGCATGGTCGGGTTCGCACACCAGGCGGAAAGTGATCTCCTTGTAGTTGTCGCCGCTCTGGAACTGCTTGTGTCCTTCGAGCGAGCGCGCGCCGGCGTCGGCCAGCGTGTATCCCTGGCTCAGTAGCGAACGCTTGCCGGCCTCGCATACCATTTCCGGCGTCTTCGGATAGGCGCGCGAGTAGGTATCGGTGCGCGCGAATTCGTTGCGGGTATAGGCCAGCGGATCGTTGGGGGCGGAACAACCGGCGGTCAGGGCGCCGGCCGCGGCCGCGCACACGGCGAACCGCCGAAGGCGGAAGACGAACCTCATCGCGTACCTCCTGTACGAGCCCGGCGCGCGAGGGTCGCAAGATCCATTCCCAGGGTCCAGGGGGCGTTGGCGGACGATATTGACAAGCCGCGGCGCGTCGGGTGAAGATGCAAACCGTAACAAGCGGGGGCCGTCAAGGCCCCCGTTGATTGTACGGTCGCCGCGGCGCTTCGCATCTGGCGCGACCCGTTCTGCTCACAGCGCCCGCAGTGGTGAGCATTGGTCTCTGGCAGGAAGGGCATGGAAGCCTACATTCTTGATTGGGCCAATCTGCTGCTGCGTTGGCTGCACCTCATCACCGGTATCGCCTGGATCGGATCGTCGTTCTACTTCGTCTGGCTCGACAACAGCCTGACGAAACCGCAGGATCCCGAACTGATCGAGAAGGGCGTCTCGGGCGAACTTTGGGCCGTGCACGGCGGCGGGTTCTACAACCCGCAGAAGTACCTCGTCGCCCCCAGGCGCCTGCCCGAGCACCTGCACTGGTTCTACTGGGAAAGCTATTCCACCTGGATGTCGGGTTTCGCGCTGCTGGTGGCGCTGTACCTGTTCAACGCCCAGACCTATCTGATCGACCGCAACGTGTTCGACTGGGGGCCCGTGGCCGCGGTGGTGGCGGCGCTGTGCTTCCTGGTGGTGGGCTGGCTGGTGTACGACATCATCTGCCGCGTCGCGGGCACCGACGAGCGCGCGGACCGCAAGGTCGGCATCGCGGTGGCACTGTTCGTGGCGGCGTCCGCCTGGCTGGCCTGTCATCTGTTCGCGGGGCGCGCGGCCTTCCTGATCGTGGGGGCGATGATCGCCACCATCATGAGCGCCAACGTGCTCATGGTCATCATCCCGGGGCAGCGCAAGGTCGTTGCCGCCATGCGCGCGGGCGAGCCGGTCGATCCCATCCACGGCAAGCTGGGCAAGCAGCGCAGCGTCCACAATACCTACTTCACGCTGCCGGTGCTGTTCGCCATGCTGTCGAATCACTACAGCATGGTCTATTCCGCTCCCCACAACTGGCTGGTGCTGATCGCCATGATGCTGGCGGGCGCCCTGATCCGCCAGTTCTTCGTGCTGCGGCACAAGGGCGTCACCAACCCCTGGTATCCGGCGGCGGGCATCGCGCTGCTGCTGGGGGTGGCCGTGGCGATCGCACCCCCTGGCCTGGGCAAGGCGGCCGCGCCGTCGGTGCCGCTGGGCGCGCAGGACGTCGGGCAGGTCCAGCAGGTGGTGGCGCAGCGGTGCGTGATGTGCCACAACGCCCAGTTGGCGAACAAGGGCATACAGTTGCAGACTCCCGAACTGCTGAAATCGCATGCGCAGGTGGTCTACCAGCAGGCCGTGGTGCAGAAGACCATGCCGCTGAACAACGCGACCGGCATGACCGAGGACGAGCGGGCCTTGCTGGCGCGCTGGTTCCTGGGGGGCGCGCCGCTGCGCTGACCCGCCGGGCTCGCGCCAGCATGGGGAACACGCGGGCTGCGTGCCGAATGAAATGGCCCCGGGGCGCGAGATCCGCACGTCCGGGGCCGGGGGTAAAGCGTCGTCAGTCAGCGCGCGGCGTTCAGGCCAGCGGCTTGAAGCGGTAAAGCTTCTCGGGGTTCTCGACCAGCAGCTTGCGGCGCAGGGCGGGGTCCGGGCAGAAGTCCAGCATCAGGTCGACCAGTTCGCCGTCGTTGGGCATGTCTTTCGAGATGTTCGGGTGCGGCCAGTCGGTGCCCCACAGCACGCGGTCCGGCGCGGCTTCGATCAGCCTGGCGGCGAAGGGCGCGGCGTCGGCGAAGGGGCGCTTGCCCACGGACACGCGCTCGCCGCCGCAGACCTTGACCCAGGCCAGCGGGTTCTTCATCAGTTCCAGCAGGGCGCGGAAGGGTTCCTGGTCCAGGCCCTTGGCAGCCTGCACGCGGCCCATGTGGTCGATCACGAAGGGCACCTTGATGCGGTTGATGCGGTCGCTGTAGGTCAGGATGTCCTGCGCGTCCAGGTGCAGCACGACGTGCCAGCCCAGGCCGTCCAGGCGCTCGATGGTCTTGTCGAAGACTTCGAGGTCGGGCGCGCCGCCCAGGTGCTGTACGAAATTGAAACGCACCGCGCGCACGCCGCGGGCGTCCATGTCGGCCAGTTGCTCGTCGGTTTCGGAGCCGTTGACGATGGCCACGCCCAGGTAGCGGCCTTCGCTGCGGGCGATGGCATCGAGCATGGCGGTGTTGTCGTCGCCGTGGCAGCTTGCCTGCACGATCACCGCGCGGTCCAGTCCCAGGAAGTCATGCAGTTGGCGCAGGCGCTCGAAGGGGGCGTCGGGCGGTGTGTAGCTGCGGTCGGGTGCGTACGGGAATTTGTCGGCGGGGCCGAAGACGTGGCAGTGGGCATCGCACGCGCCGGCCGGCAGGGCCTCGCGCGGTTTGACGGGATTCGGATCGGGTGCGGCGCAGGTTTTCATGGTTCAGCTTCAGGTTCGGGGACTGCCGCGGCAAGCCGCGGCGGGGTCCGGTGGAGACGGGTCTCCCCCAGGGGGCGGTCTCAGCCGTTCAGTTCGTCCAGCGAGTCGACGTAGCGCAGGCCGGCTTCGGCCAGCTTGGGACGCATGTTGTAGATGTCCAGGCCGAGGTCGCCGGCAGCCAGGCGGGCACGCTTGCCTTCCTCTTCCTGCACGCGCTTGTCGGCCTTCTGGACGACGGTGGCGACCTGGGCATTGGGGACGATGGCCACGCCGTCGTCGTCGGCCACGATGGCATCGCCGGGGTTGACCAGTGCGCCGCCGCAGACGATGGGCACGTTGACCGAGCCGATGGTCGCCTTGACGGTGCCGCGGGCGTTGATGGCCTTGGACCAGACGGGGAAGCCCATCGCGGTCAGGGTGGCCACGTCGCGCACGCCGGCATCGATCACCAGGCCGCGCACGCCGCGCGCCTTGAGCGAGGTGGCGAGCAGGTCGCCGAACATGCCGTCGGCGTTCTCGGTGGTGCAGGCCACGACCAGGATGTCGCCCGGCGAGCACTGCTCGACCGCGACGTGCAGCATCCAGTTGTCGCCCGGCTGCGCCAGCACCGTCACCGCCGGCCCGGCAATCGACGCACCCGCATAGATCGGACGCATATAAGGCCGCATCAGGCCGACGCTGCGCCCCTGTGCCTCATGCACCGTGGCCACGCCCTGCGCAGCCAGCTTCTCGGCCGCGCCCTCGGGCAGCGCCGGCTTCTTTCGTACGACTACACCCAGCATTCTCTTCTCCAACCGTTAAGCAACGCACATCGCATCGTGTCCACCACTACCAGCCAGCCCCGGCAACAAAACGCCAGCCTCCGCCAGCCCGGTAGTACCCCAGGGCACAGCGGATCCGGCTCCGCCGGTCCGCCAGTGCCGCCCCCCTGGGGGGGCGCGCGTCAGCGCGTAGGGGGGGTTACTGTTTCTCTATTTTGGCCGTATCGATCACCTTGCTCCACTTCGCGATCTCGGCCACCAGGAAGTCCTGGAATTCCTTGGGCGTGTTCGTCTGCGGAATCATGCCGACATCGACCAGCTTCTTGTTGATGGCCGGATCCTTGACCACGTCGCGGACGGCGGCATTGAGCTTGTCGACGATCGCGGCCGGGGTGCCGGCGGGCGCGGCGAAGCCGTTCCACGAAACCGCCGTATAGCCCGGCACGGTTTCGGCGATGGTCGGGGTGTCGGGGAACAACTGGCCGCGCTTGACCGAGCCCACGCCCAGCACGCGCAGGCTGCCGCCCTTGATGTTGCCGATGACGGCCGGCACGGTTTCGAACATGACCTGCACGCTCTTGCCCTTGACGGCGCTCAGCACCTCGCCGCTGGACTTGAACGGAATGGTGGGCACGTCCAGGCCGGCCATGGAGCGGAACATCTCGGCCGACAGGTGCTGGGTGCTGCCGACGCCGATGGTGCCGAGGTTGAAGTGCTGCGGGTCCTTCTTGGCCGCGGCGATGGCATCGGCGACGGTGTGCAGCGGGCTGTTCTGGTCCACGGCCATGACGATGTCGAACGAACCGACCATGGAGACCATCGCCAGTTGCTTGACCGGATCGTAGGGCAGCGACTTGAACAGCGACGGGCTGACGGCTTGCTGGTTACTGACCAGGAAGAGCGTGTGGCCGTCGGGCGTCGCGCGCGTCACGGTGACGGCGCCGGTGATGCCGCCGGCGCTGGGCATGTTCTCGACCACGACCGGCTTGCCGAACTTCTCGGCCAGGCCCTGGGCAACGATGCGGGCGGTGACGTCGGCAACGCCGCCGGGCCCGAAGGGCACGATCAGGCGCAGCGGCTTGGTGGGGAATTCCTGGGCCTGGGCGCCGGCGGCGATCAGGGTGGCGGTGGCGCCGAGACACAGGCGCGCGAGCAGGGTACGGATCATTGTCGTCCTCAAATCGTTGGAAGGGGGTGGCGACGGGTCGCCTGCCCGCCTTCTGGTCATGCAGGGCGCCCACGGACGCCATGCAGTCAGCTTGCCATTTTGACCCGGAAACTCCTATTGGAAACCACAAATCAGAACTAGCTGTTATGCTTAAAAAACATGAATCGGGGCTTTCCATGGACTTGAAACAACTCGAATGCTTCGTGCGAGTCGTCGAGTTCGGCAGTGTCACCCGGGCCGCGATCACCCTCAATCTATCGCAACCCGTGGTCAGCCGCCACGTGCGGCAGCTCGAGGTCGAACTCAAGGAACACCTGCTCGAACGCAATGGCCGGGGCGTCATACCGACCGATGCCGGCAAGCGGCTGCTGGAGCGCGGGCGCGGCATCCTGCACCAGGTGCGCCTGGCCAGGCAGGAAATCGAAGACCTGCGCGGCTCGCCGGCCGGCAAGGTCGTGGTGGGCATGCCGCCCAGCGTGGGCAAGTCGCTGACGGTGGACCTGGTCAGCGATTTCCGTGCCGAGTTCCCGCGCGCCTCGCTGGGCGTGGTCGAGGCCCTGACGGTGTCCATGTACGAATGGCTGCTGCTGGGGCGCCTGGATTTCGCGCTGCTGTACAACCCGCCGGTCACGCAGCAGGCGGCCTACGAGCATGTCTGGTCCGAGGACCTGTATCTGATCGGCAGCAGGGGGCTGGACGGCAAACCCATGCCGGCCAGCGTCAAGATGCGCGAACTGGCGAACTACCCGTTGATCACGCCGGGGCAGCCCAATGCCATCCGCAATCTGCTGGACGTGCAGTGCGCGCGCCTGGGCGTGCCCTTGTCGGTCGAGCTGGAAGTGGACGCGATCGAGTCCCTGCTGGACCTGGTGGACCGGGGCATGGGCTATGCGGTCCTGTCGCGCAATGCCATCTACGGCCGCGCCCATCGTCCGAACCTGCACGCGTCCCGCATCGTCTCGCCGTCGCTGACCAGCCAACTGGTGATCGCGACGGTGTCGCAGCGGCCACTGACGCGGCTGGCCCAGTCCACCATCGACCTGATCCGCAAACGCATCCAGGGCGGCATCCTGGCCGGGGACGGGCAGCGCGATGCGCCCCGGGGCAGGGCGTGACCAGATGTGAATGGGCGGCGCGGCCGTGTTGCGACGCCGCATCACCGCCGCCATAATCAGGCCATGTCCTGGAGGCGGCAAGCGATGGATTCCCCGATGAACAGGCAGGCGCCCGCGGTGGCGCTGCAGCCTGCCCCGCGTTGTACCCTGGTCATCTTCGGCGCGACCGGCGACATGACCGGCCGCCTGCTGATGCCGGCGCTGTACAACCTGGCCCGCTTCAACCTGCTGCACGCCGATTTCCGCGTCATCGGCGTCGGCCACCGCAAGCAGGGCGACGACGAGTTCCGGCGCGGACTGAAGCATTCCATGGACCAGGTCGTCGCCTCGCGCGCAGGGCAGGCCACGGCCAGCTTCGACGCCCAGGCCTGGGACTGGCTGATGGGCCGCACGTCCTTCCTGATGGGCGATTTCGAGGGCGAGCAGACCTATGCCCAGCTCGCCGCCTCGCTGGCGCCCGAGCCGGGCGGCGTCATCTTCTATTTCGCCACCGCGCCCACGTTCTTCCAGTCCATCGCGCGCCACCTGCACGATGCCGGGTTGTTGAAGCAGGGCCATGGCCGCTGGCGCCGCGTGGTGATCGAGAAGCCGTTCGGCCGCGACCTGCCCTCCGCGCGCGAACTGAACAAGCAGCTGACGCGGGTCGTGCACGAGAACCAGATCTTCCGCATCGACCATTTCCTGGGCAAGGAAACGGTGCAGAACATCATGGTGTCCCGCTTTGCCAACAGCGTGTTCGAGAGCAACTGGAACCGCCTGTACATCGATCATGTCCAGATCACGGCGGCCGAGGCCATCGGGGTGGAGCGCCGCTCGCAGTTCTATGAGCAGACCGGGGCGCTGCGCGACATGGTGCCCAACCACCTGTTCCAGTTGCTGGCCATGGTGGCGATGGAGCCGCCCAATTCCTTCGATGCCGATGCCGTGCGCACCGAGAAGGAAAAGCTGCTGGACGCCATCCGCATCCAGACGCCGGCCGAGGCGCTGCAGAACAGCGTGCGCGGCCAGTACCGCGCGGGCCTGGTGGGCGGCCAGCCCATGCACGGCTACCGCGAGGAAGAGGGCGTGGCGCCGGACAGCCGGACCGAGACCTACGTGGCGCTCAAGCTGGGCATCGACAACTGGCGCTGGGGCGGCGTGCCGTTCTACCTGCGCACCGGCAAGGCGCTGGCGCGGCGCCAGACGCAGATCGTCATCGCCTTCAAGGATGCCGGCCATGCGCTGTTCCGCCAGAGCGCGCAGGAAAAGCCGCCGGCCAATTCCCTGGTGCTGCAGATCCAGCCTGACGAGGGACTGTTCTTCCACATGAAGGCCAAGGTGCCGGGCTCGAAGATCCGCATCGCGCCGGTCAGCATGGATTTCCGCTACGCGGATCATTTCATGACCGGACACAGCTCGGGCTACGAGACCCTGATCTACGACTGCATGGTAGGCGACGCGACGCTGTTCCAGCGGGCGGCGGACATCGAACTGGGCTGGGAGGCGGTGATGCCGTTCCTGCAGGCCTGGGAAGACGGTGGCGAGATCCATCCCTACCGCGCCGGCAGCCAGGGGCCGGTGCAGGCCGACGTGCTGCTGGCCCGCGACGGGCGCCAGTGGCTGCCATTGGACTAGGGCCGGGAACGCTTCTTGCGGCACCGGGCCGCATGAACACCGAGATCGATGGCAAGAGGCAAGGCGGCCCGGACGGGCTGACGTTCCGCGTCCTGACCGTGAATGTCCACAAGGGATTCAATTTTTTCAATCGCCGCTTCATCCTGCATGACCTGCGGGAGGCGGTGCGCAGCGTGGCGGCCGACATGGTGTTCCTGCAGGAGGTGCTGGGTACGCATGCCCGGCATTCGCTGCGGTTCGCCGACTGGCCCGCGACCCCGCAGTACGAGTTCCTGGCGGACACCATCTGGACGGACTTCGCCTATGGGCGCAACGCCGTCTATCCGGACGGCCACCACGGTAACGCGGTGCTGTCCAAGTTTCCCATCGTGCGCTACGAGAACCGCGATGTGTCCATCAGCGGGCCGGAGCGGCGCGGTCTCCTGCATTGCGTGGTACGGGCACCGGGAACCGGGGGCGACATCCATGCGATATGCGTCCACCTCGGGCTGCAGGAGCGCCATCGCGTGCGTCAGCTGCAACTGCTGTGCCATCTGGTCGAAAAGGAGATACCCGCCGATGCGCCGCTGGTGGTGGCCGGTGATTTCAACGACTGGCGCCGGCGCGCCGGCCGGGTCCTGGACGGCTGCGCCGGGCTGCGCGAAGTGCATGCCCATGCGGGCGGACGGCTGGTCCGCACGTTTCCCGCTTGGTGTCCGGTCCTGCCGCTGGATCGCATCTATGTGCGCGGCGCGCGCGACCACTGGCCGATGCGCCTGGGACGCCGGCCCTGGACTTCGCTGTCGGACCATGCTCCGCTGGCGGCGGAGATCGCGCTGTGAGCGGGCCGTCCCGAGGCAGCGGCGGCGGCCCGCGCGGCCCGCGCCGGCCGCCGGCCAGTTCTCAATGGATGCCCGGCAACGCGGTGTCGCTGCTGGAGAACGGCGAAGCCTTCTTTCCCCGTGTATTCGAGGTGATCCGGCAGGCCCGCCGCGAGGTGCTGCTCGAGACCTTCATCCTGTTCGAGGACAAGGTCGGGACCGAATTGCGCGACGTGCTGCTGGAGGCCGCCCGGCGCGGCGTCTTCGTGTCGGTGCTGGTGGACGGCTACGGTTCGGTGGACCTGTCGGAGGCGTTCCTGGCGGAGCTGATCGCCGCGGGCGCGCACTTCCGGGTATTCGATCCGCGTCCCAAGCTGCTGGGCATGCGCACCAACGTCTTCCGGCGCATGCACCGCAAGCTGTTGATCGTCGATGGCGAGACGGCCTTTGTCGGCGGCATCAACTTCGCGGCCGACCACCTGGCGGATTACGGCCCGAGCGCCAAGCAGGACTATGCCATCGAGGTGAGGGGGCCCATCGTCGAGCGCCTGCGAGCCTTCGTCCGTACCGGAGAGCTCAGGCGGGGCGAGAGCGGCGCGGGGCCCGGCGCGGCCGCCGCGGGCGCTGGCGACGCGGAGTGCCTGTTCGTGGTGCGCGACAACGATTCGCACCGGACGGACATCGAGCAGCACTACCGCATCGCCATCCGCGCCGCCCGCCATGACCTGACGATTGCCAACGCGTACTTCTTTCCCGGCTACCGCGTGTTGCGCGACCTGCGCCACGCGGCCCGCCGCGGGGTGCGCGTGCGGCTGATCCTGCAAGGGGAGCCCGACATGCCCATCGTCAAGGTGGGCGCCCGCATGCTGCACGACTACCTGCTGGATGCCGGCGTGCGGATCTATGAATATTGCGAGCGGCCGTTGCATGGCAAGGTGGCCGTGGCCGACCAGGACTGGTCCACGGTGGGGTCGAGCAATCTCGATCCGCTCAGTCTGTCGTTGAACCTGGAGGCCAACCTCGTCATCCGCGATCCGCGGTTCAACCAGGAACTGCGTGAGAGGCTGGACGCGCTGGTCGGGAGGTACTGCCGCGAGGTGACGGCCGTGGCGTCGCACCGGCGGCCGATATGGCGCGCGGCGGCCTCGCTCGTGGCCTTCCATTTCCTGCGGCGCTTCCCTGCCTGGGCCGGCTGGCTGCCCGCGCACACCCCCAAACTGGAGAAGGTCGAGGCGCCTCGGCAGCGCCTGGCCGAGCCCCCCGATGCCCACACTCGCCAAACCGGATAGGCGCGGCACGCCCTCGAACGCCCGCGGCCGTCGTCGTTCATGGTGGTGGTGGGGCCGGCATACGCTCACGCTGGTCTTCATCGCCGTGGTGGCGCTGCTGCTGGCCGAGCAGGTCGGCAAGATCGACTGGGGCAAGGTCCTGCAGTCGCTCAGGGGCTACACGGCCTGGACCCTGGCCGCGGCGGCGGCGCTGACCGTGCTCAGCCATCTACTGTTCGGCGGCTTCGACCAACTGGGCAGGCGCTACGTGGGCCATGCGCTGCGCCCCTCGCAGGTCGCGATGGTGGCGGGCATCTGCTATGCGTTCACGCTGAACATGGGAGCGCTGATCGGCGGCATTGCCTTTCGCTACCGGCTGTATTCCCGGCTGGGCCTCGCGGCGCCGGACATCACCAAGGTCTATGCGCTGAGCGTGCTGAGCAACTGGCTGGGTTATCTGATCCTGCTGGGAACGCTGCTGCTGGCGGGCGCGGTGCCCGTGCCGCCAAGGTGGGGGATACCGGCCGGCCTCCTGCCCGTGCTGGGCGTGGCGTGCTGGGTGCTGGTGGCCGGGTATGGGGCGATGTGCGCGGGGGCGGGGCGCCGCCGCTTCGTGCTGAAGGGCGTGCCCATCGAGTGGCCGGGATGGTGGATGGTGCTGGTGCAGGGCGCGATGTCGATCGCCAACTGGCTGCTCATGGGACTGATCGTCCACCTGTTCATGGGCGGGCGGGTCGACTATCCCACCGTCCTGGGCGTGATGTTGCTGAGCGCGGTGGCCGGCGCGCTGACGCACGTGCCGGCGGGGCTGGGCGTGCTGGAGGCCGTGTTCCTGACGATGCTGGCGGGCCAACTGCCCGCCTACGAGATCCTGGCCGCGCTGCTGGCCTATCGCGCGGTCTACTACCTGTGTCCGCTGGTGCCGGCGGTGGCGGCGTACGCCGTGTTCGAGGCCAGGGCGCGCCGGTAGCGAGGCCGGCTAGCCGCGCGCGCCCCGCACGATCTTGGCCAGCAGTTCGCCCAGGATCTGCCGTTCTCCCCGGGACAACGGCGCGAGGACGTCTTCCTCCATGCCGTGCGACAGCCGCTCGGCCTCGAGCGCGAGCCGCCGGCCTTCGGTGGTCAGCACCACGTGATGGGCGCGCCGGTCGGTGTCGCTGCGCTCGCGCGACAGCAGCCCGCGCTCCTGCAAGCGATCCAGGAGCAGCGCCAGGCGCGGCGCGGACAGCGACAGGCTGCGGCACAGGTTCTGCTGGTTGGCCTTGTCGTTGTAGGCCAGCAGTACCAGGATGGCGAACTCCACGGGCCGCAGGTCCAGGTCCTTCATGCTCGAGAAGAAGGCCTTCTGCAGCTTGACGTGCGCGAGCGAGGTCTGGAAGCCCAGCAGGTGGGAAAGGCGGGAGGGGTCCAGTTCGAACTTGGCCGGTCGCGGCGAGGGGGTGGTGCGCGGCGGGGTCTTGGGCATGTGATGGCGGGTGCGAGTCGATGCGCGGGCGCTTGGATGCTTTTCTTGGGGCGGCCCGGTGGCAAAAAAAGGGCCGCCGCGAGGGCGGCCCAGTCCAGTGCCACAACATACCACGCGGGGCGGCAGCGCGCCGCCCGGACTTCAGAAGCTGTGCCGCATGCCCAGCATGACGCCGGTCTGGTTCAGGCCGTTGGGAAGACCAGCCAAGGCCTGGCCGCCGCTGACCGAGAGGTTGGCGTTTTTGTTGTTGTCCATGTAGCCCACCAGGCCGTAGACCGCCGTGCGCTTGGAGAGCGCATAGGTCGCGCGCACCGTGGCCAGCGTGGAGCGGGCATCGGTGGTCTTGTTCTTCAGGCGCGCCACCTGGCCATCCAGGGTCCAGGCCGGCGACAGCGCGTACGAAGCGCCCAGGTAGTACAGGTTGGCCTCCGAGCGGGTGGCCGCGCGCGTAATGCGGCCGATCCAGCCGCCGCCTATCTTCAGGTCGCCGAAGCGGTAGTAGCCGTTGAGCACGGTGCGCGTATCGGAGGTGTCGCTGCTGGACAGGCCGCCGGCGGCGCCGGTGCCGCCGCGCAGTTGGTCATAGGCGGCGGCGATGCCGCCCGGGCCCAGGTCGTACTTGAGCAGCGCGGTGACCTGGCGGCAGGCCTTGCGGTCGCCGGGAACCTCGCCCGCGCAATTGGTGGCGGCCGGGCCGCCGGTGGCCGCCGCATCCCGGCCGAAGCTGTAGGTAGCCCCCACGGTCAGGCCCGAGAAGGTGCCGCGATAGCCGATGGCGTTGTCCGAGCGCGTGTTGGGGATGTAGTTGTCGAGCGATCCCAGGCCGTACACCGCGGGCCCCATGACGTCGGAGTCGAGCATGGCGAAGAACGTCATGTTGGACTGGCGGCCCAGCGTGACCGTGCCCCAGTTACCCGACAGCCCGACCCAGGCGGCACGGCCGAACAGGCGGCCGCCCTGGCCCGACATGCCAGTGTCCACGCCGAAGCCGCTTTCCAGGTTGAAGAGGGCCTTCAGGCCGTTGCCCAGGTCTTCCGTGCCGCGCAGGCCCCAGCGCGAGGGCATGAGCCCGCCGGTATTGCTGGGCATGCGCCAGGTCGCGTCGCCTTGCGCGTTGGCGTGGTTCACGTATTCGATGCCCGTGTCGAGTATGCCGTACAGCGTCACGTTCTGCGCGTGCGCGCCGGTGGCGGCCAGCGCGAGGGCGCTGGCCAGCAGGATGCGTTTCATGTGTCTCCGTCCCCTGGTTCTTGGGTTGATTTGTTTAACAATGATAAATATTAATTTTGTTAAGTAATTAGGGGCTTACCCGTATCGGATTGCAACAACCACGAATTGTTCGCATTCCTCGCTGTCCATGCAGACTCCCCCTAAATTGCGCCCGCCACGCCCGTGTCCACCATTTCCCCCTTCGCTTGCGCCGCGCCCCCCGCCTCGTCCCGCCGCTGGGAACTGGACGCGCTGCGCGGACTGATGCTGGTGCTGATGACGTCCACGCACCTGCCGACCTGGTTTTCGATACCGGCGGGCCAGCCCTTCGGCTTCGTCTCGGCGGCGGAAGGCTTTGTCTTCCTGTCGGCCTATATGGCGGGGCTGGTGTACACCCAGCGCGCCGTGCGCGACGGCATCCCCGCGATGCGCCGCGCGTTCCTTCGGCGCGCCCTGGTCATCTATGCCTGCCAGGCGGCGTGCCTGCTCTTTCTGTTCACGGTCATCGCCGCGCTGGGCATGAAGTTCCACCAGCCCGCCGCGAACAACCTCATGTCGTTCTACCTGCATGCGCCGCTGACCGGCCTGTGGACAGGGCTGCTGATGATCTACAACCCGCCGCTGCTGGACATCCTGCCGGTCTACATCGTCTTCATGCTGGCAAGTCCCTGGATCCTCAGCCATGTCCTGCAGGGGGGATGGAAAACGGTGATATGGGCCAGCATCGCGCTGTGGGGCGCGGCCCAGTTCGGCCTGTCGCGCGTGCTGTACGACGGCCTGGTGGCGGCGACCGGCCTGCCTGTGCCGTTTCGCGAGACCGGGTCGTTCGAGACTTTCGCCTGGCAGTTGCTGTGGGTGCTCGGCCTGTGCCTGGGTGCCTACCACGCGCGGGTACCGTCCGACCGTCGCGTCGTCTTCCAACCGTGGCTGGTCAAGGCCGCGGTGGGGATCGCGATCGTCTTCTTCGTCTGGCGCCACATGACCGGGCTGGAGCCCTTTGCCCAGGGCGATCCGCTCAACCTGTGGTTCGACAAGTGGCACGTCGGGCCGCTGCGGCTGCTCGACTTCCTGGCGCTGGTCGTGGTGCTGCTGCACTGCGGCGGCTGGCTGACCCGCCATCTACCCCGCATGCGGCTGCTGGAAACGCTGGGCGCCGCGTCGCTGCCGGTCTTCTGCGCCCATCTGGTGATCGTTCTGGTCGCGCTGGCCGTGGTGGGCGAAAGCCATCCGGGCCGGCCGCCCTGGTTCGATCCGCTGATGTTCGGACTGAGCATCGCCGCGATGTATGCCGTGGCCCGGCTGGTGCGCATGTTCGGCTCCGGGCCGGGCGCGGGCCGGGGCCGGCGCCCGGCCGAGGCCGGTCGCGCCAGCGGGACCGGGCCGACGCTGAGCGTGGGGACGGGGCCGGGCTAGCGTACGTGGCTGGAAATGACCGACGTCCACAGCGCGTAGCCGGCGTCGTTCAAATGTAGCGCATCGCTGCGGAACAGCTCGGCACGAGGCATGCCGTCGGCCGTCAGCATGGGGGTGAAGACGTCGATGTAGTCGGCGTTGGGCACGCTTTCCGTATAGGCCTTGATCAGCGCGTTGGTGACGCGCGCCTGCGGGATCAGCGAATAGCGCGCCGGACTTGGCTTGATCGAGATGTAGGCGATCCGCGTTTCCGGCAGCGCCTGGCGTACGCCTTCGACGAATACCGTGAAGCTGTCCAGGATCTCGCGGGGCGAGCGGCCCTCGGCCAGGTCGTTGTCACCGGCGTAGACGAGGACGATGCGGGGTTTGTAGGGAACGACCAGCCGGGTCAGGTGGCGGGTGCAGTCGATCATGCGCGAACCGCCGAAGCCGCGCTTGAGTACGGGCAGGTCCTTGAACCGGGTTTCGAGGTCGTTCCACAGGCGTATGGACGAACTGCCTATGAACAGGATGCCGCCGGGAGCCGGCGCATGCAGGCGGTCGGCCTGGTCGAACGCGGCGAAGCTGGCCGCCCATTGCGTATCGGCAACGGCCGGCGCGCTGCTTGCCGGGTCGGCCGCGCAGGCGTTGCCCGCTGCGAGCAGCAGGGCGAGAACGGCGTGGCGGGACCTCATGGGACGTACGGAAACAGCGCGGCGACGAAACATCCATCATACCGGCAGCCGGGTGCGGCAAGCCGCGAAATTGTTGCGGTGTAGCGCCGACCGCCACAAGCCTGGCACGAATGTAAACTTTTGCTAGCGCCGCGGACCTCTTCGTAAATCCTGCACTCCAATGGGCTAGGATCAAGAGACGGACTCCTGGAGGCCAGTCATGAACCAAGTCGTCGAACACGCCGCCGTTCAATACTTCCTGAAATCCCGCGTGCACGATCTGCCGGAGGGACAGTTCCGAGGCTATGTCGAGGTCAAGGCCCGCTCGGGCAAGGATATGCTGGACAGCCGGCTCAAGTACTGCCCGCTGATACGCGGTACGTGGAACGAAGCCATCGAGGACGCCGAGCGCCTGGCCGAAAGCATGCGTGCCGCCGACTACCAGGACGGCGAATGTTTCGTCTTTTCCACGCGCGGCGCCAGCAGCTTCGATGCGCTGATGAACATGTTCGGCAGCGTGCCGGCCCGGCCTAGCCGTTGATGATTTCCCCGCCGTTGGGGTGCAGGACCTGGCCGGTCATGTAGCTGGCGTCGTCCGACGCCAGGAAGACGTAGCAGGGGGCCACTTCCTCCGGTTGGCCGGGGCGCCTCATCGGCACCTTCGAGCCGAAGGTCGAGACCTCCTCGGCGCTGAACGAAGCGGGGATCAGGGGGGGCCAGATCGGCCCCGGCGCCACCGCGTTCACGCGTATGCCGCGCTCGACCACCGCCGATGACAGCGAGCGGGTGAAGGCGACGATCGCGCCCTTGGTGGCGGAGTAGTCGATCAGGTGCGAGCTGCCCCGGTAGGCGGTGACCGACGTCGTATTGACGATGGCGCCGCCCGCGGCCATGTGCGGCAGGGCCTCCCGGGTCAGGTTGAACATGCCGAAGAAATTCGTGCGGAAGGTGCGCTCCAGCTGGGCGCTGTCGATGTCCTCCAGCGCCTTGCGCGGATGCTGCTCGCCGGCGTTGTTGACGAGGACGTCGATGCGGCCGAACTCCTCCATGGCGCGCCGCACGACTTCGCGGCAATGCGACTCGCTGCCGAGATCCCCCGCCATGCCCACGCAGCGGCGGCCCGCCTGGGCCACCAGCCGGCGGGTTTCCTCGGCGTCGGCGGTCTCGTCCAGGTAGGTGAAAAGGATGTCCGCGCCCTCCTTGGCGAAGGCTACCGCCACCGCGCGGCCGATGCCGCTGTCTCCGCCGGTGACGATGGCGCAGCGTCCCTCCAGCTTGCCCGCGGCCCGATAGTCCGGGCGCGTCGTCCGGGGTTCGGGGTGCATGTCGCCCTGCATGCCGGGTTGCCGGGGCTGTTGCTGGGGGGGCAGGGTCTGCGGGTTGGATTTGCCTGGCATCGTCGTTCTCCCATGAAAAGAAACGGGGCGGCGATTGCAGCAACTTGCGTGCCGCGGCTTGTTAGCGCGGCGCCGCGAACGCCTCGGGGCTTTCGTACTGGACGTCCAGCAGTTCGAACACCTGCATGGCCAGCGCCACGCAGGCATTGGTGAGCTGCCAGGGAAGCGTGGCGGGGATGCGGTCCTGCAACAACAGCTTGGTCGCCGCGAGATGGGGGATGGGATCCAGCAGGCGATGGCCGAAGGCGCCCAGCAGCTCGTCCGTGGAGGTCTGCGCCAGGCGTTGGGCCGGCGAATCCGCCGGCCATTGCGAGGGCAGGCCCCAGGCGCGCGGCATCCATTCCAGATCGCGCAGCACGGTGCGCATGTCTTCGTGGGAATCGCGGAAGGGCAGCAGGACCAGGTCCGCCAGGTTGGCGAGATGGCTGTCGGTATCCGAGCGGTTGCCGCCGCCGTCGATGACGCCGAACCAGTCGCCGACGTCGTTCAGCGTGGCGACGACCTTGGCCAGGTTGCCGGCGTCGCGGGCATCGAAAGGCAGGTAGAGGCGGTTGTCCTTGGAAAGGCGCTCACGCTCGAGGTCGGTCAGCACGCACACCACGCGCTTGCCCAGCAGTGCCATGCCATGCGAGATCATGTGCGACAACGTGGTCTTGCCGGTACCTCCCTTGTTTCCCAGCACACATACGATCTGGGCCATGACCTCCCCTGGGCGGGCACGGGCGCGGGCCGTGCCTGTCCGGCAGTATGGCCGGCGTGCGGCCGTCTCGAAAGCGCGAATAGGGGGGGATAGATCCGGTTGTTCGCCTCGCCAGCTCAGGCGGCGCGACGCTCGGCCGCGCCGGCAACGACCTGCCAGGCCGTGTCGATCAGGGCGGGATCGTTGGCGGCCAGCAGGCGGCTGTCGGACAGCATCTGGCGCCAGCGGCGGGCGCCGCCCTGCGTGTTGAACAGGCCCAGCATGTGGCGGACGATCGAGCGCAGCGGCACACCGCGGGCCACCTGTTGGCCGGCGTAGTCCATCATGGCCCGCACCACGGTCTCGTCGTCGGGGATGGGCGCCTGCGGCCACAGCAGGCGGGACAGCTCGGACAGCACGCGGGGCCGGTGATAGGCCTCGCGCCCGAGCATGACGCCGTCGAGTTCGCCGCCGCCATGGCCGATGTGCGCCAGCGTGCCGGCCGGGTCCGCCAGCCCGCCGTTGAGCACGATCAGCGCCTGCGGAAAGTCACGCTTGAGCTGGCGCGCCACGTCGTAGCGCAGCGGCGGGATTTCGCGGTTTTCCTTGGGCGACAGGCCCTTGAGCACGGCGTTGCGGGCGTGGACGATGAAGACCTCGCAACCCGCTTCGTGCACCGTGCCGACGAAATCGCGCACGAATGCGTAGGACTCGTCATAGTCCAGGCCGATGCGGTGCTTGACCGTGACCGGGATGTCGACCGCGTCGCGCATGGCCTTCACGCAATCGGCCACCAGCGCCGGCGTGGACATCAGGCAGGCGCCGAACGCGCCTTTCTGCACCCGGTCCGACGGGCAGCCGCAGTTCAGATTGATTTCGTCGTAGCCCCAATCCTGGCCGGCGCGCGCCGCGCGCGCCAGGGCCTCGGGTTCATTGCCGCCCAGTTGCAGCGCGACCGGGTGCTCGGCGCGATCGAAATCGAGGTGCCGGGCGGCGTCGCCGTAGATGATCGCGCCGGTGGCGATCATCTCGGTGTACAGGCGGGCATGCGGGGACAGCAGCCGATGGAAGTAGCGGCAGTGGCGGTCGGTCCAGTCGATCATGGGCGCGACACACAGCTCCCAGCCGCCAAGTCTTTGATTTGAAAGCATAATGCCGCAATCATAACCTGCCGTGTGGTTAACCGATATCATTGCCATCACGTTTAGACCCGGAGATCTTCTTCATGCGCAAGCAATTCCTCGCCGCCACACTGCTGCTGGCCGCCTCGCTGGGCTCGGCCTACGCCGCCAATCTCAGCTTCCTGAACGAGTCCATCCTGTTGCGCATTCCCAAGGCCCAGGCCTCCGAGTTCTCGGCCGAGGTCGGGCGCGTGCTGAACGACGTGGCCGACGGCCAGAAATCCAGCTGGGCCAGCAAGCCCGTGCGGGCGCGCCAGGTGCCGGTCAACGTCACGTTCGCGCCGAAGAACACCACCCGCACCAGCAAGGGCCAGACCTGCCGCTTCCTGGCGGCCGACGTGGCCCAGGGCACGGCCAAGGAGAACTGGGGGTTCTGGTTCTGCAAGCAGGAGAACGGCACCTGGCGCGCCAGCGCGATGTAGCCTGCGCTGGAATAGCGGCGCCCGCGCGCCGCTATTCCAGCTTGAGTCCCAGCCGCTTGATCACCTCGCCCCAGCGGCGCGTGTCGGTCTCGATGCGCGCCGCCATCTCGGCCGGCGAGCCGCCCGTGGCATCCCAGCCCTGCGCCGCCAGCTTGGCCCGTACCGAGTCCGACCGCAGGATGGCGTTGATCTCTTTCGCCAGCATGGCGGCCACCGGCGCGGGCGTGGCGCGTGGCGCGTAGGCGCCTATCCACAGTTCCGCGGCAAAGCCCGGCAGGCCCGCGGCCTGGGCGACGGTCGGCACGCCCGGCGCCAGTGGCGAAGGCTGCGCCGACGTGACGCCCAGTACGCGCACCTTGCCCGCCCTGGCCTGTTCGATGGCCCCCGAGGGCGCCATGAAACCCGCCTGGATCTGCCCGCTCATCACGGCCATGGTGACCTGGGGGAAGCCTTGGTAGGGCACGTGCATCATCCGGATGCCCGCTTCCTGCGCGAACAGCTCGCCCGTCAGGTGCGAGCCCGACCCCATGCCTACCGATCCGTACGAGATTTCCTTGTGGTGGGCGCGCGCGTCGGCCAGCAGGTCGTGCAGCGTGGCATAGGGCAGCTTGGGATCGATGACCAGGATCTGCGGGCTGACCGCGGCCAATGACAAGGGTTGCAGGTCCCGGGCGACGTTGTAGGGCAGGTTGGGGTAGAGCAGGGCCGAGGTGGTCAGCGGGCCGTGGGCGGTGACGCCGAAGGTATGGCCGTCGGTGGCGCGCGCCACCAGGTCGACGCCGATATTACCGGCGGCGCCGGGCTTGTTCTCGACGATGACCGGCTTGCCCAGTTTCTGCGACAGCGGCTCGGCGATCAGCCGGGCCACCGTGTCGGGCGAGGTGCCGGCGGGAAAGCCGACGATGAGCTTGACCGGCTGGGTGGGCCAGGGGGCGTCGGCGCCGTACGCCATTCCCGTGGCAAGCAGGCCGCCCGACAGGACGGCGAAGGCGAACAGTTGGCGCCGGCGCGGCGCGGAACGTGGCGAAATGCAGGGCATGGATGTCTCCTGTTCTTGGGGGGATGAAGGGTGGGCCGGGGCGTCACGCTTGCAGGGGTACGGCCGTGGGAAGGACCTGGGCCATGCGCCGTATGCCCGCCTCGGCGGCCTCGCCCAGTTCGAACTCGAAATTGCCCAGCAGCGTGCGCAGCGCCGCGGGCGCCGAGGCCACGCCGTGGCGCGCGCAATGGTGTTCGATGGCCTGGTCCGGCTGGCTGGCGTACCGGGACAAGGAGGCCGCCAGGCCGGCGCGCAGCGGTTCCAGCGCGTCGTCCGCCAGGTCCCGGCGGCGGACCCATACCGCCGAGACCACCGGGGTGCCTTGCCATTCCCACCATTCCCGCCCCAGGTCGTGGACATGCGGGAAGCGTCCCCGTGCCGCTTCCTCGACCGCCTGGTCCTGGATCAGCAGCCGCGGCATGGACGGGTCGGTGGGCAGGCCGCGGCGCCAGCGGCCGATGCGCAGCCCGTACTTGCCCGCCAGGATGGCATGCAGCACCCGCATCGACGTGGCGGTTTCGTCGCAGATCGCGATGTCCGCGCCGTCCAGTTCGTGGATGGGGCGCGGCGAGAACAGCAGTACGCTGCCCGCGCGCTGGCGGTAGGCCAGGCCCAGTCCGCCCAGGCGCGGCCATTGTTCGCCGCGCGTCAGCCAGTCCACGGTGGCCATGGGGGTCGCGTCCAGCAGGCCGGCGTCAACCATGGCCGGGACCGTGCTGGACATGCAGGGAACGCGCCGCATGGGCCAGTCCTCGCTGCCGACGTAGAACGGAATCCAGGGCACCGATTGGAAATGCCCGACGCACAGGCCGCCCTCACGCATACTGGACATAGGCATAGCCGCGGTGCATCAACCGCTGGCCGCCCTGGTAGTCCGCGGGCGAGGCCGAATGCAGCGAGGCGCGGTTGTCCCAGAAGACCAGGTCGCCGACCTGCCACTTGTGGCGATAGACCGCCTCGGGGCGGGTGGCGTGGGCGACCAGTTCCGCGGACAGCCGCTGCGCTTCCTCGTCGGAATAGCCGCTGATGCCCCGGACCAGGGTCGGGCTGATGAAATACAGCGAGCGGCCAGTCACGGGATGACGCTGCACCAGGTCGTGTTCCCGGTCCGGCCACCTGGCGCGGTCGGCTGCCGACAGGGGCTGGGCCGAGCCGGGATTGCGGGCCAGCAGGTAGTCGTTGTGCTGGTTGAAGTTATGGACCACGGTCCTGCCGTCGATGCGGGCCTTCAGTCCCGCCGGCAGCGTCTCGTAGGCCCTGCCCATGCTGGCGAACAGCGTGTCGCCGCCGACCTGCGGCGTCATCACGCAGTACAGCATCGTGACCCCGTCGACGTGCTGGTCGCTGGCGGTGTCGCTGTGCCACAGGTTGCCGTAGCGGTCCAGGAAGGCCGACGGCGTACCGTCGGGGTGCCGGGTGTTGCCCACGCGGCCGATCTCGGGCGTGCCCGGAACATGGAACTCCTTGCGCTGCGAGATCTTGGGCGTGCCGAAGCGGCGCAGCAGCGCGGCCTGCGCGGGCGCGGCCAGCGACTGTCCGCGCACGACGACGACGGAATGGCGGTGATAGGCCTCCAGCAGCGACTGGAACTGCTCGTCGCCCAGGGGCTGGCCGAGGTCGCAACCCAGGACTTCCACTCCCACGTCGGGATGGAGGGGACGCAAAGCAAGCGGCATGGCGGGGTTCTCCGGAAAAGTTCTTGACGTTCCGCCACCTTAATCTTCATTCTATTTACATAGAATCCACCAAAAAGCGCGATCATTGTTCGCGAAAACAGAGAGGTCATGGATACCATCGCCAATTTCCGGACCTTCATCGCCGTGGCGCAGGCCGGCAGCTTTTCCAAGGCGGCCCGCCAACTGGGCATTGCCGCGTCCGTGGTGACCAAGCGCATCGACCAGCTCGAATGGCGTGCCCGCACCCGGCTGTTCGAGCGCAGCACCCGCCGCCTGGCCCTGACCGACGAAGGGCAGCGCCTGCTGCCGGCGGCCCGGCGCATCGTCCACGACGTCGAGGACGCATTCGGCAGCGCGCTGGGCCATGCGCACGAACTGGAGGGGCATCTGCGCATCAAGGTGCCGACGTCGCTGACCGCCATGTGCCTGGGCGATGCGCTGGGGCGCTTTCTGGAGGTCCATCCCAAGGTCAGCATGGACGTGGTGGTGATAGACCGGCCCGTGAACCCCATCCAGGAAGGGTTCGACATCGTGGTCGGCATGCTGCCGGCTTCGTATGACGGCGTGCTCGAGGCCGGGCTGTGTCCGCTGCCGCGCATGGCGGTGGCGGCGCCGTCCTATCTTGCCGCGCGCGGCCGTCCCGCCCATCCCACGGACCTGGCGCGGCACGCGCTGTTGAATTTCCAGCCCACGGGGCCGGTCTGGACCTTCCAGGGGCCGAACGGGCCGATCGCGGTCGAGGTGGCACCGCGCCTGAGCACCAACGACGGGCACGTACTGCTGAATTCGGTGCTGCGGGGCAATGGCATCGCCATCCTGTCGGCCTATATCGTCGACGGCGCGCTGGGCCGGGGCGAACTGGTCCGGGTGCTGGAGGACTTCGCCATTCCCGAATACTGGATACGGGCCTTGGTGCCCCACAGCCGGACCCACCTGGGCCGGGTGCAGGCCCTGTTGTCCTGGCTCAGGGATGAGTTCACGCCGCTGCCGCCCTGGGCGCGGCACTGAACGCGGAAGAGGGCTAGGGCAGGACCTTGCCGGGGTTCATCAGGCCGTCCGGATCCAGCGCCTGCTTGATCCGGCGCATGAGATCCAGCGCCACCGCGCTCTTGTAGCGGGCCAGCTCGCCGCGCTTGAGCTGGCCGATGCCGTGTTCCGCGCTGATCGATCCGCCGTGCGCGTGCACGCTGTCGTGCACCAGGCGGTAGACCTCGTCCTGGCGCAGCAGGAAGTCGGTTTCCGGGATGGCCGGCGGCCGGCTGACGTTGTAGTGCAGGTTGCCGTCGCCCAGGTGGCCGAAGGTGATGTGGCGCACGCCGGGAATGGCCGCCTGCAGCAGCGCGTCGGTCGCGGCGACGAAGGCGGGGATGCGCGAGGCCGGCACCGAGATGTCGTGCTTGATGTTCTTGCCTTCCCAGGACTGGGCGGCGGAGATGTTTTCGCGCAGGTGCCACAGCGCGCGGCTTTGCGCCAGGCTGGCGGCCACCGCGGCGTCCTGGGCCAGGCCTTGTTCCAGCGCCTCCTGCAGGACCGCGTGGAAGCGTTCCTGGGCGTGCGGCGCGCTTTCGCTGTCGGACACTTCCAGCAGCGCATACCAGGGCGTGGGGCCGAGCGGCAGCTTCTGGTCGGGGAAGGCGCGGGTGACCACGTCCAGGCTGGCCTGCGACATGACCTCGAAGCCGGTCAGCGCCGCGCCGAAGCCCGCGCGGGCCAGGCCCAGCAGCGCGACGGCGGTTTCCAGCGAGGGCAGGGCCACCAGGGCCGTGCATTGCGCCACGGGCAGCGGATAGAGCCGCAGCGTGGCGGCGGTGATGATGCCCAGCGTGCCTTCGCTGCCTATGTACAGGTCGCGCAGGTCGTAGCCGGTGTTGTCCTTGCGCAGGCCCCGCAGGCCGTCCCAGATTTCGCCGTCGGCCGTGACCACTTCCAGCCCCAGCGCCAGTTCGCGCGCGTTGCCATAGCGCAGGACCTGGGTGCCGCCGGCATTGGTGGCGAGGTTGCCGCCCACGGTGCAGCTTCCTTCCGAGGCCAGGCTGAGCGGAAAGAGCCGTCCGGCCTCGCGCGCCCAATCCTGCACGGCCTGGAGCACGCAGCCGGCCTCGACGGTGATGGTGTCGTCGTCGGTGTCGAGGGCGCGCAGCCGGTCCAGGCGCCGCGTGGACACCACCACCGCGCGGCCTTCGGCGTCGGGCGTGGCGCCGCCCGCCAGTCCGGTGTTGCCGCCCTGCGGGACGATGGGGACGCCGTGCCGGCGGCACAGGCGCACGACATTCGCAACCTCGTCGGCCGTGCCGGGCCGGACTACCGCCTGTGCCGCCCCGGTATAGCGGCCGCGCCAGTCGGTCAGGTAGGGCGCGGCGTCCTGGCCGGTCAGCACCTGGCCGGCTCCCAGCAGGTTCGCGAGTTCGGTCAGCAGGTCCATGCCCGTTTCTCCCTGGCCGCGGCGCTCAGCCCGCCTGTTTGTCCGCCGCCTTGGCGGCCTTGCGGGCGGCCTGCGCGGCGCGCTTGGCCGGCCGCACGTACAGGATGGCGCACCAGAAGAAGACCGTGGTCAGCGCGACCTCGGCCCAGGCCACGTAGGAGGACGGCGCGGGGTCGGTGGTCGCCCGCACCACGCCTTCCATGAAGTAGAGCAGGATCAGCATCGATGCCCACTGGTAGGTGTACAGGTTGCCGCGCAGCACGCCGCGCAGCGGCAGCAGCAGCGGCAGCGCCTTGAGGGCCAGCATCGAGCCGGGCCGCAGCGGCGCCAGCACGGTTTCCCAGGCGATGCACAACGCGATCAGGGCCAGCAGCGAGACCGAGGCGACCAGGCGCAGCCGCGGGTTGAGGTCGACGGAGGGAGCGTTCATCGGGCGGGGGCCTGCCGGCCGGTGTGGAGTTCGAGGGCGGTGCGGGCCAGCCGCGTGCCGAGGGCCTCGGCCAGCTGGGTTTCGTCGCGCTGCATGGGCAGGCTGTTGTCGACGCCGGCCACGTGCGAGGCGCCGTACGGCGTGCCGCCGTGGCGCGTGGCCATCAGCGCGGGTTCGGTGAAGGGCAGGCCCAGCAGCAGCATGCCATGATGGAGCAGCGGCAGCATCATGCTGAGCAGCGTGCTTTCCTGGCCGCCGTGCATGGATCCGGTGGACGTGAAGACCGCCGCCGGCTTGCCCGCCAGGCTTCCCGCCAGCCACTGCTGAGTGGTATGGTCGATGAAGTGCTTCATGGGCGCGGCCATGTTGCCGAAGCGGGTGGGAGATCCCAGCGCCAGGCCCGCGCATTCCTCCAGGTCCGCCGGTTCGACGTAGGGTGGGCCGCTGTCGGGAATGGCGGGGGCCGTGGCCTCGCACACGGTCGAGACCGGCGGAACCGTGCGCAGCCGCGCCCGCATGCCGGGCACGCGTTCCACGCCCAGCGCGATGTGCTCGGCCAACTGGCGTGTCGCGCCGTGCCGGCTGTAGTACAAGATCAGAATATCCATAGGCCCGTATTATCCCTCGACATGGTCCAGAAAGCTCCCGAGCCCGATACTTCCTTCACGCCGCCACCCCCTTCGGGCGCCGCTTCCATCCAGGCGCGCGCCATCGCGCTGCGCCGCAGCCTGCTCGCCAACGAGTCCTGGCCCGTGCGCGTGGGGCGGCTCCTGCGGTTCGCGCTGCAGCGCGCGGCCGACGAGCGCATCACTCAGGTCGCCTCCAGCCTGACGTTCACCTCGGTGCTGTCGATGGTGCCGCTGCTGGCGGTGGCGCTGGCGCTGTTCACCGCCTTTCCGCTGTTTCGCGAGTTCCAGGGAGCGCTGGAGCAATTCCTGATCACCAACCTGATGCCGCCGTCGGTGGCGGACAACATCATGGAGTACCTGAACCAGTTCGCGCAAAAGGCGAGCCGGCTGACCGCGGTGGGCGGGATCTTCCTGATGATCACGGCCGTGTCGCTGATGCTGACCATCGACAAGGCCCTGAACGAGATCTGGCATGTGCGCAAGGGCCGGCCGCTGCCGCAGCGGGTGCTGATCTACTGGGCCACGCTCACGCTGGGGCCGGTGCTGATCGGCGCCAGCCTGTGGGCCACGTCCTTCCTGGCCCGCGAGTCCATGGGCCTGGTGGGGGACGTCCCCGCGCCCATCGGCGTGCTGCTGTCCTTCATCCCGCTGATCCTGACGGGCCTGGCCTTCGGCGCGTTGTTCATGGTGGTGCCCAACCGGCACGTCGAGGCGCGTGATGCGATGACGGGCGGTTTCGCGGCGGCCATCGTGCTGGAAATCATGAAATCGGCCTTCGCGTTCTACCTGACGCGCTTTCCCACCTACACCGTGCTGTACGGCGCCTTCGCCACGCTGCCGATCTTCCTGATGTGGATCTACATGTCGTGGCTGGTGACGCTGTTCGGCGCCACGCTGGCGGCCAGCCTGCCGCTGATCCGCATGGGGCGCTGGGAAACCGTGCGGCGGCCGGGGCGGCCGTTCGTCGATGCCTTGTCCATCCTGCGCGCGCTGTCGTCGGTGCGCGACCGCAATCCGCCGGGCCTGAGCACGCTGTCGCTGCGCAGCCGGCTGAACCTGCACCACGACGAGTTGATGGTGGTGCTCGACACCCTGTCCAGCATCGGCTACATCGCCCGCATCGGCGATGCCGGCGCCGCCCGCGAGCGCTGGGCCATGGTGTGCGATCCCACGGTGGCCACCCTGGCTCCCGTGGTGGACCGGCTGCTGCTGGACCGGGCGCCGCTGGCCGACGACCCCATGCTGCTGCACGCGGTGAACGCCGCCTGGGAAAGCGGCTCGGTCACCATCGCCGAGGCCCTGAAACAGCGGCCCGAGGACGTCGAGGCGGAACTGGCGCTGGACCGCGAGCTGGAGCTGGAGCCGGACCGGGAAGAAGAGCAAGCCGAGGCCGGGGAAGAGGCGGCCGAGGGCGTGGAGGACGAGCGGCTGCGCCGCCTGCGCGCCTCGTGACCTGGCGCGGCCCACACCTGCCGCGCCGTCATTCCCGCCGTTATTCCAGCCGCCAGTACACCCCGCCCATGCCGCAGCGCATGGGCACCGAGGGCACGTAGAACACCGTTTCCGCCCGCGCGTTGCCGGCCACCTCGGCCGCGCCCATGGCCACCACCCAGGCCAGCAGTTCCGCCGCGCCGCCATCCCCGCCGGTCAGCAGTTTCTCGAAGGTCAATTCGCGCTTGACCCGCCCGGCGTTGCCTTCTTCCATCAAGGCCAGGAACCAGCGGTCGAATTCCTCGTGCACGGTGAAGTAGTCCTTGCCGCCGGGGTCGTGCGACAGGCCGCCCGTGCCCATGATGACCACCCGTTCGTCGGACGGGAAGGCCTGGACGATGCGCGCGATCGTCTCGCCCACCGCATAGCAGTGCGCCGCGGAGGGCACCGGCGGCACGATGGGGTTCATGTGGATGGGAACGAAGCGCACATCGTAGCGCGGGAACAGGAACTTGAGCGGCACCGACCAGTTGTCGTCGAACAGCAGCTTGTCGGCGAACGCGTGGTTGATGCCCGCCCTGGCCGATTCGCGCACCAGCGCACGGCCCAGGTCGCGGTGACCGCGCACCGTGTAGTCCGGCACGTTCAGCCAGTCGCGGAACCACGGCGCCGGACCGGCCCATTGTTCGCCTATGCCCACGCAGAAGTCCGGAATGTTGTCCAACGGGAAGTTCAGCAGATGGTCGTTGGCGATGCCGATGACCACGTCGGGCCGCACTTCGTCCATCAGTTTCTGGAACTGCGCGTAGCCGTCCAGCACGCCGTCCTGCTCGTGCTGGGGCGCCTTGTCTATCCATCCCGTGACGCCGGGTGCGTGGGCCACGCCCAGGGTTGCGACGATTTTTGCCATGTCTTTCTCCGGATCAGTCCTGCGAGGCGATGCCCATTTTTTCTGCGTACAGGCGCGCCGCGTCGCTGTCGTTGTGGTTGCGCGAGCCGCCCTTGAAGAGCCGCGAGATCTGCGGCAGGAAGTAGGGGTGCACCCCCATGGCGCCCAGCGCCTCGATGTCCATGTCCCGCCACGCGCGCTTTTCTTCGTCCGACAGGCCGTACGCGGCCATGGATGCTTCGATGTCCTGCTTGAACGCGAGGTACTTCTGCTCGTCGCGCCGCAGTTCGAACACCATGCGGTTCGATGGCAGGGTCTTGTCGGTGTCTTGGATTCCCATGTCGGCTCCTTGTTCGTTGAAAACGATAAGTCGTTCACTCGGCCGCGGCAACATTGAGCCAGCGGTCGAGTATCTCGGGCGATGCCCGCAGTTCCGCGCTCGAGGACCGATGCACGATGCGGCCGCGGTCCAGGATGATGGCGGTCGAGGCCATGGCCAGGGCGATGACCGGATGCTGTTCGACCACGATGGTGGTCATGCCTTCCCGCGTGTGCAGGGCGATGATGGCGGCGCCGAGCTCCTCGACGACGATGGGGGCCAGGCCCTCCATGGGTTCGTCCAGCAGGAGCAGGCGTGGGTTGGTCATGAGCGCGCGGCCGACGGCCAGCATCTGCTGTTCGCCGCCGGACAGTTCGTTGCCCAGGTTGTCGCGCCGCTCGCGCAGCCGCGGGAACAGGCCATAGACCCGGTCCAGGGTCCACGGGCCCCGGCATGCGACCACGGTCAGGTTCTCCTCGACGGTCAGCGATGCGAACACCTCGCGTTCTTGCGGCACCCAGCTCAGGCCCGCCCGCGACCGCTGGCAGGCGTCCAGCCTGGCGATGTCGCGGCCCTGCCAGAGCAGGCGTCCGGCCGTCATGCGCGTGTTGCCCATCAAGGTTTCGAGCAGGGTGGTCTTGCCCACGCCATTGCGGCCGAGCACCGCCAGGCTGTCGCCGGCGCCAAGGGAGAACGAAAGGTCGTCCAGCACCATCGCGTCGCCGTAGCCGGCGCGTACGTGCTCCAGTTGCAGCAGGCTGCCGGATGCGTGGTTTTCGGCCTCAGGAGGGGATGCGCTCATGGGCATGCCGCCTCCAGGGGCGTTGCCTGGCCGAGGTAGGCCTCGCGCACGCGGGGGTCGCGAGCGATGTCGCCGGGTAGCCCGGTGGCGATGAGGCGGCCGGCCACGAGCACCGAGATGCGCTGCGCGAAGCGGAAGACGAGGTTCATGTCGTGTTCGATCAAGAGAATGGCGATGTCCGGGGGCAGGCGATCCAGGACCGTGAAGACATGGCGGCTGTCGGCCGCCGAGACGCCGGCCGCCGGTTCGTCCAGCAGCAGCACCTTGGGTTTGCGCGCCAGGGCGAGCGCGATTTCCACCAGCCGCTGCCTGCCATAGGCGAGCTGGCGGGCGGGGCGGTGGGCATCCTGCGCCAGGCCGATGCGCTCGAGCAGTTCCCAGGCTTCGCTGGCCGCCGGTTCATGCTCGCGCAGCGAACCGAACAGCGAGCGAACGGCTCCGGTGCGGGCCAGCACGACCAGCGTGACGGCCTCCAGCACCGTCATGTCCAGGAATAGCGTATTGATCTGGAAGGTACGCACCAGTCCCAGATCCACCCGCTTGTCGGGTGCCGCCGCGGTCACATCCGCGCCGTCGAGCAGGACGCGGCCCGAGGTCGGGCGCAGCATGCCGGTCAACAGGTTGATGAAGGTCGTCTTGCCGGCGCCGTTCGGGCCGATCAGTGCATGCCGGTCGCCGGGGGCGAGCGACAGGTTCACGTTGTCGGTCGCCACCAGCGCGCCGAAGCGCTTGCACAGGTCCACGGTCTGTATCATCGCTGCGTCTCCCTTTGCGCCAGGCGCCGGGCGAGCCGCGCGGCGGTGCCCATGATGCCGCCGCGCGCGAAGAATATCGTCAGCACCAGCAGCAGGCCGAGCCAGAAATGCCAGTACGCGGGACTGATGCCGGACAGCAGGTCGCGGCCCACGACGAATACCAGCGCGCCGATGAAGCCGCCGTAAAGGTAGCCCACGCCGCCCAGCGCGGCGATGATCAGGATATCGGCCGACCTGCCGAAACCCAGCGCGTCGATGGTGATGAACTGCGTGATCTGCGTCGTCAACGCGCCCGCGATGCCCGCCACCGCCGCCGAGACGATGTAGGAGATCGCCAGCGTGCGGCCGTCGTCGATGCCCACCGCCAGTGCGCGGCGGCGGTTCATGCGCGTGGCATGCAGCGACAGGCCGTAGGGCGAATGGACCAGCCTGCGCACGAGATAGAGCGTGACGAAGGCCACGATGGCCGCATACACATAGGCGGTCGATCCCATGAGATCGAACGGGAAGAGGCCGAGCAGCGGCGCGAACTCGATGCCTTGCAGTCCGTCGATGCCGCCGGTGACCGCCGTGGCCTTGTTGGCGGCCTCGTACAGCACGAGGCCGATGGCCAGCGTCACCATGAGCCGGCTCAGGTCGGTGCCCCGCACGACCAACCGGCTGCCGAGCGCGCCCGCGCACGCCGCGACGGCGGCGGCGATGGCCAGCGCCGAGACCGGTTCGTGCCAGCCGTACTTGCCGAGCCAGCCGGCGGTGAACGCGCCCACGCCGAAGAACGCGGCATGCCCCAGCGTGACGATGCCCGCGTAGCCGAGCAGCATGTCGAGCGACAGTGCGAAGATGCCGGTTACCAGCACCTGCGCGCCCAGGCTGCGGTAATCGGGAAAGAGGAAGAACGCGGCGATGATGAGCGCCCAGAATACGAATTCGGGTGCGCGCCAGCGCGAGCGGTCCAGCAGTGGGCGCAGCGGGCTGCCGTTCATGCGGCCCTCCTGCGCGCGACGAGGCTGTAGAGACCTTGCGGCCGGTACAGCAGGACCACCGCCATCAGCACGTAGATCATGAAGGCGCCGAATTCGGGAACGTAGTACTTGCTGCCGATGTCGCAGATGCCCAGCAGCATGGCGGCGAAGAAGGTGCCGTTGACCGAGCCGGCGCCGCCCAGCACCACCACCAGCAGGCACAGCACCAGCGTACGCGTGGCGAAGGCTGGATCCAGGCCCAGTACCTCGGCCCCGAGCGCGCCCCCCAGCGCGGCGAGCCCGCTGCCGATCGCGAAGGCGATCATGAATACGCGCTTGACCGGTATGCCCATCGAGGCCGCGATGCGCTGGTTGTCGACCGAGGCGCGGATCATCGCGCCCAGGCGCGTCGAGTCGAGCCCCCAGTTCAGCAGGGCAAGCAGGGCCATGCCCGTGCCGAGCAGCATCAACCGATACTTGGAGATGCTCAGATCGCCCAGGTACCAGCGGCCCTCGAGGTACTCGGGCACCCGCACCGCTTGCTGCGACGACCCCCAGAAATAGTGGACGATGCCGCCGGCCATCAGCATGAGCCCGAAGGTCAGGAGGCTCTGGTCGAGCGCCGTCGCGCGATAGAAGGGCGCATAGACCACGCGTTCCAGCACGAGGCTGGCCAGGGCGATCGCCACGACGACCACCGCCACCGAAACGAAGAACGGCCAGGCAAGCTGATTGACCAGCGTGACGAGGAAATAGCCGCCGAACATGGCGACGGCGGTGTGCGCGAGATTGACGAAGCCCATCAACCCCAGCGTGATGGACAGGCCGAGCGCGATCACGAACAGCATGGCGCCGTACGACGTTCCGTCGATGATCACGCCGACGAAATCGGTCAGCATGCGGACTCCTTTGGCTAGCGGGCCTTGACGGCCTCGATCTTGTCGAACTCGACGTTGTAGAGCTCGCCTCCGACCTTTTGGACCTTGCGGATGTAGATGTCCTGCACGATGTCGCGCGTGGCGGGATCGATCGAGATCGGGCCGCGCGGGCTGTCGAGCTTGAGGCCCTCCATCGCCGCGACGAGCTTGTCGCCGTCGGTATCGCCGCCCGTTTTCTTGACCGCGGCGTAAATGACGGCCATGGCGTCATACGCGCCCACCCCGATGAAATTGGGTCGCTTGCGCCCCTGGGCCTGGACCGCCTTGACGAAGGCGCGGTTCAGGTCGGAGTCGTGCGCGGCCGAGTAGTGGTGGGCGGTGACCGTATCCAGCGCGACGTCGCCGATGGCCGGCAGCGAGTCGTCGTCGACCAGGTCGCCCGTGCCGATCAGGCGAATGCCGGCCTGCTTGAACCCGCGTTCGTTATAGGCCTTCATGAAGGCAATGGCGGCTTCGCTGCCCGGCACGAACACGAAAATGGCATCGGCGCGCGCATCGCGTGCCCGCTGCAGGAACGGCGCGAATTCCATGCCGCTGACGGGCATGCGTATCTCGCCCGCCATCTGGCCGCCAGCGGCGGTGAACGCGTCCTTGAAAGCCTGCGCCGCATCGTGGCCGGGGCCATAGTCGGACACCAGCGAGAACACGCGCTTGATGCCGTTCCTGGCCGCCCACGTGGCCATGGGCGCCGACGTCTGTCCGAGCGTGAACGCCGTGCGCACGATATAGGGCGACTTCTCGGTGACGATGGCCGTGGCCGCGAGCGCGATCATCGGCGTCTTGGCCGCCGTGGCGATGGGCGCCGCGGCCAGGGCGTTGGGGGTGAAGTTGAAGCCCACCAGCGCATCGACCTTGTCGCGCGTGACGAGCTCCTGCGCGTAGCGGCGCGCGTTCTCGGGCGAGATGCCGCCGGTGTCGCGCAGGATGAGTTCGACCTTGCGGCCGGCCACGGTGTCGCCGTTGAGCTTCATGTAGGCGCGCATCGCGCTTTCGATGGACTGCCCGGCGGAGGCGTAGGTGCCGGAGAATTCGGTGACGACGCCGATCTTCAAGGGCTTGTCGGCGGCATGCGCGGGGGCGTGCGCGGCCGTGGCGGCCAGGATGCATGATGCAAGGCAAGAGCGAAGACGCAGTTTCATGGTTCGGGCTACTCCTTTCATGTGTGGGCGCGGGACGCGGCGCCGCGGTTGCGAAGGCCGATCTGCTCGAACATCGCTGCCAGCAGCGGGCCGTCGGGCCGGTTGAGCTCGTCGATGATGGAAAAGTGGTCGTGATCCTTCATGGGCAGAAAGCACGAGGGGTAGCCCGCGGCGGCCCATGCGCGCGCATAGCCGGCGGACTGTTCGACGAATTCGGGCAATTCCTTTTCGCCCACCGCGCAGATCAGGGGGCATGTGGCGCGAGGCAGGTGCAGCAGGGGGCTGTTGCGCGCCGAGCATTCCGCGTCCAGGCGCAGCCACTCGTTCATCAGCGACCGGGCCATGGGCCGCATGTCGAAGATTCCGCTCACCGTCGTGACGCCCTTGACGAGATCGGCCGGCAGCCCGTGCTTTGTCCAGTCGGTGGCGGCCGCCATGCCGGCCAGGTGGCCGCCCGCGGAGTTGCCGCAAAGAAAGATGCGGTCGGGGTCGCCGCCGAACGAGGCCGCATGGCGATGGACCCACGCCACGCCCTGGCGTACCGATGCGACCATGTCGTCAACGCCGGCTGCGGGTGCCAGGGGATATTCCATGGAGAGCCAGATGGCGCCCGCCGGCCCGAAGGTCTGGGCGGGAAAGCCGCGGTCCGACTTGTTCGAACCTTTCCAGGCGCCGCCGTGCAGGTAGATCACCACGGGCGCGTGAGGGGCGTCGGCCAGATAGACGTCCAGCGTTTGCGCGGTCCCCTCGCCGTAGGCGAGGTCGAGCCGGGTCGGCCGTTGCTCGCGCGTGAGCCGGCTTGCCTCGGCGTAGCGTTGCAGGTGAGTGCGGAAGTCGGGGACCGTGGCCTCGATGTCGTAGAGTGCGGGACGTTCGTTCATGCGGATCTCGTCGTGACGCGGTTCGAAGAAAAATTCGGGGGGGCGAGCCAGTCGCCGGGGGCGTGCAGCCGGCCGGACAAGCCCTGCTGGAAGTGGTAAAGCGCGAAGGCCTGCAGCACTTCCCGGTTGGCATCCAGGCCGTAGGGCCAGTAGTCCTCGCCCATCAGGTCCACGGTGCGCTGGTATTCCGCCGTGACCCAGGGCAGGGTGGCGGCCAGTTGGCAGACGTCCCGGACGTCCTGGAGCGCCATGCGCCGGGCGGCCTCGAAGCCTTGGCAGACCGCCGCGGCCAGCCAGGGATGGCGTTCGTGCAGTGCGCGCCGCAGCCCCAGCAGATGCATGATGGGGAAGAAACCGGTGCGCCGGTAGTACGCCTGCTCGATCCGTTGATGGTCCGGGAACAGCCGGACCACGGCGTCCTGTCCGGCGCCGAAGCAGGAAGGCACCTTGGCGCCGATGACCGCGTCGATGTCCCCTCGGGCCAGCATGCCGGCCAAGTCCTGGTCCGGCAGGGCGAGGATGGGGACTCCCGGTATGGCGGTGGCGGCGGCCGGACCGGGTTCGCCGGCCTCCATGGCGGCTTCCACCCACTGCATCTCGTGAGGCTGGATGCCGTGGTCGTGGGCGAGGAAAGCCCGGATCCAGACGTTGGCCGTCGTCTTGTAGTCCGGCGTCCCGATGATCCTGCCGCGCAAGTCGGCCGGAAACCGGATGCCCTTGCCCGCATGCACGTAGATGCCGCTGTGCCGGAAGGCTCGCGACGGAAAGATCGGCAGCGCGACATAGGCCGGGTTCCCGGCCTCCAGCGACCGCAGGTAGCCGCTCAAGGACAGCTCGGTCAGGTCGAACTCGGCCGCCTTCGCGCGGGCGAAGGCGGCCTCGGGGTGCAGCGTCGTCGTCTGAAGGCCGACGCCCTCGATGGCGACCCGCCCGTCGATCAGCGGCCGCGTCCGGTCATAGGCGGCGCAGGCAAGCGTCAGCGTCAACATGGTCGGAGCGCGGCCAGGATCATTTCGCGATCCCCGCGTCGGCGATCACCTTCTTCCACCGGGTCGCCTCGGCGTCGATCAGCGACGAGAACTGCGCACGACTGGTGTTGCCGGTCAGCATGCCCATGTCCGCATAGCGTTTGCGCACCTCCGGATCGGCCAGCGCCTGCCGGACGGCCGCGTTGAGCTTGTCCAGCACGGCCGGGTCCGTTCCCTTGGGGGCGGCCAGGCCTATCCAACTGCCCGTCTGCAGGGCGCCGTAGCCCGCTTCCGCGGTGGTCGGCACGTTGGGCAGGATGTCGAGCCGTTCGTTGGCCGCGACCGCGATGGGCTGGATGGTGCCGGCCTTGAGCGGACCCGCGATGGGACCCGCGGTGTAGAAGGCCACGTTCACGTCGTTGCGCAACAAGGCCAGCACGACGGGCGGCGAGCCGTTGAACGGGACGTGGGTCATCGAGACGTTGGCCAGGTTGGCGAAGTATTCGGCCGCGAGATGAGGCGGGGTGCCGATGCCGGGCGAACCGAAGTTCACCTTGCCCGGCCGCTCTTTCGCATAAGCGGCCAGCTCGCGCAGGCTGCGGGCCGGTATGGCGGGATTGACGACGACGATCGTGGGCGCATTGCTGATCAGCGCGATGGGGTCGAACGCGGTTAGCGGATCGAAGCCCATGTCGCGATAGAGGTACTGGTTCGTCGCGAAATTGTTCACCGCACCCAGCAGCAGCGTATAGCCGTCCGGGGCGGCGCGCGCCACGTCCGCGGCGCCCAGGTTGCCGGAGGCGCCGGGCTTGTTCTCGATGACGAGCGGTTGACCGAGCTGTTTCTCCATCAGCGGCGCGATCAGGCGGAAGCTGACGTCTCCCAGTCCGCCCGCCCCGTAGGGATTCACGATGCGTATGGGCCGGGAAGGGTAGGCATTGCTCTGGGCCCAGGCTGCGCCATGGGCGGCCAGGGGCAGCAGTACGAGGGAATATCGGGCAAGGCGATGGTGGAACGGCTTCATGGAATCTCTCCTGGAGTGACGTTTCTCCTTACTGGTGGGCGCGCCCCAGGCCCGATGCCTGGCGGCGCGCCGCGCCTTTCGCTCCGTGTATCAGGGCTCGCCGTAGAAGTTGGCCGCGTTGTCGTAGAGGAACTTGCGCTTCTGGTCCTTGGTGAGGTCCTGGCGCTCGATGATCTCCATCGCGGCGTTGTCCCGCCCTTCGCCATGGGGAAAATCCGAGGAATACAGAAGCTGGCCATCGCCCAGCAGCTTGAGCTCGTGCGCCAGCATGGCGTCGCTGGATTCGGGGCCCAGGTAGATGCGCCCGGACTTGACCAGGTCGTCCACTTCGCTCTTGGGCAGCATGCTGGGGTCGGCCATCCGGCCCTTGTTGACTTCGGCGTACTGCTTCATACGCCCCACCGAATAGAAGATCCATTCGCCGCCGAACTCCAGGAACGCGACCTTCAGGCTGGGGTACTTGTCCAGCATGCCGTGGCCGGCCATGGCCATGAAGGCCAACTGCGCCGGCATGGCCTTGCCGATCATGTTGGCGTCCTGGATCGACTCGCACAGTTGGGCCAGCGGCGGGAAGCTCATGGCCATGTGCACGCACAGGGGCAACCCGGTGCGCGTGAACTCGTTCCAGATCGGCTCGAAGCTCGGATGCGACAGCATGCGGTCGCCCACGGTCCCGAACACCACGGCGGCGGCCGCGCCCATGGCGACCATTTCTTTCATGGCCAGCCGGGCCTGTTCGGCGTCGCGCATGGGAAGCAGGCCTACCCAGCGCAGGCGCTTGGCGGCGTCCCGGCAGCGCGTGCCGATGTAGCGGTTGTAGGCACGGAAGAGCTCGCCTTCCAGCGTGGCGTCGGCGGCGATGGTCGCGTAGACCGTGCTGGGGAACAGGACCTGGACGTCGATGCCCAGTTTGTCCATCGCGGTGAGGCGGTCGGCGACGTCGCCCATCGTGACACAGCCGACGGGCAGGGAGAAGGCGGTGAAGTCGCCGGCGCGGGCGCGGTTGGCGCCGTATTCCTCCAGCACCATGCCGGGGGTGTTGGCGGCATGGGTGCCGGGGCCGAACGGATGCGGTTCGATGCGGCCGTCCACCAGCCACGCCGTACCCCAATTGCCGAGTTCTTGGCCGTCGCCGAACTTGACCGGCCGCGGACGCCGCAGCCAATACTGTTTGGGAAGGGTTTCCCACATTTCCGGGGTCATTAGAACGTGGGCATCTGCGTCATAAATCTTGAATCCTTCAAGCATGTTCAGTCCTTTCACGTAATGATGGGGAAAGCAGTAGGGCTACTGAATCAAATCAGTCGGGCGGGCAAGGTCCTCCTTCGGCGATGGCAACAGTCAATCCGGCAGGTCCATCAGCCGCAGCGCGGCCTGGGAAAGGGCGGAGCCGGGGTCGTTCAACCGGGTCACGATCTCGTAGTGGTTCGTGGCGGGCAGCAGCATCAGTTCCACCTGCCTGTCCTGTTCCTGCGCGGCGCGCACGAAGTCGCGCGCCTGCCGCTGGAATTCCGGGCTTTCCCGGTCGCCGATCGCGACCACTGCCGGACAGCGCAGGTGGGACAGGTGCCGGATCGGGCTGTAGCGCTCGATCTCGTCTGGCTGGAGTTCGACGTAGCCGCTGCGGGCGCTGAGCATCACGGGATGCAGGTCGTACATGCCGCTGATCAGCAGCGCGCTCTTGATCAGGTCGGCGGGCAAGTGCAGGGACTCCCAGTCCGTGGTCGCCAGGACCGCGGCCATGTGGGCGCCGGACGAATGGCCCGACAGGTGGATGCGGCCGGGGTCGCCACCGAAGCGGGAGGCCTTGGCGTGGACCCAGGCCAGCGCACGGCGGGTCTGGGCAATCATGTCGGGCAGGCGCACCTCGGGAATCAGCGAGAAATCCAGCACCACCAGTACGCCGCCCGCGGGGACCAGCGTGCGCGCCAGGAACGATTCGTCGTCCTTGCTGAGATTGCGCCAGCCGCCGCCGTGCACGTGGACATGGATGGGCGCGCCTTGCCGCTGCGCGGGAAAGATGTCCAGCGTTTCGTGGGGACCCGGGCCATAGGGCACGTGCCGGTGGTGCGGATATTCGTCGCGGGCGCTGGCGCTGGCCTGCGCGTACCAGGCCAGCATGGCGTCCCGGTTGTCGGCCCAGGCGCGCTGGTCGTAGGCGCGATCCAGTTCTTCCTGCGTGTAGTCCAGGTAGACCCGCCGGGGCGAGGCCTGCCAATGGGGCGTGAGCGCGTCCAGCCGGGTCACGTCGCCCAGCAGGAAGCGGACGTTGTTCAGCGTGGCATCGTGCGCGGGCTGCGTATGGGATGCGACGCAATCCTCGGGTACGACGCAGTGGAAGCCCAGGGCGTTCGCGTGGCGCAGCGTGGCTTCGACGCAGATGTTGGTCTGGACGCCCGCGAAGACCAGGGTGCGGATGCCGCGGGCGCGCAGCTCGTGTTCGAGGGTGGTGCCGACGAAACCGTCATAGCTGTTTTTCTCCAGCACCGGTTCGCCGGACAGCGGCTGGACGCCGTACCAGTCGTAGCCCCACGTGTCGCGATCGCAGCAGACCTCGGTGATGCCTTGCTCGGCCAGCTTGGTGCGCATGGACGCGGGCAGCAGGTCGGGCCGGTAGCAGGCGCGCAGCCAGAAGACGGGGACGCCATGGCCGCGCGCGGCGTCGATCAGGGACTGGAGGCGGGGCACGATGGCGCAGCATGCCGCGATGTCCTTGCCGATGACGCGCTCGACATAGCCGCCGGGGGCGCAGAAATCGTTCTGCATGTCGATCACCAGCACGGCCGTGTGGGCAGCGTCCACCCGGGCCGCCAGGGAAAGGAGGGGCTGCGCATCCGATAAGTCGCGATAGGCGTCGGCTTTCAATTCCTTCTCCATAATCGATGATCTTTTTATTTTCGATTTTTAGGCTATTTTTAGGAATAATCGATTATCTGTCAATAGAAAGATGATTTGAGCCGCGTGTTACGATGAATCAAAAGACGAGGGCATGATGAAACTGGCATCGGTGTTGCCGGCTGGACAGCCGGCTCCGAGCACGGGACAGAATTTCGCGAGCACGATTGCGACCCGGTTACGCAATGACATCGTTTCCGGCAGACGCCCCCCGGGTGCCAGGCTTTCCATCGAGGAACTGAAGGGGGACTTCGGCGTCAGCCTTTCCCCGCTGCGCGAGGCCCTGGCCAGGCTGGCCACCGAAGGTTTCGTGGTCAACGAAGACAAGAAAGGCTTCAAGGTCGCGCCGGTATCGCGCGAGAACCTGCTCGAGATCGCGAAACTGCAGTCCACGCTCGAACCCATGGCCCTGCGCGAATCCATCCGGCACGGCAACCGAGACTGGGAGGACGGCATCGTCCTGACCCACCACCGGCTGTCGCGCTACGAGCGTCCGGAACAGAAAGACGGCGGGGGCGTCGACGAGTGGGAAGCACATCACCGCGAGTTCCACCTTGCGCTGCTGGCGGCCTGCCGCATGCCGCTGGCGCTGATGGTGTGCGATTCGCTCCAGCATTTCAGCGCGCGCTACCGGCGCCTGTTCCTGGCCTACAAGCCCTTCGATCGCGACGTCGCCCAGGAACACCGTTCGCTGGTGGACGCGACGCTGGACCGCAAGGAAGACCTGGCCGCGGAGATCCTGGCCGAGCACATCGAGCGAACAGCTCGAAACATCCTGGCGGCGCTGGATGCGGGCGGTGTTGCGGCGGCGAGTTGAAGCGCGTTTCGAGGCGCGCTAGGATAGCTACATGGCCATGCACGAGCCGATATATTCCCCAGATCCGACCCCATAAACAGAACCGGCGTGCGTGGCTGAGGAGGCCGTCATGATCAAAGTCAGTGAAATCCTGCGCGTCAAGGGCGACGCGCTTTATACCGCCAGCCCCGATACCCCGGTCGGGCAGGTCGTCGATACGATGGCCCTGCAAGACATCGGTTCGCTGGTCATCATGGAGTTCGGCGAGCTGGTGGGCATGCTCACCTTCCGCGAAATCATCCGGCACCTGCAGGCCAACGGCGGTTCCCTGGGTACCAGCACCATCCGGTCGATCATGGACGACGCGCCGGTCACGGTATCGCCCAACACCGAAGTCAACGAGGTGCGGCGCCTGATGCTCGACAAGCATGCCCGCTACATCCCCGTCATGGACGGCCGCATGCTGCTGGGCGTGATCTCGTTCTACGACGTCGCCAAGGCCGTGCTCGAGGCCCAGGGCTTCGAGAACCGCATGCTCAAGGCCTACATCCGCGACTGGCCCGGCGAGCAGCGCGAGACCGAAGGGACGCTGTAGGGGGGAGTCCCCCCCCTACGCGCTGACGCGCGCCCCCCAGGGGGCGAAACCGGCGGACTGGCGAAGCCAGATCCGCGGTTTCCTGGGTCTAGTACCTGTTTCTTGGCACGTCACACCGTTGCTATCGCTGGCAGCCAGCGATAGCAACGGCGCCACAATCCAAGAAACCGGTACTAGACCCAGGATGCGGTGGATCCGGCTCCGCCGGTCCACCCGCATCGCCCCCTGGGGGGCGCGCGTCAGCGCGTAGGGGGGGGACCCAATCCTAGGGCTACAATGGCTCATCCCTACCGGAGCCCAGATTCCATGCCAGGCAGCACCCTCGGAGAACTCTTCTGCGTCACCAATTTCGGTGAATCCCACGGACCCGCCGTCGGCTGTGTGATCGACGGCTGCCCGCCCGGGATGGCACTGACCGAGGCCGATATCCAGGTCGAGCTCGACCGCCGGCGTCCCGGCACCTCGCGCCACGTCACCCAGCGGCAGGAGCCCGACCAGGTCGAGATCCTGTCCGGGGTCTACGAGGGCAGGACCACCGGCACGCCGATCGCGCTGCTGATCCGCAACCAGGACGCGCGCAGCAAGGACTACAGCAACATCGCGGAAACCTTCCGCCCCGGCCACGCCGACTACACCTACTGGCACAAGTTCGGCATCCGCGATCCGCGCGGCGGCGGCCGTTCGTCGGCTCGGCTGACGGCGCCCACCGTGGCCGCCGGCGCGGTGGCCAAGAAATGGCTGGCCGAACGCTATGGCGTGCGCGTGCGTGGCTACATGAGCCAGTTGGGCGACATCGAGATTCCGTTCGAGGACTGGGACGCCGTCCATACCAATCCGTTCTACGCGGCCGGCAACAGCCGCGTGGCCGAACTCGAGGCCTACATGGACCAGTTGCGCCGCGACGGCGACTCGGTGGGCGCGCGCATCGAGGTGGTGGCCGAGAACGTGCCAGTGGGCCTGGGCGAGCCGGTGTACGGCCGCCTGGACGCTGACATCGCTTACGCCATGATGGGCCTGAACGCGGTGAAGGCGGTGGAGATCGGGGCCGGTTTCCACAGCGTCGAGCAGCGGGGCACCGAGCACGGCGACGAACTGACGCCGGAAGGTTTCCTGTCGAACAACGCTGGCGGCATCCTGGGCGGCATCGCCACCGGGCAGCCGATCACGGTGTCGCTGGGCATCAAGCCCACCTCCAGCATCCGCAGCCCGCGCCGGTCCATCGACAAGCAGGGCGAACCGACGGTGGTCGAGACCCATGGGCGCCACGACCCCTGCGTGGGCATCCGCGCCACGCCCATCGCCGAGGCGCTGCTGGCCCTGGTGTTGGCCGACCACGCGCTGCGCCATCGCGCGCAATGCGCCGACGTGTCGGTCGAGACTCCCCGTCTGGGCCTGGCGCGCGGATAAAGAAAGTAACAGGGGTTTTGGGGCAAAATTGCCGCCTTGGCGTTCTTGTCGTGGGGGCAGCATGAAAAAGACCAAACGTTCTCCTATCTTCCGCCGCGCCGCGATGGCCGCGGCGGCCTTGGCGCTGGTGGCCGCGGCCGGCTGCGAGTCGGTCAATACCACCCAGGGTGGCACGATAGGCATCGACCGCACGCAGCGCATGTCGAGCCTGGTGTCCGAGCAGCAGCTCGACCAGCAGGCGGTCCAGCTCTATCAGCAGACGTTGTCGGGGGCGCGCGGCAAGGGGCAGCTCAACACGAATGCCTCCCAGCTCGCCCGGGTGCGGACGATTTCCCAGCGCTTGATCGGGCAGGTGGGGGTGTTCCGGCCGGATGCGACGAAGTGGAAGTGGGAAGTCAACGTCATCGATGACAAGGAAGTGAATGCCTGGTGCATGCCGGGCGGGAAGATCGCGGTCTACACCGGGCTGATCAATACGGTGAAGCCGACGGACGACGAGCTGGCGGCGGTGCTGGGCCACGAGATCGCGCATGCGCTGCGCGAGCATGCGCGCGAGCGGGCGTCGGAGCAGATGGCGACGAGCATGGGCTTGAGCGTGCTGGCGGCGATCACGGGGTCGCAGGCGAGTTCGGACCTGGGCGGGGCGCTGGCGAATGTGATGTTCGGGCTGCCGAACAGCCGGTTGCATGAGACCGAAGCGGACCGGATGGGGGTGGAACTGGCGGCCCGGGCCGGGTATGACCCGCGGGCGGCGGTGACGTTGTGGACGAAGATGGGGCAGGTCGGCGGTTCCGCGCCGCCCGAGATCCTGTCCACCCACCCGTCGGCGGAGTCCCGTATCGCGGATCTGCGGCAGGCTTCCGAGAAAGTGTTGCCGTTGTATCAGGCCCGCCGGTAGCGTTCTTAAGGCGGCTGTGGAAGGGGCAGCGGGCGTCGCGTAGGAGCGCAGCGACGCCCGCTGCCCCCTCCACAGCCTCCGGCATAGTCTGCCCAGACACGACACGGGGGATCCGGCTCCGCCGGTCCCCCGCCGTCGGCCCCCTGGGGGGCGCGCGAAGCGCGTAGGGGGGGGATCAGATACAATCAAGAGTTCCCTATCCCTGAGCGGGTCCGTCGAGGCTGGTCCTCGCGCCTGAGCGACGCCGAGAGGCGCCGAGCCGTGCGGCGGTTCATGAGCCCGTTCACTTTTTGGCCGGAATCTCATGTCTCAGACCCTTTACGACAAGCTGTGGGACGCCCACGTCGTCCATCAGGAAGAAGACGGTACCTGTCTGATCTACATCGATCGCCACCTGGTTCACGAAGTGACCAGCCCGCAGGCGTTCGAAGGGCTGAAGCTGGCCGGTCGTCCGGTCTGGCGCATCAGCGCCAATCTGGCGGTGGCCGACCATAACGTGCCCACGCACAACCGCGATCAGGGCATTGCCGATCCGATCTCGCGCCTGCAGGTGGATACGCTGGATGCCAACTGCCAGGACTACGGCATCGTCGAGTTCGACATGGGCGATCGCCGCCAGGGCATCGTGCATGTGATCGGGCCGGAGCAGGGCGCGACGCTGCCGGGCATGACCGTGGTGTGCGGCGATTCGCACACCAGCACGCACGGCGCCGTGGCCGCGATGGCCTTCGGCATCGGTACGTCCGAGGTCGAGCACGCGCTGGCCACGCAGACGCTGCTGGTCAAGAAGAACAAGAACATGCAGGTGCGGGTCGAGGGCAAGCTGCCCGCCGGCTGCACCGCCAAGGACGTGGTCCTGCACGTGATCGGCAAGATCGGCACGGCGGGCGGGACGGGGCATGCCATCGAGTTCGCCGGCAGCACGATCCGCGACCTGTCGGTCGAAGGCCGCATGACCATCTGCAACATGGCCATCGAGGCCGGCGCGCGCGTCGGGCTGGTGGCGGTGGACGAGAAGACCATCGAGTATTTCCGCGGCCGTCCTTACGCGCCCGCGGGCGCTGCCTGGGACCAGGCGGTGGCGTACTGGAACACGCTGCATTCGGACGACGGTGCGCATTTCGACCGCGTGGTCGAGATCGACGCGGCCGAGATCCAGCCGCAGGTGACCTGGGGCACCTCGCCCGAGATGGTGCTGCCGGTGGGCGCCAACGTGCCGGATCCGGCCAGCGAGAAGGACGAGACCCGCCGTTCGGGCGTGGCGCGTGCGCTGGAGTACATGGGCTTGACGGCGAACATGCCGATCACCGACATCAAGATCGACAAGGTCTTCATCGGGTCGTGCACCAACTCGCGCATCGAGGATTTCCGTGCCGCCGCGGCGGTGCTGCGCGGCAAGCGCGTGGCGTCCAACGTCAAGCTGGCGCTGGCCGTACCCGGTTCGGGCCTGGTCAAGACGCAGGCCGAGCAGGAAGGCCTGGACAAGGTCTTCATCGAGGCCGGCTTCGAGTGGCGCGATCCCGGCTGCTCGATGTGCCTGGCCATGAACGATGACCGCCTGGAGCCGGGCGAGCGCTGTGCCTCGACCTCGAACCGCAATTTCGAGGGCCGACAGGGCGCGGGCGGCCGCACCCACCTGGTGAGCCCCGCGATGGCGGCCGCCGCCGCCGTGGCCGGTCATTTCGTCGACGTCCGCAAGGTCAATTGAGGTAGAACATCATGCAAGCATTCACCACTCATGAAGGCCTGGTGGCGCCGCTGGACCGCGAGAACGTCGACACGGACCAGATCATTCCCAAGCAATTCCTGAAGTCCATCCATCGCAGCGGCTTCGGCCCCAACCTGTTCGACGCCTGGCGCTACCTGGATGAAGGCCAGCCCGGCATGGACAACAGCAAGCGGCCGCTGAATCCGGACTTCGTGCTGAACCAGCCGCGCTACCAGGGCGCTTCCGTCCTGCTGGCGCGCAAGAACTTCGGCTGCGGCTCGAGCCGCGAGCACGCGCCGTGGGCGCTGGACCAGTACGGTTTCCGCGCGGTGATCGCGCCGTCGTTCGCCGACATCTTCTTCAACAACTGCTTCAAGAACGGCGTGCTGCCCATCGTGCTGTCGGAAGGCGACGTGGACAGTCTGTTCCAGGAAGTGGAAGGCAAGGAAGGCTACCGGCTGACCATCGACCTGGATCGCCAGGTCGTCGTGACGCCGTCCGGCCGCGAGCTGTCGTTCAGCGTCGACAGCTTCCGCAAGTACTGCATGCTGAACGGCCTGGACGAGATCGGCCTGACGCTGCGTCATGCGGACAAGATCAAGGCCTTCGAGCAGAAGCGGCTTGCGACCCAACCCTGGCTGGATGTTCCTGAGCTGCGCGGCAGCCAGGCCGGCCGCTGACACCGTAATTCCGCCGGCCTCCACGGGCCGGCCCCGACCCTGAATCAAGAGCCACAATGACACAACATATCGCAGTGCTGCCGGGAGACGGCATCGGTCCCGAAATCGTCGAACAAGCCGTGCGCGTGCTGACCGCGCTGGGCGAGTCGTTCACGCTCGACACCCAGCCGGTGGGCGGCGCTGCGTATGAGGCCGCGGGCCATCCGCTGCCGCCGGCCACGCTGGACCTGGCCCGGAAGGCCGATGCGGTGCTGTTCGGCTCGGTGGGCGACTGGAAGTACGACAAGCTCGAGCGCGCGCTGCGTCCCGAGCAGGCCATCCTGGGGCTGCGCAAGAACCTGGGCCTGTTCGCCAACCTGCGCCCGGCCATCCTGTATCCCGAGCTGGCCAATGCCTCGTCGCTCAAGCCCGAGGTGGTGTCGGGCCTGGACATCCTGATCATCCGCGAACTGACCGGCGATATCTATTTCGGCCAGCCGCGCGGCGTGCGCACGGCCCCGGACGGCGCGTTCGCGGGCCAGCGCGAGGGCTTTGACACGATGCGCTACGCCGAGCCGGAAATCCGCCGCATCGCGCACGTGGCCTTCCAGACCGCCCGCAAGCGCCGCGGAAAGTTGTGCAGCGTCGACAAATCCAACGTGCTCGAGACCTTCCAGTTCTGGAAGGACATCGTCACCGAGGTCGGCAAAGAGTATCCTGATGTGGAACTCAGCCACATGTACGTGGACAACGCCGCCATGCAACTGGTGCGCGCCCCCAAGCAATTCGACGTGATCGTGACCGGCAACATGTTCGGCGACATTCTTTCCGACCAGGCTTCGATGCTGACGGGCTCCATCGGCATGCTGCCGTCCGCCTCGCTGAACGAGACCGGCAAGGGCCTGTACGAGCCCAGCCACGGCTCGGCGCCCGACATCGCGGGCAAGGACATCGCCAATCCGCTGGCGACCATCCTCTCGGCGGCGATGATGCTGCGCTATTCGCTCGACAAGGCGGCCCAGGCCGACCGGATCGAGGCGGCCGTCAAGAAAGTGCTGGAGCAGGGTTTGCGCACGGCCGACATCTACGAAGAAGGCACCACGAAAGTGGGCACTACGGAGATGGGCACTGCGGTGATCAAATCGCTCTAGGCTGTCAGCGTGTCGCGCCCCCCGGGTGTGATGCGCCCGGCAAGCAGTCAAGAATTTGGACAACTTGGTAGGGGTATGTAAATGAAAGCAGTTGGTCTGGTCGGCTGGCGCGGCATGGTCGGTTCCGTGCTCATGCAGCGCATGCGCGACGAAAACGATTTCTCGCTGATCGAGCCGGTGTTCTTCTCGACCAGCAACGCCGGCGGCGCGGCGCCCTCGTGGGCGCAGGGCGCGGGCCCGTTGCAGAGCGCGTTCGACATCGAGGCGCTGAAGAAGCTGCCCATCATCGTCACGGCGCAGGGCGGCGACTACACCACCGAGGTCTATCCCAAGCTGCGCGCCGCCGGCTGGGACGGCATCTGGATCGACGCGGCCAGCACGCTGCGGATGAAGGACGATGCCATCATCGTGCTCGACCCGGTCAACCGCAACGTCATCGACGAGGCGCTGAAGAAGGGCGTCAGGAACTACATCGGCGGCAACTGCACGGTCAGCTGCATGCTGATGGGCCTGGGCGGCCTGTTCGAGCACGACCTGATCGACTGGATGACCAGCATGACCTACCAGGCCGCCTCCGGTGGCGGCGCGCAGCACATGCGCGAGCTGCTGACCCAGTTCGGCCTGCTCAACGCCACGGTGTCCGGCCTGCTGGCGGACCCGGCCTCGGCCATCCTGGAAATCGACCGCACTGTGCTGGCCAGGCAGCAGGACGGCACGCTGCCGCAGGAACACTTCGGCGTGCCGCTGGCCGGCAACCTGATCCCCTGGATCGACAAGGACCTGGGCAACGGCACCTCGCGCGAGGAATGGAAGGGCGGGGCCGAGACCAACAAGATCCTGGGCCGAGGCGAGGGCTTCAGTGTGTCGCCCATCCCCATCGACGGTCTGTGCGTGCGCATCGGCGCGATGCGCTGCCACAGCCAGGCGCTGACCATCAAGCTCAAGAAGGACGTGCCGCTGGACGAGATCGAGGGCATGCTGCGCGAGAACAACCCGTGGGCCAAGGTCGTCCCGAACACGCGCGAAGCGTCGATGCAGTCGCTCACGCCCGTGGCCGTCACGGGCACGCTGGACATCCCGGTCGGCCGCATGCGCAAGCTGGCGATGGGCCCCGAGTACCTGAGCGCCTTCACCGTGGGCGACCAACTGCTGTGGGGCGCGGCCGAGCCGCTGCGCCGCATGCTGCGCATCGCCCTGGGCGAACTCTGATTCCTGGGCTTGCATCAGAACGTACCTGAGCTTGCGACGGTAAGTCTCTGATGCTAAAAGGAGGCCCGGCAGGTGCCGACCTGCCGGGGACGAACAACCGCCAGGCTATTCGCGGGGGCTTTTGCGCATGGGATTAGGATGAACGGACTTTCCGATCGAGAGGCAGGCCGTCCGGCCTTGATACACAAGCGTCCGCGCGCGGGCGGTCCATCGGCCGGGCTGCTGGCGCTGGGATTGGCGGCCGGGGCCGTATCGGTGGCGCAGGCCGCCGACCTCGGGGCGCTGAAAGTCCTGTCCGCATCCGGCGAACCCCTGCGTGCCGAGATCACCGTCAATGCCGCGACGCCCCAGGAAGCCGGCACGCTGAAGGCGGCCATCGCGCCGCGGGACGTCTATCGCCAGACCCAGCTCGAATACAGCGAGGCGCTCGCCAACCTGACGCTGCGCATCGAAGACCGCCCGGACGGGCGCAAGGTGGTCAGCATCGCGTCGGCGGCGCCGCTGGACGTCCATGTCCTGGACCTGTTGGTGGAGCTGACCTGGAACATGGGCCGCTTCATCCGTCAGTACACCTTCATCCTGGATGTACCCACTCCCAAGGCGCAGGCGGCCGAAACGCAGTCCACGCCCGCCGCCCTGGAGGTCAAGCCAGGCGATACCTTGTTCGGCATCGCCGGCCGCCTCAAGCCCGAGGGCGCATCGATCTACCAGACCCTGGCGGCACTGCTGCGCGCCAATCCCCAGGCCTTCGTCGACGGCAACATGAACCGGCTGCGCGCCGGCGCGTCGCTGTCCGTGCCCGGCGCGGACGACGTCGGCGCGATCGACGCGGCCCAGGCGTCGGCCTTGTTCGCCAGCCAGGCCGAAGCTTTCGAGGCCTACCGCCAGCGCGTCGCGGGCGGTGCGAGGCAGGTGCCGCCCGGCGCCGCCACGGGCGGGGCCGAGTCGCGGGGCGACATCGCTTCCTCGTCCGGATCGCAAACGGAATCCGGCGCGAAAGAGGGCGATGCCCTCAAGCTTTCCAGCGGCGGCCAGGAAACGGCCGCCGGCGGCGAGCAGACCACGCGCGACCGCCTGGAGGAAGAGCGCGACGCCACCGCCAAGGCCATGCGCGAGGCGCAGGAGCGGGTGGAGGCCTTGCAGGGCAACGTCGAAGCCATGCGCGGCCTGCTCGAGGCGCAGAACGAAACACTGGCGAAGATGGAGCAGCAGGCCCGCGACCGCGCGGCCGATGCGACGGGCGGCCAGCCGGCTGCGCCGGCTCCCGGTGACGTGGCTGCCAAGCCGGACGCTGCCGCACCGGCCGAGCCTGCGGCCCAGGCGGACACGCCGGCCACGGCGGGCGAGCCGCCCGCGAATGCCGCCGCGCCGGCCGGCGATCCCGAGGCACGGCCTTCCCTGGCCGCCTCGGTGGCCGGCAAGGTCCGCGACCACAGCGTGGCGGTGCTCGGTGCCATCGTCGCCGTGCTGGCGGCCCTGCTCGGCGCCTTTGCGCTGCGCCGCCGTTCGGCCCGCGCCGAACAGGAAGAGGCGCGCGAGGCGGCCCGCATCGAGGACGAGAACGCCAACGAGGAGGCCGACGCGCTGCCGCCGGCCGAGGGCGCCCCGGTCAACCACCTGCGCGATTGGGACGACATCCCGCCGTTCCCCATTCCCGATACCCTGCCGCCGCGCACGGACGGCGAACCCGACGACTATCCGGACGACGACGAGCCCGAGGATGCCGGCCGTCCCGCGGCCGTACCAAAGACCGCCGCGGCTGCCTTCGGCCTGGACCTGAACCTGGATGCCGCCGCGCCGGCCCTGGATGGAGCGAAGTCCCCCGCCGCGCCGGGCATCGAGCTGGATACGGACCTGGATGCGCCGGCCGACGTGGCCGCCAAGCTGGACCTGGCCAAGGCCTATGCCGGCATGGGCGACCGCGCCGGCGCGCGCGAACTGCTGGAAGAGGTCCTGCGCGATGGCGACGCGGACCAGCGCGAACGGGCGCGGGCGCTGCTCGCCTCCTGGTAGGGCCGTCCGGCATGGCGCGCATCGCCTTGGGGCTGAGCTACGACGGCGCTCCCTGGCTGGGCTGGCAGACCCAGCCGCACCGGCGAACCGTGCAGGACCGGCTGGAGTCGGCCCTGGCCGCCTTCGTCGGCCAGCCGGTGGCCACCATCTGTGCCGGCCGCACCGACACCGGGGTCCATGCCGCGCAGCAGATCGTGCACCTGGACACCGAGGTATTGCGTCCCGAACAGGCCTGGGTGCGTGGCGTGAACGCGCACCTGCCGCCCAGCATCGCGGTGCGCTGGGCGCGCGAGGTGCCCGCCGACTTCCACGCCCGTTTCTCGGCGCGTTCGCGTTCCTACGTCTACCTGCTGCTGGACGACCCCGTGCGCTCGCCGCTGTGGACCGGTCGCGCGGGCTGGAGCTTCCGGCCCCTGGACCTGGAAGCGATGCGGGCGGGGGCGGCCCATCTGCTGGGCGAGCACGACTTCAGCAGCTTCCGTTCGTCCGAGTGCCAGGCGGCCTCGCCCGTGCGCACGATGCACGAACTCGGCATCGAACGGCGCGGCCGGCTGGTGGTTTTCACCCTGCGCGCCAACGCTTTCCTGCACCACATGGTCCGCAACATCGTGGGAGCGCTGGTGTACGTGGGGCAGGGCAGGCAGCCCGCCGGCTGGATGCCCGCGCTGCTGGCCGAGCGCAACCGGACCAAGGCCGCGCCCACGTTCTCGCCCCACGGCCTCTACCTGACGGCCGTGGGTTATCCCGGCGACTACGGCCTGCCGTCCACCGACGCGACCGACGAAATCCGGCTGGGGCGCTGACCCGCCGGCTGCCGGGCCGGCCTCCTAGCGGCAGCTGTAGTTCGCGCCATCGGCGACGGAACCGCTGCCCTTGTAGGTGGCCTTTTGCGGGTGGACGCAGATCGGCATGCTGACGCTGGCGTCGGCGGATTTCAACATCAGCGGACCGGGCTGCGTGCCTTTCTCGACCCAGGCGACCAGGGCGTCGAAGAACTGGTTGGCCGCGGGCAGCGGCACGGTGTTGGCCGTGGCGGCCGGCCCCGCGCTGCCGCTGACGGTACCCACGCCGGCGCAGTGGCCCATGCCCGGGACCAGGTACAGCCGGTTGAAGGCCTGGACGGCCTCGATGCCGCCCATCTTGTCCGCCACGCGGCTCAGGTAGTTCAGCGAGCCGGCGGGGGTGATCAGCGTATCGGCCAGCCCGTGGTAGCTGATGACCTTGCCGCCGCCGTCGCGCAGCCGCGTCAGGTCGGGGTTGTCGGTATTGATGTGGCCGAAGACCGCTTGCAGCGCGATGCCGCGATCATAGGCGTTGGCCAGGTCGGCGTAGCTCATGTCCTTCCACTTGTCCGTGCCGTTGCCGGTCGCATTGGTGAAGGACGGTGTCGCGTAAGAGGGGTTCTGCAACTCCAGGGTGACCATGTCGGTGGAGATGGCGAAAGGGCGGGCGACCGGGGGCGTGCCGGACGATCCGGCCAGGCCGCCGAGATCGGTGCCGCGCGTCAGTCCCCACCAGAGCTGCTTGCTGGCCAGCGTGGTGGCGCTGGCGTTGTCCAGTTGCGGGTCGGGGGCGCTGCCGTCGGCGGTCTGGCCGTACCAGATCTTGTTGATGGTCCTGGCTTCGGCCAGCGAGACGCAGGCGGCGTCGGTGCTGGTGCCGACCACGCCATTGCCGGCGACACCCGCGCACAGCGCCGAGGCATCGCGCGTCGGATCGTAGCGGCACTGGCCGGGATCGGCGATGAAGCCGAGGTGCTGGCCGCCCACGGTATCGCAGGCGCTGACCGCGGCCGCGCTGACGCGGCGCAGCTTGGCTGCGGCGATCGGGCCGCCCAGGTCGCGCAGCATGGCGATCTGCGGATACAGCTCGTTGGTGATGAAGCGGGTCCAGTTGAACGCGGGGGCGCCGTTCAGGTAACCGTCATAGTCGTCCGGATGTTCCTGGGCGATCTTGTAGCCCTGGCGGCCGCCGGTGGAGCAGCCTTCCCAGTAGGCGTATTGCTGCGGCTCGCCGTAGTAGGCCTCCACCAGCGCCTTGGTCTTTACCGCGAGTTCGTGCAGGCTGCGTTCGGCGAAGTCCTTCCACAGCGCGTCGTTGACCGTGCCGTCCTCTTTCATGGCGAACGAGCCGTTGCCCACGGCATGGCCGGTATCGGTGGTGCCGACGGCGTAGCCCAATGCCGCGGTGGCGGCCGCGCCGGCATTGCCGATCAAGGTGGCCGAGGCTTGTCTGCCGCCGGCCCATCCGCCACCCCCCAGGTTGCGGATGCGCTGATTCCAGTTGGCCGGCGTGGGCAGCCAGACCTCGAGGCCGATGCCGGGCGAGGTCGACGGGGCGTCTGCGGTGCCCGCATTGCCCGGGCCGACGATCATCTTGACCAGGCACATGTCCTGGGGGGCCTTGGCGGGTGCGGGCGAGGCCGGCGTGTCCGCCAGGGCCAGGGCGTCGCCTTGCTTGAACGCTTTCGCCAGGATGACCCGGGTATTCGCGTCCGGCTTGAAGGCCGCCTTCATGCTGTCATCGCAGTTGAGCGTGGCTGCCGGAGGGGGCGGGGGCGGGGCGGGCGGGTCGTCGCTGCCGCCACAGGCGCCCAGGGTGGCCAGCAGGCCCATGGCCCAGGCCCGCGGCGGCAGGCTGGAAAGGGGGCGAAGGCGGGGGGAGCGGTGCTGCTTCGGGCGTGCCATGGTGATCTCCTCGGTAGGCAGCTGGGCTGCCTGCTTTCTTATGGTTGGAACCGCAGGCTGACAAACGCTTTCATGCATGATAGTTCTTATTTTTGTGTGGCAATCATGCATATTGATGCATGATTTCTCAATCTAGGGGTTGTACCTAGCGCGTCCGGCAAGGCGTGCGCAAAGCGAAAATCGCGGGGCGGTATGATGACGGGATGTCCCGTACCCGTATCAAGATCTGCGGCCTGACCCGCGAAGAAGACGTCGCCGCCGCCGTCGGCGCGGGCGCCGACGCCATCGGCCTGGTCTTCTATCCTCCCAGCCGGCGCGCGCTGTCCCCGGCGCGCGCGGCCGAACTGCGGCGCCTCGTCCCACCGTTCGTCGACGTGGTGGCCCTGTTCGTCAATGCGTCCGACGCGCAGATCCAGGAGGTGCAGGACGTGGTCCGGCCCGACCTGCTCCAGTTCCATGGCGACGAGACGCCACAGCAATGCGAACGCCATGGTCAGCGTTACCTGCGCGCCTTCCGGGTGGGCGGGCCGGGGATGGAAACGTCGCAGGCTTTGCTAAAATCCTGCCTGCAGTACGATTCCGCCGCAGGCTGGCTGTTCGACAGCCATTCCGATGGCTACGGCGGTAGCGGGAGAGTGTTCGATTGGTCTCTGGTCAGCAGCGCAGGCGCGCGTCCGGTCGTTTTGTCTGGTGGGTTGCATGCCGCAAATGTGGCGGCAGCCATTGAGTCCGTGCGCCCGTTCGCTGTCGACGTAAGCAGCGGCGTGGAAGAGTCGCCAGGCATCAAATCCGCCGACAAGATCGCCCAGTTCGTGGCGCAGGTGCGGCGGGCCGACGGCATCTGACGCCGCATTCCGCAATCCTTCCGGCGCGCGCCAGGCGCGCGGGCCGGGCTTCATAGCCGGGACCATCCCAGTGAAAACCTACGATTTCCCCGATGCGAGGGGCCATTTCGGCCCATATGGCGGCGTGTTCGTCGCCGAGACGCTCATGCACGCGCTGGACGAGCTGCGCCAGACCTATGCGCGCTACCAGCACGATCCCGATTTCGTCGCCGAGTTCAACTACGAACTCGAGCACTTCGTGGGCCGCCCCAGCCCCGTCTACCACGCCAGGCGCTGGTCCGAGGAACTGGGCGGCGCGCAGATCTGGTTCAAGCGGGAAGACCTGAACCACACCGGCGCGCACAAGGTGAACAACTGCATCGGGCAGGCGCTGCTGGCCCGCCGCATGGGCAAGCGCCGCGTGATCGCCGAGACCGGCGCCGGCCAGCACGGCGTGGCGACCGCCACCGTCGCGGCCCGCTATGGCATGGAGTGCGTGGTCTACATGGGCAGCGAGGACGTCAAGCGGCAGGCCGCCAACGTCTACCGGATGAAGCTGCTGGGCGCGACCGTCGTGCCCGTGGATTCGGGCTCGCGCACGCTGAAGGACGCGCTGAACGAAGCCATGCGCGACTGGGTGACCAACGTCGAGGACACCTTCTACATCATCGGCACCGTGGCCGGCCCGCACCCGTATCCGATGATGGTGCGCGACTTCCAGACCGTCATCGGCAACGAGTGCCTGGTGCAGATGCCCAAGGCCGCCGGGCGCCAGCCCGACGTCGTGATCGCGGCGGTGGGCGGGGGATCGAACGCCATGGGCATCTTCCATCCGTACCTGCCGTACGACGACGTCGCGCTGGTGGGCGTGGAGGCGGCCGGGGAAGGCATGGAGACGGGCCGCCACGCGGCTTCGCTGGCCGGCGGCGCGCCGGGCGTGCTGCACGGCAACCGCACCTACGTGCTGCAGGACGCGAACGGGCAGGTGATCGACACCCATTCGATCTCGGCCGGCCTGGACTATCCGGGCGTGGGGCCCGAGCATGCGTGGCTGATGGACAGCGGCCGGGCGACCTATGTGGGCGTCACGGACGAGGAGGCCCTGGCGGCCTTCCATCACTGCTGCCGGATCGAGGGCATCATCCCGGCGCTGGAGTCGTCCCATGCCATCGCGCATGCGGTCCGGCTGGCGCCCACGCTGCCCAAGGACAAGATCCTGCTGGTCAACCTTTCCGGACGTGGCGACAAGGACATGCATACCGTCGCCGAACGTTCGGGCATCGTGCTCTGAGGGCGGTCTCCATGTCGTCATCCTCCCGTATCGCGGCCGCGTTCGCGCGCCGTGCCGCCGCCCCGGGCGCCTGCGCCCTGATCCCCTACGTCACCGCCGGCTACCCCACGCCTGCCAGCACGGTTCCCATCATGCACGCGCTGGTGGCCGCCGGCGCCGACGTGCTGGAACTGGGCGTGCCGTTCTCCGACCCCATGGCCGACGGCCCGGTCATCCAGCGCTCCAGCCAGCATGCGCTGGAACACGGAGTGGGCCTGCGCGACGTGCTGGCCATGGTCAAGGAGTTCCGCCGCACCGACGGCCAGACGCCGGTGGTGCTGATGGGCTATGCCAACCCCGTCGAGCGCATGGGGCAGGCCGTCTTCGCCGCCGCCGCGCAGGAAGCCGGCGTGGACGGCTGCCTGGTGGTGGACTATCCGCCCGAGGAAGCCGGCGAGTTCGGCGCCCTGCTCGAAGGGCATGGCGTCGACCCCATCTTCCTGCTGGCGCCGACCACCACCGACGAGCGCATCCAGGCCGTGGCCCGGGTCGCGCGCGGCTACGTGTACTACGTCTCGCTCAAGGGCGTGACCGGCGCCGGCCACCTGGACGTCCAGGATGTCTCGCGCCGGCTGGCACACATCCGGCAGTTCGTTTCGCTGCCGGTGGGCGTGGGCTTCGGCATCCGCGATGGCGAGAGTGCCCGCGCGCTGGGCGCCGAGGCCGATGCGGTGGTCATCGGCACCCGGTTGATCCAGGAGATCGACGCCGCCTCGCAAGGCATCCCCCAGGAACGGCAGCCCGAAATCTGCGCTCGCGCAGCCGGGGCATGGTTGCGTACAATCCGGGGGGCGCTAGATGCCCCGCCTCCGGGCGGGGCCTCCCAAGAATCAAGGAAATCCGCATGAGCTGGATAGAAAAACTGCTCCCTCCCCGTATCAAGACCACCGACGGCTCCGCCCGCCGCGTGCCGGAGGGCCTGTGGGTCAAGTGCCCGTCGTGCGAGTCGGTGCTGTACCGCGACGATCTCGTCAAGAACCTGAACGTGTGCCCCAAGTGCGAGCACCACATGCGTATCGGCGCGCGCCAGCGCATCGACGCGCTGCTGGACGCCGAGGGCCGCTACGAGATCGGCATCGGCACGCTGCCGGTGGACAGCCTGAAGTTCAAGGACACCAAGAAGTATCCCGACCGCCTGCAGGACGCCATGGCGCAAACCGGCGAGACCGATGCGCTGGTGGTCATGGGCGGTGCCATGCACACCCTGCCCGTGGTGGTGGCCTGCTTCGAGTTCGAGTTCATGGCCGGCTCCATGGGCTCGGTCGTGGGCGAGCGCTTCGTGCGCGGCGCGCAGGCCGCCATCGAGCAGAAGGTGCCGTTCATCTGCGTGACCGCCTCCGGCGGCGCGCGCATGCAGGAAGGCCTGCTGTCGCTGATGCAGATGGCCAAGACCACCGCCGCGCTGACACTGCTGTCCTCGCGCAAGCTGCCGTTCATCAGCGTGCTGTCCGACCCCACCATGGGCGGTGTGTCGGCCAGCTTCGCGTTCATGGGCGACGTCGTGATCGCCGAGCCCAGGGCGCTGGTCGGCTTCGCCGGCCCGCGCGTCATCGAGCAGACCGTGCGCGAGAAACTGCCCGAAGGCTTCCAGCGCGCCGAGTTCCTGCTGGAAAAAGGCGCCATCGACATGATCGTCGACCGCCGCAAGATGCGCGAGGAAATCGCGCGCCTCCTGGCGCTGCTGACCCAGCAGCCGGCAGACGCCGTGGCCTGAGGCGGGGAACGGGACTGCGGCTGGCCTGCAACGCGACCGGTCATCGGACGTATGCAGATGTAACGGGTTTGTTATAGTCGAGGTTTCCTTTCCCTCTTTCCGTGGGGGCCGTATCCTGTCCCCGCGGGACAGACGACTTTGACGGCGCCCGCGCGAAGCATCACAGGCAGCCGATCAGATGAACAAAACCGCCCTAGTCGCCGCGCTTCTCGCCCTTGCTTCCTTTTCGGCCCACGGGGCCGATCCCAGCGGTGGCTTCGCCAACGGTGGCTGGAGCGCCCAGTACGGGGTAGGCGGCGGCAACCACCGCGTCACGCTCAACTACGAAACCTCGCCGCTCTGGCACATGAAGCTCGGCTCGACCCGCCTGGAACTCGTGGGCGAACTGGGCGGCTCGTACTGGTGGACCTCGAACGCGCTGCCGGGCTTCGCCCGCCACATGTGGCAGCTCAACGCCGTCCCCATGTTCCGCTGGTGGCCCACCGAGCGCTTCTACGTCGAAGGCGGCATCGGCGCCACGGCCGTCAGCGAGACCAAGTTCCACGACAAGAACATCAGCTCCACCTTCCAGTTCGGCGACCACATCGGCGCCGGCTTCAAGCTGGCCGAGAACATGCGCCTGGGCCTGCGCGTGTCGCACTTCTCCAACGGCGGCATGAAGAAGCCCAACCAGGGCCTGAACCAGGTCCAGCTGAACTTCGCCATGGGGTTTTGATTCCCCCTACGCGCTTGCGCGCGCCCCCCAGGGGGGCGGCACTGGCGGACCGGCAAAGCCGGATCCGCTGCGCCCTGGGCCTAAGCCGATCGCGGATACAAGAGCGGCCTTGCATCATATGCAAGGCCGTTCTTGTTGAGCCCAAGCGGCTGCTAGGCAGTATCGCCGTTCTCCGCCAGCCCGTTGGTACCCCAGGATGCGGTGGATCCGGCTCCGCCGGTCCACCCGCATCGCCCCCTGGGGGGCGCCCGTCAGGGCGTAGGGGGGGGCCTCCCTCACCCTCCGATATAGCTCATTTCTATGCGGCCGGAGCGGGGGGTGTCGGCGGAGCGGCGTTCGGAGTAGTTGTCGGTGCGGGCTTGCCAGATGCGGGCGATGGCGGTGGCCAGTTGGTCGTCGCTGGCGCCGCCGCGCAGCAGGGTGCGCAGGTCGTAGCCCTGATCGGCGAACAGGCACAGGTAGAGCTGGCCTTCGGTGGACAGGCGGGCGCGGGTACAGGATGAACAGAAGGCCTGGGTGACGCTGGAGATGACGCCGACTTCGCCGCCGCCATCGCGGTAGCGCCAGCGCTGGGCGACTTCGCCGGTGTAGTGCGGCTCCAGGGTTTCGAGCGGCCAGCGGGCGCCCAGGCGCCGCAGGATGTCGGCCGAAGGCACGACTTCGTCCATCTTCCAGCCATTGGACGCGCCCACGTCCATGTACTCGATGAAGCGCAGGGTGTGGCCGGAGTGGCGGAAGTGCTCGGCCATGGGTTCGATCTGGTCGTCGTTGAGGCCCTTCTTGACCACCATGTTGACCTTGATGGGCCCCAGACCCGCCTCGGCCGCGGCATCGATGCCATGCAGCACGTCGGCGACGGCGAAGTCGACGTCGTTCATGCGGCGAAAAACCGTGTCGTCCAGCGCGTCCAGGCTGACGGTGACCCGGTTCAGCCCCGCATCGGCCAAGGCGCGCGCCTTGCGTGCCAGCAGCGACGCGTTGGTGGTCAGGGTCAGGTCGAGCGGCCTGCCCGATGGCGTGCGCAGTTCGGCCAGCCGGGCAACCAGGGTCTCGATGTTTTTGCGCAGCAGCGGTTCGCCGCCGGTCAGGCGGATCTTCTCGACGCCGTGGGCCACGAACAGCCGCGCCAACCGCACGATTTCCTCGAAGCTGAGCAGGGCGTCGTGGGGCAGGTAAGGGTAGTCCTTGCCGAAGACTTCCTTGGGCATGCAGTACACGCAGCGGAAGTTGCAGCGGTCGGTGACGGAGATGCGCAGGTCGTGCAGCATCCTGCCGCGTGTGTCCGCCAGTTGGCCGGAGGGCGCGATGAGGTCACTGGCGGCGACGGGAACAGGGCGGCGCGCGCGGTAATCGGTCAGCAGGATGGTCTTTGCGGTCACGGTACGAAGGGGCAGCAGGAGGCGGGACTGGCCCGCCATGTCCTGCAATACTACCCCATGGCACGGGAGGGCTGCGCCGTATCAGGGCGAGGACCCGAAGGTGGTCAGCATGGCCTCGATGTTCCGGGCGCACGCCAGGTAGTCCTGCGTGGCCTGGCACCGCGGATCGTAGTCAAGCACGCTCTGGTTGAAGGCAAGGGCTTCGCTGACCGACTGGTCCTGGTGGATGACGCCGACCACGCGCTTGCCGAAGTCGGCGCGCATGACCTGCAGCACGTCGCGCGCGAGCAGCCGCGAGTTGTCGACCTGGTTGACCACGAAGACGTGGTTGATGAAGTCGGGCCGCTTGACGCAGTAGGTCTGGACCAGGCCTTCCATCATCGGAAGCGTGGCATAGGAAGCGGCGTCGGGCAGCGTAACAATGACGCTCAGCTGTGCCGCCGACAAGGCGGTGCGCATGTAGACCGACGGACCGGGGGGCGTGTCCAGCACGACCACGTCCTCGGCGCCCAGGCCCAGGGCCTGGATGTTGCGGGGCAGCCAGTCGGCGTGCCCGTCAAGGTGGCGCTCGAAGGCTTGCCGGTCGTCCTCGTTGACGGCCCCGTAGGGCAGGACGACGACGCCGGACGAACTGGAGAAGCCGACGTCGCGCCAATCCTGCCCGGCCAGCGTCGCCCGGGACGTGCCCGCGATGCGCCGGGGGTTGTCGCCGAAATGCAGATGCAGGGCGTTCTGGGGATCGAGGTCGATGGCGAGCACGTTGCGGCCACCCTGCTTCAGGGCCGCGCAGAGGTTGGCGGTGGCCGTGGTCTTGCCGACGCCGCCCTTGGCGGAAACGACAGCAATAATCTTCACAGTCGATTCAAACGTTCGAGGAGGGATGCGCTTTTCTTGTCGGCCGAGGTTTGGGCGGCAGGTCGGGCCAGGCGGGTGAAGAGCGCTTGCAACTGGGGTTCCGGTTCCCGCTCCGGAGCCATACGGGCAGCGGTAGTGGAGACGCCGACAGTGGCGCGCGGGTCGGCGGGAGGAGGCGATGCCGGCGGAGCGGACAGATGGGGCTCTATGCGCCCGGCCGGTGACGGGATCGGTTCGGCGGCAGACGGCGCGGCAACCGGCCGGGCGGTCGCGGGCTGGACGGCCGGCTGCGGCGCCTGCGGAGCGTTCCCGAGGACAGGCACGTCCACGGGGGGGCGTTGCGCAGCCTGGTCCGCCTCGATCGAGGCCAGCAGCGGCCAGCGCTCGCGCGATTGGTGGGCTTCGTTGGCGCGACTGATTTCCTGGTACTGGTCAGGCTGGCCGCCGAAGTGCCGGAACAGGTTGGCGATGTCGTCGGATTCTTTCATGTATTCCCCGTTGATCCGCTTGAGAGCATAGGGTATTGCCCAGGGGGCTTCGTACTGAAGGCAACAGTTGTTAACATTGTAACGGGAGAACCCGTTCTTGCCGCCTATGCGTCCCTTAATGATCCCATACGGATTATCGGGTGAAGTCTAATGTTGGCGTTTACTAACTTGCCGCGAAAGGCGCGTCGTTCGCGCCGGATGACCGGGCTGGCCCCACGGGGCGCGGTTTCGCTTTTGCGATGATCGCCTCTGTGCGATGATCATGTATCACGGCCCCGTGTGCCTGGCGCCGATGACGGACTAGCGGTATATCGATTAAAAGAAGCTTGATGTTTGTTCGATTTTTCCATGTCGCCGATGCCTAGAAGGTCCAAGCCCGCCGAGGCCGTACGACAGTTCGCCAATGTCAGCGAACGGGCCATGCTGTTGCGCGAGCTGGGCGTGCTGATCGGCGAGCGCCGGCGCGCCGCTGTCATGGCGCTGGCCTTGCCCTCCGACGCCGCTCCCCACCAGCGTGACGAGATCCTCAGCAAGATCCGCCGTTTCATCCGGGCGGACGACCTGCTTTGCATGCTCGACGACGCCAGCCTGATCGTCGTGTTGCGCGACGTCAACGACAAGTCGGGTGCGATAGGCGCCGCCCAGCGGTTGTTCCAGCGATCCTCGCTGTTGCAGATACTGGGTGCCAGCCAGGGGTCCTCGCTGGCCGCCTTCGGCATCGTCGCTGCCCAGCGACCTGCCCCAGCCTTCCAACGTGTTGCTGCGCGCCCAGCAGGCGGCCCGCTACGCGCTGCGCACCCGTGCGCGCTGGGTGTGCTGGAACGACGGCCCCGAGGACCTGGACGGCGTGCTGATGTCGCGCGAGGACACGCTGGTCACCGAGGTCATGCAGGGCCTGGACCGCGGCGAGTTCGAACTGTTCTACCAGCCCCAGCTCGAGATGCGGACTGGCCGGGTGCGCGGCGTCGAGGCCCTGGTGCGCTGGCATCGCAAGGGCGCCCTGGTCATGCCCAACGACTTCGTGCCCGAGGTCGAGGCGGCGGGGCTTAGCTCCGCGCTGGGCATGTGGGTGCTCAAGCGCGCGTGCCAGCAACTGGCCCAATGGCGCGAGGAAGGCGTGTTCTGTGCCCAGGTGGCCGTCAATCTCAGCGCCGCCCAGTTGCAGGGGGACCTGGCCGAGAGCGTGGGCAGGGTCCTGGAGGAATATGGCATCGAATCGGGCCGGCTGGAGATCGAGCTGACCGAGTCGGCCGAGATTCCCGATCCGGAAGAGGCCGGCACCATCACCCGGCGGCTGGGAGAAATGGGGGTGGGCTTCAGCCTGGACGACTTCGGCAGCGGATATTCCAATTTCCTGCGGCTGCGCTCGGCGCAGTTCGCGGCGGTCAAGCTGGACCGGCAGTTCGTGGCCGGTATGCTGGACAACACCTACGACAAGGAAATGCTGCGCACCGTCATCCAGTTCTGTCGCTCGGTCGATATCCAGACCATTGCCGAAGGCGTCGAGACGCCGCAGCAGCTGGAGGCGCTCAGGCAACTGGGCTGCGATGCCTGGCAGGGTTTCCTGTGCTCGCCCCCCATGGGGGGCGATGCCGTCACCGATTTCCTGCGCCACGCCGACGCCCGCCAGGGCGTCGCGGTCACGCTTTAGCGCGGGCGGTCACAGCAGCGTGGCGGCCAGCCTCGCCTGGTTCTTGCCGCTGCGCTTGGCTTCGTACATCGCGTTGTCGGCCGCCTGCACCAGGCTGTCGCGGTTGATGCCGTGCTGCATGGCGATCGCGGCGCCTATGCTGGCCCCGACGTGGGCCGTGAATGCCTGGCCGTTGCTGGTCAGCCGGTAGGGCGCGCGCAGGATCTCGCACAGGTCGACGCATTTCTGCTGGATCGCGCCGCTATCGGCGGCCTTGCACAGCAGGACGCCGAATTCGTCGCCGCCCAGGCGGGCTACGACGTCCTCGGCGCGCAGCGCGGACCGCAGGCGCAGCGAGAAGGCTTGCAACAGCATGTCGCCGGCCTGGTGGCCATAGCCGTCGTTGACCTGCTTGAAGCCGTCGATGTCCACGTACAGCAGGGCGAACAACTCCTCGTGCCGCTGGGCGCGGCTCAGGAAGCGGTCCAGGGTCTCGATGAACAAGGCCCGGTTCGGCAGCCCGGTCAACTGGTCGTGCGTGGCCTGGTGGCGCATCTGCTCCTCGATGCGGCGCCGTTCGGCGATCTCCACCTGCAACTGCTGATTGCGCTGTTCCAGCGTGGACAGCGCCTGCGCCAACTGCTGGCGGCCGGTTTCCAGTTCCAGGAATACCTTGACCTTGGACAGCAGGATCGAGTCGTTGACCGGCTTGGCGATGTAGTCCACCGCGCCGCTGCGATAGCCCTTCAACTGGTTCAGGTCGTCGGCGAAGGCGGCGGTGACGAAGATGACGGGCGTGTCGCGATTGAGCGGCTCGTTGGACAGCAGGGCGGCGACCTCGTAGCCGTCCATCTCCGGCATGTTGACGTCGAGCAGGATCAGCGCGAAGCGCTGGTCCAGGCAAAGCGCCAGCGCTTCGTTGCCCGAGGTGACCGTGACCAGTTCGGCATCGATCTGCGCCAGCAGCTTGCGCATGGCGAACAGGTTGGCCGGCGTGTCGTCCACGATCAGGATCTTGGGGGTGGGCAGGTCGGTCTTCAAGATAGGCACATCCGGTTGAGTTCGCTCGCGATGCCGGCGAGCGCGAGGCAATGGTCGGCGCCCGCCAGGGAAAGCGCCGCTTCAGGCATGCTGGAGGCTTCCGCTTCCTCCGGGTCTTGCACCAGCGCGATGCCCGCCCGTCGTCGCACGCAGCGCAGTCCGCGGGCGCCATCGTCGTTGGCGCCGGTCAGGATCACGCCGGCCATGCGGTGGCGGTAAGCATCGGCGGCCGATTCGAACAGCACGTCGATGCTGGGCCGAACGAAGCAGACCTTGGGGTCGACGTTCAAATAGAAATATTGGTCGCGCCCGATGAGCAGATGATAGCCCGGCGGCGCGACATAGAGCACACCCGGCAGCACCGGCGCACGCTCCTGCGCTTCCTGCACGGACATGGAGGTGTCGCGGGCCAGCAACTGGCACAGGGAGTCGGCATCGGCAGAGGCCGTATGGATGACGACGACGAACGCGGTCCGGGGGCAGGGGGCCAGGCCGCGCAGCAGGACTTGCAGGGCCCGCAATCCGCCGGTGGAACAGCCGATGGCCACCAGTTCCATCGCATCCCTCCGTCAGGTTGCCCGCACCGATCGGAATATCCGCGCCGGGCCGTCCACCGTGGCGAAGCTGGAGGCGGCCGAGGCCAGCGCGAGGTTTTCCTTGGTGCCCAGGCACAGGAAGCCGCCGCGCACGAGGCTGTCGGCGAACAGGGCCAGCGTGCGGTCCTGCAAGGTGTTGTTGAAGTAGATCAGCACGTTGCGGCACAGGATCAGGTGGGCTTCGCAGAACACCCCGTCCGTGGCCAGGTTGTGGTTGGCGAAGACCACGTTGCGGCACAGCGATTCGTCCAGCTTCACCAGGTCGTAGCGCGCGTGATAGTAGTCGGCCAGCGTGCGGGTGCCGCCCGACTGCTGGTAGCGCAGCGAGGCCGCCCGCGCCTCGCGCACGGGGAAGATGCCTTCCCGGGCCCGCGCCAGGGCGGCGTCGGAAAAATCGGTGGCGTAGATCTGGCTGCGATCGTACAGTCCGGCTTCCTCGAGCAGGATGGCGAGCGAATAGACTTCCTCGCCGTGGGCGCAGCCCGCCTGCCAGATGTTGATACTGGGATACGAGGCCAGGGTCGGAAACACTTTGGTGCGCAGCGCTTCGAACACGAAGGGATCGCGGAACATTTCCGAGACGGGCACCGACAGCCCGTCGATCACCTGGGGCAGGAAGGTGGCATCGCGCAGCATGCGCGAGGTGAGTTCGCCGATGTGCGCGAGGCCATGCTGGCGGACCAGCCCCTGCACGCGCCGCTTGAGCGAGGGGCGCGCGTATTGGCCCAGGTCATAGCCGTGGCGCCGCCGCAGGGCTTCGACGAACAGGTCCAGCTCGATTTCGTCCAGGTCGGGTTCCATGGCGTTCCAGGCGGGCCGCGCTAGCGGTGCAGCCATACTCGCATCATAGACAGCAGCTTGGGAATGTCCACCGGTTTCGGCAGGTAGTCGTTGGCGCCCGAGGCGAGGCTTTTCTCGCGGTCGCCCGGCATGGCCTTGGCGGTGAGCGAGATGATGGGCAGGTGCGCGTGGCGCGGGTTCTTGCGGATCTCTTGCGTGGCCTCGTAGCCGTCCATGACCGGCATCATGACGTCCATCAGGACCAGCTCGATGTCGGGATTCTCTTCCAACTGGTGCAGGGCCTTGCTGCCGTCCTGCGCCATCAGGACCTCCATGCCGCGGCCGCGCAGCGCCTTGGACAGGGCGAACAGGTTGCGCATGTCGTCGTCCACCATCAGGACCTTGCGTCCCTTCAGGTCGTCGTCGCTGCCCGAGGCCGACACCGCGGGCCGCAGCCGCACGCTGTGCAGGAAGAGGCTGACTTCGTCCAGCAGCCGCTCCGACGAGTGCGCGCCCTTTATCACCACGCTGTCGGTGTGGGAGCGTATCCGCAGTTGGTCTTCGCGCGACAGTTCCCGCGCGGAATACACCACCACCGGCGGGCGGGGCTCGACGGCCGACAGTCGTTCAAGGAAGTCGAAGCCTGAGATGCCCGGCAAGCCCAGGTCCAGCACGACGCAGTCGAAGGTCTCGCCGCGCAGCATGGCCAGCGCTTCCTCGGCCGAGCCGGCTTCCGAGATCTCGATGGGCTGGGACGACAGAAGGGTCCGCACCGAGGTGCGCGAGGCCGGATCGTCGTCGATGATCAGCAGCCGCCGGGCCTGGCCTTCGGTCGGCAGCATCAGGCGGTCGATGGCGCCGTTGAGCGCGTCGGCCGACACCGGCTTGGTCAGGTAGCCGGCGGCGCCGGAGTCGCGGGTGCGCGCAGGTTCGTCCAGCGCCGAGACGATGTGCACGGGGACGTGGCGCAGGCCGGGTTCGGCCTTGAGCCGTTCCAGTACGGTCCAGCCGTCCATGTCGGGCAGCATCAGGTCCAGGATGATGCCGGTGGGATGGTGCTGGCGGGCGAGTTGCAGGCCGGCCTCGCCGCCGTGGGCCACCAGGGCCGAGCAGCCCTTGCGCCGGATCATGTCGGCCAGGACGCGCGCGAAGGCCGGATCGTCCTCGATCACGAGGATGGTGGTGTCGCGGGGCGCCGCTGGATCGGCCAGCGGCGTGTCCGGCAGCGTCGTCGTGGCGTTGCTGGTCACGGGCGGAGCTTCGGCCGCGGGCGCCGGTTCGGCCGCGCCGGGCTGGAGCTGCGGCAGCATCACCGTGAAGACGCTGCCTTGTTCGGGCTCGCTGCGTAGTTGGATGTCGCCATGGTGCAGGCGCGCGAGACGGCGGGAAATCGCCAACCCCAGGCCCGTGCCGCCGAACTGGCGGCTGGTGCCGGCGTCGAGTTGTTCGAAAGCGCCGAAGACCTGCGCGAATTTCTCGGGCGGGATGCCGATGCCGGTGTCGTGCACTTCGATCGAGACGGACCGGTCGGCCGGAAAGCCGGGAAGGTCGGCGGCCGGGCGCCGCAGCACCAGCCGGACCTCGCCCGACTGGGTGAACTTGAAGGCGTTGCCGAGCAGGTTGGTCACGATCTGTTCGAGCTTGCCGCCGTCGGCCTGCACCGCGGGCGGCAGCGCATCGCCGATCTCGACGGCGAAGCGCAGGCCCTTGCCTCGCGCCACGTGGTCGAACTGGCGCTTGAGCCGGGCGGCGAAGCCGCGCAGGTCGACCTGTTCGAGCGACAGTTCCATCTTGCCCGCCTCGATCTTGGACAGGTCCAGGATGTCGTTGATGAGGCGCAGCAGGTTGGTGCCGCCTTCGTGGATGATGCGGGCCGATTCGATCTGGTCCTCGCTCAGGTTGCCCTCGCGGTTCTCGGCCAGGTCGTTGGACAGGATCAGCAGGCTGTTGAGCGGCGTGCGCAGCTCGTGCGACATGTTGGCCAGGAAGTCGGACTTGTACTGGCTGGCGCGCGCCAGCGCGTCCGCCTTTTCGGCCGTTTCCCGCTGCAGGGCTTCCAGCAGCGTCTTCTGCTGGTTCAGGATTTCCGACTGCTGGCGCAGTTCTTCGTTGGAGGCCTGCAATTCCTCCTGCTGCGTGCGCAGTTCTTCTTCGGAGGTGCGCAGTTCGGCGGCCTGGCTTTGCGTGCGTTCCAGCAGTTCCCGCGTATGCACCGAGCGCGTGATGTTCTCCAGCGACAAGGCCACGACAGGCAGCAGGGCTTCCAGCAGGCGATGGCGGCGGGCGTCCAGGGGACCCATCAGGCCCAGCTCGATGACGGCCAGGACGTGCTCCATCGACAGGACGGGGATCAGCATCAGGCGGGGAGGAACGGCCTCGCCCAGTCCGGACCGCATGCGCAGGTAATGGCCGGGCACGGCGTCGAGCTCGATCACCCGGGCCTCGCGGGCGCACTGGCCGACCAGGCCTTCGCCCATCCTGAACGGCTGGAGTCCGTCCGCCGGATCGGGCTGATATCCGTAGTGTCCGACCGGATGCAGCGCGTCGTCCTCGCCGCGCAGGTGGAACAGCGCCACGCCCGCGCCCAGTTCGGGGCTGAGCTGCGACAGCAGTGCCTGCGCGAATTCGGTGTGCGAGGTGGCGCGCTGCAAGCGGTCGGCGACCGTTCCCACGCAGTGGCCCACCCAGTTCTGGTCCGAGATGTCGATGGCCATCTGCTTGAACTCGGCCAAGGCCTTGGAGATGGTGCCGATCTCGTCCCGCCGGTCGATTCGAGGCGTCTCGACGGCGTGATCGTGCCGGGCCAGCCGTTCCATGAGTCCGCTCATCAGGCGCAAAGGCTGTGTGATGAGGGTGGCGGACAGCCGCAAGGCGGCCACGCCGCACAGCGCCGCCAGCAGCAGCGTGCCCCACAGCAGCCACTCGCGCTGGGATTCGGACTGTTCCAGGGCGTGTTCGCGCTCTTCCAGTTGCCGACGCGCATAGGCGCCGAAACTGTCCAGCGCCGTGACGATGACGGGGGTGGAGACCGGAGTGCGCACGGTAAGCTGCGACAGAAGCTGCTCGCGCTGGGTGGCCACCTGCGCCGGGGGCTCCTTGGCCAGCCGCCGCAGCTCGGTCAGCACCTGCTGTTCGACATTGTTGCGCCAGGTGGTGTCCAGGCTGCGGATGCTGTCCAGGCGGGTGCTTTGCGCGGCGTCGTTCCGGACCTGCTGCTCGAGGTGGTCGAGCTGGTGGGAGATCGCGGCGTTGGCCGCATCCAGTGTCTTGGTGTCGGGTTCGCCCGAACTCAGCAGCAACTGCCGCAGTTCGGACTGCCGCTGGTACAGAATCCGGCTGGTCTGCTCGACCTCGCGCAGCAGGTTGACCGTGGTACTGAACGCCGCCCGGTTCTGCTTCTCCTGTTCCAGGACCAGCGACGTGCCGATGCTGGAGATGATGAACAGGGTCAGCAGCGAGCCCACCAGCAGGGAGACCTTGCCGGTCAGCGGGATGTTCCCCAGCCATGAGTTCTCGAGGGTCTTCTTGCTGGACATGGAGGGGATATCCCGTAGGGCAGGCCAAGCCGCCATTCTAGGCGTTGCGGCCGGGCTCGGGCAGCTTTGTGGTGATTTTGCGGCACTGCCGCGGCAGGCGTCCGTTCAGCGCGCCGTGGGCCAGCAGGCCGACCAGCAGTCCCCAGAACGCGCCGCCTATGCCGAACATCGTGATATTGGCGGCCGACGCCAGGAAGGTGATCAGCGCGGCTTCGCGCGTCCTGGGCTCGGCCAGGGCGGTGGCCAGGCTGCCGCCCAGGGTGCCCAGCAGCGCCAGGCCCGCCAGCGTGGTGATGAAGGTGGCGGGGAAAGCCATGAAGACGGCGGCCAGCGTCACGCCGAACACGCCGACGAGGATGTAGAACACGCCCGCCGCGATCCCGGCGATCCAGCGCCTGGACGGGTTTTCGTGCGCTTCCCGGCCGGTGCAGATCGCGGCCGTGATCGCGGCGACGTTGAAGGCGTGCGAACCGAACGGCGCCATCAGCAGCGATCCCAGCCCGGTGGCGGTCACGATGGGATTGGCGCTGGTCTTGAAGCCGTCGTTGCGCAGCACGAGCATGCCGGGCATGTACTGGCCGGTCAGCGTGATCAGGAACAGCGGCAGCGCGACGCTCAGCAGGGCATTCAGCGAGAATGCCGGCATCGTCGGGATGGGGGCCGCGAATTTCAGTTCCAGTCCGGACAGGTCGACGCGGCCCTGCGCGAGCAGGAACGCCAGCCCCGCCACGAGGATGCCCACCACGGCGTAGCGCGCGGTGCAGCGCTTGAGCGCGACGTAGGCGACGATCAGCAGCCCGGCCAGCCACGGGTCGACGCTCAGTCCGCCGAATGCCTGGATGCCGAATTGCAGCAGGATGCCCGCCAGCAGCCCGGCTGCCACGCCGGGCGGGATGAACCGTATCACTTTCTCGAAGCAGCCGGACAGGCCCAGTACGACGAAGGCGGCGGCCGACACCAGGTAGGCGCCCACCGCTTCCGGGTAGGGCGTGGTGGCCAGGGCCGTGACGAGAAAGGCGGCTGCCGGCGTGGACCAGGCGGTGATGATGGGCTCGCGGTAGATCCAGCTCAGCAGGCAACCCGTCACGCCGACGCCGATCGACACCGACCATACCCAGGAGGCGGTCAGCTCCGGGCTCAGGCCGGCGGCGCGGGCCGCCTGGAACACCAGGATGAAGGTGCCGCCATAGTTGACGATGACCGAGATCAGGCCGGCCACGATGGGGTGGGGCAGATCGCTCCAGCGCAGGGACGAGGCGGGGCGGGAGGAGGGCAGGGCCGGCATGGGATTCCTGAAGGCTAGGGTTGGGCCGATACGGCAAGGATTTTTATAGCCTTAGAATGGTTGGCTGTTCCCCGCCATTTATTGGCATAGGTACCGGCCAATTGTTCAAACATGCCCAGCTCGAATCCGTCAAGGCCTGGATCGGCGATCCCGCGCACGCCGCCTTGCCCCTGCATGCGCGCATCCACCGCTCGGTCCGGCAACTGATCCTGGACGGCACGCTCGAGGCGGGCCGGCCCCTGCCGGCGTCGCGCGCCCTGGCGCGGTCGCTGGACGTGTCCCGCGACACGGTCGAGGCGGCCTATGGCCAGTTGCACGTGGAAGGCTTCATCGATCGGCGGGTGGGCAGCGGCAGCTTCGTGTCGGAACGGGCGCAGCGCAGGCCGGGGCGCGGAGCGGCGCCGCGCGCGCGGGCTCCGAGCGAGGCCTTGCGCCTGAGCCGGCGCGGCGGCGCCATGTTCGACGGCGGCGGCGTGCGCGATTTCCTCGACACTCGCCCGTTCGCGCCCGGCGTGCCGGAGACGCGCGGTTTCCCACTACAGACCTGGGAGCGGCTGGGGCGGCAGGTGTTGAAGGCGCATGGCCCGGAGGTGTTGCGGCACAGCCCGCCGCAGGGCATGGAGCCACTGCGGCGGGCCATCGCGGACTATGTCAATCTGGAGCGCGGCGCGTGCGCCACGCCCGAGCGGGTGCTGGTGCTGACGAGTTCCCAGCAGGCGCTGACCCTGTGCGCCAACGTGCTGCTCGATCCGGGCGACCGGATCTTCATCGAGGACCCCGTCTACCACGGGGCGCGCAAGGCCTTCGACGCCGCCGGCCTGGCATGCGTGCCGGTGCCCCTGGATGCCGACGGCATGCGGGTGGACCTGCTGCGCGAGGCGCCCCAGGCTGCCCGGGCCGTGTTCCTGACGCCATCGCATCAATTCCCGACAGGAACGACGCTGGCGCTGGACCGCCGCCTGGCCGTCATCGAATGGGCCCGGCGGCAGCGGGCCTGGATCATCGAGGATGACTACGACAGCGAGTTCCACTACGCCGGCCGGCCCACGGCCTGCGTGCAGGGACTCGATCCGCACGAACGGACCATCTATATCGGTACCTTCACCAAGTCGCTGTTCCCCGGCCTGCGCATCGGCTACATGATCCTGCCGCCGCAGCTCGTGGCGCCGATGACGGTGGCGCGCACCCTGCTGGATGGACACAGCGCGCCGCTGCCGCAGCTCACGCTGGCGCGCTTCATCGAGGGCGGGCATTTCGGCGCGCACGTGCGCACCATGCGCGCCGTCTATGCCGAGCGGCGCGATGTGTTGGCGCGGCTGGTGCGCAGACACCTGGCCGAGTTCGTCGAGCCCCGGGTGCCGGCGGGCGGCATGCAGATGCCCTGTGTCTTCATCCGCGACCTGTCCGAGCGCGCGGTGGTGGACGCGGCGCGCCGGGCCGGGATCGAGCTGCTCGGGCTGACGGCGCTGCATGCCTCGGACAGGCACGAGGCCGGCTTCCTGATGGGGTTCGCCGCCTATGCGCCGAACGAACTCGGTGCCGCGGTCAGGAAGCTGGCGCAGGTGCTGCGTTCCTTGCCCTGAGAGCTGATTCAGGGCAAAAAAATGCCGCACGCGAACGTGCGGCATCGTGACGGCCCGGCTGCGTGATCAGTGACGCAGGTCGGAGCGGGTTTCCACCTGAACCAGCGCCTCGGACGTCACCTGCGCGCGGATGCGCGGCTCACGGCCCAGGCGGGCCGGCGCGGCGGCCGGCGCGGCTTGGCGGGAGGCGGCCAGCTTGTCGCTGTCCGTTTCCACCCACTGCATGCCGGCCTGCTCGACCACGCGCACGAGTTCGTCGTGCGAGGCAGCCTGCGGCACCACGATCTGGGCCGGCGTATCCAGGATGGAGGCCGGTTGCGGGGCAGGGGGTTCGGCCACGGGCGCGGGCACTTCGGCCTGGGCTTGCACGGCAGCCGGTTCGGGCTGTGCGGCGGGGGCATCGGCCTGGGGCGCGGGCGCGCTCACGGCCTCGATCGGCAGGACCGGCTCGACCGGGATCTCGGCGGCAGGTTGAGCGGGGGCTTCGGCGGCAACGGCGGGCGCGGGTTCCTCGGCCGGCTGCGGGATCGCCACGGGGGCGGGTTCCTCGGCCTGAGGGGCGGCTTCCGGCGACGGCTGGGCTTCCTGGACGGGCTCGGCCGGTGCGTGCACGACTTCCGCCACCACGGGGGCGGGCGTGTCGATGGGCAGGGCCTCGGCCGTGATCAGGATGGGCTCGGACACCACGGCCAGAGGCTCGGCCGGGGCGGGCGCCGGAGCGCCATCCTCGTCGTCGGCCGATTCGTCGTCCTGCAGGCCATCTTCGCCCAGGGCGGCGCCGGCTTCGCCTTGACGGCGGCCACGGCGGCCGCGACGGCGGCGGCGCTTGCGCTCCGGTTCGCCATCGGCGCCATCGGTGCCATCGGCGGAGGCGAACAGCTCTTCTTCCTGGTCACCTTGCGGTTCGGCGGCCACAGGTACTTGCGGCACGACGGGAACCGCAGGAGCGGCGACCGGCGCTAGCGCCTCGCCAGCCACGACGGCGGCCGCGGCGACGGTCGAACCGGCGGTTTCATCGGCCGGCAGGTCCTCGCGGCGTCCTCCGCGGCGGCCGCGGCGGTTGCGGTTGCGGGCTTCGCCCGACTGCTGCTCGGCATCGTCGGTAACCGGCGCGGCGGCGACGGGGCGCTGCTGCTCTTCCTGCCTGGGCGCGCGGGCGCGGTCGTCCCTGCGGCCGTCGCGGCGCTGTCCGCGCGAATCGCGGGCTTCCTTGCGGCCTTCCTCGCCTTCCTGGCGCTCGCGGTCTTCGGGACGCGCCTCGCGGTTGTCGCGGCGGCCGCGGTTGCCGTTGCCCTGGGAGGTGCGGCGGCGGTTGCGATGGGCGTCACGGTCCTCGCGCGATTCTTCCTTGCGCGGGCGGGCGGCCGGCTCGGCCGGCTGGGCGGGGCTGCCCTTGAGCCAGCCGAACAGGCGCGACACCAGGGCCGAGAAGCCGCCGGCGGCCGGTGCCGCGGCGGGCTGGGCCTTGGCGCTGGGCGAGGGCGTGGACGAGACGGGCGCCGGCTGGGCGGGGGTGATGCCCTTGACGATGGCCTCGGGACGGGCCTTGACTTCGTGTTCCTGGGCGGAATAGGCGAGGTTGGTCTCGGGCGCCTCGGCCAGCTCGAAGCTCGCCTTGGCGCTTTCCAGCCTGGGGTCGTCGTGCCGCAGGCGCTCGATGCGATGGTGCGGCGTTTCCAGGTGCTTGTTGGGAATGAGGATGACGTTGACCTTCGAGCGCGCTTCCATCTTGGCGATGTCGGTGCGCTTTTCGTTCAGCAGGAAGGTGGCCACTTCCACCGGCACCTGTGCGTGCACGGCGGCGGTGTTTTCCTTCATGGACTCTTCCTGGATCAGGCGCAGCACCTGCAGCGCGCTGGACTCGGTGTCGCGGATGACGCCGGTGCCGTTGCAGCGCGGGCAGGTGATGTGCGAGCCCTCGTTCAGCGCCGGGCGCAGCCGCTGGCGCGACAGTTCCATCAGGCCGAAGCGGGAGATCTTGCCCATCTGCACGCGGGCACGGTCGAAATGGAGGGCTTCGCGCAGGCGCTGCTCGACGGCGCGCTGGTTCTTGCCGTCTTCCATGTCGATGAAGTCGATGACGATCAGGCCGCCCAGGTCGCGCAGGCGCAACTGACGGGCCACTTCGTCGGCCGCTTCCAGGTTGGTGCGCAGCGCGGTTTCCTCGATGTCGCTGCCCTTGGTGGCGCGCGCCGAGTTGACGTCCACCGCGACCAGGGCCTCGGTGTGGTCGATCACCACCGCGCCGCCCGAGGGCAGGGGCACCGTGCGGGCGTAGGCGGTCTCGATCTGGTGTTCGATCTGGAAGCGCGAGAACAGGGGTACGTCGTCGCGGTAGCGTTTCACCCGCTGGACGTTGTCCGGCATGACCACGCTCATGAAGGCGCAGGCCTGGTCGGCGATGTCGTCGGTGTCGATCAGGATCTCGCCGATGTCGGGCGAGAAGTAATCGCGGATGGCCCGGATGACCAGGCTCGATTCCAGGTAGATCAGGATGGGGCCGGCGTTCTCGCGGGCGGCGCCGTCGATCGCGGTCCAGAGCTGCATCAGGTAGGACAGGTCCCACTGCAGTTCTTCGACGTTGCGGCCGATGCCGGCGGTGCGGGCGATGATGCTCATGCCCTGCGGAACCTGGAGCTGCTCCATGGTTTCACGCAGTTCCTGGCGGTCTTCGCCCTCGACGCGGCGCGACACGCCGCCGCCGCGGGGGTTGTTGGGCATCAGCACCAGGTAGCGGCCGGCCAGCGAGATGAACGTGGTCAGGGCCGCGCCCTTGTTGCCACGCTCTTCCTTCTCGACCTGGACGATGAGTTCCTGGCCTTCGCGCAGCACGTCCTGGATGCGGGCGCTGCGGACGTCGACGCCTTCCTTGAAGTAGGTGCGGGCGATTTCCTTGAACGGCAGGAAGCCGTGGCGTTCCTCGCCATAGTTGACGAAGCAGGCTTCCAGGCTGGGTTCGACGCGGGTGATGACACCTTTGTAGATATTGCCTTTGCGTTGTTCGCGGCCGGCGGTTTCGATGTCGAGGTCGATGAGCTTCTGCCCGTCGACGATGGCAACGCGCAGTTCTTCCTGGTGCGTTGCGTTGAACAGCATGCGCTTCATGTATGAAGTTCTCCGTGGTCGTGTCGCGCCGAAAAACCGGCGCGCAGCCTCGGGCCGTCGGGAAGATGCGCGGTGCGCGGAGCAAGTGGAGGAAACCGGTGCGCGAAAAGCCGCACCCCGCGGACTCAGGTCACGATGACCGGCCGGGTGGGCATGCGCAAGGTCGGGAGAGAGCGCAGGCACCGTGGATGCCGCGGCCGCCGCCCACTGACCGCGGCTTGCGGTGGGGGCGATGGACGGTTGCGGTATCGAAAGCAGTGGTATTCACGGTATTTGCGAGCCAGACAGACTCGCCTCTTGGGCGAGCCTTTGCGTATACGACGACGGTTTCTTTGTACTTGCGTCCGCGGGCGCATATCCGTCGTCGCGCGGTTGGGCTTCGGGTTCGAAGCCATTGCGGCGCGGCGAGCGGGCGACCATGACGGCCCGGAAGAATCCGGCGGGCGGGACGGGTACAATTCCGGCACACTTTGCGACCTGTCCAGACCCGGCGGCGTGTTGCAAAGGCTGCAGGGCTTGCCGCGAAACATTCAGCGGCAGGCGGCAGCCCGATTGGGAACGCGGCCTGGATTTGGAAAGGTCTCGCGCACATCTGGCGGAAACGCCGCATAAAAGCGCGTCTCGACGCCGGAAGCGCGGTTCAGGGACACAATGTGTGCGTCAGCCCTGTGCTCCAACCCGCCTGATTCGATCAGGCTTCAGGATTATATGTCGGTACCATTGTTGCGCAAAGCGAAATCCACGCCCGGCCCGGGCCGCCCGGCCCGGAACCCCGAATCGGCGGCGGCGCCCGCCGTGCGCCTGGTCGAAGTGGACGAGGCGCACGATGGCCAGCGGCTCGACAATTTCCTGCTGCGGCTGTGCAAGGGCGTGCCCAAGAGCCACCTGTACAAGGCGATCCGGGGCGGCGAGGTCCGGGTCAACCGGGGGCGGGTGCCGGTGGATCACCGGATCGTCGCCGGCGACGTGGTGCGGGTGCCGCCGTTCCGGCTGCCCGAGGCGCCGGTGCGCTTCGTGCCGCCCAGCAAATTTCCCATCGTGTTCGAGGACGACGCGGTGCTGGCGATCGACAAGCCGGCGGGCGTGGCGGTGCACGGTGGCAGCGGCGTGGATTTCGGCGTCATCGAACAGTTGCGGCGGGCGCGGCCCGAGGCGCGCTTCCTGGAACTGGTGCACCGGCTCGACCGTGACACGTCGGGGCTGCTGCTGGTGGCCAAGAAGCGCAGCGCCCTGGTCGGCCTGCACGAATCGCTGCGCAACGGGCTCTGGAACAAGCATTACCTGGTCCTGGTCGCGGGCGACTGGGTGAACGACCGCCAGCACGTGCGCAAGCCGCTTACCAAGTGGTCCACCCAGTCGGGCGAGCGCCGCGTGAAGGTCGATCCCGACGGCCAGCCGGCCCATACCATCTTCACCCTCAAACGGCGCTACGGCCTGTATTCCCTGTTGGACGCCGAACTCAAGACCGGGCGCACCCACCAGATCCGGGTGCACGTGACCAGTTGCGGGTTTCCCATCGTGGGCGACGACAAGTACGGCGACGACCACGCCAACGCCGCGGCGGCCGGGCGCGGGTTCCGCAGGATGTTCCTGCACGCCCATACCCTGGCCATTCCGCACCCGCTGACCGGCGAGTCCCTGGCGCTGGAGGCCCATCTGCCCGAAGATTGCGTCAAATTCCTACAGCAACTGGAACATCCATGACTTCACCCCTCCCGGGCTATTCGCTGATCGTGTTCGACTGGGACGGCACCTTGATGGACTCGACGCCGACCATCATCGCCGCCATCCAATCCGCCTGTCGCGACCTCGGGCTGCCGGTGCCGCCCGACGAGGCTGCCGCCTGGGTCATCGGCCTGAGCCTGCAGGATGCGCTGATGGCCGCCGTTCCCACGCTCGCGCAGGACCAGGTCCAGGCCTTCGTCGCGCGCTACCGCTTCCATTACCTGACCCGCGATCCGCAACTGCGCCTTTTCGCCGGCGCCGAGCAGATGCTGGCGCGCCTGGCCGAGCGCGGCGCGCGGCTGGCGGTGGCCACGGGCAAGAGCCGCGTGGGCCTGGAGCGGGCCCTGGACGCCACCGGCATCCGCCGGTATTTCGACAGCACCCGCTGTGCCGACGAGACCTTCTCCAAGCCCAACCCGGCCATGCTGTTCGAGATCATGCGTGAACTGGGCGCCGATCCGGCGTCGGCGGTGATGGTGGGCGACACTTCGCACGATCTGCAGATGGCCCGCAATGCCGGGATCCATGGCGTGGGCGTGACCTACGGGGCGCACGCCGTGGACGAACTGGCGGGCTGCGCGCCGCAGGCGCTGGCCGGCAGCATCGCCGAGCTGGGCGACTGGCTGCACGGCCGCATCGCGGCCCACGCGGCCTAGCTGTCGCCGCGCCGCGACTTGCCCTATCCTAGCAATGCTTACCTCGACCTTCGACCTTTCATAGCGAGTTGTCTTCATGTCCCAGGATGCCTATTCCTCCCCGCCCGATGCTTCGTCCCGTGCCCCGGGGGAATGGGAGCGCGATGTGCTGGAGAAGCTGGTCTTCGCGTCGCTCAAGGAGCAGCGGGCCAAGCGGCGCTGGACCATTTTCTTCCGGCTGCTGATGCTGGCCATCGTGATCCTGCTGGTATTGGCCGCCACCGGCGTGCTGTTCCGCGGGTCGGGATCGGGCACGCCCGATCCGCATACCGCGCTGATCGAACTGGACGGCGTCATCGATGCCCAGGGCGAGGCCAGCGCCGACAAGATCAACGCGGCGCTGCAGGCTGCCTTCGACGACGGCAACGCCAAGGGGGTGGTCCTGCGCATCAACAGCCCGGGCGGTAGCCCGGTCCAGGCCGGCATGATCTTCGACGAGATCCGCCGCCTGCGCGCCCAGAACCCCGACAAGCCGGTGTACGCGGTGGTCGAGGAAATCTGCGCCTCCGGCGGCTACTACGTCGCCGCCGCGGCCGACAAGATCTACGTCAACAAGGCCAGCGTGGTCGGCTCCATCGGCGTCATCATGGAAGGCTTCGGCTTCACGGGCCTGATGGACAAAGTGGGCGTCGAACGGCGCCTGGTCGTGTCCGGAGAGAACAAGGCGCTGCTGGATCCGTTCTCGCCCGCCAATCCCGGGCAGCAGGCCCATGCGCAGGCGCTGGTGCAGGAAATCTTCCAGCAGTTCGTCGGCGCGGTGCGGGAAGGGCGCGGCGAGCGGTTGCATGAAACGCCGGACATGTTCACCGGGCTGATCTGGACGGGCGCCAAGAGCGTCGAACTGGGCCTGACCGACGAACTGGGCACGGTGGACAGCGTGGCGCGCGACGTCATCCAGGCCGACACGGTGGTGGACTATACGGTGCGCGAGAACTTCGCCGAGCGGGTCGCCAAGCGCGTGGGCGTGTCCTTCGGCGCCGGGCTGGCCAAGACCGGCCTGGGCGGCGCCGGCGGCGTCTGGCACTGGAAGTGACGGGCCGCGCCGCGAGTCCGGGGCCGCAGGCGCGGCGCCCTTAGCGCCGCAGTTGTCCCAGGATGGCGCGCCGGATCTCGCCGAAGCGCGGATCGGCGCGGTCGCGAGGGCGCGGCAGGTCGATCCGGGTCGCGCCGACCACGCGGCCGGGGCGCGGCGCCATGACCGCGATGGTGTCGCTCAGGTAGACGGCTTCCTCCACGTCGTGGGTCACCACGATCACCGTCACCCGCCGCTGCGACCAGATGCGCAGCAATTCCTCCTGCAGATGGACCCGCGTCAGCGAATCCAGGGCGCCGAAGGGTTCGTCCATCAGCAGTATTTCCGGTTCCGAGACCAGCGCGCGGGCGATCGCGGCGCGCTGCGCCATGCCGCCCGAAAGCTGGTGCGGATGGGCCTTGGCGAAGGCGGACAGCCCCACCAGTTCCAGCATCGCCGCCACGCGGCGGTCGCGGTCGCGCGGATCGAGATCGAGGCTGTCCAGTCCCAGCGCGACGTTGCCGGCGATGGTCAGCCAGGGAAAGAGGCGATGGTCCTGGAATACCATGCCGCGTTCGATGCCGGGCCCGGCGATGGGCCGACCGTCGATCAGGATCTCGCCCTCGAAGGCCGCGTCCAGTCCGGCCACCAGGCGCAGCAGCGTCGACTTGCCGCAGCCGGACGCGCCCACGATGCTCAGGAATTCGCCGTGCCGCAGGTCCAGGTTGATCCGCTCCAGGACCGGCAGCGGCTGGTCGTCCACGGTGTATTGCTTGGCCACCCGGCGCAGGGACAGCGCGTAGGGCGCGGGCAGGGCAAGGGAAGGGGAGGAAGTCGTCATTCAGCGGTCCCGCCAGGTGATGATGCGTGAAAAGATATGGCGCGAGGCCCGGTTGCAGGCATAGCCCACCAGCGCCAGCGCGACGACGCCGGCCAGCACCAGGTCCATGCGGAACAGCTCCCGCGCCGCCACCAGGAACGAGCCCAGGCCGCGTCCGACGCCGATCGCGTATTCGGCGCCCACGGTGCCTATCCAGGCCGTCAGCAGCGCGATCTCCAGGCCGATCAGGATGGCGGGTAGCGCGGCGGGCAGGACCATCTTCGTCACCCGCCGCCACGGCCGCAGCCTGAGCACCGCCGCGGTTTCCCAATAGGCGGGGGCGATGGCCCGCACGCCTTGCTCGGTGTTCAGGAAGGCGGGGAAGAAGGCCGACAGCGAGATGAAGACCACCTTGGCGACCTCGCCCGTGCCGAACCAGGCGGTCAGCAGCGGAATCCAGGCGAACAGGGCGACCTGGCGCAGGCCGTGCAGCGTGGGGGCGATCCCGCGCTGGAGCGGGCGCGACAGCCCCAGGGCCACGCCCAGCGCGACGCCGGCGCAGGCGCCCAGCGCGATCCCCGCCGTCGCCCGCGCCAGGCTGGCGGCAAGCGCTGCCCAGATCTGCCGGCCGTCCGCGTCCACGAACGGCGACGACAGGACCTGGTGCAGCGGCACCAGCAGCGGGGTCCGTACGAGACCGGTGTCGACCACGGCCAGCCACAGGAGCACCAGGGCGGCGGGCAGGGCGGCGCCGCGCCGCACGCGGGGTGGAATGCGCGAGAGGGCGGCCAGCGGCCCTTGCCAGGCGGCGTCAGCCATGGGAGGGCACCCTGCGGTTCAGGGCCTGCTCGATGACCAGCAGCGCGCGATCCAGCGCGAAACCCGCCAGGCCCACCACGATCATGCCGACGATCACGATGTCGGTCTGGAACTGCTTGCGGCCCCACACCATCATGTAGCCGATGCCCTCGGTGGCGGCCAGCATCTCGACCACGATCAGGGCGATGAACGCGTGGCTCATGCCCAGCCGCACGCCGCTGAAGACCGGGCCCAGGCTGGCGGGCGCGATTACCCGGATGAAGCGGGTCCAGGGCCGCAGGCGCAGCACCCGAGCGGTTTCGAGGTGGGTCTTGGGGATGTCGCGTATACCCTGGGCGGTATTGATGACGATGGGCACGAAGACCGCCTTGGCGATGATCAGGATCTTCAGCGTCTCGGCGATGCCGAAGACCAGGATCAGGATGGGTATCCAGCCGATGGACGGAATGGCGAACAGCGCGCGCAGCAGCGGATCGAGATAATCGCGCACGGTGTCCGAGACCCCCAGTGCGATGCCGGTGGCCAGGCCCAGCGCGGCGCCCAGCAGGAAGCCCAGGCCGATGCGGTGCAGGCTGACGGCGAAGTTCGCGGCGATGTCGCCGTTCTCCAGCAGTTCCACGAAGCTGGTCCATACCCGTTCCGGCGCCGGCAGGATCTGCGGCGCCATCCAGCCTTGCGCGGCGGCCAGTTGCCAGACGCATAGCGCCAGGGCCGGCAGCAAGAGGGGCAGCAGCGCGGCGCGCCAGGCCCGTGGCGGAGGGGGCCGGGGCGTGGAGGCGGGAGCGGCGATCGCGTCCAGGTGGGCGTCGGTATGGGAGGTCATGGCGGTCGCTCCCGTCAGCCTTCCAGCGGCTTGCCGTTGGCGTCACGCCGCGGCCAGGTCCCCTGCAGGCCGAGCTGGTCCAGTGCCTGGTCGACGTACTTGGGCAGGAACCATTGCTGGAGGTCGATGCCCGAGCGTATCAGTTTCTGCTCCTGGCTGAAGGCGACGGCGTCTCGGTACTGGGAAACGAAGAACGTGTCGATGCGCGGATTGAAGACGTCCTTGAGCGCTACCCCCGCGTACTCGTCGCGCAGTGCCTGGTAGGGCACGCCGGAGCGGGTCCAGATCTGCAGGGCTTCCTCGCGGTTTTCTTCATGGCCCAGCCACTCCGCCGCGCGCACCAGCCCGCGCACCACGCGCTGCGTGGCTTCGGGGTAGCGCTGCTCGAACGATTCGGTCACCGTGATCGCGCCGAAGCCGGCCGCCTTGGGGCCGATGTCGTGCGAGCTGTAGAAGACCTTGGCCAGGCCCTTGTCGCGCAGCGACAGCAGCACGCTCGAACCGATCACCGCATCCACGCTGCCTGCCGTGAGCGCCGCCAACTGGTCTGCGGTGGCGAGGTCGAGCAGGGTCACGTCCTTGAGGGTCAGGCCGTTTCCTTCCAACGCCTTCAGGAAGGCCCAGTGCAGCACCGTGCCCTTGGCGACGGCCACCCGCTTGCCCTTGAGATCCTTGAACGACTTGACGGGCAGGTCGGGCCGGGCCACGCCGAAGATGGTGGTGTAGCCGTACGAGGTCACGATGCGCGTGGGCAGCCCGTTGGCGCGGCCGACGATGTTGGGCAGCGAGCCGTATTGGGCGAAATCCAGCCGCTTGTTGGCGATGGCCTCGTTGATGGCCGGCCCCGTGCCCGTGAAGTACTCGAAGCTCAGTTTGACCGGCGTGCCCTTGAATTCATCGGCGATGAACCCCTTGCCCTGCGCGATCGCCAGCACCGCCAGCCCATAGGGCTTGCCGAACCCCTGCCCAAAACCACCGAACCGCACCTGCTCCGGCCAGCCCTGCGCCTGCGCGCCCACTGCCACCAACCCCGACACCACGACCGCCGCCGCATAACGTATGAACCGCATATTCCTACCCTTTTGAAAATAACGATGCCCCGGCAGTTGCCAGGGCACAGCGGATCCGGCTCAGCCGGTCCGCCAGTGCCGCCCCCTACGGGGCCCGGCGCCGGGCCGCCCCAAGGCGGGCCCCGGCCCCCTCGGGGGGCTGCCGCGTAGCGGCTGGGGGCTCACCCGTGCAGGGCGCGCGTAAGCGCGTAGGGGGATTTATCAGTGAGCTCGCGTCAGGAGCTCGAAACTGCTGTCGCGCTGCGCCGTCGCCGTGCGCCCAGCCCCCCAGCCGATCGCGGCGCGGTAGCTGCCCATCAGGGGCCGCGCCGCGGTTTCCTCGACCGCTTGCGCGGCATCGGCCGACGCTGCCACGTACAGGGCGTCCACCGGGCAGTACAGCTCGCACATGAAGCAGGTCTGGCAATCGGACTGCCGGGCGATACGCGGCGGGCCGCCGGGGACGAGATCGAAGACATTAGTGGGGCAGGCGTGCACGCAGATGTTGCAGGCGGTGCATCGCTCGGCGCTGACGATCTCGATCATGCCGCCACCTTGCCCGTGTAGGCGCCCGGCGTCGCGGGCGTCGAGACGGGCTGTGCCCGTACCCAGACGTCGTCCAGCCCGCCGCTGACCAGCCGGTGGTGCTGGGCGGGATCGACGGCGGCGTGCTCGGCGCGCCGGTGCATGCCCCGCGTCTCGGTGCGTTGCAGGGCGCTGCGATACATCCAGCGCGAGGTCGCCAGCATGGCCGCCGCCTCGCGGGCGCGCACCCACTGTGTGCCCGTGCCCGCGGGGCGTCCGTGGCGCACGCGGAGCCACAGCGCATCCAGCCGCTGCAACGAGTCTTCCAGCAGCGATCCGCTGCGCGTCCAGTTGCGTTCGGTGGGAAACACCTCGGCCTGGACCGCGCGGATGACCGCGTCCGCGTCCCACGAGGCGGACGGATCGCCGTCCAGCCCGGCCACGCCGGCGCGGTGGACGTCGCGGTGGCCGAAGGCGCGTGCCTCGCGGGCGAACCGGGCGGCGCCGGCGCCGGCCCAGAAACCCGAAGACATGGCCCAGGCGGCGTTGTGGCTGCCGCCGCCGGTGAAGGCCCCGCAGATCAGCTCGCGCGTGGCGGCATCGCCCGCCGCATACAGTCCGGCCACCGTCGTGGCGCAGTCGTCGCCGACCACGTGCAGGCCGCCGGTGCCGCGCACCGTGCCTTCCAGGCGCAGCGCGACCGGGAAGTGCTGGGTGAAGGGGTCGATGCCCTGCCGGTCGAAGGGGACGAAGAAGTTGGGCTGCGCGGTGCGCATCCAGGCACGGATGGCGTCGTCGGCGCGGTCCAGGCAGGCGTAGACGGGCTGGGTCGCCAGTGTCCTGGCGATGACGCCGCGCCCGCGCGACGAACCCGCTCCCTCGATGCGTTGCCCGTCGCGGTCATAGAACGTTGCCCAGTTGTAGAACAGGGATTTGGTGACCGACGCGAAGGCCGGGCCCAGCCCGTAGGCGTTGGAGAACTCCATGCCCGACAGTTCGGCGCCGGCCTCGGCGCCGAGCAGGTAGCCATCGCCGGTCAGGACGTTGCAGCCCAGCGCGCGGCTCAGGAAAGCGCAGCCGCCCGTGGCCAGCACCACCGCGCCCGCGCGGGCCACCCATGTCGCTCCCGTCTGGCGGTTGATGCCGACGGCGCCGCAGGCTGTGCCGTGCTCGTCCACCAGCAGCTCCAGTACCGGACTGTGGTCGAGGATGCGCGCGCCCGCCCGCTTGGCCGCCTTGCGCATCAGGCGCATGTAGTCCGGGCCCTGCAGCGAGGTCCGGTGCAACTGGCCGTGTTCGTCCTGGGGGAAGGGGTAGCCCCATTCCGTCAGCGTCTCGATGTTGTTCCACGTCTGTTCGAGCACGCGGTCCATCCAGGCGTGTTCGGCCAGGAAGCCCCCCATTTCCAGGCGGCTGGCCTTGGCCTTCTCGCGCGCGGCGGCGTCGCGCGGCACGTGCCAGACGCCGGTGCCGGACGGTGCGGTCGCGCCGGAGGTGCCGCAGTATCCCTTGTCCACGAGCAGCACGCGCGCGCCGCGCGCGGCCGCGCCAACGGCGGCCCACGTGCCGGCCGGACCGCCTCCTATGATCAGCACATCGGCATCATGCCGGACCGAGGCCTCGGTGCCGGACAGGGGGTGCAAATCGCGTACCGCCATGTTCGTCTCTCCTGGAACCGGCCATCGGCCGGAGTGCGGGGGACCGCAGCGGAGAGAGGAGCGCCTTCGTCCGCATGCCGGTCATTCATGTCCATGGATGCTAGAGACCGAAGGCTGGCCGCCCAACGATTTGTTTCGCGCTTGGTTATCCGGTTATTGCATGTGATGCCTAGCCCTTGGCCAGGAACAGGAACAGCGTGGGCTGCTTGTCCAGGTCGGGGGGCGGCTGGTGCTTCCAGTCCGCGACGCTGTGCGTGCGCACCCATTCGCGCTCGGTCGTGAGCGCGCGGGCGATGCACAGCAGGGTCGCCGGCCGCAGGGTGGCCAGCATCGTCGCGAACATGGCGCCGTTGCGATAGGGCGTCTCGATCAGGAGCTGGGTCTGGTTGTGCCGCGCCGAGGCCTGCTCCCATTCCCGCAACTGCCGCGCGCGTTCGCCCGCATCGACCGGCGCGTAGCCATGGAAGGCGAAGCGCTGGCCGTCGAGGCCGCTGGCCATGAGGCCGAGCAGGATGGAGGAGGGGCCCACCCAGGGCTGCACGCGTAGGCCCATGGCGTGCGCGGCGCGGGCCACGCGCGCGCCGGGGTCGGCCACGGCTGGGCAGCCGGCCTCGGAAACCAGGCCGATCTCGCCGCCCGCCGCGATGGGCTTGAGCCACGCCGCGATGTCGCGGTCGTCGGTGCGGGCGTCCAGGGTGTGAATGGTGATTTCCTGGATCGGCCGCACGGTGCCGATGGCCTTCAGGAAGGCGCGCGCGGTCTTGGCGTTCTCGGCGATGTAGGTGTCCAGCCGGCCGGCCAGGGCGCGGGCCTCGGCGGGCAGCCAGCGCTCGGGCGGGGCGTCGCCGAGCGAGACGGGGACCAGGTGCAGGATGCCGGAGGGTTTCATGCGCGGGGCTCCTCGAGCGCGTCCAGCGGGTCCATACCGAAGCCGGCCAGCAGCCGGGTCAGGGCGATCAGCGGCAGGCCGATCAGGGCGGTGGGGTCGTCGCTTTCTATCCGCTCCATGAGTGCGATGCCCAGGGCCTCGGCCTTGGCGCTGCCGGCCGTGTCGTAGGGGCGCTCGGCGTGCAGGTAGGCGCGCAGCGCCCGGTCGGACAGTTCGCGCAGCATGCACCGCGTGGTCACGACGGCGCTGGCGTGGCGCTGGCCGTCGTCCACCGCCACGGCCGTGTGGAAGGCGACCGTGCGGCCGCGCATGGCCTGCAATTGCGCGAGCGCCTGCTCGAAGCCGCCGGGCTTGCCGATGGGGGCGCCGTCCACCGTCGCGACCTGGTCCGAACCGATCACCAGCGCGCCGGGATGGCCCTGGCTCACGGCCCGGGCCTTGGCCAGGGCCAGGCGCAGGGCGAGGTCCTGGGGCGGTTCGCCCGGGGCCGGTGTTTCGTCCACGCCGGGCGCGGTCACTGAAAAGGGAAGCCGCAGGCGTTCGAGCAGTTCGCGGCGGTAAGGGGAGGTCGAGGCGAGGATCAAGGACCGCGCCGTGGTTTCAGGGCTTGCCATGGTGGGATAAGTGTTTGACTTGTTTGACTCTTTTGGGGCTTTCACGCTATTATCCAACGTTTTCCCGAGCTTCTTTTCCTTTCCGGGCGTGTCTCTGGACTGCATGGGCGGGACTGCGTGGATGTTTCGGAAAGCAGGCAAAAGAAAGTGCGGTGGGAAAACATGCAAGGCGGCAGGTCGTGAAAGACTCCAGCGAATCCGGCGCGGTGCGCCACATCGATGCGTTCGAGTTCGTCCGGCTCGGACGGTCGCTCGAAGGCAGCGCGCCGCTCGCGCGTTTCGTCCGCTTGCTGGACGGCTTGCCGGAGCAGGATCCTTCTGTGGTGGTGCGCTGGTCGGCCCAGGCCGATCGCGGCCCGCTGGGTGAACCCCTGATCCGGCTCGCGGTCGAAACGGTCTTGACCGTGCAGTGCCAGCGTTGCCTGGGGCCGCTGGCGATGCCCATCGAATCCGAGGTCGCGTTGCAGCTGGTCGAAACCGAGGCCGAGCTCGACGATCCGGATACGTTCGACGAGTCCGACCTGGACGAGCTCGATGCGGAGCAGGATTTCGAGAAAGTGCTGGGATCGCGCCGGTTCGATCTGTTCGAGCAGATCGAGGACGAGTTGATCCTGAGCGTGCCGTACGTGCCCCGGCACGATATCTGTCCCGAGGGTGGGGGCGGGCCCACGGGCGATGCGCCCGAGAAAAAACCGTCGCCGTTCGCGGTGCTGGCCGGGCTGAAGGGCTCGGCGGGTGACGTCGGCAAATAAGCGACATATTTTGTGTATAGTCGCAGCGGGCCGGAGAAGGGGCGTTTGATTTCCCTGTCCGGCGCGATGCGGATAAGTAAGCGATCGTTGTAAGCGTTTTCGTTGTAGTTTGGGTTTTTGGACGGCGTTTCGGGCAAGCCTGCGCAGACCGCCGTCATCATTCGAGAAAGCAGGTTTTAGAACTCGCGGCGGTTACGCGTAGGCATCTGGCTTACAATGCGCGCCGTTCCTAGGAGTCCAGTCACATGGCCGTTCAGCAAAACAAAAAGTCGCCCTCCAAGCGTGGTATGCACCGCGCCCACGATTTCCTGACCAATCCCCCGGTCGCCGTCGAACCGACGACGGGCGAGACGCACCTGCGTCACCACATCAGCCCCAACGGCATCTACCGCGGTCGCAAAGTCCTCAAGACCAAGAACGACGAGTGATACCGAACGGCCCCGGGCAGTCCCTTGCACTGGGGTCGTTTACTCAGGGGTGGAATGCGGACGCCGCGAGGCCTACAGGTCGGCGTTCCTCCCCTGGGCACTTGCGGAATGGTTTTTCCGGTCTTGTCTGTCCCGCCGAACCAGGTTTGCCGATGACCGATACAGCTTGTGTCTGTAGAAGGCCGGGCAGCCGTCGCGCGCGTGGGCAGGCGTTTCTGCGTCCATGGCTATGATCCGTATCGCGATCGATTGCATGGGAGGCGATTTCGGCCTGCCCGTGACGATTCCTGCTGCCCTGGCGTTCTCCGACCGCCATCCTGGCGTCGAGCTTCTGCTCGTCGGCCTGGCCGACCAGATCGAAGTCCGTCTGGCGCAGGCCAAGGCCTCTCCCGCCCAGCGGGAGAGGCTGCGCATCGTGCCCGCGACCGAAGTCGTCACCATGGACGACAAGGTCGAGGTCGCGCTGCGCCGCAAGAAAGACTCTTCCATGCGCATCGCCGCCGAACTCGTGCGCGACGGCCAAGCCGACGCCTGCGTTTCGGCGGGCAATACCGGCGCATGGATGGCCATTTCCCGCTATGTGCTCAAGACGCTGGACGGCATCGATCGTCCCGCCATCGCCAAGGCCATTCCCAACCAGTCGGGCGGCATGACCGTCATCCTGGACCTGGGCGCCAACGTCGATTGCACGGCCGAGCACCTGCTGCAGTTCGCCATCATGGGTTCGGCACTGGTTTCCAGCGTCGGCCATCGCGAGCGGCCCACCGTGGGCCTGCTCAACATCGGCGAGGAAGCGATCAAGGGCAACGACGTGGTCAAGCAGGCCGCCGAATTGCTGCGCGGCAGCGCGCTGAATTTCCACGGCAACGTCGAGGGCAACGATATTTTCAAGGGCACCGTGGACGTGGTCGTCTGCGATGGCTTTGTTGGTAACATCGTGCTCAAGTCTTCCGAGGGCCTGGCCAAGATGCTGGGTGTCTTCATCAAGGAAGAGTTCAAGAGAAACCTGTTCACGCTGTTGATGGGCGCCATCGCCACACCGGTGCTGAACCGCTTCCGCCAGCGCGTGGACCCGCGCCGCTACAACGGAGCGGCGCTGCTGGGATTGCGCGGCGTCGTCATCAAGAGCCATGGTTCCGCCGACACCTACGCGTTCGAATGGGCCCTGCAGGACGCCTACGACGCGGTCGAAAGCGGCTTGCTCGGCCGGACTGCGCAAACCATTGCGCAGATCACGAGCGTGCCGGCCGGCGGGACCGAGCATGAGGCCGGCCTCGAGCCGTCCTCGCACGGAGATATTGCATGAGTGCAACAACGGCGCATCCGTCCAGCAGCCCGGCTCCCGCGGCATGGTCGAGAATCGTCGGTTCGGGCAGTTGCCTGCCCGAGCGCGTGGTCAGCAATGACGAGCTGGCGGCCGAGCTGGCCCAGCGCGGCGTCGAGACGTCCGATGCCTGGATCGTCGAGCGTACCGGCATCCGCCAGCGCCACATCGCCGAGCGCGGCGTCACCTCCAGCGAACTCGGTACCGAGGCCGCGCGGCGCGCGCTGCAGGACGCCGGGATCGACGCCGCCGAGCTCGATCTCATCATCGTCGCGACCTCGACGCCCGATTTCGTCTTTCCCAGCACGGCCTGCCTGATCCAGGCCAGGCTCGGCGCCTCGCGCGCCGCGGCCTTCGACGTCCAGGCCGTGTGCACGGGCTTCATCTACGCGCTGACCACCGCCGACAGCTTCGTGCGCGCCGGCCGGGCCCGCAAGGCCCTGGTCATCGGCACCGAGGTCTTCTCGCGCATCCTCGATTGGAACGACCGGTCGACCTGCGTGTTGTTCGGCGACGGCGCCGGCGCCGTGGTGCTCGAGGCGTCGCCCGAGCCGGGCCTGCTGGCCGCCAAGCTGCACGCCGATGGCAGCCAGACCAAGATCCTGTGCGCCGCCGGCAACGTGGCCTATGGCGAGGTGACCGGCGACCCCTTCCTGCGGATGGAGGGGCAGGCGGTCTTCAAGCAGGCCGTCACGGTGCTCGACCGTGTGGCGCAGGAAGTGATGGAGGAAGCGGGCGTGCCGCTGTCCGACCTGGACTGGCTCATTCCCCACCAGGCCAACGTACGCATCATCAACGCCACCGCCAAGCGCCTCGGCATCCCGCTCGAACGCGTGGTGTCCACGGTGGACCTGCATGCCAACACCTCGGCGGCCAGCGTGCCGCTGGCCCTGGACGCCGCCCGCCGCGATGGCCGCGTCAAGCGGGGCGATCTGGTGATGCTGCAGGGCGTGGGCGGCGGATTCACGTGGGGCGCCGTGCTGGCGCGCATGTGAGTCCGGTAGGAAAACAGAACAAGCGGGGCTTTACCCATGACTAAAATTGCATTCGTCTTTCCCGGCCAGGGTTCGCAGTCGGTCGGCATGCTCGACGGCTTCGCAGGCAACGCGTCGGTAGCCGACGTGGTGGCCCGTGCCGGCGCCGCCCTGGGCGAGGACCTGGGCGGCCTGATGGCCAATGGCCCGGCCGAACAACTGAACCTGACCACCTACACCCAGCCGGTCATGCTGACCGCCGGCGTGGCGGCCTATGCCGCCTGGCAGGCGGCGGGCGGGCCGGCTCCCGCGGTCGTCGCCGGGCACAGCCTGGGCGAATACGCGGCGCTGGTCGCCGCCGGCTCGCTCACGCTGGAAGATGCGGTGCGGCTGGTCCGCATCCGTGCCGACGCCATGCAGTCCGCGGTTCCCGTGGGGCAGGGCGGCATGGCGGCCATCCTGGGCCTGACCGACGACCAGGTGCGTGCCGCCTGCGCCGCCGCGGCCCAGGGCGAGGTGGTCGAGCCGGTGAACTTCAACGCGCCGGCGCAGGTGGTGATCGCCGGCAACAAGGCTGCCGTGGAGCGCGCCTGCGAGGCCGCCAAGCAGGCGGGCGCCAAGCGCGCGCTGCCGCTGCCGGTTTCGGCGCCTTTCCATTCCAGCCTGATGCAGCCGGCCGCCCAGACCCTGGCCAAGGCGCTGGAAGCCATCGACATCCAGTCGCCCCATATCCCGGTGCTCAATAACGTGGACGTGGCCGCGCCGACCGAGCCGGCGGCGATCGCCGACGCGCTGGTCCGCCAGGCCTGGCATCCGGTACGATGGGTGGAAACCATACAGCTGATGCAGTCCCAGGGGATTACCCATATCGTCGAATGCGGACCGGGCAAGGTGCTGACCGGCCTGGCCAAGCGCATCGCCCCCGACCTGACGGCCCTGGCCGTGACGGACCAGGCGTCGCTTCAAGCTGCCTTGGAGGCTACCGCCTCCAATTAGGGCTCCCCCCTACGCGCTTCGCGCGCCCCCCCAGGGGGCGGCACTGGCGGACCGGCGGAGCCGGATCCGCTGTGCCCTGGCAAGAGCGGGGGGAGGGAGGCTTGGGGTTGGATGGATAAGTCCGGGGCGCTGGGGCGCGCCGGGGTGAGATAAGGAAAAATCATGGAATTGCAAGGCAAGGTCGCTCTGGTGACGGGTGCGTCGCGGGGGATAGGCAAGGCGATCGCGGCGGAGTTGGCCGCGCGGGGCGCGACCGTGGTCGGGACCGCCACGACCCAGGCCGGCGCCGACACCATCACCGAGGCGCTGGGCGGGTTCCCCGCCAAGGGCCGTGGCGTGGTGTTGCAGGTGAACGACGCCGCGGCGGTCGACGCCCTGGTGGACGAAATCGGCAAGGCCGATGGCGGCCTGCACATTTTGGTCAACAACGCCGGCATCACCCGGGATACACTCGCGATGCGCATGAAGGACGAGGATTGGTCGGCGGTGATCGACACCAATCTGACGGCGGTGTTCCGCCTGTCTCGCGCCGTCATGAGGGGGATGATGAAGGCCAAATGGGGCCGTATCATCAACGTGACCTCGGTGGTGGGCGCCAGCGGCAACGCTGGCCAGGCGAACTACGCCGCCGCCAAGGCCGGGGTGGCCGGCATGACCCGCGCCCTGGCGCGGGAGTTGGGCAGTCGCAACATCACCGTCAACTGCGTGGCCCCGGGTTTCATCGATACCGACATGACCCGTGCCCTGGGGGACGAGCAGACCGGTGCCCTGTTGGGACAGATCCCGCTGGGCCGCCTGGGCCGTCCCGAGGATATCGCCCACAGCGTCGCCTTTCTGGCGTCGCCGGGGGCCGGATATGTAACCGGCGCCACCCTGCACGTCAACGGTGGCATGTACATGAATTGATTTCCGCGTATTGCAACCGCGATATGCATTCGTCCGGCCGGGCCGCTTTAGACAAGCGAGCTTGGCTATAATTCAGTTAGATATAGACCCTTTTGGAGGATCTCCATGGATAGCATCGAACAGCGCGTCAAGAAGATCGTCGCTGAGCAACTCGGCGTCAACGAAGCCGAGATCAAGAACGAATCTTCTTTTGTCGACGACCTCGGTGCCGATTCGCTCGATATGGTGGAACTCGTCATGGCGCTCGAAGACGAGTTCGAGACCGAGATTCCCGACGAGGAAGCCGAGAAGATCACGACCGTGCAGCAAGCCATCGACTACGTTGGCGCGCACATCAAGAAGTAAATCGTTTTCGTGCGATGACGCAGGCGGCTCATCGGCCGCCTTCGTTTTTTAAGTTCGGCGCGGCCATGCGCGACCTTGCCGGAGTCAACGGCGGGAGGGCAGCTGCCGGATTCGCTTTTTCTCCGCGCACTTGAGGAGTAGTCAGTGAAGCGACGCGTCGTCATCACCGGTCTCGGTATCGTTTCCCCTGTGGGCAATGACATCGCCTCCGCATGGGACAACATCGTCAACGGCCGTTCAGGCATAGACCGCATCACCCGCTTCGATCCTACCGATTTCAACTGCCATATCGCCGGTGAAGTCAAAGGGTTCGATGCGAGCCAGTTCGTGCCCGCCAAGGAAGTGCGCCAGATGGATACTTTCATCCATTACGGCATTGCGGCCGGCGTGCAGGCCTTGAAGGACAGCGGGCTTGAAATCACCGATGCCAACGCCGAGCGCGTCGGCGTCATCGTCGGCTCGGGTATCGGCGGGCTGCCCCGCATCGAGGAAACCGAGGCCGATTACCTGCAGCGCGGTGCGCGCCGCATTTCGCCTTATTTCGTCCCGGCGTCGCTGATCAACCTGATCTCGGGCCAGTTGTCGATTCGCTTCGGCATGAAGGGACCCAGCTACGCCGTGGTTTCGGCGTGCACCACCGGCCTGCACAGCATCGGTGACGCCGCGCGCCTGATCGAGTACGGCGATGCCGACGTCATGCTGGCCGGCGGTGCCGAGTCCACCGTGTCGCCGCTGGGCATCGGCGGTTTCGCCGCCATGCGCGCGCTGTCCACCCGCAACGACGATCCCAAGACGGCCTCGCGGCCCTGGGACCGCGATCGCGACGGCTTCGTGCTGGGCGAGGGCGCGGGCGTGCTGGTGCTCGAGGAATACGAACACGCCAAGAAGCGCGGCGCGCGCATCTATGGCGAATTCGCCGGCTACGGCATGAGTTCCGACGCCCACCACATCACGGCGCCCGATCGCGAAGGTCCTTGCCGCGGCATGGTCAACGCGCTGCGCAACGGCGGGATCAACAAGGAAGAGGTCCACTACGTCAATGCCCACGGCACTTCGACGCCGCTGGGGGACAAGAACGAGACCGAAGCCCTGAAGCTGGCCTTCGGCGACCACGCCAGGCAGATCGTGGTCAGCTCGACCAAGTCCATGACGGGCCACCTGCTGGGCGCCGCCGGCGGCATCGAGGCCGTGTTCACGACGCTGGCCATCTACAACCAGATCGCCCCGCCCACCATCAATATCTTCAATCAGGACCCCGAGTGCGATCTCGACTACTGCGCCAACCAGGCGCGGCAGATGAAGATCGATGTCGCGCTGTCGAACTCCTTCGGATTCGGCGGTACCAACGGCACGATGATCGTGCGCAAGGTCTGATTTGAGCGATATCGGGACGGCACCCTCCGGCCTGTCCATGCTGGCGCATCTGCGGCCTTCGGGCCGCGCCGGCCTGCTGGGGCATTGCATCGCCCTGGCAGCGGGATCGGCCGCGGCCGTTGGCACCTGGTTCGCGTTTACCGGCTCGCCGCTGGCCTGGGCGGCAGCCCCGGCCGCCGGCCTGGGCCTGGCGCTGGGCGCCATCGGCTGCCAGCGCCGGGCGCGCCTGCCGTTTCACGCGCTTGCCGTCGACGCCGGCGGCAACTGGTCGCTGGCCGACCGGGAGGGGTGGCGGCGTTTCCGGCCGCATCGAATCTGGCGTTCCCCCCTGGGCTGGCTGACGCTGCAAGGCGATCTCGCACCGCCGCCGGGACGGCTCCAGCCGCCCACGCGGGCGACGCTCACCGTGTGGGCCGACAGCCTGGATGCCGGCGAATGGCGCCGGTTGCGCCTGGCTGTCGCCTGGACCGAGCAGCGGGGCGAAGGCTTGCTGGTCGCGCCCCAGGCTCGTGATCCCCGCCTGGGAACCCCGGCATGACGAGCGAGCGCGAGATCGACGCCGAGCTGGTCGCCCGCGTGCAGCGGGGCGACAAGAAGGCGTTCGAGCTGTTGATGCTGAAGTATCAGCGCAAGATCCTGCGCCTGTTGTCGCGTTTCATCCGGGATCCCAGCGAAATCGAAGACGTCGCCCAGGAGGCCTTCATCAAGGCCTATCGTGCGCTCCCGCAGTTTCGCGGGGAAAGCGCCTTCTACACCTGGCTCTACCGCATCGCGATCAATACCGCCAAGAACCATCTGGTGGCTTCGGGCCGGCGTCCCAGCTCGCCGTCCGAATATGAGAACGAGGACGGTGAAACTTTCGACGAAACCGACAACCTAAGCGATATCAACACGCCAGAATCCATGATGGCGACCCGCGAAATTGCCGAAACGGTCAATTTGGCGATCGAGGCTCTTCCCGAAGAGCTGCGAACGGCTATCGTGTTGCGCGAGATTGAAGGAATGAGCTATGAGGACATCGCCCAGTCGATGGGATGTCCCATAGGCACCGTGCGATCCCGGATCTTTCGGGCGCGCGAGGCAATTGCGGCCCGGTTGCGGCCTCTGCTGGATACCCAGGACGACAAGCGTTGGTAGCCAGGGGAGAGCGGAGCGGCATGAATTTTGGGCAAAATGGCAGGTAACCGGGCAATCGGCAGCCTCGGAGGTTATGGAAATGCAGGTGACATCGCATCGGAATGAGTCCGCCGGTTCCGGCCAGGAAACGGGCGCGTCTGCGCAGGATGATCTGGACGGGTTGAATCAGGCCCGCGTCGAGGAATGGCTGTCGGCCTACATGGACGGCGAACTCGCCGACGAGGCCGATGAGGCAGGAGCGGCGGTGTCCGCCTACCTGGCAACGGGTAGCGGCCGCGCCGACTGGGACCTGTACCATCTGATCGGCGACGTGGTGCGCACGCCCGAACTGGCGCTGCCCGTGTCGTCCGGCTTCCACCAGCGCTTCCTCGAAGCGCTCGAACACGAGGCGCCCATCGTCGCCGCGCCCCGGCGGGCGATCTCCCGCCGATTCATGACGCGCTATGGTTTTCCCGGCCTGGCGGCCGCGGCCGCCGTCGCCTCGGTCACATGGATCGCCCAACCCTATTTCGGCGGGCAGGGCGCGCCGGTCGAGTTTTCCGCCAGCGCCCAACCCGCCGCCGCGTCGGCCGTCGTCCAGGTTGCCGCACCGACCGCTCGCCGGGCCGAGCCGCCGGTCGACGTTTCGCTGGGCGAGTACCTCGAGGCCCATCGGCAGATCGCCGGCCGCAGCGCCATCCGGCAGGTGTCGGCCACCTCTTTCGAACCCGCCGCAGGGCAACGTTGAAGGAAGGTCTCGTGTCGGAGGTTAGTCGTTCGGCCGTGGTGTGGTCCACGCGTTCCCTGGCGTTCGCCATGTTGTGCCTGGTGACGATCGCGTCCCAGGCGCAGCCCCCGGCCTCCGCGGCGCCGGCCGATGGCACCGGGTTGTTGCAGCGCATCCAGGCTTCGGCCCGGGAACTCAATTATTCCGGCGTCTTCGCGTATCAGCAGGGCGCCTCGATGCAATCCTCCCGCATCACCCATGTCTACGACGGCAAGAGCGAGCACGAGCGGCTCGAACTGCTCGACGGCCAGCCCCTGGAGTTCCTGCGCAAGGACGACGAGATCCAGTGCCTGCTGCCGCAGAAGCGCGCCGTGCTGATCGAGACCCGCACCGCCCGCGACCGTTTTCCCGGCCTGATGATAGGCGGCCCGGACCAACTGGGCGAACACTACGACGTCAGCGTCGAAGCCGAGCCCGAACGTGTGGCCGACCGCGATTGCCAGGTCATCACTCTGCGCCCCCGGGACAGCGATCGCTACGGCTACCGGCTGTGCGCCGACAGCAGTTCCGGACTGCTGCTGCGGGCCCAGACCCTGTCGCCCGAGGACGACGTGGTCGAACAGGTCGCGTTCATCGCGCTGCAGGTGGGGGCGGATGTCGACCGCAAGCAGCTCAAGCCGCGCTGGAAGACCGAGGGCTGGCGCGTCGTGCGCACGCAGCTCAAGCCGGTCAAGCTGGCCGATCTCGGCTGGAAGGTGGGCGAGCCGGTGGGTTTCCACAGGATGATGGAAGTCCAGCGCTCGATGGGCGGCAAGCCCGACGTCAAGCAGGTCATGCTTTCGGATGGCCTGGCGGCGATCTCCGTCTTCATCGAACCCTATAGCGAATCGCATCCCAGGCAGGTCGGGCCGGGTGCCCGCGGCGCCATCAACGTGGTGGGGCGCCGCTTGGGCGACCATTGGATCACCGTGCTGGGCGAGGCGCCCCTCGGTACGATCCAGCAGATCGCCGATTCGATAAGCTATACGCCGGTGGCCGCGCGCAAGTCCTGAGCGCCGCCGGTTCGAGCCCTTTCTTTACCCGGAGCTTACATGTCAGTCTTCCACGGTGCTGCGTGCTATCCGCATTCAATGAAACGAGTGTGCTCGACCCTGGGCACCGCGTTGCTGCTGGCCTTGTTCGCCGCGCTGCTGCTGGTCGCCGGCCAGCCGGCGGCCCAGGCGCAGGCTCGTGCCTTGCCCGATTTCACCGATCTCGTGGCCAAGGCCGATCCGGCCGTGGTCAACATCCGCACCACCGCCCGCGCCGTGGCGCGCGGCCCCTATGGCGGCGGGGGCGGCCAGGATCCCTACGAGCTTTTCCGCTGGTTCTTCGGCCCCGATTTCGTGCCTCCCGGCCGGGGACCCCGGCAGCAGCCGACCCCCCCGGGCAACAATGAAGAGGGCCAGGAGGTGCCGCGCGGCGTGGGTTCGGGGTTCTTCATCTCGGCCGACGGCTACATCCTGACCAATCACCACGTCGTCAACGGCGCGGACGACATCTACGTCACGCTGACGGACCGCCGCGAGTTCAAGGCCAAGATCATCGGCTCGGATGAGCGCACCGACGTGGCCCTGATCAAGATCGAGGCCGCCGGCATGACCCCGCTCAAGCCCGGCGACCCCACCCAGCTGCGCAAGGGCGAATGGGTGCTGGCCATCGGCTCGCCGTTCGGGCTCGACTCCACCGTCACCGCGGGCATCGTCAGCGCCACGGGCCGGGATACGGGCGACTACCTGCCGTTCATCCAGACCGACGTGGCAGTCAACCCCGGCAACTCCGGCGGTCCGCTGCTGAACATGCGCGGCGAAGTAGTGGGCATCAATTCGCAGATCATCTCCCGCAGCGGCGGCTTCATGGGCATTTCGCTGGCCATTCCCATCGACGAGGCCATGCGCGTGGCCGACCAACTGCGTTCCAGCGGGCGGGTCATCCGCGGCCGCATCGGCGTGCAGATCGGCGAAGTCAGCAAGGAAGTCGCCGACGCCATCGGGCTGGGCCGCACGGCCGGTGCCTCGGTGGGCATGGTCGAGCCGGGCAGTCCCGCCGAGAAGGCGGGGATCGAACCGGGCGACGTCATCCTGAAGTTCAATGGCAAGACCATCGAACGTTCGTCCGACCTGCCGCGCACGGTGGGCGAGACCAAGCCGGGCGCCAAGGCGACGATCCAGGTCTGGCGGCGCGGCAGTACCCGCGATCTGTCCATCACCGTGGGCGAGCTCGAGCCGGACAAGGCCGCCGCCGCCCGCCAGGACGAGGGCGGCGGCCAGGCCCAGAAGACCAACGTGCTGGGCCTGGTGGTGTCCGATCTGCCGGCCGCCCGCCGCCGCGAGCTGCGGGTCCGGGGCGGGGTGCAGGTGGACGCCGCCGACGGCCCCGCCGCGCGGGCCGGCATCCGCCAGGGGGATGTCATCCTGGCGCTGGACAATACCGAAATCACCGGCGCGTCGCAGTTCAACGGACTGGTGGCCAAGATCGACCGGAGCAAGGTCCACGGCGTGCTGGTCCGGCGCGACGACCTGACCCAGTGGGTGCCGATACGGCCCACGAGGTAGTCGGGCAGACATTCGCGCTCGGCGGTAAAATGCCGGGTCGCGACATATCTATCAGGCAGGCCGTGCGGGAACGTCCCGCACGGCTGATACAGGCGGGGCGCGTTGCGCCCCCTTTTTTTGCAAATCCCCAAGGGCACCGCGGCCCCGGCTTCGCCGGTCCGCCAGTGCCGCCCCCTTGAGGGGGCGTGCGCAGCGCGTAGGGGGTGGGCTCATCACTTGGATCGCATGCAGCACATTCGCAATTTCTCCATCATTGCCCACATCGACCACGGCAAATCGACGCTTGCCGACCGCATCATCCATCGCTGCGGGGGCTTGTCGGATCGGGAAATGGAGGCCCAGGTACTCGACTCGATGGATATCGAGCGCGAGCGCGGCATCACGATCAAGGCCCAGACCGCCGCGCTGCACTACCAGGCCCGGGACGGCAAGACCTACAACCTGAACCTGATCGACACCCCGGGGCACGTGGACTTCTCGTACGAGGTCAGCCGCTCGCTGTCCGCCTGCGAGGGGGCGCTGCTGGTGGTCGATGCCTCCCAGGGCGTGGAAGCCCAGACCGTCGCCAACTGCTACACGGCCATCGAACTGGGCGTGGAGGTCGTGCCGGTGCTGAACAAGATGGACCTGCCGCAGGCCGATCCGGAAACCGCCAAGCAGGAAATCGAGGAAGTCATCGGAATTCCCGCGGATGACGCCATTCCGGCCAGCGCGAAGACCGGCATGGGGATCGACGACATCCTGGACGCGGTCATCGCCCGCATCCCGCCGCCCGAGGGCAGCGCCACCGAACCGCTGCAGGCGCTCATCATCGATTCGTGGTTCGACAACTACGTGGGCGTGGTGATGCTGGTGCGCGTGGTCAACGGCGTGCTCAAGCCCAAGGAAAAACTGTTGCTGATGGCCACGGGGGCAACCCACCTGTGCGAGCAGGTCGGCGTGTTCACGCCCAAGTCCGAGGCCCGTCCGCACCTGTCGGCGGGGGAAGTGGGTTTCATCATCGCCGGCATCAAGGAGCTCAAGCACGCCAAGGTGGGCGATACCATTACCCACGCCTCCAAGCCGGCCGCCGCGCCGCTGCCGGGTTTCAAGGAGGTCAAGCCGCAGGTGTTCGCCGGCCTCTACCCGGTCGAGTCCAGCGAGTACGACTCGCTGCGCGATTCACTGGAAAAGCTCAAGCTCAACGACGCCGCGCTGATGTACGACCCCGAGGTGTCGCAGGCGCTGGGCTTCGGCTTCCGCTGCGGCTTCCTGGGGCTGCTGCACATGGAAATCGTGCAGGAGCGGCTCGAGCGCGAGTTCGACATGGACCTCATCACCACCGCGCCGTCGGTGGTCTACGAGGTCGAGCTGCGCGACGGCTCGGTGGTCACCGTCGACAGCCCGTCCAAGATGCCCGAGGTGGGCAAGATCGCCGACGTGCGCGAGCCCATCGTCACGGTCACGCTGTTCATGCCGCAGGAGTACGTGGGGCCGGTCATCACCCTGTGCACGGCCAAGCGCGGCATCCAGATCAACATGGCCTATCATGGCCGCCAGGTCCATCTGACCTACGAGATCCCGCTGGCCGAGATCGTCCTGGACTTCTTCGACAAGCTGAAGTCCGTGTCCAGGGGCTATGCCTCGATGGACTACGAGTTCAAGGAATACCGCAGCGCCGACGTGGTGCGGGTCGATCTGCTGATCAACGGCGACAAGGTCGACGCGCTGTCGCTCATCGTGCACCGCGCCAACGCCCGCGCTCGCGGGCGGGACGTGACCGCCCGCATGCGCGAGCTGATTCCCCGCCAGATGTACGACGTGGCCATCCAGGCCGCGATCGGTGCCGAGGTGATCGCGCGCGAGAACGTCAAGGCCTTGCGCAAGAACGTGCTGGCCAAGTGCTATGGCGGGGACATCTCCCGCAAGAAGAAGCTGCTCGAAAAGCAGAAGGCCGGCAAGAAGCGCATGAAGCAGGTCGGCAGCGTCGAGATTCCGCAAGAGGCTTTCCTGGCCATTCTGCAGGTGGAGGACAAATGAACCGCGGTGTTGTGAACCATATCGAGGGGAAGGCGGCATGAGCCTGAATTTCGCGCTGATCCTGTTCGTGCTGCTGGTCGTGACCGGCATCGTCTGGGCATTCGACCGCGTGTCGCTGCGCCCGCAGCGCACCGCCCGCATGGCCCGTGCCGCCGCCGAATTCGACGCCGGGCGCGCCCAGTCGGTACGCGCCGCCAGCGGCGAGACCGAAGTCGCGCGCCAGCGCCAGGACGTGGTGGACCGCGCTGGCAAGATGCCCTGGTGGGTGGAGTACTCCGTCAGCTTCTTCCCGGTGATCCTGTTCGTGTTCGTGCTGCGCTCGTTCGTGGTCGAACCGTTCCGCATCCCCTCGGGCTCGATGATACCCACGCTGCAGATCGGCGACCTCATCCTGGTCAACAAGTTTTCGTACGGCCTGCGCCTGCCCATCGTGGACAAGAAGGTCGTCCCGCTGGGCGACCCGCAGCGCGGCGACGTCGTCGTGTTCCGCTACCCGGTCGATCCGCAGGTCGACTACATCAAGCGCGTGATCGGCGTGCCGGGCGACGAAGTGGCCTACCTGAACAAGCGACTGACCATCAATGGCCAGGAAATACCCACGAAAAAAGTAGGGGAATATTTCGACCCCGACCGGGTTTCCTACGCCGCGCTGTATAACGAAAATATCAAAGGTGTAGAGCACCAGATATTGATAGATGAGCGACGTTCGCCGGAAATCGACCCGTTTGGCGGCTATCCGAACCGCGATGCCTGCGAATATTCCCGCGAGGGTGTGCGTTGCAAAGTGCCCGCAGGCAATTATTTCGTCATGGGCGATAATCGGGATAACAGCGCGGACAGCCGCTATTGGGGTTTCGTGCCGGATTCGAATATCGTGGGCAAGGCGTTTTTCGTCTGGATGAATTTCGGGGACCTGAAACGGATTGGCCGCTTCCATTGATGTCTTGCGCCATGCGCCGCACCGCATGAACTCGTCACCTATCTCCGCCTGTCGCACCCCGCCGCAAGCGCCCGCCGCGCCTGGCGGCGCGGCCGCGCATGCGCATTGCCCCGCCACGCAGCTTCCCCATCCGTCATCAGCCGGGTCGTACCCATGGGCACAGCGGATCCGGCTCCGCCGGTCCGCCAGTGCCGCCCCCCGGGGGGCGCGCGCAGCGCGTAGGGGGGGGGCATGAATCTCGAGACCAGCCTTGCCTACAACTTCAAGAACAAGAGTCTCCTGGAGCAGGCGCTGACGCATCGCAGCCATAGCAGCAGGCACAACGAACGCCTGGAGTTCCTGGGCGACAGCGTGCTGAACTGCGCGATCGCTTCCTTGCTGTACGACCGCTTCGCCCGCATCGACGAAGGCGATCTGTCCCGCCTGCGCGCGAATCTGGTCAAGCAGGCATCGCTGGCGGATATCGCGCAGCGGGTGGAGTTGTCGCGCTTCCTGCGCCTGGGCGAAGGCGAGTTGAAAAGCGGCGGTTTCCGCCGGCCTTCCATCCTGGCCGATACGCTCGAGGCCATCTTTGGCGCCATCTTCATGGATGGCGGCTTCGACGCGGCCAGCGCGGTGATCGCCCGGCTCTACAAGCCCGTGCTCGAGACCGTCGACCCGAAAACGCTGGGCAAGGATGCCAAGACGCTGCTGCAGGAATACCTGCAGGGCCGCAAGATCGCGCTGCCGGTCTACACGGTGGTGGCCACGCACGGCGCGGCCCACAGCCAGGAATTCGAAGTCGAGTGCGCCATCCCCAAGCTGGATGTGCAGGTGGTCGGCATAGGCGGCAGCCGCCGCGCCGCCGAGCAGGCGGCCGCCAAGCAGGCGCTGGAGGCGGCGCTGGCCGCCAACCCGACGCCCGCCAAGCGTTCGCCGCGCGCGCGCAAGACGGCCCAGTTGTCGCTGCCGGTGGCGGTGGCGCAGGAAGTGCCGGACGAGCCGGCGAAGGCCGGGGAGGGCGCCGCCCCGGTTCCGGCCAAGGCTCCCGTCGTCACCGAGGCGCCGGTCGCCAAGATCACCTCGACCCAGGCGGCCGAGGGCAAGGCGCCGGTCCCGGCGGCCATCCCCCGGAAAGAACCCCAGGCAGCACCCTCGGCGCCGCAGCCCGCCGGCGAGACCCTGTCCGCCTCGAGCCAACCCGCCGTCAAGAAATGACCATGTCTTCTGATTCCTCCACCGCCAGCCGCTGCGGTTTCGTCGCCATCGTCGGTCGGCCCAACGTGGGCAAATCGACCCTGCTGAACGCGCTGATCGGTGCCAAGGTCAGCATCGTCTCGCGCAAGGCGCAGACCACGCGCCACCGCATCCACGGTGTTTTCACGCGTGGCCCCGAGCAATTCGTGTTCGTCGACACGCCCGGTTTCCAGACCCGCCACGGCGGCGCGATGAACCGCATGATGAACCGGGTGGTGACCCAGGCGCTGGCCGACGTGGACGTCGTGGTGCACGTGGTCGAGGCCGGCAAGTGGTCCGAGGGCGACGCCAACCTGCTGCCGCTGCTGCCGGCGCGGGCGCGGCGCATCCTGGCTGTGAACAAGACCGACCTGCTCAAGGACCGCGACGCGCTGTTTCCCTACGTGTCGCGCATCATGGCGCTGCACCCCTACGATGCCGTCGTGCCGGTCAGCGCTGCCAAGTCGCGCCAGCTCGACCATCTGCTGGACGAGATCGCCAAGGGCCTGCCCGAAGGCGAGCCCATGTTCGAGGAAGATACCCTGACCGACCGGCCGGTGCGCTTCATCGCCAGTGAACTCATCCGCGAGAAGATCTTCCGCCTGGTCGGCGACGAGCTGCCCTACGGCTCCACCGTGGTCATCGAGCAATGGGAAGAGCAGCCCCGCGTGACCCGCATCGCGGCCTGCGTGATCGTCGACCGGGACAGCCACCGGCCGATCCTGCTGGGCACGGGCGGCGAACGGATGAAGCGCATCGCCACCGAGGCCAGGCAGGACATCGCCAAGCTGATCGACAAGCCGGTGCACCTGGAAATCTACGTGAAGGTGCGCAAGGGCTGGGCCGAGCGCGAAAGCGCGCTGCGCGACCTGGGTTATGAGTAATTCCCAGGATCCCGTGGCGCCGGACGAGATCTTGCCCGACGCCGCAGGATCGCTGTTCCGGCGGACGCCCCTGGTCCCCGCCCCCGCGCCGGCCAAGCAAGCGCGCCCGCGCGGCCGCGGGCAGCGGGTGGACGATGTCCCCGCCTTCCTGATCCACAGTTATCCCTATCGCGAAACCTCGCTGATCCTGGACGTGTTCACGCGTTCCCACGGCCGGCTGGCGCTGGTGGCCAAGGGCGCGAAGCGGCCGCATTCGGCGCTGCGGCCGGTGCTGATCGCCTTCCAGCGGCTGAGCCTTTCCTGGAGCGGCGCCGGCGAGATCAAGACCCTGGTGCGGGCCGAGTGGTTCGGGGCCCCGCAGCGTTTGCAGGGCGCGGCGGCCATGTCGGGCTGGTACCTGAACGAACTGCTGCTGCGCCTGCTGGGGCGCGACGACCCCCACGAGTCGCTGTACGACGCCTATGTCGAGGCCTTGTCCCGCCTGGCCGCGCATCCCCGGTTGTCGGCGGCCTTGCGGGAGTTCGAATGGCGGCTGCTGTGCGAGATCGGCTATGGCTTCGACCCGGCCGCCACGGGCAGCGGCGAGCCCGTGCAAGCCGGCATGCGCTACCGGGTCCCGCTGGAAGCAGGGCCGGAATCCGAGGAGCCCGAAGCGCCACAACTGGGCACGCCCATCACCGGTGAGTCGCTGCTGGCGCTGGCCGCGGGCCGCTTCGACGATGCCGCGGCCGAGCCCGAGCTGCGCCGCTTGCTGCGAGAACGGCTGGACTATCATATGAATGGCCGGCCGATGTCGACGCGGCAGGTCTTGCACGACTTGAGGAGTTTTCCCCCCCTACGCGCTGATGCGCGCCCCCCGGGGGGCGATGCGGGTGGACCGGCGGAGCCGGATCCGCCGCATCCTGGAGAGACCGAGGGGTGATCGGGGGCCGAATCGTTTGGACTATTGAATATCTATGATTGATCTGGGCGTCAATATCGATCACGTAGCGACGCTGCGCCAGCAGCGGCACGTTTCCTATCCGGATCCGGTCCGGGCCGCGCTGGTGGCCGAGGAGGCCGGGGCGGACCTGATCACCCTGCATCTGCGCGAGGATCGCCGGCATATCCAGGATGCCGATGTCGAGAGCCTGCGTGGCAGGCTGCGCACGCGCATGAACCTGGAATGCGCGATCACGGCGGAGATGCTGGAGATCGCCTGCCGGATCCGGCCGCAGGACGTCTGCCTGGTGCCCGAGAAGCGCCAGGAGCTGACCACCGAAGGGGGGCTGGACGTGCTGGGCCATTTCGACGACGTGAAGGCCGCGGTGTCGAGGCTGCACGATGCCGGCATCCGGGTGTCGCTGTTCATCGATCCGCAGGCGGACCAGATCGAGGCCGCCGCCCGCACGGGCGCGACCGTGATCGAGCTGCACACCGGCGCGTATGCCGAGGCCGTGGCGGATGCCGCGCAGCGCGAGCTGGCGCGCATCCGGGAGGCGGTGGCGGTCGGGCTGCGGCAGGGCCTGCGGGTCAATGCGGGCCATGGGTTGCACTACGAGAACGTGCAGCCGGTGGCGGCCCTGGACGGTATCGCCGAGCTCAACATCGGCCATGCCATCATCGCCCAATCGGTGTTCTGCGGCCTGGAGGCCGCGGTGCGCGAGATGAAGGCCCTGATGATCACCGCGCGCAGCGGCGCTTTGCCGAGGCCGGCGCATTGATGCCCGAGTCGCTGCGCGAAGGCGCGCTTCCCGCCCTGGCCGGCATCGGCATCGACTTGCTGCGGGTCGAGCGCATCGAGCAGGCCCTGGCCCGCCGCGGCGACCGCTTCGCGCAGAAGATCCTGGGCGCCGAGGAATTCGCGAAATTCACCGCGCGCAGGAACCGCGACCCGCAGCGCGGCGTGCGTTTCCTGGCCACCCGCTTCGCCGCCAAGGAGGCCTTTTCCAAGGCCGTGGGACTGGGCATGCGCATGCCCATGACCTGGCGCCGCATGCAGACGCTCAACGCCCCCGGCGGACGGCCCATCGTGGTCCTGGCCGAGCCGCTCAAGACCTGGTACGAGGCGCGCTTCGGCGCCGCCCACGTGTCGCTGACCGACGAACACGACATGGTTGCGGCCTACGTCATCGTCGAGACGCGGCGCCCGTGACGAATCCGATCATGACTGCATCCCTTTCTTCCTTGCTCGCCCCCGGCCCCGTGATGGTGGACGTGGCGGGTCTCGAGCTGACCGCCGCCGAGGCCGATCGGCTGCGCCACCCGCTGGTGGGCGGGGCGATTCTGTTCGCCCGCAATTTCCGTGACCGGGCGCAACTGACCAGGCTGACCGCCGACATCCATGCCGCGCGCGGCGAGCCGCTCCTGATCGCGGTCGACCACGAGGGCGGGCGGGTCCAGCGTTTCCGCAGCGACGGCTTCACCGCGCTGCCGCCCATGCGAGCCCTGGGCCGCCTGTGGGAAAGCGATCCGCTCGAAGCCATGCGCACGGCAACCGACACCGGACGGGTGCTGGCCGCCGAGCTGCGGGCTTGCGGCGTGGACTTGAGCTTCACGCCGGTGCTGGACCTGGATTTCGGCGAAAGCCGGGTCATCCGCGACCGCTCCTTCCACCGCGACCCGCGCGTGGTGGCCATGCTGGCCCGGGCGCTGATCCAGGGCCTGGCGCTGGCCGGCATGTCCGCCTGCGGCAAGCATTTCCCCGGCCATGGCTTTGCCGCGGCCGATTCCCACCACGAGATCCCGGTGGACGACCGTTCGCTGGACGAGGTGCTGGGCGAGGACGCACAGCCCTATCGCTGGCTGGGCGACACCATCCTGGGCGCCGTGATGCCGGCCCACGTCATCTATCCGAAGGTCGACAAGTCGCCCGCCGGGTTCTCGCGCAAGTGGGTGGCGACCGTTCTGCGCAAGCGCCTCCAGTACGGTGGCGTGGTGTTCTCCGATGATCTCACCATGGAAGGCGCCTCGGTGGCGGGCGACATCCATGGCCGGGCGATGGCCGCGCTGCGCGCGGGCTGCGACATGGTGCTGGTCTGCAACCGGCCCGACCTGGCGGACGACCTGCTGGGCCGGCTCGACTGGGCCCAGGATCCGGCCTCGGTGGCGCGCATCCGTTCGCTCAAGCCGAAATTCGCCGCCCAGGACTGGCAGGCGCTGACGGCTGAGCCGGCCTATCGCAAGGCCCGCAAGGCGGTTCAGGCGCTGGCGCGGGCCGGCGCCTGAGGGAAGGGCGGGACATGGCCGGCCACACGAAGGACGAGACCCAGGCTCCGGAAACGCCGCCGGCCTTCGACATCAAGTCCTTCCTGGCGCAGCTTCCGCACCTGCCGGGCGTGTATCGGCACATCAACGCGGAAGGCGAGGTGATGTACGTCGGCAAGGCGCGCGACCTGAAGAAGCGCGTGTCCTCGTATTTCCAGAAGCAGGTGGGCAGCCCGCGCATCGCGCACATGCTGGCCCGGGTGACGCGCGTCGAGGTCACCGTGACGCGGTCCGAGGCCGAAGCCCTGCTGCTGGAAAACAACCTGATCAAATCGCTGGCGCCGCGCTACAACATCCTGTTCCGCGACGACAAGTCCTACCCCTACCTGAAGGTCAGCGGCCACGCCTTCCCCCGCATCGCCTACTACCGCGGGGCCACCGATCGCGCCAACCAGTATTTCGGTCCGTTCCCCAACGTGTGGGCGGTGCGCGAAAGCATCCAGATCCTGCAGAAGGTCTTCCGCCTGCGCACCTGCGAGGACACCGTCTTCGCCAACCGCTCGCGGCCCTGTCTGCTTTATCAGATCCATCGCTGCTCCGGTCCCTGCGTGGGCCTGGTCTCGCCCGAGGACTATGCGCGGGACGTGGACCGGGCCACGCAGTTCCTGCGCGGCCAGACCCAGGCCGTGCTGACCGATATCGAGACGCGGATGTTCGCCGCGTCGCAGGAGATGCGCTTCGAGGAAGCCGCCGCCCTGCGCGACCAGTTGTCGGCGCTGTCCCGCGTGCTGCACCAGCAGACCATGGAAGGGGGCAGCGGCGATACCGACGTGATCGCGGTCGACATGCAGGGGGGCAAGGTCTGCGTGAACCTGGCGATGATACGGGGCGGGCGCCACCTGGGTGACAAGGCCTTCTTCCCCACGCATACCGACGGCGATTCGCCGGCCGAGGTGCTGGAGGCCTTCATGTCCCAGCACTACATCGACCGCGCCTTGCCCGGCACCATCGTGGTGTCGCATCCCTTGCCCGACGCCGACCTGGTCGCGATGCTGGCGGAGCAGGCCGGCTCGAAGGTCAATCTCGTCAAGCAGCCGCAGGGCGTGCGCAAGAGCTGGCTCGACCAGGCCAGGAAAAATGCCGAGCTGGCGCTGGCGCGCGTGCTGGCCGAGGCCGGGTCGCAGCAGGCGCGCACCGCGGCCCTGGCCCAGGTGCTGGGCATAGACGCCGACGAGGCCGCGCTGGAAACCCTGCGCACGGAGTGCTTCGACATCAGCCATACGGCAGGCGAGGCGACGCAGGCCTCGTGCGTGGTCTATCACCACCACGCGATGCAGCCCAAGGAGTATCGCCGCTACAATATCGACGACATCACCGGCGGCGACGACTATGCGGCCATGCGGCAGGTGCTGACCCGCCGCTACGAGAAAATCGCCGATGGGGGCGGGATCATGCCCGACGTCGTGCTGATCGACGGCGGCAAGGGGCAGGTCGAGATCGCCCGCCAGGTGTTCGCCGAACTGGGGCTGGACATCGGCCTGCTGGTCGGCGTCGCCAAGGGGGAAGGGCGCAAGGTCGGCCTGGAAACGCTGATCTTCGCCGACGGCCGCGAGCCGCTGGTGCTGGGGGGCGAGTCGGCCGCGCTGATGCTGGTCGCGCAGATCCGCGACGAAGCGCACCGGTTCGCGATCACCGGCATGCGGGCGCGGCGGGCCAAGACCCGCAACGTGTCGCGGCTGGAGGAGATCGAGGGCGTCGGCGCCAAGCGCCGGCAACGCCTGCTGGCGCGCTTCGGCGGCCTGCGCGGGGTGGTCTCGGCCAGCGTGGAGGACCTGGCGTCCGTCGAGGGCATCTCCCTGGAACTGGCCGAGCGCATCCACCGGCAATTGCACTGACCCTTCCCGAGAACTTTTCCCCGTAGCCTGTTAGCATTCGACCATGCCTCTGAACCTGCCGATTATTCTGACCTGGGTGCGGATCGCGATGATCCCGCTGGTCGTCAGCGTGTACTACGTACCGGAGCATGTGCTGCCTACAGCCGTGCGCGATGCGGTGGCCACGGGCATGTTCATCTTCGCCGCGCTGACGGACTGGCTGGACGGCTGGCTGGCGCGGCGGCTGAACCAGACATCCTCGTTCGGCGCCTTCCTGGACCCCGTGGCCGACAAGCTCATGGTCAGCGCGGCGCTGCTCGTGCTGCTGAACCTGGGGCGGGTCGACGCCATGATCGCGCTGGTCATCATCGGCCGCGAGATCACCATTTCGGCCCTGCGCGAGTGGATGGCCAAGATAGGCGCCAGCACCAGCGTCGCCGTGCACTGGCTGGGCAAGTTCAAGACCGCGGCGCAGATGACCGCCATCCCGTGCCTGCTGTATGGCGGGCGGGTATTGGGCATCGACGTGCTGTGGTGGGGATCGCGGCTGATCGAGATCGCCGCCGTGCTCACGGTGTGGTCGATGATGTATTACCTGCAGCGGGCCTGGCCGGTCATCCGGCGATCGGCGTAGGGCGCCGGCAGGGGCAGGATTCGCGGCGCAGGCCGCAGTGCAAGAAGCAGGAGACGACGTGCAGCAAGTATTGGCCGCCCCCGGGTTGAAGTTCGCCCGGCGCAGGCTCGACTGGAAGGTCATTGGACTGGTAGGAATCGCCCATGCCAGTTCCCATTTCTTCCAATTGGTGATTCCTTCGCTGTTCGCGCCGCTGGCGACGGAGTTCGGACTGGGGTTCGCCGAATTGGGGGTCCTGGTCGCGGTGTTTTATGCGATCTCGGGCGTGGGCCAGGCCAGTTCCGGCTTCGTGGTGGACCGGGCGGGTGCGCGTCCCGTCCTGTGGTTCGGCCTGGCCTGCTTCGTCGTGGCGGGCGTGCTGCTGGGGCTGGCCAGCAACTATGGCTGGCTGATGGCGGGGGCGGTGGTGGCCGGCATCGGCAACTCGGTCTTCCATCCCGTCGATTTCTCCATCCTCAATCGCCGCGTCAGCAGCCCCCGCCTGGGCCACGCCTTCAGCGCGCACGGTATCACCGGCAACCTGGGCTGGGCCACCACGCCGATCTTCATCACGACGCTCACCCATTTGTTCAATTGGCGCGTGGCCGCCTTCGGGGCGGGCCTCCTGGTGGCGATCATCCTGACCATGACAGTGGTGGGCCGGCGTCTGCTGGCGGTGGAGGCGGCCCGCCGCCCGGTCCGCGGCCGCCGCCTGGAAGCTGCTCCGGCCGGTACCTCGCTGGGCGCGCTGCTGGCCAATCCCGTGGTCTGGGGCGCCTTCCTGTTCTTCATGTTCTCGTCCATCGCGATCTCGGCGGTCCAGAACTACACCATCCCCATCCTGGGATCCCTCTACGGCATCTCCAGCGTGACCGCCAGCACTGCGCTGTCCGGCTACATGGTGGCCGGCGCCTGCGGCATGGTGCTGGGCGGCTTCCTGGTTTCCAGCGGTCCGCACAGCGAGCGCATCGTCGGCATGTCCTTCGTGGCGGCCGGCGCGCTGCTGGCCCTGCTGGCCATGGGCTGGCTGCCGATGGCGGCGGCGGTCCCCTGCGTGGCCCTGGCGGGGCTATGCGCGGGCGTCGCGGGTCCGTCCCGCGACATGCTGGTCCGCCGCGTCACGCCGCGAGGCGCCACGGGGTCGGTCTACGGGCTGGTCTATTCCGGCATGGACACGGGCTCGGCGCTAGCGCCGCTCGCCTTCGGCGTCATGCTGGACGCGGGCCTGCGGCAGGGCCCCTACCTGGGCGCGTTTCTTGCGTTCTGCCTGGCGGCCTTTTTCGCCGCGCTGATCGCCGCCAAGGCCCGGCGCGCGCACTGACAGGCCCATCCTCGCCGGAAGAGGGATGCTCCCTCGTCTCCGGCGGGCTTCCCGGCCTTCCCCCTTTGTGGTTGCAAAAGCGACTGAAACATGTTGCACATGCCAAACTCGCATGGTTGTGACATTCTTTTCAATTAGAAAAGATTTACGGAGCGATAGTCTCTGGTGCACGGTCTATAAATGATGTATTTAAATCACTTTAAAGCGGTGTAAAGAACCAGGAAAAAAACTCCGGCATGCTCGGCTCGAACTTGGCCGTCACGCATGAACCGTAAGCCGGGAGTCGACCGTGCGGGAAGCCCTGGCGGGCCTTCCCACGATGCGACTCCCTTCAGATTTTTATTGCGCGGCATCCCAGAAGCTATGCGATCTTCGCTTTCTTTGTACCTGTTGGGGCCTCTGGCCATGGAGAGCGCGGATGGGCCGCTTTCCATCCGTTACAACAAGGCAAGAGCGTTGCTGGCGTACCTGGCGCTGGAGGGTGGTTTCCACACGCGCGAGGCGCTGGCTTTCCTGCTGTGGCCCGACGCCAGCGTGCAGGCCGGCCGGGAAAACCTGCGGCGCATGCTGTTCCTGCTGAAGGACGCGCTCAAACCCGATGCCATCGAGAGCAGCCGCGATGTGCTGCGGCTGCGGGCCGAGGCCGGTCTGTGGACCGACGTGGGAGCCTTCACCTCCGTCCTGGACAGCGAACAGCGTGCCCTGGCCATGGGCGCGGTCATCGACGCCGAACGCATCGCCCACGCGGTGGCGCTGTATCGCGGCGAGTTCCTCCAGGGGCTGGAGCTGGACGACGCGCCCGATTTCGGCAATTGGGTGCAGATGCGGCGCGAGCAGTACCACCAGCGCTATCTCCAGGCCTTGGGGATGCTGGTCGAAAGCCACGAGCGGGAAGGGAATCTGCAGGCCGGCATCGAATGCGCCGAGCAATGGGTGACCGTGGCGCCGCTGGACGACGCGGCCTGGCACCAGATGCTGCGCCTGCTGGTGAAGGCCGGCCAGTTGGACCGGGCAAGGCGGGAATTCCAGCGCTATCGCCACCTGCTCGACATGGAGCTGGGCACGACGCCGGATGCCGCCGTGGCGGCGCTGCTGGAGGCGCCCGCCGCGGGCCGCGAGGCCGGTACGCGCCGGCAGGCGCCGCTGGGGGAGCGGCGCCAGTTGACCGTGCTGTCGTGCGAGTTCGAGGTGACCGGCGAACCCGAGGACATCGCCGAGGTCCAGCGTCAATTGATGGCCTGCTGTGAACCGACGTTGCGGGCCGCGGGCGCCCACGTGGTGCGCACGCCCAGCGGCCTGCTGGGCTATTTCGGCTATCCCTTCGCGCAGGAGGATGCCGCGCGGCGCGCCGTGACGGCGGCGCTGCTTTGCCACAACAGCATCTGGTCGCGGCAGTGGGGCGACGAATCGACCAGCCTGCCGGTGCGCGCGGCCCTGGGCGTGCACACCGGCATCGCCATCAGTTCCACCGAAAACGACGTGCCCGACGTCGGCGGCATGGTGTCGCGCCTGGCCTTCCAGCTCGGTGCCATGGCCGGGGGATCCGGCGTGGCCGTGAGCGACGTCACCCTGCACCTGCTGGGAGACGGATACAGCACCGAACCGGTGGGGCAACTGACCGACCGTTCCCGCGGGGTCGAGGTGCAGGTGTTCCTGGTCAGCGGCCAATGTTCCCCGCAACGTCCGGAGGCGGCGCGCGCGTTCTGCGGGCGGGACGAGGAAATGGCACGGCTGGTCGACGCGTACCACCGGGGAGGGGGCTACGCCGGCCTGGTGCGCGGCGAGGCGGGACTCGGCAAGTCCTTCCTGGTCGAGCATTTCTGCGACACGCTGCAGGTCGAGCGCGTGGTCCTGCAATGCTCGTCCGAGCTCAGGCAGATGCCCTACCATCCCTTCGTGCGCTGGATGCGCGCCTGGCGCGAGCGCCTCGCCGCCGAACAGCCGCTCCTGCCCCAAAGCGCGGAGCGCATACTCGACGCGATCAGCGAGCGCATGCTGGCCGGGGCGCAGATGGGCACGCCGGGCCCCGGCGGCGTGGATGAGGTCGGCCCCTTATGCCATGAGCTGCTGAGCGTGATGGTGCCGCCGGGCGGCGTGATCTGCTTCGACGACGTGCACTGGGCCGACCCGTCCACGCGCGACGTCCTGGCGCTGCTGGTGGAGCGTCCCTTGCCCGACAGGATGTTGCTGATCACCGCCCGCCCCGAATTCGTGCCGCCCTGGAAGCACTCGGTCGAGATCGACCATCTCGACCTCGGGCCCATGGACGATTTCGCGGTCGTCGACCTGGTCCATGCGGTGGCCGAGGGCAAGGACATCGACGCGGACCTGCTGCGCGACATCATCAAGCTTTCCGAAGGAATACCGCTGTACGCCGAGGAACTGACGCGCGACGTACTGGCGGAGCGGCGCGATCCGGTCGCGCCCTGGTCGCTGCCGGCCTCGCTGCAGGACCTGTTGATGGCCCGCATCGACAGCGTGGGCCGGGCGCGCCACGTCGCGCAGTTCGCCTCGGTGGTGGGAGGCGATTTCACGCTGGACCTGCTGGCCGAAGCCACGGGCGAGCCGCGGGCCGAACTGGCCGAGTCGCTCGCCATCATGCTGCGCCAGAACATCATCGTGCGTTGCGACGAGAAGACCTACGCCTTCCGCCACGCGCTGCTGCGCGAGGCGGCCTATCAGTCGCAGACCCGGGTGGCGCGCGTCCAGGCGCACGCGCGCCTGGCCCGGCGGCTCGAATCGAGCCTGGCCGAGGGCAATCCCGAGGTGCTGGCCTGGCACTACTCCGGCGCCGGCAGCCGCGCGCCCGCGGTCAAGTACCTGCTGGAGGCGGCACGCAAGGCGGCCGCACAGTGCGCCTACCGCGAGGCCGTCAGCTACTACCGCAGCGCGCTGGAGTGGTTCGAGCGCCAGGGCGAGGGCATAGACGCCATCATGGAGGAGTTGCGCATCCGGATGGAGTTCGGCATCCAGTTGTGCGCGCTTTACGGCTTCGGTTCCGAGCAGGCGGTGGAGACCTTCCGGTCGGCGCTGACCCTGGCACAGCCGCTGGGCGACGATCCCCGGCTGTTCCCGATCTATTGGGGGTTGTGGACTAGCGCCAGCTCGTGGGCCAACTTCTCGATGACGCTGACACTGGCGGAAACGCTGCTGCGGATGGCGGGCGCGGCCGAGGATCCCAATCTCCTGTCCCACGCCTATTACGCCCGGGGCTACAGCCATTTCTTCCTGGGACGCTTCGCCGAGGCGGTGGCGGATCTCGAACACGGCGCCAAGGCCTACCAGCCCCAGCATGCCAACCTGGTCCTGGGTGAGGATGCCCGAGTCACCAACCTGGCCGTCCTGTCCATCGCCTGCTGGCACACCGGCCAGGTCGAGGATGCCTTGCAGGCCTCGCGCGAATCGGTAGCCCACGCGCGCCGGATCGGCCACCGCTATTCGCTGCTGTACGCGCTGGTATCGGCCACCGAACTGCATCGCCTGAATCGTGACGTCGACGAGGTCGCCACCCTGTCGTCCGAGGCGCTGCAGATCGCGCGCGAGATGGGAACGCCGCTGTGGGCCGTCTGCGCCGAAACCAGCGAGGCGTGGGTCAAGGCCGTGCGCGGCGATGCCTCGGCGCTGGGGGAGATGGCCTCGTGCGTCCAGCGGATTCCCGCCTGAAGGGGGGTGAGATAAATCCAGGGCTGGAGATGAGATAAATCTGGGATTCACCGGGCCGTGGTGGGCTTTACCGGGACAAGAAGTACAACAACCTTTCATGTCAGGAAACCCGGGCGGCCGCGGCTTCAATCGGCGAAATCACCCAGGAAGTTATCCACAGCCTGGAGCACAGACGGACGGACATCGTCTTGCAGCGTGGCGTTCTGGGCCGTCCCCCTGAATGGCAGATACGGTCGGGCCGGGATGCTGATGGTGAATCCGTTCACAGTGTACCGCCGGTCCGTCGCCCGCTTGTGGCTGTCCCGCGCAAAGACGGCGAGGTTCCGCGATCGGCCGGTGGCACCTTGGCGCATCAGCGCGCCGCTGGAGGTAGTCCGCAGGCGGGCGACGCCAGAGTACGGCGGTCGCTCTATCGTTCCACCGAACTGGTGGACGGCCGCATATGCGCGGGCGGCGCCGCCGGCCCCCACCTTGGCGTAATCGTCGCCGTAGGTCGACGAGACGCTGGCGGCCAGGCGGCCGGAATCCTGTAGGATCATCAGCACCGACCCGCGCTTCTGCCGCCGCCGCAAAGTACTCTTCTTGAGCGGCAGCCATGCCGGTCGGCCCTGGGCGGCAAAATTCGCCTCCGTCTCGCTTTCCAAGATTCCTGCGATGATGCGGAATAGCGGGGCCGAGTTCGCCAGGCGCCCCTCGAGTCTGCCCAGCTGTGCATCGGCGCCGGCAATGATCAGTTCGACATCGATCATCGGATGCTCCCAACCGAGCGCAGCTCGACCCCATAGAGCAATGTTCCTTGCCGAAGCGCCTCGGCCTCGGCCAGATCCTCCGGCGAGTCGCTGAACACCTTCCAGAAGAGCGACCCATCGCGATTTTCTCGGACGTAAAGCGCCCGCAGCAGCCGGTCACCAAATACGCCGAAATACCTGCGCCGGTAGTAGCCGTCATCATCCAGCCCCAGCCATATTTCAGCCGGCGCCTGGAGGGCAGCCATCACTGCGCGGGCCATGCGCAGCGCAGCATCGTCCAGATCCTGTGGCGCAGGCAGCAGTTCAGGGCGAAGCACCACCGGCCCGAGCGGCGTCTGGACCTCCCGCATATTGCCGCCGGGCACCAGTTCGGCGAGCAGCTGCGCATGGGCATCGGCCGGAGAGTCGCCGCTCGTGAGGCCTGGTACGTCCAGGACCGGGAAACGTTGATCATTCAGACCAGGCCGTCCAGCTTGCGCAGCGGTAATCGCGCCCAAGGGCGGCTCGGTCAGCGTCTCGCGCTGTAGCGCGCTTCGAAAGCCAGCTGCGTCGAACCGCGCCCATGCCTCGCCCGGGTTGTAGTCCCAGGATGGGTCCGGATAAAACACCCGATCGCGGCCCAGCTCATCCTGATAACGCACACCGCGGACCGTCGTCGGGATCTGGTCTCGGCCAAGTGCCACTTCGCGCTCTACGATGCGATCCTGGCCGGTCTCGACGCGCAGGCCCAGGCGCTCCACATCTGCTGTGCTGAGTGCGCGAACGCGGCACCGGCAACCCCAACCGTTGGGCGGAAAGATGACCTTCCAAATCGGGTCATCCCACCGGAACACCTTGCCATTGAGCGCGGCGTGTGCCGGCCGCGTCCGGCTATCCATCACCGCAACGTATTGCCAGTACGGACGATCTTCGACATTGTCGAGGAGGCGCTTGTACCGACCAGCCATGTAGGCCGTTTGGACGTTGGTCTGGAAAATCGTCCTCAGTCGGCGCTCGCTACCGAGCTGCACGCGAGTGATTTCGCCCGTGTCGGCGTCCAGAGCATCCGTCGTTCCCCACCAGCCCTGATCCTGCAGCCGCGGCCGAAGTGTGCGGATGAACTCGGCGAGCGTCTGACCTTCGCCGATCGCCTTGTCGACTTCCTGCCGGATCGTGCGCAGCACGTCCTCGGATGCTGCCTTGGCGACAGTGAAGGCACGGGCGTGCGCGTCGCGCTGCATCTCGTGCCAGTCCCAAGAGATCTCGAGGCCCTTCGATCTGAAGTAGGCAACAGCGTCGGCCGGTACTAAGTCAAGGCGGGCTTGTATGCTGGCCATACTATTTCCCGACCAACTTGGAGATCACGCCGTACCAGAGCACGACAGCTACGACGAAGCCCGTGCCGTGGCAGAAGCCGTCCAGGAGCCTAATCAGAACCACCAGCCAGTTGATCTCCCAGCTCATGGCTCAATTCCTTCCGCAATGATGGCTACTATGACCGCGCCGGTCAGACTGAGAATCAACCATTCCTCACGCATGTTCGCGATCCATATATAGAAGTGCTCCGTCAAGCCGGCCGCAGCCCAGATCCTGGAGCATGCCCAACGTGAAATGACTTGCAGAACTGGCACCTGTACACGTTCAGGCGCCCCGTGTTCGGCGCGCGCTTGCGCACCAGGCGCAGCTGCACCATTGCGTCCTCGGATGTCGCATGCCTGGCTTTTCCTCTACACGCCTTACGCCGCAATCGCCTCTTGCTGCTCATTTCCAATTCGCTTCATGATCAGCGCCGTCGTCCCACCCTTGAAAATAGCCGACCAGGTACGCACAGCCGCCCACCGGGATGGCTACGGCGACTACCAGCGCCGCGATTCCCCAAGCGTCCATGTCATGCTCCGCGAAAGTCAAGCGCGTCCGCTAGTTCCTGTTTGAACAGGTAGGCCTCCACTTCCCAGACGTGCTCGAGCGCCATATCGCGAGCGGCCTGCCGGCCGATCTGTGCGTCGAATCTCTCGGCCAGCAAGGAATTGCTCTTGCCGATCACGCTGAATCCGTTTTGCAGCACCAAGCAGCAGACGGTCATCGTGGTGCCTGGGAACACGTGATAATGCTCTTCCTTGATCGCGGCTTCGACGTCGTCTCTGGTCAAGGTGGGCGGACTACTGCTCGAAGAGGTCATGCTGCTGCTCCTTGGGTGAAGGGGAAGTACTCCCCTCAGGTTGAACACCGAAATGCAGGGCGATCCACGCCTGAACGGCCCGCGCGGCGGCGACGTACTCCCGCGACGGGCTCTTCGTGGTTTCCTGGCCTGGCCGGTAGGTGGCCCAGATGCGATCGCGCAATGCCTTCGGCAGCCGAAACCAGTGTTCGCGGCATCCCCACAGCTTGGGCGGCACCGGCTTACCGCATCCAGGCCAGTGGCAGGTATGGCGGCTCATGCGGTGCCCCGCGTGTCGACGGCGCACGCCAAGCACAGCTCCGCCAGCGCCTCCACGTCGAAATGAGGGCCGAAGATTGCCTGGCCGCGATACCGGAATTGCTCGCGAGTTTCATGCTCGACGCTTGTCAGCACGCACTTGAATGCGGTCTGTACCAGCTCGCTGCGCGTCATGAAGGTCGAGAGCTTCCACTTGCGCGTGCGCTGCTCGCTGACCTGTCCGGTCTCATTGCAGGGGGCGATGAAGCGGGCTTGCAACCACATGTGGCCATCGACGGACTCGGAGATCTGGAAGTGATACCCGGGGTAGTCGACAAGCTGCAGAATCTGGACTGCGGTGGCCTTGTCCATTGGGCCTCACAGTGAATCGCCGGTCAGCCGGCCGTAGGTCTCCGCGCCGAATAGCGCATTGGCGAGCATCGCCTGCAACCGGCTGGTGTCCATCTTCGGATATGCGGCTTGGCACCGGGCCAGCAGATCGTCGTAGGACAGAGCACCCTGGGCAACATCGAGAATCGGCTGGATCATGGCGACACTGGCTTGAGCCAGGCGATCGGCAGGCAGGCCATCCAGTACTCTGTCGATCTCGTCTTGATCGCCAGACCGCACAGCCTCGGCGAATGCCGCCAGCGCGGCTGGCATACTGGGTGTGCCTGCAGGCGGCTGCTCACGGGCGTCCCAGCCGTCGCCATACTTCGAACGCACGCTGTCCAGAGTAGGCTTGAAACCCATCTCGTAGACGTTCTTGTCGGTTTCGGACTGGGCCTTCAGATCCTCTTCTTCCTTGATCACGCGATACACCTGGCACGGCGCCAGCCCGTTCAGCTCGCAGATCCACGGAAGCAGCGTGCTGTTCAGCGTCTCGGAGAGCAGATCGGCGTCGGCCTGCACCAGGTCCAGGCGTACGTCGCGCCGTTCCTTCGATGCCGATGCGAGCGCGCCCCCCGATTGGGTTCTCGGCTCTTGACCGAGAATCACTTCTGCGATCCAGTCATCCATGTACGCGCAAAGCTGAGCCTGCGATGAAATCGAACCCGTGAGCTTGGACTCGAGCAGCTCTATCGCCGCGTCGTCGGGCGTGATGACGACACCATCGTTCGAGAGTGCGCGCAGAGCATCGAACAGGGTTGCCTTCTCGGCCGGGCTGGCGCCTCGGCGATACTTGCCCCACGGCGTGGGCGAGCCGAACCGATCGTTCAGCTTGTTCCAGGCGATCAGGCCCTTGCGTTTGAAGAAGACCGGCCAGTAGAGTTGGTGCCCCAGGCCCGTGCCGTAGGGGTTCTCGTCCTCGGGATTGACGCAATGGACGATGAACTTTCGTTCCGGCAGCACGATGCCGCGCACCATGTCTTCTTGCACGAGCATGCGCAGTTGATCGTCGCCATCCTCTTCGACGTACACGAATCGCCGTTGAGCGCGCTTTCGGTATTTGAGCGGCACGATCTGCCCTTCGCGAATGCCCCAGATCGTCTCGTCAATGGCCCACCCCATCAGTGTGGCCTCCAGAATATCCTTGCACAGCTTGTCGAAGCCAGACTGCTTGAGGATGTCTGCGACGATCTCGGCATCAGTCGTGGCCGCCGTAGAGTTCTTCAGCGATTTCACCGGCTCGACTAGCCAGGGCCGGCCGATCAGGGCCAGCGCGCGCTTCTGCAGGCCAGAGAACACCTTGCCGTCTCGCTTCAAGTCGCGGTAGATGCGGTATTGGTCCGCGCCGCCCCCCTTGTCAAGCAGCACTGAGTCGTTCGGGCGGATGACGCCCATGTAGTTGCTCTCGAACGGATCGCGCGCGCGAGTGGCGACCTCGGACTGCAGATCGCCGCCCAGACGACGGCGCGCGCCCGATAGTTCACGAAACTGTGCGAGACCTTGCTTAGCCATACAGGAACCCTTCTATGCTGGAGCCGCGGCTCATACCTCTGCCGTCGCTCATGAACTCGGCCGGCCCGCGTCCGTTGAGGGCCGCGTGCTCGGCCAATGCGAGTGCGATCGCAAAGTCGCCGTGGCGCAGCAGCTCGGCGTCCTTCACGTCCTTCGTGTTGATCTCCGGCACCCGGGGAATGCCGTCGATATCGACCACAGAACGAAGATCCTCTTGCAGGTTCAGATCCCGCGGCAGGTCATAGTCGTCATCCTCGAACCGCTGAACCATCTTCGGCATGAACTCCGCGTACCACTTCACATTCAGCGTGATCTGGTGGATGACGTCGTGCCCGAATTCGTCAGCGGTGTACTCGGCGATCGTTTGGCCTGGCCCAGTTGCGTCGATGGAACCACCGTGCCAGTTCGGCAGCTTCCTGATCAGCCACCACAGAATGGCCTCCTGCTGGCGCGTCGGGACGTTTTGAAGCTCGACTGCAAAGGGAACCGTGCGACGTAGCGTTGGGCCGATTTGCAGAGGGACGATCTCGGTGAAGTTTCGGTGGCGGGCATAGTCCATGCCGAACACCGTCTGCTGCCGCGGATCGAGCAGCTTGAGCGCAGGCTCCATCGCGGTCTTAATCCAGGCCGCGGCGTAAAGCTTCCGCTCGAGGTCGCCCAGCCGCACGAAATCGTCGTCGAGCACCAAGCGCAGAACAGGCCGCTCGTAGCGCATCGCACGATCGATCCACACGCCGGGGATCGAGGCGCCACCGCCATCGCGGGGAATTGCGTCCAGCTCTTCGCGCATGGCCGCCTTCCGCGGGCCATATAGGTTGCGAATCTTGGAGTACCACTCGTGTTTGCCCTCGGCAGTGGGCGTGGTGCCCTTCATCATGCACACGCGCTCGTATAGACCGTTCTTCACCGCATCGTCGAATGTGGCAATGAGAACCTTGGCGCTGTTCCCGTAGCGCCCGGCCTTGATGTCCTCGATCAGTTGGTTGAACGGGTTCTTGCGGCCGTTGTGCGAGCTGATCACGCGAATCTTGCCGCCCCAGATCAACAGTGCCGTGGCTGCGTCCAGGACGGCCTGGACGTTCGGATGAAAGGCGGCTTCGTCCAGCACCACAATGCCCTGCAGGCCGCGAATGTTAGCTGGGCGCGACGAAAGCGCCGTGATGACGAAGCTCGATGCGAATCGGATCCGGTACGCGGTGATCTTGCGCGTGGTGCCGTCGTCCTGCTGATCGTCGAACAGGAACTCTTCGATATCGCTGATGCCGAACGCCTGAGCGCGTGCGATCACACGCGAAAAATGGGCGCTGTACCCGATGAACTCGAGGCCTTTCTCCTTCGTGTCGCCGATGTAGTAGACATTGTCACCACCGGCCGACTTCCGCGCCGCGGCGATCAGCGTGTCGCCGAGTGCCTCGGCGAACGTGATGCCGGTTCGGCGCCCTTTACCCGCAACCGCCAGGTCGGCCTGGCCGGTCAGCTCGAGCCAGTCACGCTGGTGCTTCATCAGCACGCCTTCGTCGAGCGGATTTAACCCCTCGGGAATCTCCTTCACCGAGGGCGGCAGCTCGTCCCACTCGACGATACGTTGGGTGTCGGAACGCGGCTTGAGCTTGGCGGTCATTTCAGCCCCAGCACCTGCTGACGCCAGAACATGACTTGGTCTTCATCCATGCCCTGGGCGCGCGCGGCTTTCTCTACTGCGTCGGCCGATTCCACCTTGGCCTTTTCGCGCTCCTGGCGCAGCTTCAGCTCGATATCCATGTTGAGCTTCGAGGCCCCGGACACGTCCTTCAATGCCTTCGCCAGGAACATCAGCTCCTGGCTCTCGACGGGACTCTCCGATTCCCCCATCGTCGACAGCGTCTGGAACGCGACGGCGCGCAGCATCTCCGGCAGCAGCCGCGCAACGTCTCCGTTGGGCTCGCTTTCGAGCTTGTCGATCCAAACCTTGGCGACTTCCTGTGCCTCGCGGAATTTCTCCATCGACGCGCGGGCCGACTTCGTAAAGCGGCCGACGGCCGACCGCGAGACGTTGGCTCCCAGGTCGCGTAGCGTCTGGACGATCTCATCGATCGTGTGCCCCGAACGAATCAGTTCATTGCAGGCGTCTCGAATAGCGGGGTCGAGCCGCTCGATGCTGGACCGGCGTGCCATTTCAAGCCCCCGGCATCGGGCGCTTCACGCCCGGCTGCACGGCTCGCCCCAGAGACACGTCCAGTCCGCGGCCGGTGAGCGTGGCGACCTGGACACCAGCAACGTCGGCAACGGTCACCAGCCCCTGCTCGGCCAGCCACGCCAGATCCGTCCGCAGCCGGTCTGTTGCGACTGCATGCCCCCAGTACTCCAGCAGCTGCAGCAGCACGTATTCGCTGGCCTTGTAGCCGCCGCTTTCCTTCAGACTGCGCAGAACGACCAGGCGCCGGTCTTCGGTTTGAATGGCTTCGTAGGGAGTGCTCATTGCTTTTGGCTCAACAGAAAATTCTCGATGCGGGTGAGCGAGCTACGAACGCCGTGCATCTCGCGTTGGGTCGATTCCTGGTTCGCCTTCACTGCCTTCATGTCGCCCTGCAGCTCGGCGAATTTCTCCGGTGCCGGCAGGTAACGAACGGTGGTCTCCAGGCTGTCTAGCCGACTGGCATGCTTGGCGAGCGCTTCCGCCATCGTGGCCTCGACCGCCTTGATATGGGCGGTGTTGTCTTTGTCGCGCGTAGCGACCCACGTGTACGCGATGGAGGCCAGAGGCAGACCGACGCTGCTGAAGAGCAGCACAGCAAACTTCACTTCTTCCATTCCGATGATCATTCCGCTGCCCCAATTGCGGCCGCGTCACGCACGGCGTTTCTGTCGAAGTCGAGCAAGCCGATCACTTGGCCGCGGAGTTGATTAGCGTCGTCTGCCACAGCTCGATATCGAGCTGTGCATTCGCCGAGTAGTCCACGGGCGGTGGTCGCTTCGCGAGCGAAGGCGGCAACGCGGGGATCCTCGGCGCCGCTGGACAGCTCAGCAGCGCGTTGGTTGAGGGCGGCGATGGTGTTGAGCAGGCTGCGCTCGCGAGCAGCAGTAGCGGCAGCGCGAGCCTTGTCAGCCTCTTCACGTTCGGCTTGTTCATTGGCGATCCTTTCGGCTTCGGTTGCGCGGGAGGAATCTTCGGCACGAGCTGCCCGCTCTCGCTCGGCCTGTTGTTCCTTCGCTGCAGCGGCTTGGCGGTCCTTTTCTTGCTGCCACTCGGCTCGCACCTCCGCTCGCCCGCTTTCCTGAATCGCCTCGTAGCCGAGCCGAGCCCCCAAAGCGGCGACTGCTATCAGCAGGATCCAGAGCAGCCATTCCCACCGCTTGATGAAGTCGCCGATCATGAGCGCCTCCTTTCGCGCGGATCCAGCGCGCCGGGCTGCGCAATGACGCGTAGGATGACGATGACCAGGCCAAGGCAACCCGTCAGCCACGGCCAAACGCGCGGCGAAATGGCGAACTGGAACAGGGGCAGTACTTCTGCCTGTATGAGGGATAGCAGGGCCAGCACGACCGCCGCCTGTACGCTGGTCAGCCGCCAGCAGCGGTGCCAGTTGTCGATCAGCTTCATGGGCGGCACCTCGCGCGCCGCACGGCGCGTTTGTGTCGCAATTGATTGCGGTGCTTGCGTGCCATGCGCTGCACATGTGCGGCGGTCCAGCCAGGGCCGCGCTTGGTGAAGAACACCGACCCCCATTGGCTGCCCACCAACCGGCGGCGCTTGGCTTCGACGCGCGGCGTGATGCGTTGCACTGGCGCAGTTTTGGTCTCGGCAGGGGTTGCCCCGAAAGCTAGGCCCACGCCCAACGCGGCCGCGATCATCCACGCTTTGGAGTTACGCATCGAGACGCTCCAGCAGGCTGGATGCGATCGGCAGCATGCCGCCCTTGAACCAGGACTCCACCGAGAAGCCCGGACACGTCTTCAACCATTCAAACGGTTCGATGCGACCGTTGCCGTTCTTATCGGGAGAGAAGTCGCGGTGACCGAGTACGCCGCGAGCCTTGGCGTTTTGCGCGACATTGGCGAATGCCAGCGGGACCTGAAACTGATCTGCAAGTGCGGTGACCAGCTGCGCGGCCGCATCCCATTGGGAGACGGTGAACTTGTCGTAGCCGATCAGGCATATCCCGATCGAATCGCTGTTGTAGCCTGCGACGTGCGCTCCCACTTCAGCGATTGCTCGACCCGTATGGACGTGCCCGTCGAGGTCGACGACGAAGTGGTAACCGATCGACGGCAGTTCGGGATTGAAGCGGGAGACTGCGGAAGGGTCGCGACGGAAGCCGCGTTCCTTGTGCCAGCCGTCGATGACGGCAGCGGGGGATTGCGTCGGCGACAGCGATTTGCCGTTCTTCGTCGCCGAGCAATGAAGGACGATTCGATTGATTGTGCGCATGAGACACCGTCGGTGAAAGGACGGTGCCAGTGTCTCCGCGCGCGCGTGAGAGGACTAAGTAAAGGGCTTTACTCTTTATCGGATGGGGGTATAGCCATGCTCTTGAAGGCACTCTCGCATCGACATCATCATCGAATCGATTGGCCGCCTCTCGGATACGTTGGCCGTTGCCGACTCTGCGGCAGATGAACCCACAACGGTGCCCGCACCGATCCCCACGCCGACCGGCATGATGGCAGCTCCAAGCAGCGCACCACCGACAGCGCCGGCCACTACCGCACCAGGCATCTCGGCGTTTCGGGCTTCGGCCTCGCGATGGTAGGTAACCATCGCTTCCTTTCGACATTGCTCGTGGTCCAAGTCGTACTTGGCCTGGTCACCGATGCTTGCAGGATCAACCCACGTGCGCCGCGATTCGGATGTTGCGCATCCGCTCAGCGCCAATGCGGCCACCGACGCGAATGCCGCCAGGACCAGCCCGGAGGAAGACAGCTTACTCATAGCCGTGAGATTCCTATTCTGACCTGACCTTCAATCACGATGTCCTTCGCTTCCTCTTCGGGAAAGTAGCGCGCTGGGAAACTTACCGAGTCTTCACTGCTTATCTGCAGCCCGCCATTCAGGCGTTGCAGGTACTTGATCGACATCTCACCCTGATACACGAACGCGAATATGCCTCCAAGAGAAGGATCCGTCTTCGATCGGTCCAGCATCAATCGTTCACCGCTCTTGATTACTGGGTACATCGAATTGCCCCGCGAGCCGATGATAACCGTCTGTTCAGGGACGAGCCCTTCGCGGAGCAACCAGCTTCTCGCCACGGGAACGATCTCGATCACCCTGGCTGATTCGATCCAACTGCCGTGGCCGCACGATCCGATTGCATCGTAGTGCGGGATTGGCACTAGGTCTTCCTCGGCTCCCGGTGTGCTTTTCACGCCGTCGCGCGACTTAACTTGTAAAGGTGGATCGTGAAAAAAAACAACATCCAAGCTCACCTTCCGCTCGGCCGCCACCGCGATCAGTTCGGCATACGGGATAGAGCCCGTCCGCTTTCTATTGGCGAAACGGCTAGTGCTGAAGCCGATCAGCTCGCATAGCTCCGCGTCCGTCTTCACCCCAAAAGCCGTTTTTGCCCTGCCTATGACCTGGTCGAAGTCCAGCTCAGGCTCCATGAGTATTCACCTGTTGATTGCTCATAAATCGTGAGTTAGTATACGTGTAAAGGTAACAAGTTAACGAAAACTAACTCATGAATCCTTACGACATACAGGCGGCGATCAAGAAGGCCGGGCACAGCCAAGCCTCAATCGCCAGGAAGCTTCGGGTTAGCCGGACGGCCGTCACCTATGTCGTCCGCGGGGACTCGAACTCCAAGTCGAAGCGCATAGCTAAGACTATCGCCGCCATCACCGGAAAGTCACTGAACGAACTGTGGCCTGGGCTGTATGTCTAGGTCGCCGGATTTTCTCACGAAATGTGAGACGAGTTTTGCATCCTTAAACTTTTTTGCAACTCACAAAACATGAGCCGAAAGACTGACTACACCAACCAAGCCCAGCAGCGCCTACTTCGGGTGATCTTGGCTCTGTTCTCCGATGTGGTGAACGGCCTGACGGTCACCCAGGTGGCAAAGGCAGCCGATTGTTCGGCTCCCAATGCCATTCGCGACTTGGACAACCTTCGAACCGCCGGCTTCGCCGAGCGCGATGAGGAAGCAGGCGTTTGGCGCCTGACAGCACGGCTTCCCCAACAAGCCATCAAGGTCTGGACGTCAATCGATCGCGCCGAGCGCAGGTTGGCAGATGCCCGCGCTCGTTTTTCCCGTAACGCTGACTGAGAGATCAGAACATGACAAAAGGCCGTAAACCGCGCAGTGCGGAAGTCGTAGAGGACATCGTTCTCGACCAAGAACGGGTGGACGGGGCAATGGATAGCATGCGCTCCGAAGCCAAGCAGCTCGCCCTGGCGAACGCCCAGCAGGAGTCGATGGTAAGGGCCGTCGCGGAGCAGCTGGGATACAGCCTGCCAGCTGACAGCATCGATCCGGATCTGATCCAGCGCGATATCGCGGCCAACATGCGACGCAGCGTCGAGGCGTGCCTCGAAGTAGGCCGGGGTCTGCGTGTACTCAAGGAAGCGTGCCCCCACGGACAGTTCCTGCCCCGCCTCGAAACGTTGGGACTCGAGCCTCGAGTGGCACAGAAGTTCATGGCGACTGCCGTCAAGTTCGCAAATGCGTCGTCAACGCCGCTTTTGCTGGCTGCGGGCAACCAGACCAAGTTGTTTGAAATGCTCGTCCTCGACGACGAACAGATAGAGGAACTGGAACTGACCGGCCAAACCGGCGAACTGAAGCTCGACGACATCGCCACGATGTCCGTCAAGGAACTGCGGGCCGCGCTGCGTGAAGAGCGTGCTGAGAAAGAGGCCGCCGAGCAGTTGCTGGCCGACAAGAACGGGCAGTTGGACGAGCTGCGCAAGAAGAACCGGCGTATCAAGACGGTTCCGCCCGATGAAGTGCTGGGCGAACTGCTCAAGGAAACAACCTCGCTGGGGCATGCCGCGGCCGCTCAGATCGAAGGCCATCTGCGGCAGGGATTCGTCGCGATCGCAGACCACCACGAGCAGCAAGGCGGCGATAGCACGGCCTTCATGGCGGGCATCGCGGCCATGCTGCAGGACACGCTCAACCGCCTGCGTGGCGAGTTCGGCCTGCCTGACTCCCCCACTGACGCTGGCTGGTCGCCCGACGAGTCGGGCACCGAGGGCTGAGCCAGGAGCACCAGCACCCATGCGCCTTTCGCCCGCCACCGTTGAGTACCTGGTCGAAGTCCATGCCCGTGCCCGCGCCGCCGGACATGGGCAGAAGCAACCCATCTACGACGCCGCGATGGCGCACCTGGGCGTATCCCTTCCTACCCTGATGCGCTACCTGAAGGAGGTCGCCGTGACACCCGAGCGCAAACGCCGCGCCGACGCAGGGAGTGCGCGCCTGAACATCGACGAAGCCCATCTGCTCTCCGCATACTTGATGGAAGGCTACCGGGCCAACAACAAGAAGATCCTGTCTGTGAAGGACGCGCTGCGCGAACTGCGCGCCAATGGCGCCATTCAGGCCGAATGGATCGACCCGGCCACCGGCGAGGTCCGCCAGCTTAGCGAATCTGCGTGCATCCGCGCATTGCGAGCTGCAGGCTTGCACCCCGATCAGTTGCGCGCGCCGACCCCGGCAACGTCGCTCGCCAGCCTGCATCCGAACCATGTGTGGCAGATCGACGCATCGATTTCCACATTATTTTATGTGCCACAGGACGGTCTGGCCGACATGTCGCCGGCCGAGTTCTACAAGAACAAGCCTGCCAATTTCGTCAAAATCGCACGGCAGCGCCTCACTCGTTATGTGCTGACGGATCATTTTAGCGGCACGATTTTCGTGCACTACGTGGCCGGTGGCGAGTCCACGGCCAACATGGCGGAATCGTTCCTGCAGGCGATTCAGCAGCGCTCGGGCCAACCGTTCCACGGCGTGCCGTTGAATCTGATGCTGGACCCTGGCAGTGCGGGCACCGCTGGCGCATTCAAGAATCTGGCACGCCGTTTGCAGATGGATCTGATCGTCAACGAAGCGGGCAACCCACGCGCCAAGGGGCAGGTCGAGAACGCGCACAACATCGTCGAGACCAGTTTCGAGCACAAGTTCAAATTTGCCCATGTGCCTGGCATCGAATACCTCAACAGCCAAGCCCAGCGATGGATGCGCTGGTTCAACAGCACGCAGCGGCACTCCCGCCACGGCAAATCCCGCTATGAGGTCTGGCAGACGATCACCCAGGCTCAGTTGCGGCTGGCGCCGGGCCCCGACCTGTGTCGCGAGCTGCTAACCCACGAACCGGCAACCCGTAAGGTGGATGGGTTCCTGCATGTGGAGTTCTCCGGCAAGACATGGAGCGTGCAGGCTGTGCCCAATGTCATGGTCGGCGAAAAGGTTCTGGTCACCTACAACCCGTATCGGGCCGATGCCGCCTACGTGGTTGAGCGCGCTGCAGATGGCCGCGAAGTCCTGATCGAGATCCCACATGTCACCCGCGATGACGTCAGCGGATTCTTCGCCGATGCTGCGGTGATCACCCAAGAGTACAAGCGCCCCAAGGCTACACGAGCTGACACGAACCGTCGCGCCGCCGAAGCTGTAGCCACAGGCGCCGATTCGGTAGAAGCGGCGAAGGCCGCGCGCAAGGCCAAGGCTATCCCTTTCGGCGGGCAAATCGACCCCTACAAGGATCTCGACCAGGTGCCGGCGACGACTTGGCTACCCAAGCGCGGTACAGCGCTCGAGGCCGGCGCAGGCGTCCATACCCAAGACCGCATTCTGACGCGATTCGAAGCGGCCAGCGAGCTACGCCGCCTAGGCGTCGAGCTCACCGTCGAACGAAACGCGCAGATCGCTGCCTGGTATCCCGACGGCGTGCCCGAATCTGCAATCCCCGATCTCAAGCACCGCCTGACCGTGCGCGCGACCTTGCGCGTGGTGGGCGACCAGTAAGGAGGCTTACGCATGTCCATGCAGCATGTCTTGACTGATCTCGAGGTCTCCCAGGCTGACCTGGCCCGTGTAGCCGCGCTCTCGCGCGCGGCCGTCAATCGCCTGGTCAAGACGGGAGAGTGGCCCAAGCGCCGCACCAGCGAGGTCCGTCAGCGCGTTTCGCAGTACCTGCGCAGTCGGGGCGCCAAACCCCTGCAGCTGCGCGCCCTGTTTTCCCAAGAAAAACCCCCGGTCGAGTACGAATCGGCCGGGGGCGTTCCAGCAGCACAACCGTCAGTCGAACCCCTGGAGGAATCCATGCTACTACGAAATCAGACGCTGACTCGCGCAGCGCGCGAGCACTTCAAGCTGCCCCGGTCGCCTTTCACAGACGATATCCAGTCTCGCGCCGACGTGTTCTCGTCGCCCACAAATCGCTACGTTCGCACGGCCATGATGGACGCGGCGCTGCACCACGGCTTCATCGCCGTCGTCGGAGAGTCCGGCTCGGGTAAGTCCACGCTGCTCGAGGAACTGGAACAGCGCATCCAGGATGAGTCGCGGTCGGTCATCATTATCCGGCCGTATGTGCTGGCGATGGAGTCGAACGACCAGCGCGGCAAGGTGCTGAAGTCAGGCCAGATCGCCGAGTCGATCATGCGGACTCTGGCACCCAACGTGCAGATCAAGTCCAGCCCGGATGCCCGCTTCAAGCAGATTCACGATCTGCTCAAGTCCTCGCGTCAGGCCGGCTATACCCACCTTTTGGCGATCGAGGAGGCACACTGCATGCCCATCGCCACGCTCAAACACCTGAAGCGGTTCACCGAACTGAAGAACGGGCTGCAGCGCCTGCTCGGCGTCGCTCTGATCGGTCAGCCGGAGCTGCACACCCTGCTATCCGAGCAGAGTTCCGAAGTCCGCGAGGTAGTGCAGCGGTGCGAAGTCTACGACCTGCCGCCTCTGGATAACGATCTGGAAGCGTACATCGAGCACAAGTTCGAGCGCGTCGGCTGCAAGCCCAAGGAGGTCTTCGCGCCGGATGCGTTCGACGCCATCCGCGCACGGCTGGTGCGGATACCCCGCGGAGGCAAGGCGTCGGACGCCGTCTCCATCTGCTATCCGCTCGTAGTCAACAACCTGATTTGTCGGGCGATGAACGCGTGCGCGGCCAACGCATACCCGATTGTCGACGGCGACGTCGTAGGGAGCTGCTGACATGCAGACCGAACAAGACTTCGCATCCAGCATCCGCATGTGGGACGTCCTGCGCGCCGCGATCAAGCGCGCCTGCCTGCTGAACCGCCTTCGCGTCCTGGCCTGCCAGAAAGCCCAGGTTGAGCGGCACATGGCAACCGCCCGCCGCCATATGGCCGAGGACGAGACCGAATACAAGCGCTGGGCCAGCCAGCACTACGACGAAAAGATGTACGTCCTGCGCAAACTCGCCGACATGTCCAAGGAGGGGTTATGAGAGACGTCAACCCGAAATTCCGGCATAGCCGCGCCGCGGCGCTGCTCTGGACTGCCCTGATGATCGCTGCCGGCTTCGTGCTGGCTGTCTCGCTGGGGCGCTGACATGCAGGCCGAGCTGCCGCTGCGCCAGGATCGGCCCGTCATGCTGGCGCTGCTGATCCACGTCATGGCCACGCGCCATCGCGGCCAAGCGCGCGGCATCAAGGCTCTGCATCTCGCGGCCGAGACCGGGCTGGCGGAGCGCTCGCTGCGCCGGCTCATCTCGGAAGCCCGAAACGAAGGGGTGCCGATCGTCGGCACGCCTGAAACCGGCTACTACGTCGCGCAGACCGCGACGGAACTCGAAGACTGCTGCCGGTTCTTGCGGGCGCGGGCGATGCACAGCCTGCACCTGGAAGCCCGGCTTCGAAAGATCTCTTTGCCTCAGTTGCTGGGGCAAATCAACCTGGAGACCTGAATGCCTACCTACGCCTATTGCTGGGCGTCCGGTCAGATCGAATTCGGGACGCAAGTTCCGGAAGGCGCGATCTGGATCGTCCGCGGCAGGGATACCTCCGTCCGTCATCTGATAGACGCCACCGCCCGCTTGGCCTACGACAACACCACGTTGCTTGTTCCTGGTATTCCCGAGGCCGAGAACCAAAAGGTTGCCGGCGACGCGCTCGCCCGGTTCCTGACCTGGCTGGGCAGCAAGCCGCACCGCGGTATCGCATTGAACAAGGAAAACGCATGACCACCATAGTCGACATCGAACTGAAGGCGAAAGCCTACGCGGCGGACCGGGAAAAGCTTTCCGCCATCGCCACCAGCCTGAACGACATGATCGAGGCTGCAAAGCGTCAGCACCTAGTGGCGCTGAAGCGAGCCGTCCAGCGCGCGGCCGAATCCGAGGCGATCCTGCGTGAGGCGGTCACCGCCGCCCCGCAACTCTTCATCAAGCCGAAGTCCAAGGTTTTCCACGGGATCAAGCTGGGTTACCAGAAGGGCAAAGGCGGGATCGACTTCGACGATCCCGAGCGCGTCATCAAGCTGATTCGCAAGCACTTCCCCGACCAGGCCGACATCCTGGTCCAGACCAAGGAAAAGCCGGCGAAGGAGGCCATCGAGCAGCTGTCCGTCGAGGACCTGAAGAAGATCGGCTGCACAGTGCGCGATACCGGCGACGTGGTATTCGTCCGTGCTGCCGACAGCGAGGTCAATAAGCTGGTCGATGCCCTACTCAAGGGCGTGGCCGACGACGCGGCGGAGGACGCATGAACTGCATCCTGGGCTTCCAGCCGCGCTTCGTGCCGTTGGTCGAGGCCGGGGCGAAGCTGCATACGATTCGTCGCCGCCGTGCCGATGGCAAGAATCCCGAACCGGGCGACACGCTTTACCTCTACGCGCACCATCGGTCAAAGCTGAGCCGGCGCATAGGCACCGAGGTCTGCGAGAAGGTCGCAGACGTCCTCGTGCTTCCCCCGTTAGGTCCGATCCCGCAAATCTACTTGGGCGGCGAGCTGCTCATACCGGAAGAAGCGGATGCGTTCTCCCGGGCCGATGGCTTCGCCGACACCGGGGAACTGCTTGCGTTCCTCGACGAGCGTTACGGACTTCCGTTCAGCGGGTTGTTGATCTGCTGGAAGTTCACGCCGACCTACTACCGGGTGCAATGACATGGACAAGAAAACCGCGATCGATAAGATCCATAAGTGTCTGGCGCTCGCCAAGTCGAGCACTGAGCACGAAGCAGCGACGGCACTTCGCCAGGCGCAGGCGCTGATGCGCGAATATGGCGTGAGCCATCCCGAGGTGCTGGCGGCGGGCGTCGTGCAAAAGGCAGCGCTCGCCAGCGGCAACCTCAAGCCCACAATCTACGAAACCAGCTTGGCAAGCGCGGTAGCCCGGTCGTTCGGTTGCGATCTCGTGTTCTCTGCCGGCTGGCGACCTGGTGTCGGCCACGTTGGCAGTTGGGTCATGATCGGCCACGAGCCTGGTCCCGATGTCGCCTCCTACAGTCTGGATGTGCTCTACACCCAGTTGCAGCGCGCCCGCAAGGCGTACAGCAAAGCGGCACTCAAGCGCTATGGCAAGAAAAACAAGATTGCGAAGGCTGATGCCTTTTGTGAAGGCTGGGTGAACCAAGTCCGGCTATTGGTGCCGCCGATGGTTCGCACCGACGACCAGGACGCGGAGGTGGAAGCGTACAAGGGCATTCACTATCCGCAACTGGGATCGCTACAGCCCAGGGAGCGCAAGGTCAGTCGCAAGACGGACACATCCGACGACTATGCGTCCGGGCTTGCCGCGGGCCGGTCTGCGCAGCTCCACCGTGGTCTCGGCCGCTCCGGCGCTCCGGCCTTGCTGGAGGGCTGACCATGCAGCCAGTCACCGCCGACGATCTTCGCCGCCGTGAGATCCGCCTCATTCAGATCGCCAAGCGCGACCTGCAGCTGCAGGACGACGAATACCGCGACCTGATGCAGACGGTCACGGGGAAGCGTTCGTCGACGGAACTGGACTGGACCCAGCGCAAGCGGTTCCTGGATCATCTCAAGAAACTCGGGTTCAAGCCGAAGACTTCAGGAACAGGCAGGAAGCGCCAGGCGCCGATCGCGCGGTCTCCGGATGATCGGCACGCCGAGCGCTGGGACAAAGCTCGGGCGCTCTGGACGCTGCTCGCCGAAGCTGGCGCAATCCAACACAACACCGATGCCGCGCTGATGGCCTACGTCCAGCGCCAAACCCAGGTTGATGCCTGGCGCTTCTTAAACGGCTACCAGATCAACACTGTGATCGAGAGCCTCAAACGTTGGTGCAGGCGACTGAAGATACAGGTGGAACATGGCTGATGCGACCGAACTCTATATCGACCGCTACTTCGGGCCAGAATACCCGGAGCTGCTACAGCTGATCGGGACAGAGATCTTCGTGTCGCTGATGGAGGATCCCTCGCTCAAAGCCCTGGGCGAGGACCGCCTTGCTGCGATGTGCTTCCGGGTGACCGAACAGGTCCGCAGCTCCGTGGGCGGCACCAACCTGTATATTGCCAAGGGCCAGCAGTACGAGGTTTCCCGCCGAGACCGGCAGATCTGGCAGCAGTTCCGCGGCGACAATTACGACGCACTCGCGATCGAGCACGGGCTCAGCACCATGCGCATTCGACAGATCATCAAGCGCGTCCGCACGGCTGAACTGCGCAAGCGTCAGTCGGACCTCTTCGCTCAGGTCGATGCTGAACAAGTCGGGACTGGAAATTAGGCCCGTAGCGCCGCTTTTAGGGGGATGGGTGGTGCCAGCGGCCGCAGCCGCGCCCGTTCGTCGCTTCTAGGCCCCTTTGGAACGATTTGGAACGGGGTCTAATCCGTCCGGCCACCCGCATTAAGCACTTTCGCCCGCGCGCGAGCCCAGAACAAAGCAAAAACTCTAAAGCGCTTTACTGTGCCGCCACCTGCCGCATCGCCACGATAGCGGCATGAGCACACCAGCCACCGCACAACCGATCGAAATCTTCCGCGCCGGCCGCCACACGTCGGTCGATGGCCGGACGTTCGATTTCACGCCCGAGCAGCTGCGCGCCGCCTGCGCCGCCTACAACCCGGCCCTGCACGAAGCTCCGCACGTGATCGGCCACCCGGACTCCACTGCGCCTGCCTACGGCTGGGTGGCGGAGCTGCGGTTCAACGAAGCGACCAACGCGGTCGAGGCGATCAGCAAGCAGGTCGAGCCCCAGTTCGCCGAGCTGGTTCAGGCTGGCCGCTTCAAGAAGCGAAGCCCGACCTGGTATCTGGCCGGTGATCCCAACAACCCCAAGCCCGGCACGCTCTATCTGCGTGATGTGGGCTGGCTCGGCGCTCACCCCCCCGCGGTCAAGGGTCTGCAGGACGTCTCTTTCGCCGAACACGACCAGGCTGTGTCATTCGCCGAACCGATCGTCGCTGGCGTGCTGACCGGCCTTTTCCGACGCTTTCGTGAATGGATGATCGCCAACGGCGGCGGTCTGGTCGAGGCGGATCGCGTCATTCCCGAATACGTGCTGGACGACCTCGAACGCGAGGTGCGGCCTTCCCCCGAGCAAACGCCGGTTCCGTTCTCCGAACCGAAAAACCCTACCAAGGAAGAAGACATGAGCAAGGAACTGCAGGACCAACTGGAAGCGGCGAACCGCAAGAACGCCGAGTGGGAGGCGAAGTTCGCCGAATCCCAGAAGCGCGAGAAGGAACAGCGTCACGCGGCCCACGTCGCCTTTGCCGAAGGGCAGGTCAAGGCAGCCAAGCTGCCGCCGAACGCCAAGGATGGCCTGGTCGCCGTGCTGGATACCCTCGCGGGCGCTGCCGAGGCACAGCCCATCCAGTTCAGCGAGGGCGGCAAGACCGAGACGCTGGCGCCGGCCACCTGGCTCATGAACCTATTCGGCCAGGCCAAGCCACTGGTGCAGTTCGGCGAGTTCAAGGGTGGTGCCGATCCGACCGCTGCGTCCAGCCAGGTCGCCAGCGATGCCGACTTCGACCGTCTGGTCGGTGAGCACATGGCGGCGCACAAGGTGAGTTACGCGGAAGCGATGAACGCGGTTTCCGCGCGCTTCTCGGTCTGACCGCCACGCACCGATTCCCCAAGACTCCAAGGAACCCATCATCATGATGACCCTCGAACAAATCCGCCTCAAGCAGAACCCGATCCTGACCAACATCCTGTTGGGTATGGGAACGGGAACCATGATCGCGGAACGCCTGTTTCCCCGCCTGCCGCACGCGCTGTCCTCGGTCGTGATCGCCAAGCTCGGCGACGAGCGCTTCCGCCGCTACAACCTGCGGCGCGCGCCGGGCGCTGCCACCAAGCGCGTCGACATTATGTTCGAGGGCAAGGTGTACACCGTCGAGCAGTATGCCGTCGAAGTACCGATGCCCCGTGAGCTGCTGCGCGAGGCCGACGAGCGCCAGCCCCTGGAGGTCCGCAGGTTCCTGCCGGTATCCACCATCGCGATGACGACGGCGATGGACATCCTGAACCTCGATTACGAGCTGGACGTTGCGGCGGTTGCCACCGCCTCGGGCTCCTATGCGGCGGGCAATACCCTGGCGTTAGCCGGCGGCACGAAGTGGTCGGCCGCGACGGGCACGCCTGTGACCGATATCCGGGCCGCCGCGGAGGTCATTCGCAAAAAGGCCGGTGTACGTCCCAACACGATGATCTTCTCGGCTGATGCCTGGGCGGCGTACGAAGGCAACGCCGAGGTCAAGGGCTATCTGCCGAGCACTCAGACCGGTCCTGCAACGGTCGACCAAGCCAAGGTCCAACTGAACGTCAAGAACATCTACATCGGCGACGCGATCTGGAAGAACGAAGCCGGCGTGGGCCAGGACGTCTGGGGCAACAACGCGATCCTGGCCTACGTGCCCGAGATTTCGTCGACGGGTGCCAACGTCAGCCTGGCGCAGCCCGCCTTCGGCTTCACCAACGTGATCGAAGGCCACCCGTTCGCCGAGGCGCCGTACTACGAGAACTCGTCGAAGAGCTGGATCTATGGAGGCACGTTCGAGCGCAAGCCCAACGTTGCTTACGGCGAGGCCGGCTTCCTCTTCACCAACCCGAAGTGATTTTCGAGCGGGAGACGTAGAGCCCGCGTATGCAGGCCGGCCGAACACCTGAAGCCGGCGACCGTAGCGTCTGACGAACCCCCGGGCCGGCCGGCCCGGGGCGTAGCAGGCCAAGCAAGGAAGAGAACATGCTCAAAGCCAAGATTGCCATCGAGACCTTCATCGAGGGCGAGCGCACGCGCTTCGAACCGGGCGAGACGGTGTTCGGACTGCATCTGTCCGACGAGATCGCGCTGAAAGCCAGTGGTGCGATCGTGGACACCGAGGAAATCGCCGAGGAGGCGGAGTTCGCGCGGCTCAAGGAAGGCGAGGCCGCGAAGGTCTTTCAAGGCGCTCGCCGGTACGTCCAGCTGCAAAACGAATCGCTCACCCAGGGTGTCGCACCGACCGGCGCAGAAGGTGGTGCCACGACTGGCTCCGGTGCCGACGGCACGCAACAAGCGCAGAACGAATCGCTGACCCAGGACATCGCACCGCCCAGCGCAGAAGGTAGTGCCACGACCGGCTCCGGTGCCGACGGCACGCAACAAGCGCAGAACGAATCGTTGACCCAGGACATCGCGCCGACCAGCGCAGAAGGTAGTGCCACGACCGGCTCCGGTGCCGACGGCACGCAACAAGCGCAGAACGAATCGCTGACCCAGGACATCGCACCGACCGGCGCAGAAGGTAGTGCCACGACCGGCTCCGGTGCCGACGGCGCGCAACAAACCGGGGCGCCGCCTGGCGGCGCCAAGCCCATCCTGAAGCAGTCCCCCAAACGCGCCGCCAAATCGCCCGGCCGCAAGAACACCTGACGGTGGAAGCGTCACCTGCGCAGTGGTGAGCTGGCCGGCGGCCTTCGAATCAACCCACCTGGAGCACCATCATGGCTTCGCAGAACAACACCGGGCGTCAGTACAACAAGACGCACGCGGTCACCATCGTCGCGACCGCGGCCGTGGAGCAGTATCGGTTCATCGCCTACGACGGCACTCATGCTACGTCGGCCGGCGGCACGAAGGACTCGCAGGGCATCACCGAGACCGCCGGTGCAATCGGCGAGGCCGTGTCCGCCATCACCGCCTACTCCGGCCTGGTCGTCGCGTCCGAGGCGATCGCCTTCGGAGCGTTCGTCAAGCCCGCCGCTGATGGCACAGGCCGCGCCGCGGTCGGTGCTGCGGACGATTACTGCGGCCGCGCCCTCGGTGCCGCCACCGCTGCGGGCGACATCATCGAGATCCAGCCGCTCACGCACGTTCATCCGGCCGCATAAGGCGCAGCAATGGCCTACGCAACCGCCCAGGACATGATCCAGCGCTTTGGCGAGCCTGAACTCGCTGAGCTGTCGCCAGACGACGACGGTACGCTGAATCCAGTACGCATCGAGACCGCGCTGTCCGATGCGGCTGCGTTCGTCGACGGCTATGTCGGCCAGGTGTACCGGCTGCCGCTACGCGGCTGCGCCAAGCCCAGCACGGGCGGCGGCGTCGAGTATGTCGCGCCGCCCCAGCTCGTGCGCCTCTCGTGCGACCTGGCGCGGTTCTACCTCTACGACGATCTGGCGCCGGAAAACGAGGTAGCCCGACGCTACAAGGCCGCACTGGTCGAGCTGGACAGCATCGCCGCGGGAAAGACGCAACTTGCCTGCCCTTGGGGCGGGGAACCGGGCGACCTGGTCGCCAGCACGGCGCAGACCGGTGACCGCGTCCAGTACTGCTTTTCGCCGCGGCAGATCACCGACGACGTGATGCGGGAGTTCTGATGCTCGAACAAGATTTTTATGCGTCCGGCGCCGAGATCATCGCCCAACTGCGAGAAGCACTGGTCGAGGACCAAACGGTTAAGCGCGTGCTTTCGCGCGGCGAGATGGCCGACCTGGGTGAAGAGCGGCAGATCGTCCCAGCAATCTACGTCGTTTCCGGTGGCCATCAGGTAGTCAGCAGCGACGAGTGGAGCACCAAGTACAGCTTGCTGTGGTTCATCACGATCGCTGTGGCCAACAAGGCGAATGACAAGGAAGTCGTTGTTGCGGACGAGCGCGCCGGCATCGTCGCCAACCGCATGCTGGCCGCGCTTGAAGGCTTCGTCCCGACGGGACACTCGGCCCTGGTAGCACAGACTGCCGGCCGTGCGTACTACAGCCCTGGGTACGCCTATTACCCCTTTGCGTTCTCGACCGAGCGCATCCGCTGCCACACCCCCAACTATCGATAGGGAGCCCACCATGCCCACCAAATGCTGCTTCAAAGGCCGTGGCGACGTTACGCTGGCCGATTACCTGGCCTACGCCGCCAGGACCGTCGGCTTGATGCCCGTCGGCAACGCGCCGCAGTTCCAGGTCAACGCGACCGAGACCACCGAGGACGTACGCGATTTCACGTCGGCCGTCGGTGGATTGCACTGCCAGCACCGTGAGATTCAACGTGTCGACGTGAGCCTGCAGCTCAAGTGCGCCTACCCGCGCAATATGGCGCTTGCCTTCTACGGTACGGGCTCCGAGGACAATGTCACGACCGCCGTGGTCGTCGCCGAGCCCCACGTGGCGTGGCCTGGTGCGACTGTGCCGCTGGATGCGCTACCGGACCGCAGCGTTGCGTACGTCGTCAAAAGTTCCGACGGCGAGACCACGTATGTTGCAGGCGAAGACTACGAAGTCACCACGGCGGGCTCGATCCGCATTCTGGAAGGTGGCGACATCCCCGCGCCCACGGTTACCTCGGGCGTCGGACAGCCAAACATCACGGTCGGGTATACGAAGTCCACCCACACTCAGATCCAGCTGTTCAACAGGCCATCGGCGCCGGTTCATCTGCATTTCGACGGGTTCAACGTCATGGATGGCACGCCTCGGCCGGCTTACTTCGATCTGTACAAAGTGAAGTTCGGCCCGGCGTCTTCCGTCGCACTGATCGATGAAAACTCGCTGACGCTGCAGCTCACCGGCACGGCCGAGTGCGATAAGAGTCGACCGCTTGGAACTGCAGCCGATCCGCTGAGCCAGTACGGCACGCTGCGGTACTGAGTTTGGCATGAACCGACAATCAATCGCTTACGTTGGACGTGGCCGAGTGCATTTCACGGCACCGCTGCGTTCTAACGGAGCGGTGGACTCGTCGGCCGCACCTGGTGCCGGGACCAACTGGCCTTCGGCGCTGTTGAACCCGGCATCACTTGAAATGCCCCCGGGACGATATGTCGGCAATGCAAGTGGGCTGGTGATCACCCAGCAACTGGTCCTGCCGAGGGTCGCGGCATACCCGCGGCCTGGCCAAGCTCGTGGTGGACCGATTGTGCAGTCGATCGCTGCGACCGTGACGCTGTATGGATTGGGCGCGGCAAACATGGCCGACTACTTAAGCGGTGTCTGGTCAGAGTCAGTGGGGCGCACAGTTACAAATCGGATCTTTGCCGGTGGTGCCCGCCTGGTATCTGACAGCATGTTGTTTACCGCGGAACCGATTGACCTTAGCCAGCCGGTTCAGGTCATTCCGAGCTGGGCGTCTTGGATCGAGGGCGAGCACTGGACAGCAGACGCGTTCGGCGTCCGCTTAATGAAGGGATTTTCCGCACCGCTTGGTGCATACGTAGATATTTCCTATCGAAGCGCAAGCGGGGTCGACGTCGTCGAAGGGCTTATCCGTCCCAGCCGCACACTGGGGATCGTCTACCACGGAGTCAATGCAGTTAGCAGCCGTCATGTGCGTGCAGACATCTATCGCGCACAGCTCAATCCCGTTCAAGCGGCAGATCTGTTGAGCGACGGTATCTCCGTTGTGAATTTGAACTTCAACATAGAACCAGTCTTAGCGCCGCTGCAGGTGCGGCCGCGCTGGTATCGGATCATGAGTGCGAACTATGCGTGAACAGCTTGCCCGTGGGAGCTTTATCGGCTTCTCGTCGCTTGAGGATCCCTTTGCGGACCCGAACGGAATGAACGAGAACATCCGCCGGTGGGACGACCATATCGGTCTTTATACGATGTCAGCGCCCGTCCCTCCAGGGACTCCTTTCCCAATCGACATTATCGACGGCCAAGGCCAGATCTACACGAACGGCACCTACGCCACCTTCAATGGCGGGACGTGGAAAACGTACGAGGCTCGCCGTGGCGTGCGCGCTACCCTGGCAAGCGGCACCGACGAATGGATCAACACTGGTGCGGCCTGGATTCAATACAGCGAACATCTTGCTGGGCAAGTCACCGCTGAAGCGGTCGAGATCGTCACGCCGATCCTAGAGGCTGCACAGACCAGCGCATATACTGCGCTGGGCGCGGCAAACGGCTACCAAAGTGTGCCTACAGCACTCTCGGCCGGGGTGACCGGGTATGCGAATCTCGTTGCCGGGTCAGGTGGAACGGACGGTACATTCGCCATTGCATTCTCGGGCGGGGGCGGAACCGGAGCGGCCGGCAAGTTCGTCGTGAATGCTGGGAAGGTCGTAGCGATCCAGCTGCAGGCGCGCGGTAGCGGGTATACCTCGGCTCCGGCCATGAGCTTCGCAGCATCGTCTGGCCTGACGGGAGCGTCGGCAACCGCGGTGATCGGCGACCTAGTGCCTGACGGTGGCATGTTCTCCACCCCTTCGTCGGCCGACAACGACGCCGCGATCCTCTATCAGCGTGTAGGGTCCGCTGCCGTGGAGAAGTCGCGACTACCCAGCTCCGAGCGAGTGACGGCGTTCCAAGATGCAGCGTCACTGCGGAATGAGCAACCCAACCTCTTTACGGCTGCCCAGGTTGCGTTCGACGATCTCAGCAACTGGACGAGAACCGTTCCCCCGACGGTAGAAATCAAGCACGGCCGGCGCGCTCTCAGAGTGGCCAACGGCAGCGCGGTCGCACGGTTCCTCGCATCCGCCTTCGATGACACTGGCAGAATTTCCGCATCGTTGCAGGTAGAAGAACTGGCCGATCCCACGGTCTTGTCACGCCTGCGCATCAACCAACGCGACCAGGCCGGTGTATCGCTGGGGTACAGCGAGAGCTACTTCGGCACCGCCCCGTTCACCGAACGGCGGTACTTCGAGGTGCAGGACGTCGAGAGGCTGGCCGGATGCCACGACGTCGAGTTCATCGTGCAAACCGCAATTACCGCCGGTGGCGGTACGGTTTGGATCACCGAACCGATGATCGGGTCGGGCAGCAACGCCAAGTTCCGCTCTCCCCCAGCCCAATCGGAGATGATCTACGCAAAACTGCCGAACCGGTATCCAGACGCCGGGTTCAAAACGGGTGACCTTCCGACGCTCCGCGCTGGCACGGCAGTACTCGACGCGATCAGCGACACGTTCCTGACAGGGCTGGGAGCGGTTCGAGGATTTCGGCCGACGGGCACTGCCAGCGCCAATGTGCAGGTGCGCTTGGCCATTCCGACTGACGTGGTTGGCAAATTCGTGGTGATGTCCGCCTATGGATATTCGGCCGATGGGCAATGGCCAACAGGTACGGTGAACAGCCTCTACCTGGCCGCCAACGGGGCGACCGAAGTGACGACGGGCTTGAGCCATCGGACGGTCGCGATCAGCGCCAACGTTCGTCTGTTCCTGTCCTGGGGGAAGATTCCCTCGAACGCCGCCTATCTGGTAATCGGGAAGCAGGGGCTTCAGGAATCGGGAGTGACCAATCGCTTGGTGACTGGTCTTGGGTACTTCGTCTCCGATTCGTTCATCCAGCCAAGGGACGTCGCTTACGATGTCCTGTACCCGGCGAAAGACATTCCCGTGCCGGCGGTCGATCCGACGACCGCGAACGATGCAAAGCGCGCTATCGGGCTCACATACGACCAGCCGAACCGATTTTCTCCCGACGAACTCGCGTTCGACGACCTGTCCCAATGGCAGTCGAGCGTGGCGATCACAAGGTCGATCAAGAACGGTCGCCGCGTTCTTACCGTGCATGGGGGCGCGGCGTATCGGGATTTTCCTCGGTCGTACTTTGAAGAGATGGGACGAGCTTCTGGATCTCTCATTGTCGAAGAGCTGATCGGGGCGACTGCGAACAGTCGCTTCCTCATCGAGCAGATCGATGCCGCCGGAGCACCCATTACAGCGGCGCGTGGCACCAAGCTCTTCGGTACGACCGACTTCTCTCTTCCCAAGGATCCATTCGAAATCGCCGGCCTGGGCCTTCATCCGGACGCGGTAAAGCTTCGGTTCTGGGTCCAGAGCGGCATCACGAACTCTGCCAGCGAGGTTTCCTTCCGCGAGATGCTGATGGCGGAAGGTTCGAACCCGAAGTACCGCAATCCACCGGCCGCGGCCTCCGGCGGTGCCGGCGCCCTGGCCGGGACGATCACGCTCAAGAACAGCGACAAGGTCTGCCAGCTCGGCGACAGCTATACCCAGGCAGTCTATCCGTTGAAAGACAAACACCCGGCCGCGAAAGTCGCGGAGCTGGCTGATTGGCGCATCGAGAGCTTCGGGTTCAGCGGCTACGACTGCATCGAGCTGAACGACGTACTGCTCTCGAACGTGAACCGCTACGGCACGACCTTCGCGGACATCAATCCAAGCCAGACGATCATCATCAGCGAGACGAACGACAACTTCACGCGGGGCGTCTCGTGGCGTATGTGGCAAGCCGACATGCAGCGCCTCGTGCAGTCGGTAATGGCCTTCGGCAGCCGCGCAGCCATTGCATCCGAACACCCGAAATCGTGGGGATCGGTGGAGCTGGCGCAGTTCAAAGCGGTGGCCGACAGGATGGGGATTGACTTCGTGGACGTCGCTTCAGACGCACAGAAATTTGAGTTCGCTACCACCCAGTTCCTCTGGGACGGTTCGTCGCACCCCGGCACGCGCACGAACTCCGTGTTGTGGGCGCCCATTCTGGAGTACGTGAACACGCTACCCCGGCCCCGCACCAGCCTGCGTCTTTTCCGGCCCCGGCCAGCGTTCTCGGCGGCGGTGCCTGCTGATCTTGTTTACGACACAAACGACGAGCGCGCCACGATCTGGAAAGAGCTCACAACCGGTCACATGGGTTTAAAACTGGCGTCGTCGTCGAAGTACGATGCGATCGCCGCTGGACCCAACCCCCAGGTCGAGGCCGACCGCCAGTACTACGACAGCGAGTACATCGCGCTGCAGAAGAACATTGCGGTAGCGTTCAATCGGTTTGCGCTGGTCGAGGTCATCCTACCTGCACTGGCACGGGATACCGGCCGGGTCAAGTTGAATGTCACCGGCGGAGTAGCGGCGATCTATGCCTTGAACCGCAGGGCCGCACCCGGGTTTTCAACGCTGCGCGGTCGTGGCTTCGTTGGGGCCTCCGCAGCGGCAACGATAGGCGACACCTACTCGGACGGTACGACGGCCTTCACGGTCGCTGGCAACTACGGCTCGATGATCGTGATGACCAGCACGGCGACCAGCCCGAACGTGGCTGGCACGCTGACCCGGGTGAGCGGAACCGGCCCCGCGTCGATTACGTACACGGGAACAAGCAACGCGTTCGACCCCGCGTACTACGACCGCTACGCCGCGCCCAAGGGGGCGTGGGAAGCAGTGGCAGGTGGTCAGATCACCGGCTCATCTATCGCGAAATACATGCAGGAAGACAGGGTGGTCTTCCTGCTGGAGGCCGCGGGAGACTTCAATCTGACGGACGTGTCGGTTGAGTATGAAGCCTCCGCTGGCAAGCCGGCGCAGGTCCGCACCGCGCGTTCCCGCGCGACCGGCTCGGAATTGTTGGCGCAGACCAATGTCGGCGAGCCGGCCGAGTTGGCTGCGTGGACGGTTACAGGAAGCCTTAACGGGGTGGCCCCGGCCGCTGGAAGCGGTGATCCCCCCGCGGGAACGACGAAGTGCGTGCGCATCAATGACTCGGCGTATATCGCGCAGGCGATCGCGCTACCGACTCCACGGCCGCAGCCCATCGAAATCGAAGTGACGGTTTGGTGCCGCCGTTGGGAGCCGCTATTCGATCCTGACGCCGATATTTCCACCAGCCCCATCACCGCAGACACCTATGACAACGCGACATTGGAGCTCTACCTGGGTAGAGCTACGGATGATCTCGCGCATAGCGCTAGAGTCGTTTGCCCGGTTGGGCTGGGCTATATCGAAGTGAAGCGACGTTTCCACATCGGAAGCGAGTACGTGCGCCCCGCCGACGGCAACACCCGCAGACTCACAGTAAAGGGAGCCGACAGCCGGCTCATTGAGATCTATCGAGTATCAGCTCGAGCTATTTAAGGAAAACCATGACAGCTCAAAGCCTTGCAGCACTGTTCAACAAACCACGTCTGAAGTCCTTCGACGGGGTGGATCTCAAGCTATACAAGATCGGACTCGAACAGTTCGACGCCGCCATAGAGGCGGCACAGTACCTAGGCCCGACCACATTGAACAGTGCGGATCTGGTCAGCCTATTCAGGGAAGGTGGGCCTGTACGGAAGGCTGCACTAACCGTGATTGGTGGATGTGTGAGCTTGGGAGATGATCCAGCGGGTTCTCGACTGGGGGCTGAAGGGGCTGCCTTCATGCCAATCACTACGCTAGTTGCAATCGCCCTGGCGATCTTGGAGGACAACCTCGATTTTTTTACCCAGATCCAGCCGACGCTGCAGAAGCTGATGATGGGCAGCCCGACTGGTTTCTCATCGTTCAGCAGCTCATCAGCGCCGGCCACCAGCCTGAGCGAATCCGACATTACTCCCTTGCCGAACTCCGAGGCTATCTCCGCGCCATAGGGCACGAGAAGACCCAGCAACTGGAGGCGACCATGCTCGCCTCTCAAGGATCCCGCATCAACGATTTTTGACCACTTATGACCGATATCGTCGTCGGCCTGGCCATCCAGGCGAAATTCCAAGAAGCCCGCGCAGCGCTGCAGCAGCTGCGCAGCGACTTGGCGCAGGCGATGACGGCGGTCAAAGGCGCTAGCCAAACCCAGCAGGCGCAGGCATCGTCAAGCACGCAAGCAGCCGCTGCGCAACGCGCGCAGAGCGAAGCTGCCCAGACGACCGCCGCGTCGATGCGCACATTGAACACCGCTGTCGCAGAGGCCACCCGGCAGAACCAAGCTCTGGCTGCATCGAGCCAAGCGGCGGCGACTTCCCAGCGAAATGCCAATGCGGTAGTGGCTGCCGGAGGTATATCGGCGAAGCAGACCGCTGCGGCGATGCGTATGCTGCCGGCGCAAATCACCGACATCACGACCAGCGTGGCCAGCGGAATGCCCATTTGGCTGGTGGCGATACAGCAGGGCGGGCAGATCAAGGATTCGTTCGGTGGTGTCGGCGCCACCTTCCGCGCCTTGGCGACGCTGATCACTCCCGTACGCGTCGGCTTGGCCGGCCTGGCGGTCGCCGGCCTGGCTGTTGTGAAAATGCTGGCCGACGCGGAGCGCGACACCCAGCAGTACAACCTCGCCGTCCAGACGACAGGCAACTATGCGGGCGCCACGCGCAGCCAAGTCGAAAGCCTGGCCGCTGCCACGGCCGAGGCTTCAGAGTTGAGTCTGGCGGCGGCTCGGTCGATGGTCTCCGGCATGGTGCAGACCGGCCAGATTGGCATGGGGACGATCGAGAACCTGACCAAGTCGGTAAAAACCTACGCCGCGGTCACCGGCCAGTCGACCGATGCGGCCGGCTCTTCTCTGGCAAAGCTCTTTGTCGACCCCGCCAGGGCGGCCGAGCAGCTCGACAAGCAGTTCAACTTTCTGACGCTTGAGCAGCAGAAGTACTTGCGACAGCTGGTCGAGCAGGGGCGGGTTGAGGATGCCAGGCTGCTGGTTTCCAAAGCTTTCGCTGATCACATGGGCGGCGCGTTTGCGCAAAATCTCGGAACGCTGCAGCGCGCCTGGGATTCACTGGCGCAGGCCGCGGGAAAGGCCTGGAACGCGATCTGGGATGTCGGGAGGAAAAAAACTCCAGCTGAACTGGTCGCTGAGCAGCAGCAGGTGGTCGATACCCTGGCGGCTCAGATCAAGCAACGCGAGGAGTCTGGCCTGGCGCTTGGCCGCCTGCAGGCGCAACTGGCTGCCGCGAACGCCCAACTCACCGAACGTCAGGCCGCCGCCGAGCAGGAAAGCGCGAAGGCGGCCGAGGAATCTCGGGAAGCCCAGCGCAAACGCGAAAAGAAGGATCTCGAGACCTGGTTCAAGTCCTACACGGACTCGATGAAAACGGGTGCCGAAAAGCTCACCGAAGAAAAGGCAAAGCTCAAGCAGGCGCTCGACTTCGGCTCGATCACACAATCCGAGTATGACGAAGCGCTGAAGCGCGCGACTGAGCGCGCAGCGCGGTCGGGGACCAACATCGGCCTGGAGGCGGCCAAAGCCACCCAGCAGGTGCGAGCTGCTCAGAGCGAGGCTTCCCTGCGGCTGCTGCAGGCCTCCATCAAATCCGGCGACGCCATCATCGTCCAGGCCGTGACGGAGGGTAACGTCAGCATCCAGGCAGCTTACGACGCGCGGCTGTCACAGATGCAGACCGAGACCGAGGAACAACGCAAGTTCCTCGACCAGCAACTGGCGGCTGTCACCGCGGCGATTGCACAGGCGCGAACACCTGGGGAACGTGCCCCGCTCCAGCAGCGCAAGATCCAGATCATCGCTGACAGGCAGCTTCTGGATGCGTCGTTGGCCGATGCAACGCGGACGCTGGATAATTGGAAGCGAGATACCGAGCAGCGACTTTCAACGATCAGCGCGAATATTCGAGTGCAGGTTGCAGACCTGACTGGAGTGTTCGACCGAGGCGCAGTCGAACGCCAACTGCTGGATCGGTTCCGCGATGACTATCGGTTGGCTGGCGCCAGCAGCGATCCCGCGCAAGCGAAGGCGGATCGTGAGCGCATTGATATGCTGGTCCAGGCTGGTGTGGCCCAGGCAGAGTTCAACGCGAAGCTGGCTGAAGCACAGAGAATTCAGCGGGATCTGGCGGCGCAGGAGGCGTCTGTCAACGCCGAGGTGCAGAGCGGCCAAATCAGCCAACTCGAGGGCGAAGCCCGCATCCGCACGGCGCGTCAAGCACAGATTCCGGCGCTGGAAGCCATCCTTGCCAAACTGCGGGAGCTGCGCGGCGCGCTTCCCCAGGACGCGGCCAAGGCGCTCGACGATGCCAATGCCGCGATCGTCGAGCTGGGCAACCAAGTCAAGACCACAACTCCGGTGATCGTCGATGCCGGCGCAATGGTCAAGAACAACCTGATTGACGGGTTCTCCAGCGCCGCCGGCAATGCTGTGGCGAACTGGGAGAATGCCGGTCAGGCGATCAAGAACGTCTTCACCCGCCTGGCCGGCGACATCGTCTCGTCCGGCGTAAGAGAGGCGATCATTCGTGCCTTCTCGGTTGACGTCGGTGGCGGCAGCGGCGGTGGCTTCTGGAGTTCGCTCTTCAGCGCTGTGGGCGGTGCGCTTTTCGGCGGCGGAGGCACGTCTGTGCCCTCGACGCCGACAGTCGCTCCGGCTGTCGGCAATTCGGTCATGTTCGCAGCGGACGGTGGCCATATCCGTGGCCCAGGCACTGAAACCAGCGACAGCATCCCGGCCATGCTGTCTGACAACGAGTTCGTGCAGCCCGCACGCGCGGTCCGACATTACGGCCGCCAATTCATGGAGTCGATTCGGGCGCTGCGGTTCCCACGACCCAAGTTCGCGTTTGGTGGTCTCGTGCAGGCATCGCGATCGATCGCCCGATTTGCCGACGGTGGCGCTGCATCTCAGGGCTCCCAGGCGGCTCTGGTCATGCCCAACGTCATCATCAACACCATCTACCAGGGAACGCCGCAGCGCGTAACCAAGCGCAGTGAGGAACTCCAGGGCCGCGACTTGGTTGTTTCGCTGATCTTGGAAGACTTCGAGCGCGGCGGGCCAATCAGCCAAGCCATGCCGTCCGTTTTCAACCGCGGCGGAGCCTGACATGGCATATCCGGTGTTCCCAGACTATGCAGAGTTCCTTCTCGACGACTACCAGATCGACCCTGTCACCAATATCGATCGCACCGAATTCGAGGACGGCTACATCAAGCAGGACCCGATCAACTCGCGCCAGCGATATCGCTCACCAGTCCGATACCGGCTGCACACGTTGGCCGAGCAGCTCGCGTTCGAAACCTGGAGGGTGAGCGACTTGCGTTTCGGTGCACTGTGGTTCCAGTGGTATGACCCGGTCTACCACGTCGAGCGCCGTGCCCGCATCGAACAAGGCAAGGTCGACTACACCCCGCTGACCGATCGCTTTGACGAATGGACCGTCGCCTTCACTATCGAGTACTGGGGCTGAGATGGCGCGTCCGAAATCAACACGCTTCACTGAGAACGCACTCGCGTTGGCGGCGGATGAGGTTCCGATTTTTCTACTGGAAATCTCGCACGCGCTGGCAGAGGCACCCCTACGTTTCGTCGCCGACGCCCAGGATATCGTCAGCAACGGCCAGAACTACGTTTCCTGCGGCTTCTCAATCAAGCTTCCATCCGATCAGGACCGTACGACGCCGCGCGCGCAGCTGGCGATCGACACACTGGGCGGCGATATCTCTGCGTTCCTGGAACGCACGCACGGTGGGCGTGGCGCCGTGCTGACGTTGCGCCAGATCCTGCGAAGCGTTCCTGACTTTATTGAAGACGACATCACTCTCGATATGCGCAATGTGGTGGTGGCTTCGCCAACCGTCACCGCAGATCTGGGCTACGACGACGTGCTCAATCAACCTGGCACGCCGTACACGTTCCGGCCGGAGACTGCGGCGGGGCTTTTCTGATGGCGCACTGGGCTGAACGGTACGTCGACATCCCTCACGACCAGCTCGACTGCGGGGAGCTGGTCGAGAAAGTGCTGCGCGAGGTATTCGGCCGCGAAGTCACTTTCCCGCGCAAGCAGTCAGACAGCCTGCTGCACCGTGCCCGCCTGATCACCCGCAGTGCGAAAGACTACGCCACGCCCGTGGCGGCACCTTTTGATGGCGCTGGCGTGCTGATCCTCGCCCGTGGCCGCGCGGCACATATCGGCCTGTATTGCGCGATCGCGCAGGGCTACATTCTCCACAGCGACGATTGGTTCGGTGCGTCGGTATTGGAGCCCGTCAACCGTTTGAGTACCAGATATGTCGTCCAAGGCTATTACGCGTGGCTGTAAGGCCGCTGCGCTCGAGGTCATCTATTTGCCCAACCCGCTGCTGCCTGCCAGCCAGCGTATCGTCAAGCGGGTATTGGGTACAGGCAGCGACACTATCGACAGCCTAGTGCGGCGCTTGGCGCTGCAGGCTACCCCGCTTGAGGCGACGCTGAATGGCCGTTCGGTGCCTCGGCGCCGCTGGAAGCGATCGCGTGTTCACACGACGGATGTCCTGGTGTTGCGCCAGGCCGTCATGGGCACGGGGGTCGGCGAGGCGGCCGGGGCCGCCGCGCTGGCGGCGGGGAAGACCGCGGCCACAGCCGCCGCCATCCAGTTCGCTGTGACAGTTGCGGTAAATCTGGCCATCGGCCTCGCCCTGTCTTTTGTCGCTCAAGCCCTGTTCGGCCCCAAGCGTGCGACAGCCGCTACGGCAAGAAACGATCCGTCCAACTATTCTCTGGAGGGAGGGGGCAATCAGGTCCGGCCGTACAGTCCGCTCATGGTAGTGCTCGGGGAACATCAGGTTTTTCCGGACTATGCGTCTCGCCCTTGGTCCGAAAATGTGCCTGACCCGAGCACCACACACCTGGTAGTAAACAACACGCCGCGGTACGAGTCGAAAACCGCTATCCCCTTCGTCTGGGATGCTGTATCCGGCGCACCAGAGGCGCCTTGGGTTGAGCTGATGCCGCCCGATGGCTTCGGGTATGGCTACTACGGGGATGGACAGGAGCGACAATACGAGAGGGTCGGGGGCACGGTAACCCAGCCCCACACCTTTGTGACGCGGTTCAACCCCTCGATCCCCGATGAGCGGATCACCCCGTACGACGCCTACATTAATTGGCAGAACGGCGGCGAGACGCTGGGGCCTGTGCCCACTTGGTACTCGCCAGGCACCTACCGAGACATTGTCATCGGATATGGCTACTACGAAACGTTCAACTCTGAGCGGCTGTGCAGCATTTTCAGCGTGGGCTTCGGTGACCTCGAAGTTACGAACCTGCGCATCGGCGCAACTACGATTGATCAGTATTCGGCTTGGTCGCGCCACGACAGTTTCGTGCCCCCTGGCCAGTACGACCGCACTCGCCTGACGGGTTACACGACAGACGGATGGGTGGGAGACGATTTTCCGACCAACGTTCAGGTCGCCGAAGGCGGTAAGCTCGAGCAACACGAAGGCGTTGACAATGAGGGCTGGATCGAACGGCGCAGCAGTGGTGCAGGCTGCAACTACGTCCAGTTCGACATCGCCGGGCGTCTGTTTCGCTCGGCCGGCGGGGGCATTGAGACGCTCACGTGCGATTTCGGTGCACAGTTCCGTCAGGTCGGCGCCGCTGATTGGACGGATTTTCCGTTCCCGGTTTCTGTCTCCAGCGGGAGCACGACGCCGGTGCGCCAGACCTTCCGACACTTTCTACCCGAGTCAGCCCATTACGACGTGCGAGTTCGCCGCACCACGCCCGATCCTACCGAAGCGAACGACATCAGCGAACTCGAACTCTCCCGTATCAAGTTCTTTCGCATCGACCCCTCTCTGTACCCCGGACAGCGGCGTGTCGCGCTGCTAATTCGGGCGTCGGGGCAGCTCAGCGGTCGCCTGGACCGACTCTCGGCGTTCGTACGGGCGAAGCACTGGATCTGGGACAGCGCCGCGCCCTGGACGCCTGGTGTGTTTCCGGACGATGCCGCTGCGCCCTGGACGTGGGGCCACACCACGAATCCGGCCTGGCTGTTCCTCTACTACGCCAGAGGGGGGTTCCTCAACAGCACGGTTACCCCCGGCTATCTCGGTGGCGGCCAAGGCTGGCTTGATCGGCCGGATCCCACCAATGGGGCGCGGCTCTTCGGCGCAGGGCTGAGCAACAATCGCATCGATTACGCCGCCATCGTCGCCTGGGGCCATTTTTGTCAGGCCAATAACCTCGAGTGCCGGATGGTGATCACCGAGCAAATGTCGACCGGCGAGATCTTGGACATCATCGCTGGTGCTGGCCGCGCATCTAAGACCTGGGCGACTGGCAAGCTTGGAGTCGTGTGGGAAGCGCCTGGGCAGCCCACCGTAGGCTCCTTCGGCATGGGCAACATCATTGCCGGAAGCTTCCAGATCAGCTACGACACGGATGAATCCATCGACGAGTATGTTCTCGGCTTCACCAATAGCGACACGGACTATTCCGCCGATACGGTTTACGCAGCCGTGCCCGGAGTGCCCCAGCCGGTTAACCAAAAATCCAGCAATGCGCAGTATGCGATGCCGGCCTCGCAGGCTCAACGCCAGTTGAATCTGGCGGCTGCCTCCAAGTGCTTTCATCGGCGCCGCATCATCTGGCAAAGCGGCTGGGAGGCGGCGCTGGTTCAACGTGGGGACGTGGTCGCGCTAGCTCATGACCTGACCCAATGGGCGCACAGCGGCCGCCTGGTGGCCCTGGTGGCCGAAGAAGGGCTGATTCGGCGGGTCTCGCTGTCGTGCTCAGTCGAGAACTCCACCGGCAACGCCAGGTTCTATATCTGGGTCAGGCGGCCCAACAATACCTGGCTGAGCGTGGAATGCACGCCGCCGGCCGGCCGCAGCCACGACCTCGACGTGGTCAGCGAATGGCCGGTGGACGACGCACCGGGCGTACTGGATATGACGCTCGCCTCGAAGAACCTGGCCAGCACCTTTCCGAAGTCGGTGCCCGAGGACTGGACCCTCTTCGCGGGCCCTACAGCCACGCCGGGAAAGCGCGTGCGCATCATGGGCATGGAGCCAGCAGAGCGAGGTCGAGTGCGGTTCACCGCCCGTGATGAGTACGACGAGTACTACCCGCTGGAGCATGGCTGGGAGGTGCCCCCCGCCATCCCAGCCGACGATGGTCTAGTCGCGCGGGCTTTCAATTTGGCCCTCGATTCCGGTCCGGCCGGTGGCTATGTCCTGGTGTGGGAACTGGAGAATGCGTACGGCGCTGAAGTATCAGTCTCTGCCAATCACGGTCCCTTCGAGCAGGTGCCGATCAGTGGCTCGATCACTGTGGCCGGTCGTGAGCTGCTGCTGCCACCGTACCCCGCGGGCACTCAACTGAGCATCCACGTTCTGCCAAAGGCGGCGGGCACCCCTGTTGCGATCGAAGGCGGAACGCTCGAAGTCACAGTATGAAAGACAGGCGACGCGGCCAGGTGCTGGAACACCTGGTCGCGTCCCCAGATTGCAGAGCAAGCTGCAAGCTAGGCGAGGCCCGCCACCCTGTACAGAGCGAGCCAAGCCTACCAGAAATGTTTCACCGCACGAAATAGGCTTGCAAAATGAACCCTCAACCCATTATCCCCTGGCTCGGCGGCAAGCGTCGCCTCGCCGACACTTTGCTTACCCGGTTCCCCCCGCATACCTGCTACGTCGAGGTGTTTGCCGGTGGTGCCGCCCTGTATTTCCTGCGTCATCCCGCCGAGGTCGAGGTCATCAACGATGTGAACGGAGACCTGGTGAATCTCTACAGGGTGGTGAAGCACCACTTGGAGGAGTTCATCCGGCAGTTCAAGTGGGCATTGTCCAGCCGCGAAATGTTCAAGTGGCTGCAGCTGACCGTGCCGGCCACTCTCACCGATATCCAGCGGGCCGCCAGATTTTTCTACTTGCAGCACAATGCCTTCGGTGGCCGTGTGGAAAGCCAGACGTGGGGCACGGCCACCACCGCGCCCCCGGTGAATCTGCTGCGCATTGAAGAGAATCTGAGCGCCGCTCATCTGCGTTTGACCAGCGCCTACATCGAGCAGCTCGACTGGGCAGCCTGCATCCAACGTTACGACCGTGCTCATACCTTCTTCTACCTGGATCCGCCGTACTGGGAGACCGAGGGCTATGGTGTCCCGTTTCCATTCGAGCAGTACGAGCTGATGGCCAGCACACTGCGCTCGATCAAGGGGAAGGCCCTGGTGAGCCTGAACGACCACCCTGACATCCGAGCGGCGTTTGCAGGCTTCCAGATGGAGAATGTGGATATCTCCTACACCGTAGCGGGTGGGGGCAAGTCAGCGGATCGCCGAGAGCTGATCATTTACAGCTGGGATAGGGACGCAGAGCCTGCTGGTCTTTTCTGACGGATAATTCTATTTCGCCGGGTGAAAGCGATACGATCACCTATTTATCACGCTTCCGGCGTCGCAAATATCGCGGCGCGCTTCACCCGCCATCATGAAGGGCATCGCGCCGCTGCTGGTCGCGCGCTGGACGGACGCCTGCGACCTGGTCGAGGATGTGGGCGCGGGGCTCGACGCCACCGCGCACGGGCTGCGCGAGGTCACGCAGACCCAGGCCCGCTACGTGCAGTCCGAATTCGAGCGCATCCGGGGCAAGCAGCTGTTTCGCCAGGGGCAGCCGGCCAGTGTGTTCCGGCCCTGGCTGGAGCGGGCGCTGGCCACGGCCTGCGCGTTGGATTCCCCGCCGTTGGCGCTGCGCGCGCTGACCAACCTGGTGCGCTATGCCTGCCCCATCCCCAGCTCCGACCACATGGCGCTGATGGCCCGCATGGTGGCGCGCGTGCAGGGTGGCGACCGGTTGTGGGAGGTGCGCGCCGCGCGTGGACTGCTGTCCCGCTATGGGGCGCAGATGGCCCATTCCCTGCGCTGACGACCTCCGCCGTCCCGGCCGCGCGGGCCCGATATTCACGTCAGCCATACCCGGTATGGCTGGGCCTGCGTAGACACCCGAAGGCCCCACCTCTACCTTAGACACATGTCCGGCAGGACGCTGGCGCGCCATCCGGCCGCGCCCGCATCCCCGCCGCCGTTCACGCAATCCGGAGAACGATACATGAGTCGGAAGTGGTCCCCGCAGCAGCTGGTCGATGCCGAGCTGGGCACGGTCAGTCGCGAAGTCTACGTCAATCAGGACATTTTCCAGGAAGAACTGGAACAGATCTTCTCCCGCGCCTGGCTGTTCGTCGGGCACGAGAGCATGGTGCCCAATCCCGACGACTATTTCGTCAGCCGCATGGGCAACGATTCGGTCATCCTGACCCGCGACCGCCAGGGTCAGCTCCAGGTCCTGCTCAACAGCTGCCTGCACCGCGGCATGCGGCTGTGCCGCTACGACCAGGGCAACAACCGCACCTTCACCTGTCCCTATCACGGCTGGAGCTATTCCACCGACGGCAAGCTGGTCGAGCGGGCCGGCGAACTGGTGGGCGTGCCGGGCTTCAAGACCCATTACTTCGGCGAGCTGGACAAGAAGAACTGGGGCCTGAAGTCGGTGGCGAAACTGGTGAACTACAAGGGCACGATCTGGGCGACCTGGGATGAGAACGCACCGTCGTTCGAAGAGTACCTGGGCGACATGAAGCTGTACCTGGACTTCGCCCTGGACCATCGCGACGGCAGCCCGGGCGGGTCGGAGATGATAGGCGGCGTGCAGAAGTGGCGCATTCCCTGCAACTGGAAGACCGCGGCCGAGAACTTCAACGCCGATCTTTACCACGACATCAGCCACCGCTCGGTGGACGTCGTGGGCATCGGGCCCGGCGGCAAGGGCCGGCGCGATCCCACGCCGAACCGTGTGTCGATCTCGTTCAAGGACCTGGGGCACGGGCTGGTTGGACGAGCGCCGTACTACGAGGAAAGCCCCTATACGCCCATCTTCGCCAATTATCCCGAGGTGGAGCAGTACTACCGCAAGGTGTACGAGGAACGCGAGAAGAACCTGGCCGGCACCATGCGCGTGCTGCACAGCGTGGGCACCGTGTTCCCCAACATGGCGGTGCACGGCCGCCAGCCGCGCACCATCGCGGTGTTCCATCCGGTCAGCGCGACCGAGACCGAGATGTGGCGCATCTATCTCGTCGACAAGGACGCCCCGCAGGAGGTGAAGGACGCGGCGCGCGCCTACTACCTGCGCTATTCGGGGCCGGGCGGCATGACCGAGTCCGACGACATGGAGAACTGGTGCTACGCCACCGAGTCGAGCACCGGCACCATCGCCCGCACGCTGCACTACAACTACCAGATGGGCATCGGGCACGCCAAGCCGGTGCCAGGCCTGCGCGGCGCGGTGACGACGGGCGAGTTCACCGAAGAGAACAACCGGAACTACTACGCGAGATGGGCGCAGTTCATGGAAGGGCGCTCGTGGGACGACCTCATGCCCACCTACGACGAATAAGCGGAGCGCGCCATGACCGACACTCACCTGAATTCCGACCATGCCTTCCTGTTGCGCGAGGTCGAACAGTTCTTCTACCGCGAGGCCGACCTGTTGGACGAGCGCCGCTTCGACGAATGGCTGACGCTGCTGCACGAGGACATCCGCTACTGGATGCCCATCGCGCGCAACGTCAGGCGCGACAACCGCGAGCGCGAACGGACCCGGGAGGGCGTTGAGGCCGCGTGGTTCGACGAAGGCCTGCCGACGCTGCGCCAGCGGGTCGAACAGATCAACACCGGTATGCACTGGGCCGAGGAGCCCGCTTCGCGCACCTCGCACCTGCTGACCAACGTACGCATCCTGGAAACGTCCGGCACGGGGCCGGACGAGGAAATCCGGACACGTTCGCGCTTCATCGTCTACCAGAACCGCCTGGACACCGAGGTGGCCTGGTTCGTCGGCAAGCGCAACGACACGCTGCGCCGCACCGAATCAGGCTGGAAGGTCCTGCGGCGAGAGATCTTGCTGGACCAGACCGTGCTGCTGGGCAAGGCGCTGACCGTCTTCTTCTGATGGGGGGTATCGAAACATGGATCGTCGAGATGTGCTGAAGATGCTGGCCGGCGCCGCGGCGCTGGGCGGCTGTCCCGCGTGGGCCCAGGACGGTTTCCCGTCGCGCATGATGAAGGTCGTGGTCGCCTATCCGCCAGGAGGCGTGACCGACATCGCCGGACGGCTGATGGCGGAAATCCTGAGCAAGGAATTGGGCAAGCCGGCCATCGTCGAGAACAAGGGCGGTGGCACGGGCACGATCGCCCAGCAGTACGTGCTGCAACAGCCGCACGATGGCCACGTGCTGTTGTCGGGCGGCCTGGGCGGCCTGATCCTGCCCGTCATCCTGAATCCCAACCTGCCGGTGGACCCCCAGGCCAGCTTCACGCCGGTGGCGCAGGTGGCGGAGTTCGTCAACGTGCTGCTGGTGGGGCGCGACGTGAAGGCGCGCAACGTGAGCGAACTGATCGAGCATGCCAAGGCCAATCCCGGCAAGCTGAACTACGCCACCAACGGCGTGGGCACCTCGGCGCACTTCACCTCGGAACTGTTCAACCTCCAGGCCGGCACGAAGGTGATTCACATTCCGTACCGGTCCAGCGGCGAGGTCATCTCGGGTCTGCGCAACGGCGACGTGCACATGGCGTTCGCCAACGCGCCCGCCGTCAACGCCCTGGTCAAGGCCGGCACGCTGCGCGCCATCGCGGTGACCAGCGCCCAGCGCACCAAGGACCTCCCAGACGTACCCACCATGGTGGAGTCGGGCATGCCGGACTTCGTCGTGACCAGTTGGCTGGGCGCCTACGCGGCCGCCGGCACCCCGCCCGACGTCATCCGGAAACTGAGCGAAATCATCGTGCGCGGCGCGCAGCAGCCCGAGAACGTACAGCGCTTCGAGACCGTGGGCTTCCAAGTCTCGACCAAGGATGCGGCCGCCTATGCCGCCTTCAACCGGGCCGAGCTGGCGCGGTGGAAGGACGTGGCGCGGCTGGCGAACATCCGCGCCGAAGGGTAAAGCATGAGCGGACACAACGCGTTGAATCTGATCGACATCAAGCCGGGAGCCCGGCTGCGGACCAACGACGGCGCCGTCGTCGAATTGATCGAGAACCCGCAGGACGGCGTCTGGCTGATCTGCCGCTACGTCGAACATCCGTCCGAACCGGAACTGGTCGGCGATGACGAACAGACCGTATTCGCGCAGGACATCGTTGGCCTGGCCGATGGCTATCAACAGGGAGAAGGGGCGTGACCGCCAACTGGACCGACAGGAAGAACGCGGCCTGCCCGCGGGGCGTGGGCCTGGTGACCGAAATCTATGCCACGCAGGCGGCGGGCAGCGAGTTGACCGATGAGGCGGGCCGCCGCTACATCGATTTCGCCGGCGGCATAGGCGTGCTGAACGTCGGCCACCGGCATCCCCGGGTGGAGGCCGCCATCGTCGAGCAGGCGCGGCGCTTCACGCATACCTGCTACCAGGTGGTGCCCTACGCTTCCTACGTGACGCTGGCCGAGCGCCTGAACGCGCTGGTGCCGGGCGACTTCGCGAAGAAGACGGTCTTCTTCACCACCGGAGCGGAAGCGGTGGAGAACGCGGTCAAGATCGCCCGTGCGGCCACCGGCAGGACCGCCATCATCGGTTTCACCGGCGCTTTCCATGGACGCACGATGATGGGCCTGGCGCTGACCGGTAAGGTCGCGCCCTACAAGACCGGCTTTGGCCCTTTCCCGGGAGATGTCTACCGCGTGCCGTTCCCGTCCGCCGACACGCCGGAGGCGGTGGCCCGTTCCCTGGCCGCGCTGGACGACCTGTTGCGCTATGACGTCGAGGCCGCGCGCGTAGCGGCCATCGTGATCGAACCGGTGCAGGGCGAGGGAGGGTTCCTGCCCGCGCCGCAAGCGCTGATGCGTGGCCTGCGCGCGCTGTGCGACCGGCATGGCATGCTGCTGATCGCCGATGAGATCCAGTGCGGCATGGGGCGTACCGGCGCGATGTTCGCCATGGAGCATTTCGGCGTGGCGGCCGACCTGACCACGGTGGCCAAGAGTCTGGCCGGCGGCATGCCGCTGTCGGCCGTGGTCGGGCGGGCGGAGGTCATGGACGCGGTGGCGCCGGGCGGCCTGGGCAGCACCTATGCCGGCGCGCCGCTGGCGGTGGCCGCCGCGCATGCCGTCCTGGATGTGTTCGAACAGGAAGGACTGCTTGAGACCGGCAACCGGCTGGCCCGCGCGATGCGCGAGCGGCTGGAGGCGGCGCGCGCCCGGCATCGCTGCATCGGCCTGGTGCGAGGTCTCGGGCCCATGCTGGCCATGGAGCTGCAGGACGAGCAGGGACGGCCCTCGGCGGTGCTGGCGCAGGCCGTGCGCGAGCACGCGCTGGCGCGTGGGTTGATCCTGTTGGTGTGCGGCAGCTACGGCAACGTGATCCGTTTCCTGTTCCCGCTCAATACCCCCATGCCCTTGTTCGAACAAGGCCTGGACACCATCGACGCGGCGCTGACCGAGGCGACGCGACAGGAACTGGTGGCATGAACGCTTCCGACCGGCAGACCGGTGCCGAGTGGCTGCTGCGCAGCGCCGCCGCCTCGGGCATCGAGGTCTGTTTCGCCAACCCCGGCACGACCGAACTGCCCTTCGTCGGCGCGATGGATACCGTGCCGCAGGTGCGGCCCATCCTGTGTGCCTTCGAAGGTGTGTGCTCGGGCGCGGCCGACGGCTACTACCGCATGCGCGGCACGCCCGCGATGACGCTGACCCATCTCGGGCCGGGCTTCGCCAATGCCATCGCCAACCTGCACAACGCCCGGCGCGCCGGTTCGTCGGTCTACAACGTGATCGGCGAACACATGTCGTGGCATGTGGAGGCCGATCCGCCGCTGGCCAGCGATATCGAGTCCTTGGCGCGGCCCGTGTCGGCCGGCGTCTACCGGGCCGATTCGCCGGCCTCGCTGGTGATGTCGGTGCGCCAGTCGCTGGCCAACGCCATGGCGCCTCAGGGCGGCATCCATACCCTGATCCTGCCGATGGACCTGCAGGCGACGGCGATGGACGAGCCCGTCTTCGCCGCCCGCGTGTCGGACGCGCCGGCGGTGCTGGAGGCCTGCCTGGTCGAACAGGTGGCGGCCCATGTCGCCGCGGGCAGGAAGACCTTGCTGCTGCTGGGCGGCGATGCCCTGCACGAGCCGGCGCTGATGGAGGCGCTGCGGTTCCGGGGCCTGGCCAACGTCGAAGTCGTGGGCGAGACTTTTCCCGCGCGCAGCGAACACGGCGGCGGCCTGCCGGCCATCCGCCGTTTCAACCCCGCGGCCGAACAAGCCCATGCCTATCTGCTGGGCTTCGACCTGGTGGCGTTGGTCGGCGCCCGGCGTCCGGTGGCGTTCTTCGGCGTGGAGGGCTACCCCAGCTACCTGGGCGATCCGGCGCGCATGGTCGAGCTATGCCAGGAGGGAAGGGGGGGCGCCGCTACGCTGGCGGCTCTGGCCGACGACCTGAAGCTGGCCCGGCGCGGCCTGGAGCCGGTCGAGCGCGTGACCGACCAGGACCTGGGCGAGAACCTGACGCCCGAGAGCGCCGCGCGTGTGGTGGCCGCCTGGCTGCCGGACCAGGCCATCATTTCGGCCGAGGGCAAGACCCTGGCCTTTCCTTTCAACGCCATTGCCGCGCGGACCTCGCGCCATGCCAGCATCGTGCTGACCGGCGGCGCGATCGGCCAGGGCATTCCGGCCGCGTTCGGCGCCGCCATCGCCGCGCCGGACCGCAAGGTCGTGGGCCTGCAATCGGACGGCAGCGCGCTCTACACCGTGCAGGCCTTGTGGTCCATGGCGCGCGAGAATGTGGACGCAACCATCCTCATCGCCTCCAACCGCCGCTACAACATTCTGATCGACGAGATGCGCCGCAACGGCTACGAGCTTGCCTCGCCGCCGGTGCGCGACCTGCTGCAACTGTCGCGCCCCGAGCTGGACTGGCTGGGCATGGCCGCGGGCTTCGGCGTGCAGGCCGAACGCGCGACGACGGTGAGCGAACTGCGACGGTCGTTCCGGCGCGCCATGGCCGAACGCGGGCCGCGCCTGATCGAGGTCATGCTGCCCTGAGCGGCACCAGCCACGGAAGAATCGACGACATGCATGCGAACTACATAGCGGGACAATGGCTGGAGGGCGAGGGCGCCACGCGCGACATCAATCCTTCCGACGTGACCGATCTGGTCGGTGAATATGCGCACGCCACGCCGGCGCAGGTGGACCGGGCGATAGGCGCGGCGCGCGACGCCGCCGACCGGTGGGGCCTGGCCAGCGCGACGCAGCGCGCCGAATGCCTGGATGCCATCGGCATCGAGCTTCTGCGGCGCAAGGACGAACTGGGTCGGCTGCTGGCCCGCGAAGAGGGCAAGACCCTGCCCGAGGCGGTGGGCGAGGCGGCGCGCGCGGCTGCCATCTTCCGCTTCTTCGCCGGCGAGGCGTTGCGGGTGCGTGGCGACCGCTTGCCCCAGGCCAGGGCCGGCGTGGACGTGGAGGTCACGCGCGAGCCCGTGGGCGTCGTGGGGCTGATCACGCCATGGAATTTTCCACTGGCCATCCCGGCCTGGAAGATTGCTCCGGCGCTGGCGTACGGCAACGCGGTGGTTTTCAAGCCGGCTGACCTGGTGCCCGGCAGCGCGTGGGCGCTGGCCGAGATCATCAGCCGCGCCGGGTTGCCCGAGGGCGTCTTCAATCTCGTGATGGGGCGCGGCAGCGTGGTCGGACAGGCCATGCTGGACGATGCGCGCATCGACGCGCTGAGCTTTACCGGATCGGTGGCGACCGGCAGACAGGTGGCGCAGGCCGCCACGCGCCGGTTCGCCAAGGTGCAGATGGAAATGGGTGGCAAGAATCCGCTGATCGTGCTGGACGATGCCGACCTGAGCCAGGCGGTCGAGTGCGCCGTCCAGGGGTCCTTTTTCTCGACCGGACAGCGTTGCACCGCATCGAGCCGGCTGATCGTCCAGCGCGGCATCCACGATCGCTTCGTGCGCGCGGTGAAGGAGCGCATGGCCGCGCTGCGCGTGGACGACGCGCTGACGCCGGGCACCGACATCGGCCCGGTGGTGGATGCGCGCCAGTTGCAGCAGGATGAGGAATACCTGCGCATCGGCCGGGACGAGGGCGCCACGCTGGCCTGCGGCGGCCGGCGGGTGGCGCGCGCCAAGGACGGCCATTACCTGGAGCCGGCGCTGTTCACCGACTGCTCCAACGGCATGCGCATCTGCCGCGAGGAAATCTTCGGGCCGGTGGCGGCGGTGATTCCGGTGGCGGACTACGACGAGGCGCTGGCGCTGGCCAACGATACCGAGTTTGGCCTGTCGGCGGGCATCTGCACGGCCTCGCTCAAGCACGCTACGCATTTCAAGCGGCATGCCCAGGCCGGCATGGTGATGGTGAACTGCCCGACGGCGGGGGTGGACCCGCATGCGCCGTTCGGCGGCCGTAAGGGATCGAGCTACGGTCCGCGCGAGCAGGGGACCTACGCGGCCGAGTTCTATACCACCGTGAAGACGGCGTACACCCTGGCCTGAGCGCTGGATGAGCGCCGGGCCGATCCGGAGAAGTGCCATGCCGCAATCCCTACCCACTGTCATCGTCAGCGCTCCCGTGCCGCCCGACCTGCGCGAGGCCATCGAGGCGGCCAGCAGGATCGTCGACGTACCCACGGGCCAGCGGCTGGACGAGGCGGTATCCGCCGCCGACCGCGCCGTGGCGCGCGGCGTGCTGTGCACGGTGCGCACTCCGGTGGACGCCGCCACGCTGGAGGCGCTGCCGGCCGTCAAGGTGGTGTCCAACTTCGCCGTGGGCTACGACAACGTCGATGTGCCGCGTGCCACGCAGGGAGGCGTGCTGGTCTGCAATACGCCGGGCGTGCTCGATCGCGCGGTAGCCGACCTGACGATGGGCTTCGTGATCTGCCTGGCGCGGGACATGGTGGAAGGCGACGCCTACGTGCGCCAGGGCGCCTGGCTGCGGGGCCCCGCACCGTTGACCGCGGACCTGGCGGGCAAGACGCTGGGGCTGCTGGGCATGGGCCGCATTGGCCGCATGGTGGCCCGGCGCGCGCAGGCCTTTGACATGCGGGTGATCTATCACAACCGCAACCGCGACACGCCGTCCGAGCAAGAGGGGCTGGCGGCCTACCGCTCGCGCGATCAACTGCTGGCCGAGTCCGACTTCCTGAGCGTGCACATCCCGCTGTCCGCCGAGACGCGCGGCTCGGTGGGCATGCGCGAGTTCGAGGCCATGAAGCCTTCGGCTTATCTGATCAATACCGCGCGCGGGGCGGTGGTGGACGAGGCGGCGCTGGTGCAGGCGCTGCGGGACGGCCGTATCGCGGGAGCCGGACTGGACGTGATGGAGCGCGAGCCGCTGGACCCCGCCAGCCCGCTGTGCGCGCTGTCCAATGTGGTGCTGCAGGCGCATGCGGGCAGCGCCACGGTGGAGACGCGGCGCGCGATGATGGAACTGGCGGTGGCCAACCTGCTGGATGCCTTGGGAGGACGGCAGCCTCGCGCCATGGTGAACCCCGCGGTGCGCGACGCCATCGCCAAGCTCGAAGGGCGGCCGGACCGCGCATTGTCTATTCGTGACCCGGCGGATATAGTCATGCTGCCATGGACATCAACAAGCTCGACCTGAATCTCCTGCTGGTCTTCGAGGCGCTCTATCTCGAGCGCAACGTGACGCGGGCGGGGGAACGGGTGGGCCTGTCGCAGCCGTCCATGAGCAATGCCTTGCTGCGTTTGCGCAACCAATGCAACGACCCGCTGTTCGTGCGCACGCAGGGCGGCATGGAGCCCACCTCGTATGCGTCCGAACTGGCGGGCAGCGTGCTGCGGGCGCTGGAACTGGTGCGCAACGGCTTCGAGCAGGCCAGCGGCTTCGATCCGGCCTCCAGCCAGCGCAGCTTCACGCTGCTGATGTCCGATTTTTCCCAGTTCCTGGTGCTGCCGCAGCTCGTGGCACGCTTCAAGTCGTCGGCGCCGGGCATCAGCCTGGAGGTCAGCAGCCTCAGCCGGGAGCATTATCGGGCGGCACTGGAGAGCGGTGACGCGGATCTCGCGGTCGGCAACCTGCAGGAGTTGCAGAGCGGCTTCTACCAGCAGGGCCTGTTCGTCGACCAGCATGTCTGCGTGATGGGCAGCGGCTTTCGCAAGGCGGGCGAGGCGATCACGCTGGACGAATACCTCGCGGCCCGGCACCTGGTGGTGACGGCCAACAAGACCGACCTGCAGATCGAAAAGGAGCTGGGCAAGCAGGGGCGCCGGCGCGAGGTGGCGCTGCGCGTGCCGAACTACCTGGTACTGCCCAAGATCCTGGCGCAGACGGATCTGATCGTCACGGTGCCCGAGGTCATCGCCCAGGCCATCACCGACGATGCCGCCGGGGCGACATGGTCGCGTCTGCCGTTCCAGACGCCCCATACGCACATGCGCCAGTTCTGGCATGCCCGTTACCACCACGACAGCGCCAACACCTGGCTGCGCCGGCAGATCGCCGACCTGCACATAGGCGCGAGCCTGCGCAAGGTGGGCGCCGGTCCGACGCCGCCGGCGTGTCCCGAAGCGGCGTGAGGCGCCGTGCCGCGGCTAGCCCGCCAGCGCGACCAGGTGGCCCCAGTTCAGCCGCGATTGCAGATGGAAGTAGGTCATGGCCAGCCAGCCCTTGCGCATCCACGCGGTGGCCGTGGCGTCGGGCAACTGGTCGAAGCGGGTCTCGTCCACGACCAGGAAGCCGTCCAGCGTGACGCGCTCGCCGCCTTGCAGGTCCACGGCCACCTGGCGCGGGATCAGCAGGTTCTCGGCCCGTAGGGCGGCGACATAGTCGCGCGTCATGGCCAGGCCGGCCTGGAGTTCTCCCAGGAATTGCAGCATTTCCCCGACCACGGGAGAAGGCTGTCCGCCCTCGAACAGGGGCTGGGCATCGGCGGCGGGGCTGCGCAGGTGTTCGGCGTCCTCGTCCACGCACAGCGCGTAGCGCTGGCTGGCCGGGTCTTCCTGCAGGATGAACGGATAGCGTCGCAGGTGGGCGGGAATATAGCGGGCGGACCGCCATTGCCCGGCGGCGTCCACCATCAGGTTCTGCGCGTTGCGCAGGCCCAGCACCGCCATGGGCATCTGTTCCTCGCCGGCGAACACGATGGGCAGGTCCCGCGCCGCCATCGCGAACTCCGTGGCCACCAGCGGCACCGCGGTCTGGCCGCGCGCGAAGGCGTAGCCGGCCTGGCGGTCGAACCGCAGATGGGCGTGGCGCTGCGGATCCAGCGCGCGGGCCTGGGCGAACATGGGGGCGTTGGCGCCCGCCTGGGGGGAAGTGGTCATCGATGTCCTGCTAGCAATGGGGGCCGGCCACACGCCGCAGCGCCGGCATGTCGAGGATCTCGACCTGCTTCTGCTGGATGCGCAGCACGCCGGATTTGGCGAGGCGCGAGAACAGCCGGCTCACGGTCTCGAGGGTCAGCCCGAGGAAGTTGCCGATTTCCTCGCGGCTCATGCGCAGCACGAAGGCGGACGAGGAATAGCCGCGCGCGGCCAGGCGTTCCGACAGGCTGACCAGGAACACGGCCAGCCGCTCCTCGGCGCGCATGGTGCCCAGGGACAACAGCATCTGCTGGTCCTGTTCGATCTCGCGGCTCATCAGCCGCATGAGCTGGCGCTGCAGCGAAGGCAGGTGGTTGGCCAGCGAGGACAGGTCGCGCACCGGGATCACGCAGACCTCGCTGTCTTCCAGTGCGATGGCGGTCGAGGCATGGCTGCTGCGGCCCAGGCCGTCCAGCCCCACGATCTCGCCGGGCAGGTGGAAGCCGGTGATCTGCTGGCGGCCGTCGGCCAGTTCGAGATAGGTCTTCAGGGTGCCGAAGCGGATGCCGTAGACGGCATCCAGGCCGTCCTCGAAGCGAAAGAGGGACTCGCCCCGCGCCAGCCGCACGCGCTGCTGGACCAGTTCGTCCATGCGGCCGGCGTCCTCCGCGGCCATGCCCACGGGCAGGCAGAACTGTCCCAGCCCGCAGGTCGAGCAGCGTACGGAGTCTGGGGTAACTGGAATGCGTTTGGTCATGGCTTGTCTTTGTTCTGGGCCGGCCGCGGCGGCCTGGGCGGGCGCCGGCCCGGGAAGGCTAGGGCAGGCGCTTGGCGTAGCTTTGCCGCAGCATGTCGATGAAGACGCGGACGCGCAGCGGCAGGTGCTTGCGCTGAGGATACACGGCGTAGATGGCGTTGGGGGGCGCGGCGAATTCGTCGAGCACCGTCACCAGCCGGCCTTCCTTGAGGTCGTCCTCGATTTCCCACAGCGATCGCCATGCCAGCCCCCGTCCGTCCAGCGTCCAGGCATGGAGCACGGCGCCGTCGGTGCACTCCAGCGTACCCGATACGCGCTGCGGTGTCGTCTTGCCGTCGATGGCGAAGAGCCAGCCGCGCGATTGGTTGACGCCGGTGCCGAAGGACAGGCAGTTGTGGCGCGCCAGGTCGGTGGGGTGCTGCGGGGTGCCGTGCCGGCGCAGGTAGGCGGGCGCGGCGACGACCATGCGGCGGTTGTCGGCCAGGCGCACGCTGACCATGCTGGAGTCCGCCAGGTCGCCGATCCGGATGGCGCAGTCATAGCCTTCGTTGACCAGGTCCACCAGCCGGTCGCTCAGGTCCAGCGTCACGGTGATGCCGGGGTAGGCATCCAGCAGCCGCGGCAGCAGGGGGGCGACGTGGCGCCGGCCGAAGCCGCCGGGCGCGGTGACGCGGAAGTGCCCCTTGGGATGCTCGCCGCCCGCCGCCACGCTGTTCTCTGCGTTCTCGAGCGTTTGCAGGATCTGCTGGCATTCTTCGAAGAATTCCGTGCCTTCGGCGCTGAGCGAGATCTTGCGCGTGGTGCGGATCAGCAGCTTGACGCCCAGCCGGGCTTCCAGCGCATCGATGCGCCGGCCGATGACCGCGGGCGCGACGCCTTCGCTGCGCGCCGCGGCCGACAGGCTCCCGCGCACGACGGCCGAGACGAAGGATTCGATCTGCTTGAAGCGGTCCATGGAACGGGCGCGGGTGATTTATGCAAAATAGTAAATAATTTGCGCCCGATTTTAGCCCATCCTTAAAAGCCGAAGGTGGCGCCGGGGGATCAGGCCTGGGGATCCCGCTGTAGGACGCGGATCAACTGGTCGATGTCCAGCGGTTTGGTCAGGTGGAACGCGAAGCCCGCGTCCAGGCAGCGGCGCACGTCGGATTCCATGCCATAGCCCGTGAGCGCGACCGCGATCTGGTCGGGCTGGGGAGCATAGCGGCGCAGCACGTCGATACCGTCGCCGTCGGGCAGCCCCATGTCGCTGACCAGGACGTCGTAGCGCCTGGCGTCGACGCGGCGGCAGGCCGCCGCCACGTTTTCCGCGACCTCGACCTCGTAGCCGTACTCGGTCAGCAGGAACTGCATGGCTTCGGCGGTATCGATGTTGTCCTCGACCAGCAGGATGCTGGCGGGACGGACCAGGGGAGCGGACACGGGAAGGACCTCCTCGGTGGGGGCGTGCAGGGTGCCGCTGGCCGGGTCGTCCAGCGTCAGCGTGAAGGTCGTGCCCTTGCCCTGGCCGTCGCTGCGCACGCTCAGCGTGCCGCCGTGGCGCTGCGCCAGCGAGCTGGCGATGGCCAGCCCCAGTCCCAGGCCGCCGCGCGACTGGGCGGCGTCTTCCTCGCCCTGGTCGAAGGCATTGAAAATGCGCTTGAGCGCCTGCGGGGGAATGCCTATGCCCGTGTCCGAGACGTCGACCGCGATCCTGCCCGGCACCGGCTGGTACACGGTGACGCGTATCTCGCCGCCGCGCGGCGTGAACTTGATGGCGTTCTTCAGCAGGTTCCAGACGATCTGCTGCAGGCGGGCCGGGTCGGCCTGCACGATGACCGGGTAGGGCAGGGGCGTGTAGTGCAGATCGATGTGGCGGGCGGCGGCTTCCTCGCGGAAGATCTCGGCGATCCCGTTCAGGATGCCCACGAGATCGGTGGGTTCCAGGCGCAGGCTCAGTTTGTCGTTGACGATCTTGGAGATGTCGAGCAGATCGTCGATCAGGCGGGCCTCGACCTCGACGTTGCGCTTGATCAGTTCGACGCTGCGGCGGCATTCGGGGGCCAGGTCCTGGCGCAGGTCCAGCGCCTGCGCCGCCGCATAGATGGGGCCCAGCGGCGTGCGCAGCTCGTGCGAGAGCACGGCCAGGAAGCGGTCCTTGGCGCGGTTGGCGGCCTCGGCCTGTTCCTTGGCCACCTGCAGCAGGTCGGCGGCGACCCGGCTGTCGGTCATGTCGCGCACGATGCGCGAGAAGCCGCGCACGGCGCCGGCGTTGCCGAAAATGGCCGTGGTCACCACCGAGGCGTAGAAGGTGGCGCCGTTCTTGCGCATCAGCCAGCGTTCCTCGGCCAGGCTGTTGCCGGTGCCGATGTCGGCGAGCTGCTCGCGCAGCGAGCCGGCTTCGGGCTGGCCCGGTTCGGGAGGGAGGTTGAACATGTCGCCGGGGCGCCCGATCACTTCTTCGGCGGGATAGCCGAACAGCCATTCCGAGGCGCGGTTCCAGCTTTCTATCGTGCCTTCCAGCGACAGCGTGGCCACCGAGTAATCGCGCAGCGCGTCGATCAACTGCCCGAAATAGGTTTCGCTCTCGCGCAGCCGGCGCTCGGCATCGTGCCGGGACCGCCGCTCGCGGGCTTCGTCCAGGGCCCGCATCACGACGATGGGCAGACGCTCCAGGCGCTGCTTGAGCACGTAGTCGGTCGCGCCTTCCTTCAGCATGTCGACCGCGTGTTCTTCGCCCAGCACGCCGGAAACGAAGATGAAAGGCAGGGCGGTGGGGTGGCTGCGCGTGATCCGCAGCGCGTCGCTGCCGGGAAAGCCCGGCATGTGAAAATCGGACAGCACGAGGTCGAAGTTGCCGCTGTCCAGGGCCCGGGTGAAGTCGGCCTCGTTGTTGACGATGACGCTCTCCACGCTGAGTCCCGAGATCGACAGGCGTTCCAGGGTCAGTTCCGCATCGTGGGGATCGTCCTCGGCAAGCAGGACGCGCATGGCGGGCGGGTTCACGTGGACAGGCTCAGGGAGGCGCGGTGGCTGTCTTCGACCAGCAGAATGGGCTTGAGCATGGCGGGGGTCTCACTCCTTCAATGAGGTGCAGACGCTGGAATACGCCGAACAGTTTGCCGGCGTATTTCATGTCGAAACCTACGCCATTGTCGCGCACATGGATGACGTAGGCGCCGTGGCGCGGTTCGGCGGCGATCCCGATCACCGCCGGGTCGCACCGCGCGTCTCGATCTTGGAGACGGCGCGGCCTCAGGTGCCCTGGTTGCCCCGGTGGGCCCAGGCCGTGGTGCGTTTTTCCACCAGCGCGAACAACTCGTACATGGCCATGGCCATCACGCCTATCACCATCAGGCCGGAGAAGGCCAGCGGCATCTTCATGGCCGAGCCGGCCGACACCAGCAGGTAGCCGATGCCCTCGTTCGAGGCCGCCATCTCGGATACGGTCGAGCCGACGAAGGCCAGCGTGATCGCCACTTTCAACGAGGCGTAGAAATACGGCAGCGACCGCGGCAGCCCGACCTTGAGCAGTACGTCCATGCGCTTGGCGCCCAGCACCCTCAGCACGTCCTCGAGCTCGGGCTCGAGCGTCGCGAGCCCGGTGGCGATATTGACCATGATGGGAAAGAACGAGATCAGGAAGGCGGTCAGCACGGCGGGGCCGATACCGATGCCGAACCACACCACCAGCACGGGCACGAAGGCCGCCTTGGGCAGGGCGTTGAACGCCGTCATCAAGGGGTACACGGCCGTGTAGGCCAGGCGCGAGCTGCCGATGACGAAGCCCAGCACCACACCCACCACGATGGAGATGCCGAAGCCGGCCATCGTGACCCAGAAGGTGCGCCAGGCGTGCATGGCGATGACCGGCGCGTAGTCGATGGTGGCCTGCAGGATCTGCGAGGGGCTGGGGAAGATGAACTCGGACACCTCGAAGACCCGGCAGATGATCTCCCACAGGATGATGACGGCGATCAGCAGCGTGATCGGGGCGAGACGTTCTGCGAGTTTGTTGTTCATCGGGCGAGTCGGCGTGGGGAGGCTGGAAAGCGCGCGGGGCGCCGGTCAATGTCCGATCTGGGCGCGCAGTTCCAGCACCAGGGCGTTGAAGTCGTCGGCATAGGTGGTCTCGAGTTGCCGGGGCCGTGGCAGTTCGATGTCCCGGCGGGACAGGATGCGGCCGGGGCGCTTGCTCATCACGTATACCGTATCGGCCAGGAACACGGCCTCGCGCAGGTCGTGGGTGACCAGCACCACGTTGAAGCGGCGCGCGCTCCAGAGGTCGCGCAGCACGCACCACAGCTCCTCGCGCGTGAATGCGTCCAGCGCGCCGAAGGGTTCGTCCAGCATCAGCATCTCGGGTTCGTGGATGAGCGCCCGGCACAGCGATGCGCGCTGCTGCATGCCGCCCGACAGCTCCCACGGGAACTTGTGCTCGTAGCCGTCCAGCCCGACGGTCGCCAGCAGGGCCCGCGCGCGTTCGGTGTATTCGGCGCGCCGGGCCCGGAAGCTGGAGCGGTAGGGTTCGACGATCTCCAGCGGCAGCAGGATGTTGTCGAGCGTGGTGCGCCAGGGCAGCAGGTTGGGGGCCTGGAACGCCATGCCCACGATCTTCAGGGGGCCGGTGACCTGGTTGCCGCCCACGGTCACGGTGCCGCGGGTGGGCGATTTCAGGCCGGTGGTCAGCTTCATGAAGGTGGACTTGCCGCAGCCCGAGGGGCCGACGATGGCAACGAACTCACCCTTGTCTATGGAGAGGCTGATGTCCTCGACCGCGTAGTCGCCCGCCCGCTCCAGGGCAGCGTTGTAGGCCAGCGAGACCCGCTGGAAATCGACGAAGGCCGCCATGTCACTTGCCGCGCAGCACGGAAGCCGTCAGCGATTTTTCCGGCAGGAACGAACGGTCGAACGCCGCCTCGGGATTGACCGAGGTCTTGGTGCCGTAGGTGCGGGTGACCTGGGCGGCCATTAGCGCCATGCGGGCGGGCTCGATGTCGCCGAAGCCGTCGGCGCGTGCATCGGGCGTGTCGATGGCGGTCTGGATCGCCAGCCGCAGGCGCTTGAGCTCCAGCGGTGCGTCGATGATGCCGTCCCGTTCCTTTACGGTGGCGATCGAGGCGGCCGGATCGGCCAGCACGTCGCGCGTGGCCTTGGCCACCGCACGCAGGAAGCCCTTGACGGCCTCGGGATGGTTCCTGGCGAAATTGCGGTCGGCGATGATGGCGTTGCCATACAGTTTCACGCCGTATTCGGGGTAGGACATGATGGCGATGTCCTGGTCCTTGACGCCGCGCGCGTTCAGGTTCAAGAGCGACGTGAAGTAGAAGCCGGTGATCGCGTCGACGTCGCCGCGCGCGAGCATGGTCTCGCGCAGCGCCGGATCCATGCTGACCCAGGTGACCTTGGCGTCGTCGATCTTGTTGGCCTGGGCGAAGATCGGGAAAGAGCGGCGGCCGCCGTCGAACGAGGGCGAGCCCAGTTTCCTGCCTTCGAGGTCCTTGGGGGTCTTGATGCCGCTTTTCTTGAGCGAGAATACCGCCGCCGGCGTGTTGTTGTAGACCATCATGACGCCGGTGGGCTGGTTGGGCGCGCTGGGGTTGTTGCCCTGGAACTCCATCAGCGCCGCCAGGTCGGCAAAACCCATCTCGTACGAACCCGAGGCCACCCGGTTCACCGCCGCGCCCGAGCCGCTGCCGGCGTCGATGGTCACGTCCAGCTTCTCCTGCTTGAAATAGCCTTTCTTGGCCGCCACCAGGAAGATCGCGCTCGGCCCTTCGAAACGCCAGTCGAGCTGGAAGCGTATCTTGGTATCCTGGGCGTGGGCGGCGGGAGCGGCCCAGACCACGGCCAGGGACAGCGCCAGGCCGGCGAGCACGGCACGGCGATCCGGGGTGCGAGATGTCGTCTTCATGCTGGGGTTTCCTCGGGTGAGTGGGGACGGTTGTGCCGTCCTGGGTTTTGTGGGGAGAATACATCCCGGTTTTGCACCCCAACAACGCTAGGTAAACCCGCATTGGTGCGGCGTTTCACCGGTCTGGGGCGCTCCGGTTTCAACCCGTATCAAAAGCAGGATCCATGCCTGTTTTCTTGCACCGCGAAGGTTCCCCATGTGCCAATTGCTAGGCATGAACGGCAACACGCCGACCGACATCGTCTTCAGCTTCACCGGCTTCGCCACCCGCGCGGGGCGCACCGGCGAGCACGTGGACGGCTGGGGCATCGCCTTCTTCGAGGGAGCGGGAGTGCGCCACTTCGTGGACCACGAGCCGGCCCTGCTGTCGCCGGTGGCGGACCTGATCCGGCACTATCCGATCAAGTCGCGGAACGTGATCGCGCACATCCGCAAGGCTACCGTGGGGCGCGTGGCGCTGGAGAACTGCCATCCGTTCGTGCGCGAACTGTGGGGGCGATATTGGGTGTTCGCGCACAACGGCGACCTGGTGAACTATCTGCCGGAGCTGGACGGCCCCTACCGGCCGGTGGGCGACACGGACAGCGAGCGGGCCTTCTGCTGGATGCTGCAATGCCTGCGGGCGCGCTTCGCCTGCCATCCGGGCGTCGAGGCCCTGGCCGACGCGCTGGGCGAACTGAGCGCGGGGATCGCCGCGCACGGCACCTTCAATTTCATGCTGTCGGACGGCGAAGCCCTGTACGTCCATTGCTCCACGCGCCTGCACTACCTGGTGCGCCAGCACCCCTTCGCCACCGCCAGCCTGTCGGACGAGGAGGTCAGCGTGGACTTCGCCCAGGTGACCACGCCCGACGACCGCATCGCGGTCATCGTGACCGAGCCCCTGACCACCAACGAGGTCTGGCGCCGCTTCGAGCCGGGTGAGCTGATGGTGTTCGTCGACGGCGCGCCGGTGCTGGCGCGGCAGGTCAGCGGCTGAGGGCGGCGCGTCCCGCTACGAGGCGGCCGCCATCTGTTCCAGGAAGTCCAGCATCAGTTCGCCGGCCAACTGGGCATCGTCGGCGGTCATGGTCTCGAGCGGATTGTGGCTGATGCCGCCATTGCCGCAGCGGGTGAACAGCATGGTGATGGACGTGGCTTCGGCCAGCTTCATGGCGTCGTGGCCGGCGCCCGACGGCAGCTCGAAGGCCGGCAGGCCGCGGTCGGCGATGGCGCGGGACCACAGGGCCATCTGTTCACGGGCGCAGGGCGCGGCGGCGGCGCGCATCAGTTCCTCGGTCGTGACCGAGATGCCGCGCCGCGAGCAGATGGCCGAGACCTCGCGTTCGATGTCGGCCAGGGCCGCGTCGCGCACGGTGTTGTCGGCGGCGCGCAGGTCCAGCGACAGGGTGCAGGCGCCGGGAATGACGTTCACCGATCCGTGGGGCACGTTCAGTATCCCCACCGTGCCGACCAGCGACGGCACCCGGGCGCAGCGCCGCTCCACCGCCAGCACGATCTCGGCCGCGGCACAGGCGGCGTCGCGGCGCATGTCCATGGGGGTGGTGCCGGCATGGCTGGCCACGCCGCCCAGGGTCATGAGCCGCCGCACGCTGCCGGCGATCGAGGTGACCACGCCCACGGGCAGGTTGCGTTCCAGCAGCACCGGACCCTGTTCGATGTGGATCTCGAAGTAGTGCCGCAGGCGTGCCGCCTCGGCGGCCGCCTTGCCCAGTTGTTCCGGGTCGAGCCCCGCGAGCTGCATGGCCTCGCGCATGCTGATGTCGGACGCATCCAGGGCGTCCAGCACGCTGGGATCGAAACGGCCGATGTAGGCCGACGAGCCCAGGAAGGTGCTGCCGTAGCGTACGCCTTCCTCTTCGGCGAAGGCCACCACGTCCAGGTCGAACGGCAGGCGGCGGTTGCGCCGCTTCAGGTCGGCCACCACGGCGATGGGCAGCAGGACTCCCAGGCGGCCGTCGTACTTGCCGCCGTTGCGGACCGTGTCGTAGTGGCTGCCGGTGGCTACCAGCGGCGGCTGGGCCACCGTGGGCGCGGCCCGGTAGCGGGCCACGATGTTGCCGGCCGCGTCCTGGTAGACCGAGTCGAATCCGGCCTCCAGCATCCAGGCCTGGATGCGGGCGGCCACCGCGCGGTGGGCGGCGGACAGGTAGGTGCAGGTCAGGTGGTCGGGCGAGTCGGAATAGCCGGCCAGCGTCTCGGCCCAGCCCATGACGGTGTCGCCATAGGGCCGCGCCAGCGACAGCCGGTCCGCCAGGCGGATCTCGGCGATCCGGTCGATCTGCCGCAAGGCTTCGGCGAACTCCTGGTCGGGCGCGTGGCGCAGCCGGCGCTCCAGGGCGGCGATGATGTCGTAGCGGCTCAGGCCGGCGCCGGTGGGGCCGCGCACCGCGATGATGAAGGGAAAGCCGAAGCGGCTGTTGTAGGCCGCGTTCAGTTGTTGCAGCAGCTCGAATTCCTCGGGCGAGCACTGGGTGAGTCCGGCGCGCGCCTGTTCGCCGGCCGAGTCCTCGGTCAGCTGGCCCGCCACGGCGGCGCGGCCCGCCAGCTCGGGGTGGACGCGGATCAGCGCCAGTTGCTCGTCCCGGCTGGCCCGCCGCACGGTCTGCGCCAGCGCGTACTTGAGCGCGGCGGCCGAGGCGAAGGGGCGCTGGGCAACGGTCCGTTCCAGCACCCAGGGGCTGTGTTCGTACAGCCCGTCCAGGAACTGGACGAAGCGGACGGGATCGGCGGTATTCAGGACGTCGAGCGTGAGCGAGGAGGTCATGGCGGGGATCAGGAGGCGGAGCCGGCGGCCGGCGTGTACGGATGTTCTTGCTTCCAGTGGCGGGCGATGTCGACGCGGCGGCACACCCAGACGTCCTGGTGTTTCTCGACGTGGTCCAGGAAGCGCTGCAGGGCCGTGAAGCGGCCGGGCCGGCCCAGCAGCCGGCAATGCATGCCCACCGACATCATGCGTGGCTTGTCGGCGCCTTCCGTGTACAGCACGTCGAAGGTGTCGCGCAGGTAGTGGAAGAAATGGTCGGCGGTGTTGAACCCCTGCGGCGTGGCGAAGCGCATGTCGTTGGCGTCCAGCGTGTAGGGGACGATCAGGTGGGGCTTGCGGGCGCCGGAGGAGGTCTCGACTTCGGTCCAGAACGGCAGGTCGTCGCCGTAGTAGTCGCTGTCGTACAGGTAGTCGCCCTGTTCGACCAGCAGGCGGCGCGTGTTGGGGCTGTCGCGTCCCGTGTACCAGCCCAGGGGCCAGGCGCCGTCGGTCAGCCGGCGCAGGATTTCCGTGCCGCGATGCATGTGCTCGCGCTCGGTGGCCTCGTCCAGGTTCTGGTAGTGGATCCAGCGCCAGCCATGGCAGGCGATCTCGTGGCCATGCTCCAGGAAAGCCGCCGTGGCTTCCAGGTTGCGCTCGAGCGCCATTCCGCAGCCGAACACCGTGAGCGGCAGGTGCCGCCGCTCGAACTCGTTCAGGATGCGCCAGACGCCCGCGCGCGAGCCGTATTCGTAGATGGAGTCCATGCTCATGTGCCGCGCCGGGTAGGCGGCCGCGCCCACGATCTCGGACAGGAACTGCTCGGAGGCGGGATCGCCGTGCAGGACGTGGTTCTCGGCGCCTTCCTCGTAGTTCAGGACGAACTGCACGGCCACGCGGGCGCGGTTGGGCCAGCGTGCGTCGGGAAGATGGCGGCCGTAGCCGATCATGTCGCGGGGATATGCTGTCATGGCGCGGGCAACGAGTCAGGAGTGGAAACGGAACGGACACGCATGGCCATTCTCCCATGCCGGGCGGATGGGCCGCGGCCGGGGATGTGGCCGCTAGCGAAACTATATACACTTTTGTCCTCGCGCCGGACGGCGCGCGCCGCGCCATCGCGTTCCATCAAAGGATCCCCATGGGAAAGCTGACCACCCACGTTCTCGATACCGCCCATGGCTGTCCGGCCGCGGGCCTGAGGATAGAACTGTTCCGCATGGATGACGGCCAGGCGGTCCTGCTGCGGCAACTATCCACCAATGCCGATGGACGCGTGGACGGGGCGCTGCTCGAAGGCGACGAGCTCGTCGCCGCCGCCTATCGCCTGGTGTTCGAGGCCGGCGACTATTTCGCCGCGCGCGGGCTGGCGCTGCCCGAACCGCGCTTCGTCGATCGCGTCGCGCTCGACTTCGGCATCGCGCAGCCCGGCCAGCACTACCACGTGCCGCTGCTGGTCAGCCCCTGGAGCTGGAGTACGTATCGGGGGAGCTGACGGCCGGCGCGCGCACGCTGGCGGCGATCTGTTCGCGCAGCCAGCGCACGGGTCCGTCGCGCCGCGCGCGCGGGTGCCATAGCAGGTAGTACTGCAATGACGGCAGCGCAATGGGGAGCGGCATCACCGAGACCGGCAGCGAGCTGGCGAAGAAATCGGTGAAACGCCTGCCGGTGGTCAGCAGCAGGTCGGTCTGCGTCAGCACATAGGGAATCAGGCTGAATACGGGGCATTCGAGCGCGATGTGGCGCGTGTGTCCCAGCCGCGCGAGCATGGCGTCGACCGTGCTGCGCAGGCCGGGCCGCATCGCCGTGGGCGCGGCGTGGCGCGCCTGCAGATAAGCCTGCGCGGTCAGGCTGCGGCGCGCCAGGGGATGGTGGCTGCCCATCATCACCACCAGTTCGTCCTCCATCAGCGGCAGCCGATGCAACTGCGCCGGCGGATCGGGCCAGTTGGCGATGACCAGGTCCAGGCGGCCGTCGCCCAGCTTCTGCGCGTAGTCCAGGTCGTCCGTCAGCGGGTGCACGCTCAGCGCCAGAGCGGGCGCGGCCGTACGCAGCCGGCCAGCCAGGCGCGGCAACAGCATGGGGTCGAGATAGTCCGGCGCGGCCAGGTGCAGGGTGCCGCGCGCCTTGCGCGGATCGAACTCGTCCGGTGGTGCCAGGAAGTGCTCGGCCTGCGCCAGCATTTCCCGCGCCGGCGTTTCCAGCGACAGGGCCGTGGCGGTGGGGACGACGCCGCCCGGCCCGCGTACGAAAAGCAGGTCGCCGGTCAGGCGGCGCAGCCGGGCCAACCGGCCAGACAGCTGGGGCTGGCCCATGCCCAGCCGTATCGCGGCGCGCGAGACGTGCAGCGTATCCAGCAGCGTGACGAAGGCCTGGATATCGGTCAGGCTCAGGCGGGACAGGTCGGGGCTGCCCTGGGCCGCGGCGGGCGGGGAGGGGGGCATGGCGGTCTCCGGATAATCATTCATGAAAATGAATAATGCTCATCTTCTGATGAAGATGACAACCCCCGCCAGGACGCGTATGTTTCGGATATGGTCCCTGGCGTCCGGTGACGGACGCGGCGGGCGTACTCCTGGCAGAGCGACATGGCTTCCGATCCTTCCTCCCCCGATACGCCGCCCGGGCTGCGGGTTCGCCCCGTGCGCTTCTGGCATGGCCCCAAGCTGGTCGAGCTGGGCAGCTTGCCGCCCGCCCTTACGGTGCTGGAATGGCTGCGGGAAGAGGCCGGCTGCCATGCGGCCAAGGAAGGCTGCGCCGAAGGCGACTGCGGCGCCTGTACCGTGGCGGTAACCGACCTGGACGACGCCGGCAATCTTCGTGTGCGCGCCATCAACGCTTGCATCCAGCCGGTGGCGGCGCTGGACGGCAAGCTGCTGGCGACCGCCGGCGACATCGGCGAGCCCGAGGCCCTGCATCCCGTGCAGGAGGCCATGGTGGCGCATCATGGTTCGCAATGCGGATTCTGCACGCCGGGCATCGTGATGTCGCTGTACGCCCTGTACGAGGGCCGGCGGTTGGCGGATGACGCGGCGATAAGCCGGGGGGAGGCAGTGCGGGCGTTGTCCGGCAACCTGTGCCGGTGCACGGGGTATCGCCCCATCCTGGATGCCGCGCAGGCCATGTGCACGCCGGACTGGCAGGGCGAGACGGCCGACGGGATGCGCGAGCGCCTGGCGCAGGTGGCACCCGGGCCGCAGGCCTGGATGCCGGGGGAAGCGGCCGAGGGTTTCGATGGCCATGCGCGCGGGCGCTTCCTGGCGCCCCGCACGCTGGCGCAATTGGCGGCGCTGCGCGCGGCTTATCCGGACAGCCGCATCGTGGCCGGCGCGACCGACGTCGGCCTGTGGGTTACCAAACAGCATCGCGCGCTGGGCGATGTGCTGTGGATAGGCGGCGTGTCCGACCTGGCGGCGATCGATCGCATCGACCGGGACGCGCTGGCATCGACGCGTTGGGATGGCGAGGTTCCGTGCCTGGAGATCGGCGCGGCTGTCACCGTCGAGGACGCGTGGCGGGCGCTGGCGCCGCACTTTGCCGCCTGTGGCGATTATTTCGATAGGTTCGCCTCGGTGCCGGTGCGCAACAGCGCCACGCTGGTCGGCAACGTCGCGAACGGTTCGCCCATCGGCGACACCGCGCCGCTGCTGATCGCGCTGGGCGGTTCGGTGGTGTTGCACCGGCAGGGCCGGGAGCGGATCCTGCCGCTGACCGATTTCTATCACGGCTACCAGAAGAACGACCTGCGTCCGGGCGAATTCATCCGCGCGGTGCGTGTACCGCTGCTCGGCGCCGATGTCGAGGTCCATGCCTGGAAGCTGTCCAAGCGGGTCGAGCAGGACATCAGCGCGGTGGCCCTGGCCACCGCGCTGCGCGTGGAAGAGGGCCGTATCGTGGCCGCCGGCGTGGGGGTGGGCGGCATGGCCGCGGTGTCCAGCCGCGCCGTGCGGACCGAGCAGGTGCTGCTGGGCCTGCTCGTGGACCTGCCTGTGGTGGCACTGCGCGACAGTTCCGGCATGCGGGCGGCCTGGCAGGCCATGCACGATGAATTCGATCCCCTGGACGATCTGCGCGCCAGCGCGGCCTATCGGCGCCAGGCCGCGGCCAACCTGCTGCTGCGTTCCTGCCTGCAACTGGCGCGGCAGGCGCCGGCCACGTGCCTGGGCGAACTCGCGGCGATACAAGCATGAACGCGCCCGACCATCCCGGCATCCTGAACGTCGAGGCCGAGCCGCAGGCCTGCGGCGTGGCGGCGCCGCACGAAGCCGCGCACCTGCACGTCAGCGGCCGCGCGCTGTACGTGGACGATGTGCCCGAACCGCGCGGCACCTTGTTCGTCGCCCCCGTGCTGTCCAAGGTCGCGCACGGGCGATTGATGAGCCTGGATGCCTCGGCCGCGCTGGCGGTGCCCGGCGTGCGCCGCGTGGTGACCGCTGCCGACCTGCCCGCCGTCAACGTGGTGGGGGCGGGGCACGACGAACCCATCCTGCCCGCGGACCTGATCGAATACCTGGGCCAGCCGGTGGCGCTGGTCGTCGCCACCGGGGCCAAGGCGGCACGCGTGGCCGCGCGGGCGGTGCGAATGGAGGTCGAGCCGCTGCCGGCCATCCTGACGATAGCCGAGGCGCTGGAGGCCGAATCCTGGGTGCTGCCCCCGGTGCATCTGGTCGAGGGCGACGTCGAGGCGGAGATGGCCGCCGCGCCGCATCGACTGCAAGGCGAATTCGCGATGGGCGGGCAGGAACAGTTCTACCTGGAGGGGCAGATCGCGCTGGCCATGCCGGGCGAGGACGGCACGATGAAAGTGCTGTCGTCCACCCAGCACCCGGGCGAAGTGCAGCACTGGGTGGCCGACGCGCTGGGCGTGCCGGCCCATTCGGTACAGGTCGAATGCCGCCGCATGGGCGGCGGGTTCGGCGGCAAGGAAACCCAGGCCGGCCATATCGCGGTATGGGCCGCGGTGGCGGCGCGCATCGCCGGGGCGCCGTGCAAGATGCGGCTCGACCGCGACGACGATTTCCTGATCACCGGCAAGCGCCATCCCTTCTGGGGCCGCTGGACCGTGGGCTTCGACGGCCAGGGGCGCATCCTGGCGATCGACCTGGTGCAGGCCGCGGCCTGCGGTTTCTCGGCCGACCTGTCGGGGCCGATCGCCGATCGCGCCATCTTCCATGCCGACAACGCCTACTACCTGCCGGCCGCCGCTATCCACAGCTATCGCTGCAAGACCCATACCCAGTCCCATACGGCTTTCCGGGGCTTTGGCGGGCCCCAGGGCGTGGGCATGATCGAGGCGGCCCTGGACGACATCGCCCGCCACCTCGGCCTGGACCCGCTGGCCGTGCGCCGGATCAACCTGTACGGCGATGCACCCCGCGATCGCACGCCCTACGGGATGCAGGTTACCGACAACATTCTTCCCGCGCTGATCGAACGCCTGGAGGCCGACTGCGGCTACGCCGGCCGGTGCGAGGCCATCGCGCGCTGGAATGCCGCCAGTCCGGTGATCAAGCGCGGCCTGGCCCTGACGCCCGTGAAATTCGGCATCTCGTTCACGGCCACGATGTTCAACCAGGCCGGCGCGCTGGTGAACGTCTATACCGACGGTTCGGTCACGGTGAACCACGGCGGAACCGAGATGGGGCAGGGGCTGCACACCAAGGTGTGCCAGGTCGTGGCCGACACCCTGGGCGTGCCGCTGGCGTGGGTGCGCATCACCGCCACCGATACCGGCCGGGTGCCCAACGCCTCGGCCACCGCCGCCTCCAGCGGCACCGACCTGAACGGCCGGGCGGCCGAGTTCGCGGCGCGCGAGGTGCGCGACCGCCTGCGCGCCCATGTGGCCGGCACGCGCGGCCTGGACGTGGCGCAGGTGTCGATACGCGGCGGCAAGGTACTCGTGCCCGGCGCCGAACTCGATTTCGTGGCCGTGGCCAAGGCGGCCTACGCCGCCCGCGTGTCGCTGTGGTCGGACGGCTACTACGCCACGCCCAAGATCCACTACGACCACAAGACCATGCGCGGCCGTCCGTTCTACTACTTCGCCTATGGCGCGGCGGCCACGGAGGTCGCGGTCGATACCCTGACCGGCGAGACGCGCGTGCTGCGCGTGGACATCCTGCACGACGTGGGCCGGTCCATCAATCCCGCGATCGACCTGGGCCAGATCGAAGGCGGCTTCGTGCAGGGCGTGGGCTGGCTGACCTCCGAGGAATTGGTCTGGAAGCCGGACGGCACGCTGGCCACGCATGCGCCGTCCACCTACAAGATCCCGACCTCGGGCGACGTGCCGGCCGACTTCCACGTGGCGCTCTGGCCCGAGCCCAACCGCGAGGACAATGTCTACGGCTCCAAGGCCGTGGGCGAACCGCCTTTCATGCTGAGCTTCGCCGCGTTCTTCGCCATACGCGACGCGGTGGCGGCTGCCCGGCGCGAACAGGGGCGTGCCCCGCTCGTGCCCTTGTCGGCGCCCGCCACGCCCGAGGCCGTGCTGCGGGCCGTGGAGCAATGACGCATACCGCGCTGCTGCCCCAGGGGCTGGCCGATTTCGCCCGCGCGGCGCGCGGCCGGGCCGTGTGCCTGGTTTGTGTGCTGGAAGTGCGGGGCAGCGCCCCGCGCGGCACCGATGCGGCGCTGCTGGTGGGCGCCGAAGGCTTTGCCGGCACCATAGGCGGCGGCCACCTGGAGTACGAAGCCATCGCCTATGCGCAGTCGCTGCTGCGGCAGGCCGAGGCCGGCTCCACGGTCGAGCAGACGCGCCGCTTCGCGCTCGGTCCTTCGCTGGGCCAGTGCTGCGGCGGCAGCGTGGAGCTGCGCTTCTCGGTGATGGCGGATGCGGACGAGGCCATGCCGCGGCTGCAAGGGCTGGAGGCACGGCCGTACGAACTCTGGCTGTATGGCGCCGGGCACGTGGCGCGGGCGCTGGTGCACGTCATGCTGCCGCTGCCGTTCCGGATACGGTGGCTGGACATCCGCGAGAATGTCTTTCCCCAGCCTCTGCCCGGACAGGTCGAGACGGTGCAGACCGACGACCTCGCAGCCGAGGTCGCCGATGCCGCGCCCGGCGTCATGCACCTGGTCATGACCCATAGCCACGCGCTGGATTTCGACATCGTGCGCGCGGTGCTGGAGCGCGGCGATGCGGCCTATTGCGGGCTGATCGGTTCGGCCACCAAGCGCGTGACCTTCGAGCGGCGCCTGCGCGTGCGAGGCATGGCCGAGGCGGACATCGAATCGCTGGTGTGTCCGGTCGGGCTGCCGGCGATTCCGGGCAAGCTGCCGGGGATCATCGCGGTCTCGGTGGCGGCGCAACTGCTGCTGGCCGCGCAGGCGGTGGAGGTGCGGGCTTGAAGCCCTAGTCGCCCGCCTCGATGGCGAACAGCAGGGTGCTCAGCATGGCGGCCAGCTTGTCCGCTTCCTGGCGGCCGAGGGGCCGCAGCAGTTCCGCCATTGCCTCGAAGTGGCGGGCGATGGCCTCGTCGGCCAGCGCCTTGCCCTCGGGCGTGAGCCGCACGATCACGCCGCGGCGGTCGTTGGGATCCGGTTCGCGCACCACCAGGCCGCGTTCCTGCACGCGGTCGATGCGGTTGGTGACCGCGCCCGAGGTCAGCAGCGACACCTTGATCAGGTCCGAGGGCTTGAGCGCGAACTCCGGGCCGCAGCGGCGCAGGGTGACGATCAGGCTGAAGGTCTCCCAGGTCAGCCCCATGGGCGCCAGCCATTCCTCGGCGTGCCGCACCATGTGCGTGGACAGGCGCGACAGGCGGCCGATGATGCCCAGCGGCCAGGGATCGAGATCGGGACGTTCGCGTTTCCAATCGTCCAGCAGTTGCTGGACGGAGTCGCGCCGCGGAGGAGGGGGAGACGCAGGGGGCAAGGGACTGACTCTCGACGCCGTTTCGGTTGCGTCGAACTCTATCACGAGCCGCGCGGCCACCGGCGCGCGCGGCTGGTTCACGCCGGCGGCAGGTGGCTCAGGTCCACGTAGCGGGCCGGGTCGTCCAGCGCTTTGGCCTGGCCCGCGTAGCGGTTGCGCAGCGCCAGCACGGTGGCGATGCCGGCCATGCTGGGGCGCAGGTCGCGGATGAGGCCGGTGGCGGGTGCCAGCAGCACGTCGCGGGCGCGCTCGCTCAGTGCTGGATCGAGATCCGGCGCGTGCTCGCGCAGCAGGGCGGCGGCGCGCGGGCCCGTGTCCGGCCGGACGAGCCAGTCCAGCGAGGCGCGGTAGGCGCGCGCGAACGCCCTGAGCGTATCGCTCGATGCTGCGGCCCAGGCGCGCTGGCAGAAGGCGGCCGATCCCATGTAGTCGTCCAGCCAGTCTGCGCCCGGCAGGATGCGGCAGCCGGCCTCCCGCGCCAGCAATTCGTAGGGGGTGCGCAGCAGCGTGGCCGCATGCCGACCCGCCAGCAGGGCCGCGTAGCGCTGGCTGGTACCGCCGGCGGGCACGATTTCCACTTCATCGGCCGGGATGCCGTGCGTGGCCAGCAGCTCGCGCAGCACGAAGGCAAAACCGGTGGACAGCGCGTCCACCGACAGGGTCCGGCCGCGCAGGTCGTCGTAGCCATGGATGCCGGGCGCCGCGACCAGGCTCAGAAAACCCCGGTCGCCCCCCAGGAAGGCCACCAGGTCGGAACGGGTGCCGGGGATGCGGGCGTGGCCCTCCTGGTAGGCCACGAGATTGTCGATGCCCGCGATGGCGACCTGGACCTCGTCGCGCAGCAGGCTCTCGACCAGTTCGGCCGACCCGCCGACGTAACGAAGTTCGATGGGTACCCCATGGCTCGCGAAGAAGCCCTGGTCGATGCCGGCCCACAGGGGCAGGTTCCATCCGCCGTCGAACACGGCCACGCGCAGGGGAGCGATTGCCATGGCGGACCTCAGTTGACGGCGGCGCCGGAGGCGCGGACCACGGGTCCCCAGCGGTCGATCTCGCTGCGGATCAGGCGCGCGAACGCCTCCGGCGTGCCACCCAGGATTTCCATGCCCTGGCCTTCGAGCTTCTCGCGCACGGCCGGCTCCCGCAGGGTTTCCTGCAACACGCGGTTGAGCTTGTCGACCACGGGCTGCGGCGTGCCCGCGGGCGCCACGAGGCCGAACCATGCCGAGACGTCGAAGCCTGGCAGGCCTTGTTCGGCGATGGGGGGCACGTCGGGCAGGCTGGCCAGCCGCCGGGCCGAGGTCAGGCCCAGCGCGCGCAACTGGCCGGCCTGGATCTGGCCGGCGGCGACCGGGACGCTGAGGAAGGTCATGGCCACGTCGCCCGCCAGCACCGCGTTCATGCTTTGCGGTGCGCTCTTGTAGGGCACGTGCATCAGCTTGATGCCGGCCTGCGACGCGAACATCTCGCCGGCCAGGTGCTGCGAGGTGCCGCTGCCGCCGGACGAGTAGGCGAGGTCCGGCGTCTTGCGGGCCGCGGCGACGAGATCGGGAATGGAACGTATGGGCGACTTGGCCGCCACCACCAGCACGTTGGGATTGGAGGCCACCGTGCCGATGGGCTTGAAGTCCTTGACGGGGTCGAAGGGCATGCGGGCATACAGCCAGGGGTTGATGCCGTGCGTGCTGATCGAGGCCAGCAGCAGCGTATGGCCGTCGGCGGGCGCCTTGGCGACCAGTTCGCCGGCGATGTTGCCGCCCGCGCCCGGCCGGTTGTCGACGACGACGGTGTGCCCCAGGCGGCGGGACAGATCCACGCCGATGATGCGGGACAGAATGTCGGCCGAGGAGCCGGGGCCGCTGGTGACGACCAGCGTGACGTTCCTGCTGGGATAGGTATCCGCGTGAGCGACAAGGCAAAGCGAACTGGCGAACAGGGCAAGCAAGACGCGGCCTGACATGGAAGTCTCCTGGATGGCGCGGGGCGGGGTGGGGGTCAGACCACGGCGATGGCCTGGATTTCGACCACGATGCCCGGACGGGCGAAATGCGACACCGTGATCAGGGTACTGGCGGGAAAACCGGTGCTGCCGAGCAGTTCGGCGCGGATGTCGACGAAGCGGTCGCCGTGCCGGGGATCGTCGATGAACACGGTCATCCAGACCAGGTTGCGCAGGTCCGCGTCGCAGCGGGCCAGGGTCCCCTGGATCAGCGAGAAGCAGGCGCGCACCTGGGCCTCGAACTGGCCCGAGATGTCGCGGCCCTGCGCGTCCTCGGTGGTGGTCTGTCCCGCGAGCCAGATGGTGCGGCCGCCTTCCGAGACGACGGCGGGCGAAAAGGCGCGTTGCTGCTGGAAAGGGGTGCCTTCTAGGCGGGTGATCCTGGCTTGCACGATGCATGTCCTGTGGCGGGTGGAATGTGTATTTATCTTATCATTAAGAATCTTAATGTAAAGATAAATTGAATCAGGGTTTACGCAAGGCAGACGGGCCGTCCAAAGTCGGTTGCCATATGGGCAACTCACGTCTACAGCCGGCGGCGCGAGTCTTAGTATCCCGTCCATCGCAACCGGATGGTCGCCGGCGTATCCAGACAGGGCTTCGTATGAACAGCACCTCGCCGGCCAGCCATCGCAAGACGATAGACAAGGCCATGCAGATCATGACGGCGTTCACGCAGGACCGCCCTGAGCTCGGAGTCACGGAGTTGGCCGAGCGCCTGGGCATGCACAAGAGCGTCGTCTCGCGCATCGCCGCGACGCTCAAGGCCTGGGGCATGGTCGAAAGCAATCCGGTCACCGGCCGCCTGCGCGTGGGGTCGGCGGCTTTTCGCATCGGCTCGCTGTTCTCGCACCATCCGAACAGCCTCGCGGACGTCGCCGGCCCGTCGCTGGCCGACCTGGTCGCCCAGACGCATCACTCGGTGCACCTGAGCGTGCGCAAGGGCGAGCGGATCCTGGTGGTGGCCACCGTCGAGAGCCCCAGCGCGCTGCGGGTGATCATGCGCGTCGGCGACGAGCGCGCGCTGCACGCGACCGCCGCCGGCAAGCTCTTCATGGCACTGTCCGAGCCCGGCCTGATGCGCGCCGCCTATCGGGCGAGCGGCTTCAAGGCCCTGACGCCCCAGACCATCACCACGATGGCGGAGATGGAGCGCGGCTTCGCGCGCATCCGCCGTGAACGCGCCGCGCACAACCGGGGCGAGAACACGCTGGGGGCAGGCGCGGTGGCCGCCCCCGTGATGTCGCGCACGGGCGAGGTGATCGCCGCCGTCTCCTGCGTGTTTCCGCTCCACGTCGTCGACGCGGGGCAACGCTCTTTGATCGAGAAGAGCACCAAGGCCTGCGCCGAGAAGCTTTCGGTCAAGGTCGCGCAATTTCCGCAACGGACTTTCGCCTGATCCAACAAGGAGGATGCTTTGCCTATCAACCTGAATGCCCTGGGCGCCGAGACGCCCTGGTCCGAGGCCGTGGTGACCCAGGACAGGATCGACGCCCTGTGCAGCGTCCTGGGCGACTACAACCCGTTGTTCCTGGATGCCGGCGAGGCCGGCGCCAGCGCGAACGGCGGCATCGTCGCGCCGCCCACCTTCATCAACTGCTTCCGTGATTTCAAGACGGCCCTGGTGTTGTCCGAGACCGAGGTCGATCTGCCGCTGCTGCTGCACGGCGAACAGGTGATCCGCTACTACAAGCCCGTGCGTCCCGGCGACCGCATCCTGCACAAGATCAAGGTGATCGAGGCCGGCCGCAAGCAGAGCAAGACCTATGGCGAGGTCAGCTACTTCACCGTGCTGATCAAGATGAAGAACCACGACGACGAACGTCTCGTCGAAGCCACCCAACTCTTTTTCGTGCGGGACGAGTGAACGCCATGAATGACTATTCTTCCCTGGAAGTCGCCCAACGCCTGGCGGTTCCCGCCGACACGCCGGTACCGGCCGCCCGGACCGGCCCGTTCTTCGAGGACGTCGAGGTCGGACAGACGCTGGAACTCGAGAAGCCCGCCATCACCCGCCTGCAGATCGCCAAGTTCGCCGGCGCCTCGGGGGACTTCAACCCCAGCCACGTGGACGAGGATATCGCCCGCGACGTCGGCGGCATGGGCGGCGTCTTCGCCCACGGCATGATAGGCATGGGCTTCCTGGGCCAACTGCTGACCGATTTCCTGTGGGACCGTCCGCTGCGGATGTTCTCCACTCGGGCAACGGTCATCGTGCGCCCCGGCGATTCCCTGACCTGCCGCGCCAAGGTCGTCCGCAAGCGGGTCGACGACGAGGACAACCTGGTCGAGTTCGAGCTGGAGGCCGTGAACCAGAAGGGCGAGGTGACTCATACGGGCAAGGCGGAGGCGGTCCTGCCGCACCGGCCGCTGGCCATCAAGGCCGAGCTCAAGCGTCCCTACCTGGTGCAGCATCGTGTCATCGGCTGAGCGCCGCGCGTCCGCGCCCGTCACCGTGCAACGCGCGCTGGGCCTGGCGGCCCGGCGGCACGGCGCGCGGGTGGCGGTGCGCCACGGCGACGCCACGCTCACCTTCGCCGAGCTGGATCGCCGGGCCGCGGCCATCGCGCAGGGCTTGGTGGCCGCCGGCCTGGTCCGTGGCGACCGGGTCGCGGTGATGCTGCCCAACTGCACGGACTACATCACGATCGCGATGGCCTGCGCGCAGGGAGCGCTGTGCATGGTGCCCATCAACTACCGCTACACGGGCACCGAGCTGCGCCGCCAGATCGATGACTGCGGCGCGAAGGTCCTGCTCTTCGATACCCGGTTCGACCGGCAGGTCGAGCAGGCCGGACTGCCCGGCACGGTGCGGACCATACGGCGTGGCGAAGAACTGGAGGCTCTGGCCGCACGGGCGTCGGCGGCCTGGGTGCCACCCGAGGCGCAGGAGGACGACCTCTTCTACCTGGGCTACACCTCGGGCACCACCGGCCGGCCCAAGGGCGCCATGGTCACCCAGCGCAACCGCGCGCTGGCCTATCTCTACTGGGCCATGGAGTTCGGCATCGGCAGCCAGGATGTTGCCCTGCATTGCGGGCCGTTCCACCACACCGCGCCGTTCACGTTCACGCTGGCGCAGCTTGCCGTGGGCGGGTCGGTGGTAGTCCTGGACAGCTTCGACGCGGTGGCGGCGGCGCAGGCCGTGGCCCGGCACGGCGTGACCTGGTCCTTCATGGTGCCCTACATGCTGGAGCGGGTCCTGGAGACGGATCTGGACGGCGCGTCGGCGCCGACCCTGCGGATGCTGATCTCGGGCGCATCGCCATTGTCCACGCGCACCCGGATGCGCGTGCAGGAGCGTTTTCCCGGCGTGGCCCTGCATGACTTCTACGGCGCCACGGAAGCGGGCGTGGTCACCAACCTGCGCCCCGAGGATTCGTCGGCCAGGCCGCGATGCGTAGGCCTGCCGATTGCCGGGATCGAAGTCCAGATCCGCGACGAAGCGCGCCGCATCGTGGCCGAGTCCCGGGCCGTGGGCGACATCTGGCTGCGCGGACCGACCCTGTTCGCCGGGTACTTCCAGGCCCCGGAGAAGACGGCCGAGGTCAGCGACGGCTCCTGGTGCACGCTGGGCGACATCGGCTACCTGGACGAGGACGGCTACCTCTATCTGGTGGACCGGCGCAAGGACGTGATCAAGAGCGGGGGCGTGAACATCTATCCGATCGAGATCGAGGAAGTCATCCTGCGCGAGCCCGACGTGCGCGAATGCGCGGTGGTCGGCCTGCCGGACGAGCGGTGGGGCGAGGCCGCCACCGCCTTCCTGGTGTTGCGGAACCCGGCCGACGCGGCGCCGGTTCGGCAGCGCGTGCAAGCGCTCTGCCAGTCGCTGCTGGCGGACTACAAGCGCCCGAAGGCATACCGGTTCCTGGATGCCCTGCCCAGGAATGCCAACGGCAAGGTGTTGAAGCGCGACTTGAGGGAAGCCGCCTGAATGGCCTGAAGACAGATGTCCCGGCTCAGGGACCTAGGAGACAAGATGATACGCAAAATGAGGGTGGTGGCATGTTGCGCGGGTGGGCTTCTTGTCGGTGCGGCGTCCGCGCTGGCCCAGGAACCATGGCCGTCCAGGCCGATCCAGTTGGTCATTCCCTTTCCCCCCGGTGGGCCGACCGACGTGACGGGGCGGGTGCTGGCGGACAAGCTCGGCCAGGAACTGAAGGTGGCCGTGGTGGTGCAGAACAAGGGCGGCGCCAGCGGGAACATCGGCGCCCAGTTCGTGGCCCGCTCGGCGCCGGACGGCTACACGCTGCTGTTCACGACCGGTGGCACGCACGGCATCAATCCCTTCCTGTACGACAAGCCCGGGTATGACCCGGTGAAGGACTTCGAGCCCATCGTGTGGGTGACGACCTCGCCCAACATCCTGGTCGTCAATCCGTCCTTCCCGGCCAGGACCCTGGCCGAGCTGATCGCGCTGGCCAAGGCCGATCCCGGCAAGTACAGCTCGGCCGCGCCCGGCCAGGGCTCCACGCCGCACATGTTCGGGGAATTGTTCAAGCGGACGGCCGGGATCAGCATCCAGCACATTCCCTACAAGGGCAGCGGCCCGGCCCTGACCGACGTGATGGGCGGGCAGGTGCCGATCATGTTCGACGGCATCCCGTCGTCGCTGCCGCTGGTCAAGGCGGGCAAGCTGCGCGCGCTGGCCGTGACCGGTCCGCAGCGCAGCGCGGAAGCACCGGACATCCCGACCGTGGCGGAAACTTTTCCGGGTTTTGATGCATCAGGCTGGTTTGCGCTTTATGCTCCTCATGGTACGCCAGCGCCAGTCGTCACCGACATCAACCAGGCGGTGAACAGGATATTGCAGATGCCTGAGGTCAAGCAGGCCTACGCAAAGCTGGGCGCGGACGTAGTGGGCGGAAGCCCGGAGAAACTGCGCGAGCAGGTGAGCAAGGAACTCGCCAAGTGGTCGGAGCTGATCAGGCAGACGGGCATGAAGGCGGAGTAGGACAGCACTGCCGCGATACGCAAAGGAACGATAGAGATGACACAGGCTACGACTTATACGGATACCCAGCTTTTCATCGACGGTAAGTGGAAGGATGCCGCCGATGGCAAGACCCTTGCCGTGGTGAATCCCGCGACCGGCAAGGAAATCGGCCGCGTCGCCCACGCCGGGCGCGTCGACCTCGAACAGGCCGTCGAGGCGGCGCAGCGGGGCTTCGCCACCTGGAACGGCATGACCGCCGCCAAGCGCAGCGAGATCATGCGCAAGGCCGCCGGGCTGATGCGCGAACGGGCGGGCGAGATCGCCCCGCTGATGACTCAGGAAAACGGCAAGCCGCTGGCCGAGGCCAAGGGCGAGACGCTGGCCGCCGCCGACATCATCGAGTGGTTCGCCGAGGAAGGCTTCCGGGTGTACGGGCGCATCGTGCCCTCGCGCGGCAGCCTGGCGCAGCGCCAGATGGTGCTCAAGGATCCGGTCGGGCCGGTGGCGGCGTTCACGCCGTGGAACTTCCCGATCAACCAGGTGGTGCGCAAGCTGGCGCCGGCATTGGCCGCCGGCTGCTCGGTGGTGGTCAAGGCGCCCGAGGAAACTCCCGCCGCGCCGGCCGCGCTGATCCGCGCGTTCCAGGATGCCGGCCTGCCGCCGGGCGTGCTGGGGCTGGTGTATGGCGATCCCGCCGAGATCTCGGGCTTCCTGATCCCGCATCCGGCCATCCGCAAGATCACGTTCACCGGCTCGACCGCGATCGGCAAGCAGCTCGCCGGGCTGGCGGGCCAGCACATGAAACGCGTGACCATGGAGCTGGGCGGCCACGCGCCGGTCATCGTCTGCGAGGACGCGGACGTCGCCCTGGCGGTGAAGTCCGCCGGCGGCGCCAAGTTCCGCAATGCCGGCCAGGTCTGCATCTCGCCGACACGTTTCCTGGTCCATGAAAGCGTGCGCGCCGAATTCGCCGCCGAGCTGGCGAAGTGGGCGAAGGGCCTGCGCGTTGCCGATGGCATGGCCGAGGGCACGCAAATGGGGCCGTTGGCCAATCCCCGCCGCCTGACGGCCATGTCCAGCTTGCTGGACGATGCGGTCCAGAAGGGCGCGCAGGTGCTGGCGGGCGGCAAGCGCATCGGCGAGGTCGGCAATTTCTGGGAGCCGACCGTGCTGTCCGACGTGCCGCTCGACGCCCGTATCTTCAACGACGAACCCTTCGGGCCGGTTGCCGCCATCCGTGCCTTCAACACGCTGGACGAGGCGATTGCCGAGGCGAACCGGCTGTCGTATGGCCTGGCCGGCTATGCCTTCACGAGTTCGCTGAAGAATGCCGACCTGATTGCCCGGAAGGTCGAGGTCGGCATGCTGTTCGTCAACATGCCGGCCATCCCGACGGCCGAGATGCCGTTCGGCGGGATCAAGGATTCGGGCTTCGGCTCCGAAGGTGGTCCGGAAGCGGTGGAAGCCTACCTGAACACGCGCGCTGTCAGCGTGATGAACGTCTAGGCTTCGCGGGCCGGGGTGTCCGCGCCGTCCGCGCGGGCGCCTCAGGCCTGGATGGCTTCGAGTTCTTCCTGCACGCCCAGCCAGGTTTCCTCGATCTCGCCCAGCCGCTTCTGCAGGTCGCCGTGCTCGGCCAGCACGCGGCGGCATTCATCCCGGCGGGCATCGTCGTACAGGCCGGGATCGGCGATGAGCTGGTCCAGTTCGCGCTTGCGCGCCTCCAGCTTCTGCATGTCCTCTTCCAGCTTCCTGAGCCGGGTCTCCAGCGGCTTGCGCAAGGTGGACAGGCGCTGCCGGCTCTCGGCTTCGAGCCGGCGCTGCGTCTTGCGGTCGACACCGCCTTCGGCGGGTGCGGCGGTGGCCGACGATGCTGCCGCGTTATTGCTCTGGCGGTTGGCCAGCCAGTCGCGGTAGTCCTCCAGGTCGCCGTCGAATTCGTGCACGCCGCCGTCGGCGACGATCCAGAAACTGTCCACGGTGGTCCGCAGCAGATGGCGGTCGTGCGAGACCAGCAGCATGGTGCCTTCGAACTCCGCCAGCGCCTCGGTCAGCGCCTCGCGGGTGTCGACGTCCAGGTGGTTGCTGGGCTCGTCCAGCAGCAACAGGTTGGGTTTCTTCCAGACCACCAGCGCCAGCGCCAGGCGGGCTTTCTCGCCGCCCGACATGGGGCCGACCTTGGCCATGGCGAAATCGCCCGAGAAGCCGAAGCCGCCCAGGTAGTTGCGCAGCTCCTGCTCGCGCGCCTCGGGGGCCAGGCGGGCCAGGTGTAGCAGGGGCGTCGCCTCGGCATCCAGCATGTCGAGCTGGTGCTGGGCGAAGTAGCCGACGGCCAGGCCGCGGGCTTCCTTGCGCTCGCCGCCCAGCGGGGCGATTTCGCCCGCCAGGGTCTTGACCAGCGTACTCTTGCCCGCGCCGTTGGCGCCCAGGATGCCCACCCGCGCGCCGGCGCGCACCGACAGCTTGACGCCGTCCAGGATGGGGGCGGCGGGATAGCCCGCGCGCACGCCGTCCAGCGACAGCAGCGGATCGGGCATGTGGTCGGGCGAGGGGATGCTGATGTCGATGCCCGCCGCCGCGCGCATGGGCGCCAGCACCTGCATCCGCGCCAGCGCCTTGACCCGGCTCTGGGCCTGCTTGGCCTTGCTGGCCTTGGCCTTGAAGCGGTCGATGAAGCTTTGCAGGTGGGCAGCCTCGCGCTGCTGCTTGTCGTAGGCGATCTGGTTCTGCCGCAGGCGCTCGGCGCGCTGGGTCAGGAAGTCCTCGTAGCCGCCCTTATAGCGCACCAGTTTGCCCTGGTCGAAATGCAGGATGGTCCGGGCCACCGCGTCCAGGAATTCTGTGTCGTGCGAGATCACCAGCACGGTGCCGGGGTAGGCCGCCAGCCAGCGCTCCAGCCACAGCATGGCGTCCAGGTCCAGGTGGTTGGTGGGCTCGTCCAGCAGCAGGAGGTCGGACGGCGCCATGAGCGCGCGCGCCAGGTTCAGGCGCATGCGCCAGCCGCCCGAGAAGCTTGCGACCGGCTGGCGGAATTCCTCTTGCGAGAAACCCAGGCCGACCAGCAACTGCTCGGCGCGCGATTGCGCCGAGAACGCGCCCGCGTCGGCCAGTTCCGCCTCCAACTCGGCCAGGCGCAGGCCCTCGCGGTCGACGTCGACCGCGGCGCGCTCGGCCTGCAGGCGGCGCAGGCGCGTGTCGCCGTCGATGACGAATTCCAGCGCCTCGCGGTCGGTCTCGTGGATTTCCTGCGCAATCGACGCGATGCGCCAACTGGCCGGGATGTCCAGGCTGCCGGCGTCCGGTTCCAGTTGGCCGTTCAACAGCGCGAACAGCGTGGATTTGCCCGCGCCGTTGGGACCCACGATGCCGACGCGTTCGCCGGGGTGGACCACGAAGTCGGCACCGTCCAGCAACACCTTGGTGCCGCGCCGAAGCGTAATGCCTGATGCTCGTATCACCGCGTGGACCGCCTTGTTTCGACGCTCGCCCGCGCCGACAGGCAAAACCGCCGATCTTCAACAGTCAGGTTGTACTCCAGGAAACCGCGGATCTGGCTCCGCCAGTCCGCCAGTTTCGCCCCCTGGGGGGCGCGCGTCAGCGCGTAGGGGGGGGCTTTCATCCTAATTGGTCCTGCCTGAGCAGCAACACTTTGTCGTCGCCGCCGGAGGTGCTCAGCCAGACCGGATCGAGATGGGGAAAGGCCTGTTCGAAATAGCCCTTCTCGTAGCCCAGCTCCAGCACCAGGATGCCGTCGGGCTGCAGGAACTCGGCGGCCCGGGCCAGCAGCGGCCGGATCAGGTCCATGCCGTCCGCGCCCCCGGCCAGCGCCAGGCTGGGCTCGTGGCGGTACTCCGCCGGCAGCGCGTTCATGGAGTCGGTATTGACGTAGGGGGGATTGCACAGGATCAGGTCGTATTGCGCGGGAGGCAGCGCCTCGAACAGGTTCGACTGGTGCAGCGCCACGCGGTCCTGCAGGCCGTAGTCGTCCACGTTGATGCGGGCCACGTCCAGCGCGTCCTTCGAGATGTCCACCGCATCGACCTGCGCGTGCGGGAAGGTCTCCGCCGCCGCGATCGCCAGGCAGCCGGAACCGGTACACATGTCCAGCGCCCACTCCACCGCGTAGGGATCGTCGATCCACGGCGCGAGACCGTCGTCCAGCAGCTCGGCGATGTACGAGCGCGGCACGATGACCCGCTCGTCCACGTAGAAGCGGCGGCCGCGCAGCCAGGCTTCGTTGGTCAGGTAGGGGGCGGGCAGACGTTCGTCGATGCGGCGTTCGATGATGGCCAGCACGGCCTCGCGTTCGCTGTCGAGCACGGCGGCATCGACGAAAGGTTCGAGCCGGTCGATGGGCAGGTGCAGCGTGTGCAGGACCAGGTAGACGGCTTCGTCATAGACGTCGAGCGTGCCGTGGCCCAGCGCGATGCCGGCGGCGTTGAAGCGGCTCACGGCATAGCGGATCAGGTCGCGCACGGTGCGCAGGGGATGGGATGTCATCTGAGCAATGCTTCCAGCGTGCGCCGGTAGATGTTTTTCAAAGGCTCCAGGCTGTCCACGGCGATGCACTCGTTGACCTTGTGGATGGTCGCGTTGACCGGGCCGAACTCGACCACCTGGGGACAGATCCGGGCGATGAAGCGGCCGTCCGAGGTGCCGCCGGTGGTCGAGAGTTCTGCCTCGATCCCCAGTTCCGCCGCGATGGCCTCGGATAGCGCGGTGCACAGCGTGCCGCGCGGGGTCAGGAAGGGCAGGCCGGAGACCGACCATTCGATGCCGTATTCGAGTCCGTGGCGATCGAGGACGTCATGGACGCGTGTCTTCAGCGTCTCGACCGTGCTGGCGGTGGAGAAGCGGAAGTTGAAGTCGATCACCGCTTCCCCGGGCACGACGTTGGTGGCGCCGGTGCCGCTGTGGAAGTTGGAGATCTGGAACGTGGTCGGAGGGAAGTACTCGTTGCCGCGGTCCCATTCGGTGGAAGCCAGTTCCGCCAGCGCGGGCGCGGCCTGATGAATGGGGTTGCGGGCTTTTTCGGGATAGGCCACGTGGCCTTGTATGCCCTTGACCGTCAGGCGGCCCGAGACCGAGCCGCGGCGGCCGTTCTTGATGGTGTCGCCCAACTGGGCGGACGAGGTGGGCTCGCCCACGATGCAGTAGTCGGGCGTTTCGCCGCGCGCGGCCAGCATGTCGCAGACCTTGACCGTTCCATGGACGGCCGGGCCTTCCTCATCGGAGGTGATCAGCAGGCCGATCGAACCAGGGTGGTCGGGATGGTGCGCGACGAACTCCTCGGCCGCCACCAGGAAGGCGGCGATCGAGCTCTTCATGTCGGCCGCGCCGCGGCCGTACAGCATGCCGTCGATCACGGTAGGCACGAAGGGATCGGTGTTCCAGTGTTCACGCGGACCGGCGGGCACGACGTCGGTGTGGCCGGCGAACACCACCAGCGGGCCCGCGTTGCCGCGCCGCGCCCAGAAGTTGACCACGCCGCCGCCTTCGACGGTTTCGCAGGCGAAGCCCAGGGCGGTCAGCCGGTCGATCAGCAGGGCCTGGCAGCCCTCGTCGACGGGCGTGACCGAAGGTCGGCGGATGAGGTCTTCGACCAGGGAGAGAACGGAGGTGGTCATGTTGGACGCGGCGGGGGAAGTCGTGGAATCAGGCGCGCAGAAGGTCGTTGATGCTGGTCTTGGCGCGGGTCTGCGCATCGACGCGCTTGACGATCACGGCGCAGTTCAGGCTGTACTTGCCGTCGGCCGAGGGCAGGCTGCCGGGAACGACCACCGAGCCCGAGGGCACGCGGCCGTAGGTGATCTCGCCGGTTTCGCGGTTGTAGATCTTGGTGCTCTGGCCAATGAACACGCCCATGGACAGGACCGAGTTTTCTTCGATGATCACGCCTTCGACGACTTCCGAACGGGCGCCGATGAAGCAGTTGTCTTCGATGATGGTGGGGTTGGCCTGCAGCGGCTCGAGCACGCCGCCGATGCCCACGCCGCCAGACAGGTGGACGTTCTTGCCGATCTGCGCGCACGAACCCACCGTGGCCCAGGTGTCGACCATGGTGCCTTCGTCGACGTAGGCGCCGATGTTCACGTAAGAGGGCATCAGCACGGCGTTGCGGGCAATGAACGAGCCGCGGCGGGCGGCGGCCGGCGGCACGACGCGAAAACCGCCCTGCTTGAAATCTTCGGCGCTGTAGCCGGCGAACTTGCTGGGCACCTTGTCGTAGAACTGCAGGGCGCTGCCCGGGCCGGTGCCCATCACGACGTTGTCTTCCAGGCGGAAGGACAGCAGCACGGCCTTCTTGATCCACTGGTGGACGGTCCAGTCGCCGTTCTGCTTCTCGGCCACGCGCAGTTCGCCCTTGTCCAGCCCGGCAAGGACGTGTTCTACGGCTTCGCGAACGGCGGCGGGGGCGGAGGAGGGCGACAGCGAGGCGCGGTCTTCCCAGGCTTGTTCAATGACGGTCTTGAGGTCTTGGCTCATGGTCGGATATCCAATAAGAGGACCCCCCCTACGCGCTTGCGCGCGCCCCCCGAGGGGGCGGCACTGGCGGACCGGCGGAGCCGGATCCGCTGTGCCCTGGGTAGCGGGGTGTGTTTACATGCGGTATGGGTGTTCTGTTCGTCTTTACGCGATGCGGGTGGTTCGCAGCGAGCGGGCGTAGCGGGCCAGGCGGTGGGCCGCTTCGACGCATTCGTCCAGGGGCGCCACCAGCGCCAGCCGCAGGCGGTTGGCGCCGGGATTGCCGGCGGGGGTCTCGCGCGCGAGGTAGCTGCCCGGCAGGGCCGTGACGTTTTCCTGCGCCAGCAGGCCGCGGGTGAACTCGGCATCGGCGATGGGCGTGCGGGGCCAGAGGTAGAACGAGGCCTGGGGGCGCTGGATGTCCATCGCGTCCTGCAGGATGGGCAGGACCGCATCGAACTTCTCGCGGTACATGCGGCGGTTCTCGCGCACGTGTCCCTCGTCGTTCCAGGCAGCGATGCTGGCCGCCGACACCACGTCGCTCATGGCGCTGCCATGGTAGGTGCGGTACAGCAGGAACTGCGCCAGCAGCCTGGCGTCGCCCGCGACGAAGCCCGAGCGCATGCCCGGCACGTTCGAGCGCTTGGACAGGCTGGAGAACACCACGATGTTGTGGAAGTCGCCGCGGCCCAGGCGGTGGGCGGCTTCGAGCGCGCCCAGCGGAGGGTCGGCCTCGTCCAGATAGATTTCGGAATAGCACTCGTCCGAGGCGATGATGAAGCCGTACTTGTCGGCCTGCTCGAACAGGTACTTCCATTCGTCCAGGTCCATGACGTTGCCCGCCGGGTTGCCGGGCGAGCAGACGTAGACCAGCCGGGTCTCGCGCCATTCGGCGGGCGAGACCGAGGCCCAGTCGCAGCCGAAGTTGCGCGCCGGGTCGGCGTTGACGAAGGTGGGGCGGGCGCCGGCCAGCAGGGCGGCGCCTTCGTAGATCTGGTAGAACGGGTTGGGGCACAGCACGCGGGGCTGCTGCGCGCCGTCGATCACCACCTGCGCGAAGGCGAACAAGGCCTCGCGCGAGCCCAGCACGGGCAGCACCTGCTTGTCGGGATCGATGGCCGGCAGCCCGTAGCGCCGCTCCAGCCAGCCGGCGATGGCGGCGCGCAGCGCGGGCGACCCCTTGGTCGGAGGATAGCCGGACAGCCCGGCCAGGTTCTGCCGGATGGCGTCCTCGATGAAAGCCGGCGTGGCGTGCTTGGGCTCGCCGATGGACAGGCCGACAGGACGCAGGCTGGCGGGCGGTACGATATCGGCGTACAGCGCGCGCAGTTTTTCGAAGGGATAGGGCTGGAGCAGCCCGAGGCGAGGATTCATGCCCGCGATTGTAACCTCGGGTCCGCCATTTTGCCGGCGGGCCCCGGGCCATCACGGGCATGACCCAGTCCAAGGCGTCGCAGGTGCGCTGTTACAAGCTTCAGAACATCTTGCTCGGCAGGAGGTTGCATGAATACGCCAAACACCCAGGACTCGACGCCGGATAGCCGCGTCCGCCCCGCAGTGGGCGTGGCCCATGTGGCGCTGGAGACGGACCGCATGGACGCGACAGCCCGATTCATGCGTGCCATCGGCATGCGTACCATCTTTGACGGCCCGGACATCTCCGTGTACGAAATGCGCGGCGGCACCCATCTGATCCTGATGCGAAAGGACAGTGTGGCGGGAGGCGCCGCGCCGTTCGATTTGATGGTCGATGACCTGTATGCGACCCACCAGCGGTTCGCGTCCCTGGGACTGGACCCGTCCCCGATCGAGGCGCGTCCGGCCATCGACCATGAGGTGTTCACGGTGCGCGAGCCGGCCGGGCATGCCATCACGTTTTTTTCCAGCCACGCATCGGGACAGCCGGTATGAGCCAGCCGGTCCCCGCACGCTCTCGCTAGCGGGCCTGCCTGGTTCCCGGCGCCAGATCCCCGCAGGGCTGCGTGAAGGAATAGCCCACGCCCCGGACGGCTTCCAGGGGCAGGGTGATGCCATGCCGCTGCGCCTTGCGGCGTAGCCGGCTCACGAGGACCGCGACGTTGTGCAACTGGCGCTCGCCGTCCTTGGCCGAGACGGCCTGCCACTGGGCAAAGGTCAGGGTGCGGCTGCGCTCGCTGAAAAGGTGGCTGACGAACTGCCATTCGGTCAGCGTAAGCGGCAGGCTGCGGCCCTCCGGGCTCGTCAGGCGGCGCGGCGGCGTGGACAGGAGCCACAGCGCCGGCGTGGGCGCTTCGGGCGGCGGCTCGGACAGGCGTGGCCTGGCCAGGGCGAGGTGGCGCCGCATGGCGCGCAGGATGGGCAGCAGCTCCATGCTCGGGTCGGCGCCGAGCACCTGGACTTCCACGTGCGGCTTGTCGGCGGCCTGGCCGGGTTCGGGCGGGACGTAGACCAGGCGGGTCAGCGGGTAGCTGTCGAACGCGGTCGCGCGCGCCGCGTCGGCCAGCACCACGGGGTTCTTGCCCGCGCGCAGCAGCGCATGCACTTCCTGCGAACTGGTGCAGACGTAGACGCTGAAGCCGGCGCGCATCAACTCGTCCGCGATTTCGTAATCGCGGCCGGTCTCCCCGAGCAGGACGGCGACTTCTGGCGTGTGGGTTTCTATCATTGCGGGTAAGAAAGCGTTGCGGGATTGCAATCGCAATCTATCCCAACGTTTTGGATAGGATGATCAATAACGGTAAACCGGCCCGGAAAAGGGCCGAAAGCCCGTGCCGCAAGGCAAAACAATGGTTGGCGGACCGGTTGGACGGAGGTGCGCCGATGGGAGCAGGGGGCCGCCGGGCCTTTTCGGAGACTCGGGTTACAATCCGGTTTCTGATGTGCGACCGTGGCGAAATTGGTAGACGCAACAGGTTTAGGTCCTGTCGGGAGAAATCCTGTGGAGGTTCGATTCCTCTCGGTCGCACCACAAGTTTGAACAACCCTGGTGGTGTCCGGCCGCAGCCGGCAAGGCGGCTTCCGGAGCCCCCACGCGTCGCTGCGGCGCCGCATGGGGGCTGTGGCACAATTCGCGAATGCCCGGATCGATCTCTGGTTGCGGTGCCTCTCGCGGCGCGGGTGTCCGGTTCTGTCGATTACACATACTCAATATATAGGTTTTTGCATGCAGCCTGTGGTTGAAACCCTGTCGGGGCTTGAGCGCCGCGTTGATCTTTCCGTGCCGGTGGCCGACATCGAAAAAGAAGTCGAGTCGCGCCTCAAGCGCCTGGCCCGCACCGCCAAGATGCCGGGGTTCCGTCCCGGCAAGGTCCCGATGCCCATGCTGGCCCGTACCTACGGTCCCGAAGTGCGCATGGAAGTGCTGAACGCCAAGATCGGCGACGCCCTGGAAAAGGTCGTGGCCGAGTCGAAGCTGCGCTTGGCGGGTTCGCCGTCGGTCGAGCCCAAGACCGAAGGCGTGGCCGACGACGTGGTCGCTTTCAGCGCCACGTTCGAGGTCTACCCGGAAGTCGCCATTCCCGACCTGTCGGCCCTGGAGATCACCAGCGCCAAGAGCGAGGTGGGTGACGCCGAGGTCGATCGCACCGTCGACATCCTGCGCAAGCAGCGCGTGACCTTCGAAGAGCGTGAAGGCCGCGCCGCGGGCGACGACGACCGCGTGACGCTGGACTTCGCCGGCACCATCGACGGCGTCGCGTTCCAGGGCGGCACGGCCGAGGACTTCCCGTTCGTGCTGGGCCAGGGCCGCATGCTGCCCGAATTCGAGGCGGCCGCGCGCGGCATGAAGGCCGGCGAGACCAAGGTGTTCCCGCTGGCGTTCCCGGCCGACTACGGCTCGGCCGAAGTCGCCGGCAAGACCGCCGAGTTCACCATCACGATCAAGAAGGTGGAAGAGGGCGTGCTGCCCCAGGTCGACGCCGAGTTCGCCAAGCAACTGGGCCAGGCCGAAGGCGACGTCGAGAAGCTGCGCGCCGACATCCGCGCCAACCTCGAGCGCGAAGTGCGCAGCCGCACCCAGGCCCGCACCAAGTCGAGCGTGATGGATGCGCTGGCCAAGGCGGCCACCTTCGACATTCCCAAGGCCCTGGTCAACGACGACACCGAGCGCCGTATCGAGGCCGCCCGCGAGGACCTGCGCCAGCGCGGCGTGCCCAACGCCGACAAGTTGCCGATCCCGGCCGAGGCCTTCGCCTCGGAGTCCGAGCGCCGCGTGCGCCTGGGCCTGCTGGTGTCGGAACTGGTCAAGGTCGAGAACCTCAAGGCCAAGCCGGACCAGATCCGCGCCCGCATCGAGGACTTCGCCCAGAGCTACGAGAAGCCCGAGGAAGTCGTGCGCTACTATCTGACGGACAAGTCTCGCCTGGCCGAAATCGAGGCCATCGTGCTCGAGGACAACGTCGTCCAGCACGTGCTGTCCAAGGCCCAGGTCAAGGACGAGCAAGTCGCCTTCGATGAATTGATGGGAACTGCCTGATGCAACGCTTCGTAGATTTCTACGCATCCATGTACGGGGCCGAGTCGCTCGGCCCCAAGGCCCTCGGCTATGTGCCGATGGTGATCGAACAGTCCGGCCGGGGCGAGCGTGCGTACGACATCTACTCGCGTCTGCTGAAAGAGCGGATCATCTTCCTGGTTGGACCGGTGGCCGATGCCACCGCCAACCTCATCGTGGCCCAGCTCCTGTTCCTGGAGTCGGAAAACCCCGAGAAGGACATCTCGCTGTACATCAACTCGCCCGGCGGGTCGGTGTACGCGGGCATGGCCATCTATGACACGATGCAGTTCGTCAAGCCCGACGTGGCCACGCTCTGCACCGGCCTGGCCGCCAGCATGGGCGCGTTCCTGCTGGCAGCCGGGGCCAAGGGCAAGCGGATCTCGCTGCCCAACTCCCGCATCATGATCCACCAGCCCTCGGGCGGTGCCCAGGGCCAGGCGACCGACATCGAGATCCACGCGCGCGAGATCCTCTACCTGCGCGAGCGCCTGAACCGGATCCTGGCCGAGAACACCGGCCAGCCGATCGAACGCATCGCGGTGGACACCGAGCGCGACAATTTCATGTCGGCGGCCGATGCGCTATCGTATGGCTTGATCGACAAAGTCTTCAGTAGTCGTACCGAACAGGGTTGAGCATGTCGGAAAAGAAAGGGTCGAACGAAAAGCTGCTCTATTGCTCGTTTTGCGGCAAGAGCCAGCATGAGGTTCGCAAGCTGATCGCCGGACCGTCGGTGTTCATTTGCGATGAGTGCATCGACCTGTGCAACGACATCATCCGTGACGAAGTGGCCGCCGACGTCAAGACCGGCGCCAAGTCCGAACTGCCCACGCCGGCCGAGATCAAGGAGATCCTCGACCAGTACGTGATCGGCCAGACCCGGGCCAAGCGGATCCTGTCGGTGGCGGTGTACAACCACTACAAGCGCATCCGCCACGCCGGCGGCAAGACGGACGACGTCGAACTGTCCAAGAGCAACATCCTGCTGATCGGACCCACGGGGTCGGGCAAGACGCTGCTGGCCCAGACGCTGGCCCGCCTGCTGAACGTGCCGTTCGTGATCGCCGACGCCACCACGCTGACCGAAGCCGGCTACGTGGGCGAGGATGTCGAGAACATCATCCAGAAGCTGCTGCAGAACTGCAACTACGATGTGGAAAAGGCCCAGCGCGGCATCGTCTACATCGACGAGATCGACAAGATCTCGCGCAAGGCCGACAACCCGTCCATCACCCGCGACGTGTCGGGCGAAGGCGTGCAGCAGGCCCTGCTCAAGCTGATCGAAGGCACCGTCGCCTCGGTTCCGCCGCAGGGCGGCCGCAAGCATCCGAACCAGGATTTCGTGCAGATCGACACGACCAACATCCTGTTCATTTGCGGCGGCGCGTTCGACGGCCTGGAAAAGGTCATCCGCGGCCGCACCGAGAAGTCCGGCATCGGCTTCGGCGCGTCGGTCAAGGCTGAGTCGGAACGCTCCGTCAGCGCATTGTTCGGCGAAGTCGAGCCCGAGGACCTGATCAAGTTCGGCCTCATCCCCGAACTGGTCGGCCGCCTGCCCGTCGTGGCGACGCTGGACGAGCTGAACGAGGAAGCCCTGATCCAGATCCTGGTCGAGCCCAAGAACGCCTTGGTCAAGCAGTTCCAGAAACTGCTGGCCATGGAAGGCGCCGAACTCGACGTCCGGCCCCAGGCCCTCCTGGCCATCGCCGAGAAAGCGCTCAAGCGCAAGACCGGCGCCCGCGGCCTGCGCTCCATCATCGAAGCCGCGCTGCTCGACACCATGTACGAACTGCCCACCCAGGGCAACGTCGTCAAGGTCGTCCTGGACGAAAACGCCATCACCGGCGAAGGCATCCCCCTCCTGATCTACGGCGACAAGCCCAAGGTCGCCAATAAGTAGGCCCCCCCTACGCCCTTCGGGCGCCCCCCAGGGGGCGGCACTGGCGGACCGGCAAAGCCGGATCCGCTGTGCCCTGGGTCTGGGGAACGATCAGGAAAAGAACAACGGCCTTGCTTGCGCGCAAGGCCGTTGTTCTTTTCCAACCCGACAGATGCCAGGCAGTATCGCCAGTCCCCGCCAGCCCGTTGTTACCCCAGGATGCGGTGGATCCGGCTTTGCCGGTCCACCCGCATCGCCCCCTGGGGGGCGCGCGTCAGCGCGTAGGGGGGAGCCCTCTATATGCTACATTGGGCCATGGCGTGTAAATCAATGGCCTGTGGGCGAATGATGACTCTGCGCCGCTCTTCGGGTTCATACGCTTTTCCCGGGCGTGCTGTGCGGGAAAAGGGCATGCGCCCGGCAGTCCCAGCAGACCACGTTGCCCGCCGACGCTTGAAATCCACGTTTACGCCCTCATCCTGATTGCATTCAAATTCGAGGACGAATCATGTCTGCGAGCCAGATACTCCCTCCCGAACCGATCGAGTTGCCGCTGCTTCCGCTGCGCGACGTGGTCGTATTTCCGCACATGGTCATCCCGCTGTTCGTGGGGAGGCCCAAGTCCATCAAGGCGCTGGAAGCCGCGATGGAAGCCGGCAAGAGCATCATGCTGGTGGCCCAGAAGTCGGCCGCCAAGGATGAGCCCTCGGCCGACGATATCTACGAGATCGGCTGCCTGGCCAGCATCCTGCAGATGCTCAAGCTGCCCGACGGCACCGTCAAGGTGCTGGTCGAGGGGGCCCAGCGCGCCCGCATCACCCGCATCGACGACCTGGGCGCGCATTTCGCCTGCGAACTCGTGCCCATCGATCCCGACCGGGGCCAGGGCTCGGAAACCGAGGCCCTGCGGCGCGCGATCGTGTCGCAGTTCGACCAGTACGTCAAACTGAACAAGAAGATCCCGCCCGAGATCCTGACCTCGCTGTCGGGCATCGACGAACCCGGCCGGCTGGCCGACACCATCGCGGCGCACCTGCCGCTCAAGCTGGAGCAGAAGCAGAAGATGCTCGAGGTGTTCTCCACCTCCGAGCGGCTGGAAGCGCTGCTGGCCCAGCTCGAGACCGAGATCGACATTCTCCAGGTGGAGAAGCGCATCCGCGGCCGGGTCAAGAAGCAGATGGAGAAGAGCCAGCGCGAGTACTACCTGAACGAGCAGGTCAAGGCCATCCAGAAGGAACTGGGCGAAGGCGAGGACGGTGCCGACTTCGAGGAACTCGAGAAGAAGATCATCGCCGCCCACATGCCCAAGGAGGCCAAGAAGAAGGCCGACGCCGAGCTCAAGAAGCTCAAGCTGATGTCGCCCATGTCGGCCGAGGCCACCGTGGTGCGCAACTACATCGACACGCTGGTCGGCCTGCCGTGGAAGAGGAAGAGCAAGGTAAACAATTCTCTGCCGCACGCGGAAGAGGTGCTCAACGACGACCACTACGGCCTCGACAAGGTCAAGGAACGCATTCTTGAATACCTTGCCGTGCAACAGCGCGTGGACAAGGTCAAGGCGCCCATCCTGTGCCTGGTCGGCCCTCCCGGGGTCGGCAAGACCTCGCTCGGCCAGTCGATCGCCAAGGCGACCAACCGCAAGTTTGTGCGGATGGCGCTGGGCGGTGTGCGCGACGAATCCGAGATCCGCGGCCACCGCCGTACCTACATCGGTTCGATGCCGGGCAAGATCCTGCAGAACCTGTCCAAGGTCGGCGCGCGCAATCCGCTCTTCCTGCTCGACGAAGTCGACAAGATGGGCATGGATTTCCGTGGCGACCCGGCGTCGGCGCTGCTCGAGGTACTGGACCCCGAGCAGAACCACACCTTCCAGGACCACTATGTCGAGGTCGATTTCGATCTGTCCGACGTGATGTTCGTGGCGACCAGCAATACGCTGAACATTCCGCCGGCGCTGCTGGACCGGATGGAGGTCATCCGCCTGTCGGGCTACACCGAAGACGAGAAGGTGCACATCGCCATGCAGCATCTGCTGCCCAAGCAGATGAAGAACAACGGGCTGAAGGCCGAAGAGCTCAAGGTCGAGGAATCGGCCCTGCGCGACATCGTGCGCTACTACACCCGTGAAGCGGGCGTGCGCGCGCTGGAACGCGAGGTCAGCAAGATCTGCCGCAAGGTGGTCAAGGGCCTGCTGCTCAAGGGCGACAAGCAACAAGTGGTCGTCACGGCGGAAAACCTGAACGACTACCTGGGCGTGCGTCGCTACACCTTCGGCGTGGCCGAGAAGGAAAACCAGATCGGCCAGGTGACCGGGCTGGCCTGGACCGAAGTGGGCGGCGACCTGCTGACGATCGAAGTGGCGGTCATGCCGGGCAAGGGCGCGATCCAGCGCACCGGCTCGCTGGGCGACGTCATGAAGGAGTCGGTCGAGGCCGCGCGCTCGGTGGTGCGTTCGCGCGCTCGCCGGCTGGGCATCGATCACGCGGTGTTCGAGAAGAAGGACATGCACGTACACGTGCCCGAGGGCGCCACGCCCAAGGACGGTCCGTCCGCGGGCGCGGCGATCACCACGGCCATTGTTTCCTCGTTGACGGGCATCCCCGTGCGTGCCGACGTGGCGATGACCGGCGAGATCACGCTGCGCGGTGAAGTCCTGCCGATCGGCGGCCTGAAGGAGAAGCTGCTGGCCGCGCACCGGGGCGGTATCAAGACCGTGCTGATTCCGGAAGAAAACGCCAAGGACCTGGCGGAGATTCCGGATACGGTCAAGAATCATCTCGATATCGTGCCGGTCCGCTGGATCGACCGGGTGCTCGAACTCGCGCTGGAGCGGCTGCCCGAGGCCTTGCCCGAGGAGGAGGCCGCGAAGGCCGAGACCAAGGTGGAGGCCCACGTGGCGGCCGATGGCGGGGCTGCCACGGACCCCGTCATGAAGCACTGATCCCGCGGTCTGGGGCATGGAAGAGGGCACGCAAGTGCCCTCTTTTTTTTCGTCACATGCGGAAACATGAGGTTTTACGCGGTTTTCCAGCGGGTTTCCCTTGACACGACTTTCTGCCCGAGGATTAAATAGCCGTCTGCGTTTCGTACCGGCAAGCGCAGTTTCGGCACGGTACGTCGCTCTTCGGGGGTGCCCCTTGCGGACTCGCATCGGGACCAAAAATTTTTTCCACAGATAGACCTTGTGAGGGGCCTAATGAACAAGACCGAGCTTATCGACCACATCGCCAAGCAAGCCGACATTTCCAAGGCGGCTGCCGGCCGTTCGCTGGATGCGCTGGTGGGAGCGGTGAAAACGACGCTCAAGAAGGGCGGCACGGTGACGCTGGTCGGTTTCGGCACTTTCGCGGTGAGCGCTCGCGCGGCCCGCACCGGCCGTAACCCGCGTACCGGCGAAGCCATCAAGATCAAGAAGGCGAAGGTGCCGAAGTTCCGTCCGGGCAAGGCGTTGAAGGACGCCGTCAACTAAGACGCAGACACTTCGTGACGAGAAACCCTGGTTTGGCGCCAGGGTTTTTTTTCGTCCCTAGGTTGCTGGTCCCAACGCGTGATACGTCCGCGAAAAATAGAACAGGCCGGCCGGCGCCTCTCCCGTGCGCAAGCCCTGGACTTCGCAGAACATGACGGTGTGCGTGCCTTGCCGCGTCGTGTCGACGATGCGGCAGTCGAACACGGCCATTGCGTCCTCCAGGACCGGGGAGCCCGTTTCCAGGCAGCCCCACATGCCTTGCGCGAACCGGCCGTCCATGTCCCCGCCGCTGCTGAACCGGCGCGACAAGGTTTCGTGGCCGGCGGCCAGCGTGTTGACGCACAGCACGCCGTTGGCCAGTGTCGTGTCGTGGGCGGACGAGCGCCGGTTCAGGCACACCAGCAGCATGGGCGGATCGTCGGTCACGCTGCAGACGGCCGAGGCCGTCAGGCCGACGCGGCCCGCGGGGCCCGAGCTGGTGACGATGTGCACCGAGGCGCCCAGACGGGCCATGGCGGCGCGATAAGCGGTGCCGTCGGGTTGGGGGACCGAAACGGGATGCGAGGTCATGGCGGGCTTCTCCTGCGGTCTCAGTCCAGGTGGGCGACGACACGGCACGACAGCCCCGTCGAGCCCTGGAAGCCGGTCCATCCGGTGCAGACCAGGAACGTCCGGTCGCCGGCCTCGGCATGCAGCCTGTCCACGTTGGCCAGGTTTTCGATCACGTAGCCCCCGCGGCTGCCCACGATGCGGTCCGCGGTGTTGTGTTCGGGGCCGGGCCGCATGCCGGGGAAGTCCAGGCCGATGAAGCCGGTGTCCCGCTCGGCCAGGTGCTGGACCAGGTCCCACGAGAATTTCGGCTGGGTCTGGTAGTAGGGGCGGGAGCCGTAGACGTGGCGGGCGAGATGGCCGGTATGGAAGATGAGGAAGTCGCCGGCCTGGAACTCGCGGCCGGCCAGGACCGCGAGGCCGATTTCTTCCCCGGTGTTCCGCGCGTCGATCAGGAGGCCTCGCCGCATGCAGTAATGGGCGGGCGGGAAGGCCTGGCCGCCGTAGACGTCGAGATGGGTGCCGATATGGCCGCGCGACATGTAGCTGTCGGGATCGGCGCTGGCTTTGGCGATAATGGGGTCCTGGATGTCGATGGAAAGCGTGAGGTCGATGTACATGGGGGTCTCCGGTTGACGACGCCTGCATCATCGACCGGCGCCGTTTCGCGCGCCGCCGCATCTCGGCCAGATTTCATTGAGGATCGGACATGTCCGGCATCGTCGCCCCGCAACGGTTTCCGCTGCGCATCGTGGTCAGGGAAGGGCGCGCGGCTCACGCCGCCATGCATAGCCACGAGGTCGGGCAGTTGCTTTATCCCGAGCAGGGCTCCACGCTGTTGGAGACGCAGCAACGGGTGATACGGCTCGCGCCCGACAGGGCGGCGTGGATCCCGCGCGGGGTGCCGCACGCCGTGCTGATGGACCGCAGCTTTCGATATCACAGCGTCTACGTCGAGCCGGACTTCTACGACGCGGGACGCTGCGTGGTTGTTTGCGTGCGGCCGCTGCTGCGTGAACTGATCCTGGACGCGGCAAGCTGGGAGGCGGGCAGCGGCGGGGGCGAACAGCGCCTGCGCAAGGCGCGCGTGCTGGCCGACGAACTGGCCTCGGCGCCCTGGACCGAGCCGGGCATACAGATCCCGGCCGATCCGCGCATCGCGCCCATCTGCCGGGCGCTGGAGCAGGATCCGGCCGACAATCGTTCGCTGGGGGCGTGGGCGCGCGTGGCGGGAGCCAGCGAGAAGACCATCCAGCGTGGATTCGTGACCCATACCGGCATGTCCTTCCAGCAATGGCGCAATCATGCGCGGATGACCCGGGCGGCCGAACTGCATGCGCGGGGTTGGCGGCAACTGGATATCGCGCTGGCGGTGGGCTATGCCACCGAAGGCGCGTACGCGCAGGCATTCAAGAAGTTCTACGGCTATCCGCCCAGCCGGCTGCCGCGCGGCGGCTGATGCAGGTGCCCGGGCAATCCGCTACAATACGCGCCGAGTCGCGGTTCGCAGCCAGAGGGTGCTTAGCTCAGTTGGTAGAGCGGCGCCCTTACAAGGCGTAGGTCACAGGTTCGACCCCTGTAGCACCCACCACTCTGTTGCAGCGTACACGTGCCGGCATCAAGGGCTTGGAGTCATCCAGGCCCTTTTTCTTTGGTTGCTCGCTGTCCGGGGCCGCGCCATGCGTTTTCGGGTTTCCGCTATTGACATTCGTTATGCTCATCTTTAGCATAAGTCCGGTCGATATTTTTTTACTCAAAAAATGCTCAATATGAGCATAAATGGACGGATGACGGGATGAACCAGACGCTGCTTCGCACTTTCGATTTCGATTCGCCCACTGCCGCCGGCGGCGCGTGTTCGGTGGGGCAGGCCTGGGCCAAGGTGCCCGAGGACCTGCCGGGGCAGCGGCGGGACGAACTGAAGGCGCGCATCCGGGCGCTGCTCCGGCGCGAGAACGCGGTGCTGGTCGCGCACTACTACGTGGATGCCGAATTGCAGGAACTGGCCGACGAGACGGGCGGCTGCGTCGCGGATTCGCTGGAGATGGCGCGCTTCGGCCGCGACCACGCGGCCGGTACGTTGGTGGTGGCGGGGGTGCGCTTCATGGGGGAAACGGCCAAGATCCTCAGCCCCGAGAAGCGGGTACTGATGCCTGACCTGGACGCGACCTGCTCGCTGGACCTGGGCTGCCCGCTGGATGAGTTCTCGGCCTTCTGCGATGCCCATCCCGACCGGACCGTGGTCGTCTACGCCAACACCAGCGCGGCCGTGAAGGCGCGGGCGGACTGGGCCGTCACCTCGGCCATCGCGCTGGATATCGTCGCGGACCTGCATGCCCGGGGGGAAACGATCCTGTGGGCGCCCGACCGGCACCTGGGCGCCTACGTCCAGTCGCAGACCGGCGCCGACATGCTGCTGTGGCAGGGCTCGTGCCTGGTGCATGACGAGTTCAAGGGCATCGAGCTCGAGTTGCTGCGGGCGGAATATCCGCAGGCCAAGGTGCTGGTGCATCCGGAGTCGCCCCCGGCCGTCGTGGCCCAGGCCGACGTCGTGGGCTCGACCGCGCAGATGATCAAGGCCGCGTGCGAGCTCGACGCCACGCATTTCATCGTGGCCACCGACCAGGGCTTGCTGCACAAGATGCGGCTGGCCGCCCCCGGCAAGGTCTTCATTGCGGCGCCCACGGCGGGGGGGAGCGCGACCTGCAAGAGTTGCGCGCACTGTCCGTGGATGGCCATGAACGGGCTGGAGAACCTGGCGGGATGCCTGGAGCGGGGCACGGGCGAAATCCTGCTTGATCCGGCTCTTGGGCGGCAGGCGCGCCGGCCGATCGACCGCATGCTGGACTTCGCCGCCCGCCGCGACCGCCGGGTCAAGGCCAGCGGCGACCTGGCGCGCGACGCCGCGCTGTTTTCCGCGGTCGGTCCTGCGTAGTCCGAGCTGGCCGCGCAAGGCGTCGAGCCCTAGGCGCCATGCTAGAATCGGCTCGACACTAATGGGTGCCCATCGGCCTTGAGCCTGTGGGCATTTTGCTTGTATGGCCGTCGTGCCGCTGGCATCCGACCGGAGTATTCGCGCATGTTTGACATCATCCGTAACCACCGCCGCTGGATGCAGTTCGTCCTGCTGCTGCTGATCCTGCCGTCGTTCGTCTTCGTCGGCATACAGGGCTACTCCAGCTTCATGGAAGGCGACAAGTCGCTGGCCAAGGTGGCGGGCGAAACCGTGACGCAGCAGGAGTTCGACGCGGCCTCGCGCAGCAGGCTCGACCAATTGCGCAGCATGATGGGCGCGCAGTTCGATTCGCAGGCCTTCGATACGCCGGCCATGCGCCAGGCGGTGCTGGACGAGATCGTCAACACCCGCCTGATCGCGGCCGAGGCCACCAAGAACCATTTCTCGGCCTCCGACGAGCAGCTCCGCGCCACCATCCAGGCGATTCCCGCGGTGCAGGAAGACGGCAAGTTCAGCAACGCCCGCTATCGCGACGCGCTGGCCGCCCAGGGCATGACCCCGGTGATGTTCGAGGCCCAGCTGCGGCGCGACCTGGCCTTGCAGCAGGTGCTGGGGCCGGTGGCACAATCGACCACCATGCCGGACGCCGTCATGGACCGCCTGGTGGCCGCGGCGACCGAGCGCCGCAGCATCCAGACCCTGCGCGTGGCCGCGGCGGACTATCGCGCCAAGGTCAGCGTCGGCGACGACGAGGTGAAAGCCTATTACGAAGCCAACCGCGCCCGCTTCGAAGTGCCGGAACGCGTCGATGCCCAGTACTTGGTGCTGGACCAGGGCGCATCGACCTCGGGCATGGCGGTGTCCGAGGACGACATCAAGAACTACTACGAGCAGAACAAAGGCCGCTATGGCCAGGAAGAGCAGCGCCGGGCCAGCCACATCCTGATCACCGTCGATAGCGGCGCGAGCGACGCCGTGCGCGAGGAAGCGCGCAAGAAGGCGCAATCCCTGGACGAGCAGGCCAAGGCGCCCAAGGCCGATTTCGCCAAGCTGGCGCGCGAGAACTCGCAGGATCCCGGCTCGGCGACCAAGGGCGGCGACCTGGACTGGTTTGGCCGCGGCATGATGGTCAAGCCTTTCGAGGATGCCGCCTTCGCGCTGAAAGAGGGCGAGGTGTCGGGCGTCGTGGCGACCGACTACGGCTTCCACGTCATCAAGCTCACCGGCATCCGTCCGGCGGTGGTCAAGCCCCTGGCCGAGGTGCGTGCCCAGATCGTCGAGGAAATCAAGCAGCAGCAGGCCGCCCGCCGTTTTGCCGAGGCCGCCGAGCAGTTCACGAACCTGGTGTACGAGCAGAGCGACACACTCGAACCGGCGGCGCAGAAGTTCGGCCTGAAGATCCAGGAGGCCCAGGGCGTCACGCGCGGCGGGCTGCAGGGCAACGACGTCATGGGCAATCCCAAGGTGGCGCAGGCCCTGTTCTCGGACGAGGTGCTGCGCGAGAAGCGCAACTCGGGCGTGATCGAACTCGGTCCCAACCGCCTGGCCGCGGTGCGCGTGGTCAAGCACGTGCCGGCTTCGGTGCAGCCGCTGGCCGACGTGTCGAGCGGCATCCGCACGCAACTGACGCAGGACAAGGCGCTCGACCTGGCCCGCGCCGCGGGCGAAGAGCGCCTGAAGGCCCTGCAGGCCAAGGACGCCAGCCAGGGCTTCGGCGCCGCCGTCACCGTGGCGCGCAATGCGCCGCAGGGCGTCGCGCCCACGCTGCTGAACGCGGTCATGAAGGCGCCGGCCGACAAGCTGCCGGCTTTCGTGGGCACGATCGCCGGCGACGACTATGTCATCGCCCGGATCTCCAAGGTCGAGGCCGCGCCCAAGCCCGACGCCGCCGCGATCGCCGGCGAGAAATCGATGATGGAGCGCCGCTGGGCCCAGGCTGAACAACTGGCCGTGCTGCAGACGCTGCGCGAGAAGTACAAGGTCACGGTCTCGCCCGAAGGCATGGCCCTGACCACCGCCGCGCCGGCCGCCGAACGCTGAGGCCGCCGGCCGGCCTGGGGGCCGGCCGCGTCAGGACTTGCCGGTACCCAGCAGCGGTTCCAGGCGGGGCCAGACGTTGTCCAGCAGGCGCGGCTGCGCCTGCGCCGTGGGATGCAGGCGATCGGGCTGGAACAGCTCGATGTGCTGGGCGACGCCGTCCAGCAGGAAAGGCAGCAGGGCCGCCTGCTGCTCCTTGGCCACCTTGGCGAACAATTGCTGGAAGCGCTGCGTGTAGTCGCGGCCGTAGTTGGGCGGGATCTGCATGCCCACCAGCAACACGCGCGCGCCGGCCTGGCGCGACGCCTGCACCATCTTGTTCAGGTTCTGCTCGGTCATCTGCAGGGACAGCCCGCGCAGCGCATCGTTGGATCCCAATTCGATCACCACCACGCCCGGCCGATGGCGCGCGAGCAGCGCCGGCAGCCGGCTGACGCCGCCGCTGGTGGTGTCGCCGCTGATGCTGGCATTGACCACGCGATAGTCGAACTTGTGCTCGCGCAGGCGGGCCTCGAGCAGTGCCACCCATCCCGTTCCGCGCGGCAGGCCGTACTCCGCCGACAGGCTGTCCCCCAGCACCAGAAGGGCTGGCAAGGAACTCGCGGCGGAAGCGGCGGTCTGTGCCAGGGCGGCCGGGACAAGGCCGCACAGCGCGGCCGCGCACAGCGTGCCTGCGAACAGGCGCCGGACGGCGTCGTGCGGGATACGGGCAGCGCCCTGGGGCGGCTGCGACGAGCGAGGCTTTATCATGTCTTTCCTTTCTTCCAGCGATCCAATCATGACGGGACCGACCCGATCCGCCGCGAGCCAGCCCGCGGCCACGCCTGCCGCCCAGCCGGCCATCGCCGTGCGATCGCTGACCAAGCGGGTGGCCGACTCGAGCGGCGAGCTCGCCATTCTCGACGCGGTCGATTTTACGGTGGCCTTCGGAGAGACCGTGGCCATCACGGGGAGTTCGGGATCGGGCAAGTCGACGCTGTTGGGCCTGCTGGCCGGACTGGACGTGCCGACCTCCGGATCGGTGCACCTGGCCGGGCGCGACCTGTTCGCGCTGGACGAGGACCAGCGGGCCAGCCTGCGGGCGCGCCATGTGGGCTTCGTCTTCCAGTCGTTCCAGTTGCTTCCGCACCTGACCGCGCTCGAGAACGTCATGCTGCCGCTGGAATTGGCGGGCCGCGACGCGCGCGCCGCGGCCACGGCCATGCTGGAGCGGGTGGGGCTGGGCGCGCGCCTGCGCCACTATCCGCGCACCCTGTCGGGCGGGGAGCAGCAGCGGGTGTCCCTGGCGCGGGCCTTCGTGGTGGAGCCGGAGCTGCTGTTCGCCGACGAGCCCACGGGCAGCCTGGATTCGGCCACTGGCGAGGCCGTCATCGCCCTGATGTTCGAACTGCACCGGGAGCGAGGCACGACCTTGCTGCTGGTGACGCACGACGCCAAGCTGGCGCAGCGCTGCGCACGCCAGTTGGTGGTGGCCGGCGGCCGTCTGGTGCACGATTCGGCCGGCGACGTTTCCTGAGCTGAACGCTTGTAGCGCGGATCAGCGTCCGCCGCGGTTGCGCAGGTCGCGCGCGGCGGGCGCGATTTCGCTGGCCGTCAGGCCGATCGGGCCGGTGCCGCGTGCCACGAGATCGTCGGCGGCGGCACCGTGCAGCCAGACCCCGGCCCGCGCGGCGTCGCCCGCTTCCAGGCCCTGCGCCAGCAGCGCGCCCAGCATGCCGGCCAGTACGTCGCCGGTGCCGGCGGTGGCCAGCCCGGCGTTGCCGCTGTCGTTGATGCTCCAGGCGCCATGCGGCCCGCACACGATGCTGCCCGCGCCCTTCAGGACCACCCAGGCGCGATGGCGCGCGGCCAGCTCGCGGGCGGCCTCGATGCGGTCCGCCTGTACGTCGTCGGTCGAAAGGCCCAGCATGCGCGCGGCTTCGCGTGGGTGCGGGGTCAGGATCGCGGGGCCGCCGCGGGCCGCCAGGGTACGGGCCAGGTCGGGCCGCGTGCCCAGCAGTACCAGCGCGTCGGCGTCCAGCACCAGGGGGGCCGAGATGGGCGCTTCGGCCAGCAGGCGGCCGAGCCAGCGCTGGGCGCCGGTATCGGTGCCCAGGCCGCAGCCCGCGACCCAGCCGCTCACGCCCAGTTGCGCGGCATGATCCAGCAGCCCTTCGGCATCGCGCAGCATGAGTTCGGGATGCCGAGGATCGCAAGGCAGCGCGAGCGGCGCCGATTCGGCCAGTCCGACCAGGATTTTGCCGGCCCCGCCGTACAGAGCTGCGCGGGCGGCCAGCAAGGCCGCGCCGGTCATGCCGGGCGCGCCGGCCAGGATGGCCAGCGTGCCGAAACTGCCCTTGTGGCTGTCCTGCTGCCGGGGGCGGAACAGCGCCGGGCAGTCGGCTTGCCGCACCAGCAGGCCGCCATGCGGCGGTCCGGCATGGCGGCCGGTATCGTTTGCCAGTTCCAGGTCGGCGACGCTGACCGTGCCGGCATGGTCGCGGCCGGCACGCGTGTGGAGTCCGGGTTTGTCGGCGATGAAGGTCAGGGTGTGGTGCGCCACGACGGCCCCCGGCTGCGCGCCGCCGGTGTCGGTGTCGAGCCCGCTGGGAGTGTCCAGCGCCAGGACGGGCGATCCCTGCCGCGCGGCCCAGGCCGCCCACCGCTGCGCGGACTCGGGCAGGGGGCGCGAGAGCCCGATGCCGAACAGCGCATCGACGATCAGCGTGCGCGACGGATCGGGCCGGTCGCGGTCATCGGGGTCGCCGGCCTGCAGCAGGCCCGCGGGCAATTCCTGCCAGGCCTGTTCGGCATCGGGCGGCCGCTTGCCGGCCGGCAGCGCCCAGACGCGGACCTGGCGGCCGGCCTGGTGCAGCAGCGCGGCCAGCATGAGTCCGTCGCCGCCGTTGTTGCCGGGGCCGCAGAGCAGGTCGACCTCGTGTCCGGGCCAGCGTTCGGCGATGAGCGCGGCCGCCGCGCCGGCCGCCCGCCGCATCAGGGTGTGGGGCGGCAGCGCGGCCTGCGCCTCGCGTTCGATCAGCCTGATGGCGGGGGTGCGCAGCAGCCGGTGCGGATGTGGGTCCATGCGCTAATTCTTGCGCGCGTAGCGGCCGATGTCCAACCCGTCCAATTCGATTTCCGGCGTCCGGCCGGCGACCAGGTCGGCGACGATGCGCCCGGTGCCCGCCGCCATGCTCCATCCCTGCGAACCGTGGCCGACGTTCAGGTACAGCCCGGGCAGCCGGGTGGGGCCGAGTATGGGCGGACCGTCCGGCGTCATCGGCCGGGTGCCGGCCCACCAGGTCGCACGCGAGAAATCCAGCATGCCGGGCATCCAGTCCTGGGCCGCCTTGACCAGGGTGCGCAAGGCCTTGTCGCGCAGGGCCGGGCCGCGCCAGCCCAGCTCGGCCGTGCCGGCGATGCGCAGGCGCTGGCCGAGCGGCGTCACGGTCACGCGATAGGTCTCGTCCACGAAAGCGCGGCGCGGACCGATGACGTCGTTGCGCAGGGGGAGGTTGGCGGCATAGCCCCGCACCGGGTAGATCGGCACGCGCAGGCCCAGCCGGGCCAGCCACTCCCCGGCGTCGCTGCCCGAGGCCACGACGACCGCCTGCGCGGACAGCGTGCGGCCGTCCTGCAGGCGTACGCCGGCAACGATGCCCCCCGCGTTCTGCACGGGCTGGGCGACGGTGTTGAACAGGAACTCGACGCCGCGCCGCTCGCATTCGGCCGCCAGCAGCCGGGCGAACAGCGGGCAATTGCCCGACTCGTCGTCGGGGTAGTGGATGGCGCCCGCCAGCGGCGTGCCGACGTGGACCGCGTCCTGCAGGTGGACGTCCATCGCGATGGCTTCCTCGGCGTTCAGCAACTGGTGGGCGATGCCGCTTTCCTGCAAGACCTGGCGGGTGACCTGCGTCGCGTCCACGTCGCGCTGGGTGCGCAGCAGCTGCAGGTAGCCGATCCGACGCTCGTACTCGAAGCCGTATTCCTCCCGTAGCGCGGCCAATTGGGCGCGGCTGTAGCGGGCCACGCGCTGCATCACGCGCTTGTTGGCGGCATAGCGTTCCGCCCGGCACTGGCCCAGCCACTTCGCGAGCCATTTCCACAGCGCCGGGTCCAGCGAGGCGCGCAGCGCCACCGGCGCCTCGTTCTTGAACAGATGGGCCAGCACGCGGCCGGGCATGCCCGGGGCGGCCCAGGGGGCCGCATAGTCGGCGGCCAGGATGCCCGCGTTGCCGAAGCTCGACTCCTGGGCGACGCCGCTGCGGCGGTCCACGACCGTTACCTGCATGCCGTGCCGGTTGAGCCAATAGGCGGTGCACACACCGATGATGCCGGCACCGATCACAATCACACGCATGGGGTCTGGTCGCTTCTTCTGGTCGAGCCCGTTTTCCCGCCGGAACGCGGGGGCATTCCGGGGAACGGGCACCGGATTTTAAGCGGGGAGGGCCGGTATTCGCTCGTGGTTTTTCCCGATTCCCCGGTACGAAGTAAAATCACGGCTAGTCACGCGCTTTCCTCGCGTTTTCTCCCTCATTTCCTCGGCTTCCAGCTCGCTTATCGTGGCCTCCATCCTGCGCCTCTCCGGCCCCCTCGCCCTTTCCTCGTTCCGCCGCGACCGCCTGTTGCGCCGCCTCCAGGCCCAGAATGCCTCGGTGGCGGATGTCTCGGCCCGGTTCGTGCATTTCGTCGCCGTGGAGGGCGACCTGGCGGCGGATGACCGCCAGCGCCTGGAAGGCCTGCTGCGCTACGGCGATCCGGCCCCCGAGGCCCCGCAAGGGCTGGAACTGCTGGTCGTGCCGCGCCTGGGCACCGTCTCGCCCTGGGCCAGCAAGGCCACCGACATCGCCCACAACTGCGGGCTGGCGCAGGTGCGCAGGATCGAACGGGCGGTCGCGTACACGGTGGTCCCGAAGCGGGGCCTGCTGGGCGGCGCCAAGTCGCTGTCGGCGGACGACCTGGCCGCGCTGGCCGGCGCGTTGCACGACCGCATGACCGAGACCGTGGTCGACGGCGCCTTCGACGGCGCCCCGCTGTTCGCGACCCTGGCCGGCAAGCCCATGCAGACCGTGCCCCTGCTGGCCGAGGGCGCGCCGGCGCTGATCGCCGCCAACCGCAGCATGGGACTGGCGCTGTCCGACGACGAGATCGATTACCTGGTCAAGGCCTTCAACGGCTTGGGGCGGAACCCGACCGACGTCGAGCTGATGATGTTCGCCCAGGCCAACAGCGAGCATTGCCGCCACAAGATCTTCAACGCCCAGTGGGTCATCGACGGCCAGCCGCAGTCCGAGACCCTGTTCGGCATGATCCGCGCCACGCACAAGGCGCAGCCGGAAGGCACGGTGGTGGCGTATTCCGACAACGCCGCCGTCATGGCCGGGGGCAGGGCGGAGCGCTTCCACGTGCAGCCCGGCGCCGAAAGCCAGGTGTATGGCCGCCGCGAGGCTACCGTCCACACCTTGATGAAGGTCGAGACGCACAACCACCCCACGGCCATCTCGCCTTTCCCCGGCGCCTCGACCGGCGCGGGCGGCGAAATCCGCGACGAAGGCGCGACCGGCCGCGGCTCCAAGCCCAAGGCGGGCCTGACCGGCTTCACGGTGTCGCACCTGCGTTTCGACGATGCCCTCGAGCCCTGGGAGCATGACGGCCACGGCGCGCCCGACCGCATCGCCTCGCCCCTGTCCATCATGATCGAAGGCCCCATAGGCGGGGCCGCGTTCAACAACGAATTCGGCCGGCCCAACCTGCTGGGCTATTTCCGGACCTTCGAGCAGACGGCGGGCGGCGTGCGCTGGGGCTACCACAAGCCCATCATGATCGCCGGCGGCCTGGGCAGCATCGACGACGGCCTGACCCACAAGAACGACCTGCCGCCCGGCTCGCTGCTGATCCAACTGGGCGGGCCCGGCATGCGCATCGGCATGGGCGGCGGCGCCGCCTCCAGCATGGGCGTGGGCAGCAACACCGCCGACCTCGATTTCGATTCCGTCCAGCGCGGCAATCCCGAGATCGAGCGCCGGGCGCAGGAAGTCATCGACCGCTGCTGGCAGCTCGGTGCCGACAATCCCATCCAGTCCATCCACGACGTGGGCGCGGGCGGCCTCTCGAACGCCTTCCCCGAACTGGTGGACGGCGCCGGACGCGGCGCCATATTCGATCTGCGGAACGTCCAGCTCGAAGAGTCGGGCCTGTCGCCGGCCGAGATCTGGTGCAATGAATCGCAGGAGCGCTATGTACTGGCCATCCTGTCGCAGGACCTCGAGCGCTTCGATGCGCTGGCGCGCCGCGAGCGCTGCCCCTATGCCGTCGTGGGCGTGGCCACCGAGCAGCGCCAGCTGCGCGTGGTCGACGGCGAAGGCTTCTCGGCGGGCGACGTGTCGGCGGCCGACTGGGCCCGCACCTCGCGTCCGGTGGACGTGCCGGTCGATGTCATCCTGGGCAAGGCGCCCCGCATGGAGCGCGACGTCGCGCGCCAGCCGGGCGCCGGCGAATCGATGGACGTGGTCGGCCTGGACCTGGACGACGTGGCCCTGCGCGTGCTGCGCCACCCTACGGTCGCCAACAAGACCTTCCTGATCACCATCGGCGACCGTACGGTGGGCGGCTTGTCCTCGCGCGACCAGATGGTCGGGCCGTGGCAGGTGCCGGTGGCCGACTGCGCGGTCACGCTGGCCGACTACAGCGGCACGCGCGGCGAAGCCATGGCCATGGGTGAACGCACCCCGCTGGCCGTCATCGACGCCCCGGCCTCGGGCCGCATGGCCGTGGCCGAAGCCATCACCAACCTGGTGGCGGCGTCCGTGGTCCGCATCGAAGACGTCAAGATGTCCGCCAACTGGATGGCCGCCTGCGGCGAGCCCGGCCAGGATGCGGCGTTGTACGACACGGTCAGCGCGGTCAGCGCGCTGTGCCAGCGTGTCGGGCTGTCCATTCCCGTGGGCAAGGATTCCCTGTCCATGCGCACGGCCTGGGACGAGAACGGCGAACAGCGCCGCGTGGTGGCGCCGGTGTCTCTTGTCGTCACCGCCTTCGCGCCGGTGGACGACGTACGCAAGACCCTCACCCCGCAGCTGCGCACCGACCAGGGCGACACGACCCTGATCCTGGTCGACCTGGGACGCGGCAAGCACCGCCTGGGCGGTTCTGTGCTGGCCCAAGTGATCGGCCAGGTCGGCCAGCAGGCGCCCGACATCGATGCCCCCGACGACCTGCGCGCCTTCTTCGCCGCGATCCGCACCCTGGCCGACAGCGGCGTGATCCTGGCCTACCACGACCGTTCCGACGGCGGCTTGTTCGCCACGCTGTGCGAAATGGCCTTCGCCGGCCATACCGGCCTGTCGATCAACCTCGACATGCTGACCCTGGATCCGTATGCCTCGGATTGGGGAGATTTCAAGATCCGGCCGGAACAAGTCGCCGTGCAGCGCGACGAACTGACCGTCAAGGCGCTGTTCTCGGAAGAGGCGGGTGCCGTGATCCAGGTGCCCGCGGCCAGCCGCGACGCTGTGATGGAAGTGCTGCGCGGTGCCGGCCTGTCGGCCCACTCGCACGTGATCGGCGAGCCCAATGATCGGGACGAGATCGAGTTCTACCGCGACGCCCGCAGGATCTGGGGCAAGCCGCGCGTCGAACTCGGCAAGGCCTGGAGCGAGGTCAGCCGCCGCATCATGGCGCTGCGCGACAACCCCGACTGCGCGCAGTCCGAGTTCGATCTGTGGGACGACGCTGCCGATCCCGGCCTGTCGCCCAAGGTCGATTTCGACCCGCAGGAAGACATCGCCGCCCCCATGATCGCCACCGGCGCGCGCCCGCGCATGGCCATCCTGCGCGAGCAGGGCTGCAACAGCCAGGTCGAGATGGCCTACGCCTTCGACCGCGCCGGCTTCGAGTCCTGGGACGTGCACATGACCGACCTGCTGAGCGGACGCATCGACCTGTCCAGCTTCAAGGGACTGGTCGCCGTCGGCGGCTTCAGCTATGGCGACGTGCTGGGCGCGGGCGAGGGCTGGGCCAAGACCATCCAGTACAACGCGGTGCTGGCCGACATGTTCGCGGCCTATTTCGGCCGCAGCGACACCTTCGCGCTGGGTGTCTGCAACGGCTGCCAGATGCTGGCCGCGTTGGCCCCGATGATTCCGGGCGCCCAGGACTGGCCGCGTTTCACGCGCAACCGCTCGGAAAAATTCGAGGCCCGTTTCTCGCTGGTCGAGATCCCCGAGTCGCCGTCCATCTTCTTCGAGGGCATGGCCGGCTCGCGCATGCCCATCGCCGTTTCCCACGGCGAAGGCTATGCCGACTTCTCGCAGCAGGGCAAAGCCGACGCGGCGCTGGCCGCCATGCGTTTCGTCGATCATGCCGGCAAGCCGACCGAGGTCTATCCCTACAACCCCAACGGCAGCGCCGGCGGCCTGGCCGGTGTCACCACGGCGGACGGCCGCTTCACCGCCCTGATGCCGCACCCCGAGCGGGTGTTCCGCAACGTGCAGATGTCGTGGAGTCCGGCCTCGTGGGGCGAGCGTGACAGCGGCGGCGAGTTCTCGCCGTGGATGCGCATGTTCCGCAACGCGCGCCGCTGGACGACATGAGGCGGGGCAAATAAAAACCCCGGGCCAGGGCCCGGGGTGCGAGGGCTGGTAGCCTGGGCTGCCAGCATGGGGGCCGCCTTGCGGCCCTTTTTCTTAGAAGCGGTGTTGCAGGCCGACGCCCAGTTGGCGATAGGTCATGTCGCGGTTCTGGTCGAAGTTGCGCACGTCGTTGTCGGCAAAGAACGCGTACAGATTGGTGCGCTTGGACAGGTCGTAGGTGTAGCCGACCGCCCAGCCGTCGACCTTGGACTTGGTAGCCTTCTGCCAGGCGGCGTACAGCTTGCCGGGGCCGATCGGAGCGCTGGCGCCGATGGTGTAGGCACTGTCGCTGGAGAATTGGCCGCCCGTGGCGACGACGCCGTTGTAGCCGTTCAGGAAACCGGCCGTGATGTTGTTGGCCTTGGCGTAGCCGGCGTGCAGGGCAACGACGCCGAAGTCGTACGACGCACCCACGGTCAGGTTACGGAAGGTCTTGGAGCCGGGCAGCGGTGATTCCACTTGCTGATAGGTCAATACCCCCTTGATCGGGCCGTTGTCGTACTTCAGGCCGGCGTCGATCAGGCGGTTGTTCTTGCCGCTTTCGGGGGCTTCGGTTTCGCCAGTGGTCGGATTGGAGAAGGCGTTGAAGCTGTAACCGACGGCAGCCTGGACACCGTAGAACGACGGGCTGTAGTAGTAGACCGAGTTGTTGACCCGGCCGCCGCCCATGACGGCGTCGTTATAGGCGAAGGTGCTGCCGATGCTGGCGGTGCTGAAGTTCAGGCCGAACGGGTTGGCGACGCCGGCGGCCCACATGAAGGCCAAGTTGGTCGTGCGGCCCAGAGTCAGGCGGCCCATGCTGTTGCTTTCAAGGCCGACGTAGGCATAGCGGCCGAACAGGCGGCCGTGGGTCTGCTGGCCGTCATCCACCGTGAAACCGTTTTCCAGGGTGAAGATAGCCTTCAGGCCGTTACCCAAGTCTTCCGAACCACGCAAACCGAAGCGCGACTGACTCATCAGGCCGCTGTCGATGCCCTTGATGGTCTTGCCGTCTACCTTGCGGTAGTCGAAGCCTGCATCGACCAGGCCATACAGCGTCACGGAACTCTGTGCATGCGCGGCACCTGCAAAACCGGCCAGCAGGGCAGTCGCGAGTAGGGTTTTCTTCATTACTTGGTCTCCAGCTGAAAAACATTCCGACAAGTTGGCTGATGTTCCGACAGCGCTGGCGGGGCCAGTGTCTCGGCGTACAGCCGCCGTCTTGATCCCGATTTCCAGGCGGTGCTGCTTAGGCTGCGAAGAAATCTGAAGAAATTTCACCAGAAAGGATTAAGGGTGCCAACTGATAAATCTGGTGCGATATTCGGCAGTGTTGCGATTCTGTCTAAACCAATTGGACTTGTCGCTGTTGGCGCAACAGGAGGGCGAGATGTGTTACATCTGGCAACGCCGCGAGGCTCGAGGGAGAAGCCGTCCGAGATTGGACCAGCAAAAAAAGAACCCCGCACAAGGCGGGGTCCATGCTTGATCGCACCGGGGCGGGAGCCCCGAGATACCGGTCAGACCGGTATCAAGTGCTTAGAAGCGGTGTTGCAGGCCCAGAGCGAACTGGCGGTTGCTCAGGTCCTTCTTGGCGGCGAAGTCACGCACGTTGCCGTCGACGAAGAAGGCGTACAGGTTGGTACGCTTCGACAGGTCGTAGGTGTAGCCGATGGCCCAGTTGTCAGACTTCGACTTGGTGGCCTTTTGGTAGGAAGCGTAGGCCTTGCCGGGTCCCAGAGGAGCGCTCAGGCCGATCGTGTAGGCGTTGTCCTTGGTGAAGTCGGCGGACGTGGCACCGATGGAGCCGTTGTAGCCAGCGACGGTACGGATGCCCTTGGCGTTGGCGTAGCCAGCGTAGACAGCCACGACGCCGAAGTCGTAGTTGGCACCCAGGGTCAGGTTCTTGAACTTGCCGTTGTTGGCGGTCAGCTGCGACGGGTTCAGGTATTGGTACGTCAGCACGGCCTTCAGGGGACCGTTGTCATACTTCAAGCCCAGGTCGATCAGGCGATCGTTGTTCTTGTTGCCGGCGGCTTCGGTGTCGGGGTTCGACTGGAAGCTGTAACCGATGGCGCCTTGGAAGCCGGAGAAGCTGGGCGAGTAGTAGTAGATCGAGTTGTTGACACGACCCAAGCCCAGATCGGCGTCGTTGTAGCCGAAGGTGCTGCCGACGCTGGCGCTGCTGAAGCTCAGGCCGAACGGGTTGACGATGCCGGCGGCCCACATGAACGCCAGGTTCGTGGTACGACCGAGGGTCACGCGACCAGCGGAGGCGCTTTCCAGGCCGACGAAGGCATAGCGACCGAACAGGCGGCCTTGGGTTTGTTGGCCGTTGTCAACGGTGAAGCCGTTTTCCAGGGTGAAAATGGCCTTCAGACCACCGCCGATGTCTTCCGAACCACGGATACCCCAGCGCGACTGGCCTTGCAATCCGCTGTCGATACCGATCTTACGGTCTTGGCCTTCGAGCTTGGTGTAGTTGAAACCAGCGTCAACCAAACCGTACAGCGTGACGTTGCTTTGCGCTTGAGCGGCACCTGCGAAGCCAGCCAGCAGCGCGGCGGCAAGAAGGGTCTTCTTCATTTAAATAGGTCTCCAGCGGAGTGAGTAACTCGATAAGCCGAAAGGACGAGTCGGAAGACAGCATTGCTGCCGCTTTCCCCAAGACAAGCCCCCCGTCTTGCTTACGATTTCTACGCGATGTACTTGCTGTGAAGAAATCTCGAAGAATTTCACCAGAAAGCCCCTGGAGTGCCAATAGTTAATTCCCTTGCAATAAAAATGTGTTGTGCTTTGCTCTAAGGTTTTGTTACCTAATTGCAACCCCAGGGCGGTGTGAACCTGCGAATCGCCAGTTCTGCCGGGGGGGCAAGCAAGAAAAACGCCCCGTAAACCAGGCCGGTCAAGGCCTGTTTTACGGGGCATCAGGTTCAACCCAGGGAAACCCTGATTGTTGAAAATTTAATTATCGGGACATCGTTTTTTGTTGGTTGAATCCAACAAGCTTATTGGATCCGGGCCTTTTCGCGCAGGCTGGTCTGGAAATCACGCAGCTTGGTCTGGCGCAGGGATTCCTCGATTTGCGGGCGCAGTTGCTCCAGCGGCGGGAATTGCACCGGGCGTACGTCGTCCAGACGGATCACGTGCCAACCGAACTGGGTCTGCACCGGCGCTTCCGTGGTCTGGCCTTTCTGCAGCGCGGCCAGTGCATCGGCGAACGGCTTGACGTAGGTGCTGGAGGGCGCCCAGTCCAGGCTGCCGCCGTTGGCGGCCGAGCCGGGGTCCTTGGATTGCTTGGCCAGGTCCTCGAACTTCGCACCCTTCTTCAACTGGGCGATGATGTCCTTGGCCTGGGCCTCGCTTTCGACCAGGATGTGGCGGGCCTGATATTCCTTGTCGCCCTGGGCGCTCTTGACGCGGTCGTACTCGGCCTGGATGTCCTGCGGGGAGACCGGGTTCTTGGCCAGGAAGTCATTGAACAGGCCACGGATCAGCACACTTTGGCGGGTCAGGTCGATTTCGGCCTGGACTTCGGGCTGCTTGGCGACGCCGCGCTTGTCGGCTTCCTGCAGGAAGATTTCGCGGTTGATCAGTTCTTCCCGGATCTGCTCGCGCAGTTGAGGGGAGTCGGGCTGGCCCTGCTTGGTCAGCAGCTTGACGAATTGGTCCACGCGCGACGAGGGGATGGCCTTGCCGTTGACCACGGCGGCATTCTGCGCAAAAACCGGAGCGGCCAGGGTCAGCGCGGCAGCCATCATCAAAACACGCTTCATGTATGGAAGTCCTTGAAGGTAGAGGGGGAGTGAGGTCGGTTGAAAGACCGGGCTCAAGAGGTTGGTGCGGAATCTTCTTCTGGTGTCAGCGCCTGGAGCGCCAGCGCGTGGATGTGCGCCGGCATCAAGTCTGCCAATCGATCATACACCAGCCTATGCCGCGCCACCCGGTTGAGCCCCGCGAAACGGGGCGAAACAATGCGTAGCCGGAAGTGTCCGGCACCGCCGGCCGCGCCGGCGTGCCCGGCATGCAGATGGGATTCGTCCTGCACATCCAGGGTGATGGGGTCGAGTTCCTGCAGGCGCTGCCGGATCCCCGCGATGCGGTCGGCGTTCATGAGCGTTCGGCCCCGGCGTCGGTCTCGCGTTTGGCGACGTCCGTGGCGGCGCCTTCCTGGGCGGGTTTCATGTGGCGGCCGAGGTAGAGCGATTGCAGCACGACGAACACCAGCAGCATGCCGAAGATGCCGAACACCTTGAAGCTGACCCAGGTCTCGGTGGGCCAGTTATAGGCGACGTACAGGTTCAGGCCGCCCACCGCGGCAAAGAATGTCACCCAGGCCAGGTTGAGCCGGCTCCAGACCGGCTCGGGCAACTGGATCTGCGCGCCCAGCATGCTGCGCAGGAAGTTGCGCTTGAACAGCCACTGTCCGCCGCCCAGCACCGCCGCGAACAGCCAGTAGAGCACCGTGGGTTTCCACTTGATGAAGACTTCGTCGTGCAGGAACAGCGTCGCGCCCCCGAATACCACGATGATGGTCAGGTTGATCCAGTGCATCGGCTCGATCTTCCGGCGCCGCACCAGCAGCCAGACGATCTGCAGCACGCTGGCCGCCATGGCCACGCCCGTCGCGACATAGATGTCGGCGAACTTGTATGCGGCGAAGAAAAGGACCAGCGGGAAAAGGTCGAAAAGTAATTTCATCGAATCGTCGAGAAAAAAATGCGCCAGAGTGGGACAAGAAAACCGTCCCACCGTTCTCCAAAGCTTACCAGCAGCCCCCCGGGGGGGCGCTGGGCTACAGCGGTTCGAACTTCAACGAGACCGAATTGATGCAATAACGCAGCCCGGTCGGCGGCGGGCCGTCCTCGAAGACGTGGCCCAGGTGGGCGTCGCAGACGTTGCACAGGATCTCGGTGCGGACCATGCCATGGGTGCTGTCGAGTTCCTCGCGCACGTTGTCGGGGTTCAAGGGGGCGAAGTAGCTGGGCCAGCCGCAGGCCGAGTCGAACTTGGTGTCCGAGGCGAACAGCGGCGTGCCGCAGGCTACGCAGCGGTAGATGCCGGGTTCGCGATGATCCCAGTACTGGCCGGTGAACGCGCGCTCGGTCGCCTTCTCGCGCGCCACGGCGTATTGCATGGGCGTGAGCAGGGTGCGCCATTCGGCATCGGATTTCGTGACTTTGGGCCGGTCGGACATGGTCTACCTCATGAAGAACAACTGACTTGCAGTGCGCCCGCCCAGTCGGGCGGCACGCGGGCATAGCTTTCGTGGCCGGGCTGCTCGGTATAGGGATCGCGTAAGAGCCGCATCAGGCGGTCGATCTCGCTGGTATCCCGTTCCTTCGCGGCGCGGATCGCCAGCTCGGCCAGGTGGTTGCGCAGCACGTACAGTGGATTGACGCGGTTCATGGCCGCGGCACGCTCGGCGTCGGGCCGCCCGTCCTGCGCGAGGCGGGCGCGATAGGTGGCGAGCCAGGCGCGGGCGGCTTCGCGGTCGGCATGGAGGTCCTCGAAGGTCTCGACGCCAGGTGCCGACGGAATATCGCCGGCGCTGGCCACGTCGGCCAGGCGCCGGAAGCTCAGGGTGAAGTCGGCGCGGTTCTGGTGCATGACGGACCACAGGCCGTTCAGGAGTTCCTCGTCGCCGGCCTGCCATTGCCCGAGGCCCAGCTTGGCGGCCATCCGGTGGTGGAAGGCGGCCAGGAAGGCGCCTTCATAGCCGGCCAGCACCGCGCGCAGCGCGTCCTCGTCCTGCACCAGCGGCATCAGCGCACCGGCCAGGCGGTACAGGTTCCAGTGGCCGACGGCGGGCTGGGCGTCCCAGGCGTAGCGCCCGGCCGTGTCGGAATGGTTGCAGACGTGATGGGCGTCGAAGCCGTCCATGAACCCATAGGGGCCGTAGTCCAGCGTCAGCCCCAGGATGGACATGTTGTCGGTGTTCATGACGCCGTGGCAGAAGCCCACGGCCTGCCAGTCCGCCATCAGCGCGGCGGTCTTGCGCGTGACCGCCGCCAGCAGCCGCAGGTAGGGGCCGGCGTCGGTATCGGCGACACCGGCTGGGGCCTGACGGCAGTCGGGATAGAAGCGGTCGATCACGTAGTCGGCCAGGATGCGCAGCAGGTCGGGACGCTGGCGGCTGGCCCAGTGCTCGAACGAGCCGAAGCGCACGAAGCTGGGCGACATGCGGGTGACGATGGAGGCGGTCTCGACCGTCTCGCGGATGACCGGATCGTCGGAGGCGACCAGCGCCAGCGCACGCGTGGTCGGGATGCCCAGGCCATGCATGGCTTCCGAGGCGAGATACTCGCGTACCGACGAACGCAGCACGGCCTTGCCGTCGCCCATGCGCGAATAGGGCGTCAGGCCCGATCCCTTGAGCTGCAGTTCCCAATTGCCGCCGGGGCCGGCCACTTCGCCCAGCAGCAGCGCACGGCCGTCGCCCAATTGCCCGGCCCAGACGCCGAATTGATGGCCACTGTAGACGGCGGCCAGCGGCGCGCCGCCAGACAGCGGACTGGCGCCCGAAAACACGGACAGGAACTCGGGCGTGGCGAGCGCTTCGGGCGCGAGGCCGATCAGCGCGGCGGCCTCGGGGTTGGCATGCACCAGCCAGGGGTCGTCCAGGGGCTGGGGCGACACCCGGGAGTAGAACGCGTCCGGCAGGGCGGCGAACGAGTTGTCGGTGCGCAGGGACTGGAGAGTGCTGGCGAGCTTCACGACGTTGGAACAGTGATTGGTGGTCCGGCCTCACGCCGGGTATCAATCAAGGTTAACCTATTTGCCGTCGTTTCCTTGTTTCCCTTTTCCCCGGAGATGCGGCCGCCGGAGCCGCGCGGGGCGCTCGGAGTATTGCTTGGACGGGCTCATCGTTTCGCTGCTGAACGGCCTAAGTTACGGGCTGCTGCTTTTCATGCTTTCGTCCGGGCTGACGCTGATCTTCAGCATGATGGGCATCATCAACTTCGCGCATGCCAGTTTCTACATGCTGGGCGCTTATGCCGCGCATGCCGTGGCCGGTGCGCTGTCGCCGGCGGTGACGGCGGACGCGGCATTCTGGGTGGCCCTGTTCATCGCGCCGGTGCTGGTCGGACTGGCGGGCGCCGCGGTCGAGCGGCTGGCGCTGCGCCGCCTGCGCGGCCGGGGGCACGTGGCGGAACTGCTGTTCACGTTCGCGCTCGCCATGATCGTCGCCGAACTGGTGCAACTGGCCTGGGGCCGGTCCGCCGTGTCCTATCGCATGCCGGCGGTGTGGGGCGAGCCGCTTTTCAGCCTGGGGGGGCACGCCTTTCCTGCGCACCGCCTTGTGGTCGCGCTGGCCGCGGGCCTGATGCTGGCGGGGTTGTGGTGGGGTTTGACGCGTACGCGTACCGGCCTGATCGTCCGCGCGGCGCTCAGCCATCCGGCCATGGCGCAGGCGCTGGGGCACGACGTGCCCCGTGTCTTCATGCTGGTGTTCGGCGCCGGCTGCCTGCTGGCCGGCATGGCCGGCGCGATAGGCGGAAGCATCTTCGTGACCGAGCCGGGCATGGCCCAGGCGCTGGGGCCCATCGTCTTCGTCGTGACGGTGGTGGGCGGGCTGGGATCACTGGCGGGGGCGTTCTGGGCCAGCCTGCTGATCGGGTTGCTGCAAACCCTGGCGGTGGGATCCGCCTGGTCCCTGGCCGCGCCGGCATCCTGGCTGGGCGCGGCCGAGGCGGCACGGGCGCTGGCGGCCTGGCCTTTGTCGCGTGTCGCACCGGTGCTGCCCTATCTGTTGATGGTGGCGGTGCTGATCTGGCGGCCGCGTGGACTCATGGGCGTGCGCGAAACATGAGCGCCCGTCCCGATGTCAGGCCGTTCCGGGCCTGCGTGGCCGTGGGGCTGGCGGCGCTGGTGCTGGCGCCGCTGTGTTTCGATAGCGGCTTCCAACTGGGCCTGATGTCGCAGATGTGCGCGATGGCACTGTTTGCGCTGTCGTACAACCTGTTGCTGGGCCAGACGGGGATGCTGTCGTTCGGACACGCCGTCTACGCCGGACTGGGCGGGTATGCCGTCATCCACCTCCTGCGCGGGATGGACGGCGGGCCGTTCGTCTTCCCGACCGTGCTGCTGCCCGTGGCGGGCGGGGTGGCGGGCGCGGTCTTCGCCGCGCTGATCGGGTACCCGACCACGCGCCGGGGCGGGACATCCTTCGCGATGATTTCGCTGGCGGTAGGCGAACTGGTCCATGCCGCCGCCGGCATGCTGCCGGAATGGTTCGGCGGGGAGGGCGGGCTGGCGGCCGACCGCACGGCCGGTCCGGCGTTCGTCGTGGGCTTGTGGCCGGGATGGAGCCTGGGACCCGATCTCCACGTCTATTACCTGACCGCGGCATGGACCGCTGCCTGCGTGATCGCCATCCATGGGCTCGGCCGGACGCCGCTGCTCAAGCTTGCCAATGCCGTTCGCGACAATCCGCAGCGCGTGGCCTTCATCGGCTACGACCCGCACCGCGTCCGCTACCTGATGCTGACCTTGTCGGGGTTCTTCGCCGGCGTGGCGGGCGGGTTGATGGCGCTGAACCTGGAGATTGCCAGCGCCGACAGCCTGGGGACGCTCAAATCGGGAGCGGTGCTGCTGGCAGTGGTGGTGGGCGGCAGCGGCCTGTTCCTGGGGCCCGTGGCCGGCGCCGTCGTGGTGACGTTCTTCTCGGTCGAGCTGTCGCGTCATACCGGGGCCTGGCAGTTGTACCTGGGGCTGGCCTTTGCCGCCGTCGTGCTGGCCCTGCCCGGTGGAATGGCCGGGGGCATCCGGGACGCGGCGCGGTTGGTGGCGCGAGGCGAATTGGCGCGCTGGCTGCGCGCCAGGAGATGGACGATCGCCGGCGCGCTGATCGGTATCGCCGGGCTGAGCCTGGCGATCGAGCTGGCCTATGGCCGCGTCCACGACACAGGCGGGCCGGTGGCGGTCTCGTGGTTCGGGCTGGTGCTGGATCCGTCCGCGCCGCTGCCATGGAGTGCGGCTGGCGTGCTATGGGTGCTGGGCGCGGCCGGCCTGTTCCTGGGGCGGGACCGGAGCCGGCCGGAGCGGCCACCGGAGCAATGCGATGCGTGAAGCACGGGGCAGGACCGACATCGACGCCTTGACGCTGGAAGGCGTGGGCAAGCGCTACGGAGAGGCCCAGGTGTTGGAGGACGTGAGCCTGCGTGTCGCCACGGGCGAATTCCACGCCTTGATCGGTCCCAACGGCGCGGGCAAGTCGAGCCTGTTCAACGTGATCTCGGGTCTGACCCCGCCCTCGGCGGGCAGGGTGCGCCTGCAGGGCCGCGACGTCACGGGGCTGCCTGCGCATCGCATGGCCCGGCTGGGGCTGTCGCGCAGCTTCCAGGTGGCCAACGTGTTCGGCCGCATGTCGGTGTTCGACAACCTGCGCTGCGCCGCCATGCGCGGGGGCGGCCTGGGCTATCAATGGTGGTGTGCGCTGGATCAAAGACGCGGCGTGGCGCAGCGGGCACAGCAGGTCATGGCGCAGCTCGGCCTGGAGCGGCGGGCGGACGAGCCTGCCGGTGAACTGAGCTACGCGGAGCAGCGCGCGCTGGAGCTGGGCATGGTGCTGGCGACCGACGCGCGCGTGGTCTTGCTGGACGAGCCGACGGCCGGGATGAGCCGGGCCGAGACGGCGCGCATGATGGAACTGATACGCGGCACCTGCCGCGGGAGGACGGTGCTGATCGTCGAGCATGACATGCAAGTCGTCTTCGGCCTGTCCGATCGCATTTCGGTCATGGTCCAGGGGCGGTTGATCGCCACGGGCGAACCGGAGCATATCCGGACGGATCCGGCGGTGCGCCAGGCCTACCTGGGCGGCGTCGTGCCGGAGCCGGAATGAGCGGCCTGCTGGAACTCCACGGGGTCCATGCCTGGTACGGCCGAGCCCACGTGCTGCAAGGCGTGGACCTGCAGGTGGCGCCGGGCGAGATCGTCGCGCTGCTGGGGCGCAATGGCGCCGGTCGCTCCACCCTGGCTCGCGCCGTCATGGGGCTGGTCGAGCGGCGGGGCCGCATGCTTTGGCGCGGCCAGGACATAAGCCGGCTGCGCACGTTCGAGATCGCGCGGATGGGCATCGGCTATGTCCCGGAGAGCCGGGACATTTTTCCCGGCATGACAGTCGAGCAGAATCTGTTGTTGGGGCAGAAGGCAGCCAGGGCGGGGCGCTGGACGATGACCGAGGTGTATCGGCTTTTTCCACCGCTGGCGCGGCGGGCCCGCGTGCAGGCACAGCACCTGTCGGGGGGCGAGCAGCAGATGCTGGCTCTGGGCCGCACGCTGATGGGCGATCCGGCCTTGATGCTGGTGGACGAACCCGCCGAGGGGCTGGCGCCGCTGGTGGTGGCGCAACTGGCGGCCTGCCTGGACGAATTGCGCCGCCAGGGCATGGCCATCCTGCTGATCGAACAGAAGCTCGGCTTCGCCCTGGAGATCGCCGATCGCGCGTATGTGCTGGGGCAGGGCGCCGTGGTGTTCGCCGGGACGCCGGCCGCCTTGCGCGCGGATGAGCCGGTCAGGCGTGAGTGGATCGAGCTCTAGGCGCGCCACGCCGCGGGCGAGGCGCCCAGCGGGCCGGCGGGAATGTCCCAGGCCATGGGGGCGCCGGCAACGGTCAGCGGTGCCTTGACGCGCCGTGCCCGGCCCCAGGCGGTCATTTCCGAGGGCGTGGTGCAGTCGGCGCGGGCTTCGGGAGCGAGCGGTGCGGCGTTGGCGTCCGTCACCCCCTGCGCCAGCAGGGCCGCCGTGCGCGCCAGCGAGGCCCGGAATTCGCCGCCGCAGCCGGTGCGCACGCGCTCGGTCAAACCGCGTATCGCCGCGGTGGCCAGCAGATAGCCCGTGGTGTGGTCCAGGGCCTGCACCGGCAGCGGCGTGGGCCTGTCCCGGCGCAGCTTGTGCATGCCGGCATCCGCGATGCCGCAGCTCATCTGCACCAGGCTGTCGAATCCGCGGCGCGTCTTCCAGGGGCCGGTCCACCCGTATGCATCCAGCGAGACATCGACCAACCCGGGGTTGATGCGGCGCCGCTGTTCGGCGTCGAAGCCCAGGGCGCCCAGCGCATCCGAGCGATAACCATGCACCAGCACGTCGGCGTCGCGCAGCAATTGGCGGAACAGGCGCCGGCCTTCGGTGGAGCGAAGGTCGATGCGGCCGCAGCGTTTGCCCAGCGTCAGTTCGGGGGCGGCGACCGGTTCGTCCCAGGCCGGGGGATCCAGCCGCAGGACCTCGGCGCCGTAGCCCGCCAGGAAGCGCGTGGCCACCGGCCCCGCGATGATGCGGGTCAGGTCCAGCACGCGTACGCCTTGCAGCGGGCGGGCAGGGGTGCCGGCCCAGGTGGGCGCGTTGGCGGCGGATGCCGGCGTGCGCCACAGCAGCGGCTCCATCGACACGGCGGCACCTTGGGGATGTTCCGCCCAGGCATCCTGCGTGCGCATCTGCGCGGCGCAGCCCTTTGCCTCGACGATGGCGTTCTCCAGATCCAGCGCGTTCCAGGCGGCTACCGTCCGTGCCACGCTGTCGTGGTTGCCGTGGCAACCGAGCACGCGAAGGATGGCGTCGCGGTGATGCGGCGCGTTGGCGTGCAGCCGTATCCAGCCGTCGGCGGCCGCATAGTCGCCAGTAACGGGGTCGCGCGCCGGGGGTAGTTTCCAGCTCACCGGACGCAGCGACGTGTCGAACCAGAACGAGGCCAGCCGCCGGTCGACCGCGACCGTGGGCAGGTTGCCGTGCCGCTGCCCGATCAGCTCGGCAACGGCCAGTCCCGCCGCACCGACGGTGGCGGCCGCCAGGTCCGTGACGGGGAAGATGGACGGCAGGCTGCCCGCCCCGAGCCACGCGACGCCGGCGGGAAGCGTGGCGCTTCCTGCCGCGTTCCAGATGGCGCGCAGGTAGGCGTCGCAGACGCCCCCCGCGCCGCCGTCCAGGTCGTGCCGCATGTCACAGCACCTCGGCCGCGTAGTCGGCCAGCCGCGAGCGCTCGCCCCGTTGCAGGGTCACGTGGCCCGAATGCGGCCAGCCCTTGAAGCGGTCCACCACATAGGTCAGGCCCGAACTGCCCTCGGTCAGGTAGGGCGTGTCGATCTGCGCGATGTTGCCCAGGCAGACCACCTTGGTGCCGGGGCCGGCGCGGGTGATCAGGGTCTTCATCTGCTTGGGCGTGAGGTTCTGCGCCTCATCGATGATCAGGAACTTGTTCAGGAAGGTGCGGCCGCGCATGAAGTTCAGCGACTTGACCTTCACCCGCGAGCGGATGAGGTCCATGGTGGCGGCACGCCCCCAGTCCCCGCCATGGCCGCTTTCGCCGTCGCCCATGTTCAGCACGTCCAGGTTGTCTTCCAGCGCGCCCATCCAGGGCAGCATCTTTTCTTCCTCGGTGCCCGGCAGGAAGCCGATGTCCTCACCCACGGGCACGGTGACCCGGGTCATGATGATCTCGGTGTAGCGCTTGGTCTCCAGTACCTGCGTCAGGCCCGCGGCCAGCGCCAGCAGCGTCTTGCCGGTACCCGCCTGGCCCAGCAGCGAGATGAAGTCGCAGTCCGGGTTCATCAGCAGGTTGAGCGCGAAGTTCTGCTCACGGTTGCGCGCGGTGATGCCCCAGACGCTGTTCTTGCTGTGGGTGTATTCGCGCAGGGTCTGGAGCACGGCGGTCTTGCCGTTGACTTCCTTGACCTGCGCGTACAGCGGCATGCTGCCTTCGAAATACACGAACTGGTTGACGGCGAACTGCGCGCACAGCGGCCCGGTGATGCGGTAGAAGGTGCTGCCGCCTTGCTGCCACGACTCCATGCCTTTGCTGTGCTTGTCCCAGAAGTCGTCGGGCAACTGCAGCACGCCGGTGTAGAGCAGGTCGGAGTCTTCCAGGACCTGGTCGTTGAAGTAGTCCTCGGCCGGCAGCCCCAGGGCGCGAGCCTTGACGCGCATGTTGATGTCCTTGGACACCAGCACGACCTCGCGGTCGGGGTAGCGCTCCTGCAGGGCGCGCACCACGCCCAGGATCTGGTTGTCGGCCTTGCCCGCGGGCAGGCCCGACGGCAGCGAGGCCGACAGCAGGGTCGTCTGCAGGTACAGCCGGCCCATCGCGTCGCGGTTGCCCAGCTTGTCGAGCGGAATGCCGGCTTCCATGTCGCCGATGTCGCTGACCAGTTCGTCCAGAGAGCGGCTGACCTGGCGGGCGTTGCGCGCCACTTCCGACATGCCTTTCTTGTGGTTGTCCAGCTCTTCCAGCGTGATCATCGGCAGGAAGATGTCGTGTTCCTCGAAGCGGAACAGCGAGCTCGGGTCGTGCATGAGCACGTTGGTGTCCAGCACGAACAGCTTGGCGACTTCCGGTCCGGCCGATTTCGCCTTGCGCTTGGGCGCGGGCTTGGCCACGGCCTTGCCGGTGGCGGCGGGAGCCGGCACGGGCGCGGGCTGCGGCGCGCGCGCGACGATGGGCGCCGCGGGCTGCGGCGCGGGCGTCAGCAGGGTGCCTGCCTTGGGTTTGGCACTCGTCTTGCGGGCCGTCTTGGCCGGCGCGGCCTGGATACCTTCCAGCTGGGGCTGGACGGCGGGAATGTCGGTGGAGGAGGGCGGTCGGGGTTCGGCTTCGGTACGTTTGCCGCGGGCTGCGGGGCGCGCTGGTTCACCCGAGGGAAAGGACAGGATTGCTGCGGGCCGGGTGGGCATCTTGGGAAGCGGCATGAGCGCGGATCTCCTCAGTAGGGAAGCTCAACGATACTGCATCCTCCATTGCATATATCGTACGCCCGTGGGCGTACGATATATGCGCAGGAAGAAAGACGGACTCATTCAGGCAAGCCCGCGCACGGCGTCGAGCACGGCGTCGACGTGGCCGGGGACTTTCACGCCGCGCCATTCCTGGCGCAGCTTGCCCTGCGCGTCGATCAGGAAAGTGCTGCGCTCGATACCGCGCACCTGCTTGCCATACATGTTCTTCATTTTCATGACACCGTACAGCTCGCACAGTGTTTCGTCCGGGTCGGCCAGGAGCGGAAACGGGAAACCCTGCTTTTCCTTGAACTTCTGGTGCGAGGCCAGCGTGTCGCGCGAGACGCCCAGGATCTCGGCGCCGGCGGCCTGGAACTCGGCGTAGCGGTCGCGGAAATTCTGGCCTTCGGTCGTGCAGCCGGGCGTATTGTCGCGCGGGTAGAAATACATGACGACGATGCGGCCCTTGAGGTCTTTCAGCGACAGGTCGCCGTCGGTGCCGGGAGCGGTGAAGGCGGGGGCGGGCCGCCCGATGGCAGTGCTCATGCGTGGGACTCCGGGAAAGGGTGGGGAAGGCGGGAAGGGCGGCGCATCATTCAGGCCGGGATCAGCGCGGCCACGACGCGGCGCCCCTCGGCCATCAGGATGTTGTAGGTTCGCGCGGCCGCCTGGGTGTCCATCATCTCGACGCCGACGCCGGCCTTCAGCAGCGGGCGCAGCAGCGAGGGAGACAGGAAGCGCTGGCGGGCGCCGGTGCCGATCAGGACCACCTCGGGTTGGGAGGGCGCGGTAGGCCGCGCCGCGTATTCCATCGCGGCGGCATCGACGTCTTCGAAAGAGGAAACAGGCCAGGCGACGACATCGCCTTCGGGGCCGAACACGACGGCGTGCTCGAAATGGACGCGGTTGACTTCGACGTATCCGTCACCGTAGGCGGTCACGGTATTCAGCGCCGAGGCAGGATCGGAATGCAACTTCAAATGGTCGGCTCCGGAACGGCGGGAGGATAGGCAGACTATACGCCTGCCAGCGGTCGGGACGGATGCGTGAACGCCACAATTCCAGCCCGGCTGTGGTGCGTCCATTATAAATGCCCTTGCCCCCACGGGTTTTCCCTTCCGCCTCCCAGAGTCCGTTACACTGGAGGATTGCCAGCCCCAAGCCGTGGCCGGCGATTCCCGCCCCCCTGCGCAGCACACTGCCGCATCCCGCCCCCACAGGCGGCGCCGACGCGGCGGGCCGGAGCGCGCCAAAGCCGGGGCGGGGAAGTTTTCGAAGAACCCTGTATTGCCCGGAAACACAATGGAACCCATCCGAGTAGGCCTCCTGGGCCTGGGCGTCGTAGGCGGCGGCACTTTCAAGGTCCTCGCCCGCAACGCCGAAGAAATCGCCCGCCGCGCCGGCCGCCACATCGTCGCGACCAAAGTTTCGGCCCGCGATGTCGCCAAGGCCAAGTCCCGCGTCGGCGAAGCCGCCGAAGTCGTCGCCGACCCGTTCCAGATCGTCCGCGACCCCGAGATCGACATCGTGGTCGAGCTGATAGGCGGCGACACCCTGGCCCGCGAACTCGTCCTGGAAGCCATTGCCCACGGCAAGCACGTCGTCACCGCCAACAAGGCCCTGCTGGCCAAGCACGGCAACGAGATCTTCGCCCGCGCGAGCGAACAGGGTGTCATGGTCGCCTTCGAAGCGGCCGTGGCCGGCGGCATCCCCATCATCAAGGCCATCCGCGAAGGCCTGTCGGCCAACCAGATCGAATGGGTGGCCGGCATCATCAACGGCACCACCAACTTCATCCTGACCGAGATGCGGGCCCGCGGCCTGCCGTTTTCGGAGGTACTGGCCGAGGCGCAGCGCCTGGGTTACGCCGAGGCCGACCCGACCTTCGACATCGAAGGCGTGGACGCCGCGCACAAGCTCACGCTGCTGTCGTCCATCGCGTTCGGCGTGCCGATCCGCTTCGACAAGGCCCACATCGAGGGTATTTCCCGGCTGGCGCAGGAAGACATCCGCTACGCGGAGGAACTTGGCTACCGCATCAAGCTGCTGGGCATCACCAAGGCGCGTCCCGAGGGCATCGAGCTGCGCGTGCATCCGACCCTCATCGCCGCCCAGCGCGTGATGGCCAACGTCGAAGGCGCGATGAACGCGGTCATGGTCAAGGGCGACGCGGTGGGCGCAACCCTGTACTACGGCCAGGGCGCGGGCGAAGAGCCCACCGCCTCGGCCGTGGTGGCCGACCTGGTGGACGTGACGCGCCTGCACACGGCCGATCCCGAGCATCGCGTGCCGCACCTGGCCTTCCAGCCGGACGCCATCACCGACCGCCCCATGCTGTCGATCGAGGACATCACCACGTCGTACTATCTGCGGCTGGCGGCGACCGACCAGCCGGGCGTGCTGGCCGACATCACGCGCATCCTGGCCGACGCCTCGATCTCCATCGTGTCCATGATCCAGAAGCCGCGCGAGGATGCCACCCAGGCGGACATCATTTTCCTGACCCACGAGGCGCTGGAGCGCAACGTCAACGCCGCCATCGCCCGCATCGAGGCGCTGCCCACCGTGGTGTCGACGGTCACGCGCCTGCGCATCGAGAACCTGGCCTAGGACGCAGCATGAAATACCTTTCGACCCGCGGCGGCATGGCCCCGCAACCGTTCACCGACGTCCTGCTGGAAGGCCTGGCGCCCGACGGCGGCCTGGCGGTGCCCGAGGCCATTCCGCAGGTCACGCCCGAGCAGCTCCAGGCGTGGCGCTCGCTGTCGTACGCCGATCTGGCGTACGAAGTGCTCAAGCTGTTCATCACAGACATTCCCGAGCAGGATCTGCGCGAACTGACGCGCAAGACCTACCGCCCCGAGGTGTTCGGCGGCGAGGTCATCGTGCCGCTCAAGCCGCTCAAGCAGGGCGTCGCGCTGTTGGGCCTGTCCGAAGGGCCGACCCTGGCCTTCAAGGACATGGCCATGCAGTTCCTGGGCAACCTGTTCGAATACGTGCTGGCGCGCCGCGGTACCACGCTGAACATCCTGGGCGCCACCTCGGGCGACACCGGTTCGGCCGCCGAGTACGCGATGCGCGGCAAGAAGGGCGTGGCGGTGTTCATGCTGTCGCCCGCAGGCCGCATGAGCGCTTTCCAGCGCGCGCAGATGTATTCGCTGCAGGATGCCAACATCCACAATCTGGCCGTCCACGGCGTGTTCGACGACTGCCAGGACATCGTCAAGGCCGTTAGCGGCGACCTGGCGTTCAAGACCGCGCATCGTATCGGCGCGGTCAACTCCATCAACTGGGCGCGCATCGCCGCCCAGGTGGTGTACTACTTCCACGGCTGGCGCCTGGCCACCGAAGGCGCGGCCGATCCCATGGCCCAGGTGTCGTTCGCGGTGCCCTCGGGCAACTTCGGCAACATCCTGGCCGGCCACGTTGCCCGCAGCATGGGCCTGCCCATCCGCCGCCTGGTGCTGGCCACCAACGAGAACAACGTGCTCGAGGAGTTCTTCCGCACCGGCATCTACCGCCCGCGCGCCTCGAGCGAAACCTACGAGACCTCCAGCCCGTCCATGGACATCTCGAAGGCGTCCAACTTCGAGCGTTTCGTCTACGACCTGCTGGGCCGCGACCCCGCGCGCCTGAAGGCGCTGTGGGACGAACTGGCGGCGCAGGGCTCGTTCGACCTGTCGGCCTACCGGCCGCAGTTCGCGCAGTACGGTTTTGTCTCGGGCACCAGCACCCATGCCGACCGGCTGGCCACCATCCGCCAGGTCCATGCCGAGACCGGCGTGGTCATCGATCCCCATACCGCCGACGGCGTCAAGGTGGCGCTGCCTTTCGTCGAGCCGGGCGTGCCGATGCTGGTGCTGGAGACCGCGTTGCCGGTGAAGTTCTCGGCCACCATCGAGGAAGCCCTGGGGCAGCCGGCGCCGCGTCCGGCGGGATTCGAGAACATCGAGCAATTGCCGCAGCGCGTGCAGACCGTGAATGGCGACGCGCAGACCATCAAGGACCTGATTGCCGCCGAGGCCGTCTGACGGCGGTGTCGAGTATGTGCGGCGCGCCGCGGGGCGGGCCGCGAAGGAGTCGAATGTGAAGCCTGGTTCGAACTTGCTTTCTCTGGACGAGGCCCTGGAGATCCTGCTGGCGGTCAAACCGCTGGGCCGGTCCGCCGAACAGGTCGAGCTGGCGCGCGCCGCGGGCCGTATCCTGGCCGCGGACGTGACGGCATCGATCAACGTGCCGGCCGCCGACAATTCGGCGATGGACGGCTATGCAGTGCGTACGGCCGACGCCGCGATGTTCGGTGCCGGGATTCCGGTGTCGCAGCGCATTCCGGCGGGTTCCGTGCCGCAGCCGCTGGCCGCCGGAACGGCCGCGCGCATCTTCACCGGCGCGGAAATTCCCGAAGGCGCCGATGCCGTCGTGATGCAGGAAGAGGCCGAGATCCACGACGACCGCGTGGCGTTCGCCAAGCCGGTCGAGGCGGGCGCCTGGGTGCGCGCCAAGGGCTGCGACATCGAGGCCGGCAGCCACATCCTGCGGGCCGGGACGCGGCTGCGTTCCCAAGACGTCGGCCTGGCCGCCTCGGTGGGCGTGCCGCGCCTGCCGGTGCAGCCCCGGCTGCGCGTGGCCACGCTGTCCACGGGCGACGAACTGGTCGCGCCGGGCGAGCCGCTGCCTCCCGGCAAGATCTACAATTCCAACCGCTTTCTACTGCAAGGCATGCTGGCGGCGCTGCCGGTCGAGCATGCCGACCTGGGCGCGGTGCAGGACAATTTCGAGGCGACGCGCGAGGCCTTGCGCAGCGCTGCCCGCGACAACGACCTGATCATCACCACCGGCGGAGTGTCGGTGGGCGAGGAAGACCACGTCAAGCCGGCGGTCGAGTCGCTGGGGCGGCTGGACATGTGGAGCCTTTCCATCAAGCCCGGCAAGCCGTTGGCCTTCGGCCGCCTGCGCCGCGACGACGGCACCGAGGCGGTCTTCATCGGGCTGCCCGGCAACCCCGTCTCGAGCTTTCTGACCTTCGGCCTGCTGGTCAAGCCGCTGCTGCTCAAGCTGGCCGGCGCCCATGCCACGATGCCGTTGCGGACCGCGATGCGGGCGGATTTCGACTGGCCCAAGGCGGACCGCCGGCGCGAGTTCCTGCGCGTGCGCCGCAACGAACAGGGGGGGCTGGACCTGTTCCCCAACCAGTTGTCGGCGGTGCTGACCTCGACGGTCTGGGGGGATGGCGTGATCGACAATCCGGGTGGACAGACGATCCGGAAAGGCGATACGGTGTCCTTCATCAGCTACGCCGAATTGTTGGGCTGAGCCATGAACGTCGACATCCTGTATTTCGCCTCGCTGCGCGAAGTCCTGGGCCGGGAAAAGGAAGCGGCCGAGCTGCCCGAGACGGTGCGTACCGTTGGGGAGCTGCGGCTGTGGCTGGCCGGGCGTGGCGATGCCTGGGCCACGGCGCTGGCGCCCGAGCGCGCCGTGCGCGCCGCGCGCAACCACACGATGGTGCAGGCCGCCGAGCCTTTGCAGGCCGGCGACGAGGTTGCTTTTTTTCCACCTGTCACCGGCGGTTGACATGTCCATCAGCGTCCAGACCTCCGATTTCGACGCCGGCGCGGAAATCGCCGCGCTGCGGGCCGATCCCTCGGTGGGGGCCGTCGTCACCTTCGTCGGCACCGTGCGCGACATCAATGAAGGCGACAGCGTCTCGTCGCTCACGCTCGAGCACTATCCGGGCATGACCGAGAAGGCGCTGGCCGACATCGTCCGGCAGGCGCAGGAGCGCTGGACGCTGCACGCCGTGCGGGTCATCCATCGCGTCGGTACGCTGCGGGCGCTGGACCAGATCGTGTTCGTGGGCGTGGCGGGCCGGCATCGCGACGCATGCTTTGCCGCCTGCGAGTTCATCATGGACTACCTGAAGACGCAGGCCCCGTTCTGGAAGAAGGAAACCACGGGCCAGGGCGACCGCTGGGTCGAGGCACGCGACTCCGACGACGAGGCGGCCCGGCGCTGGGAAGCGGGCCAGGACTGAGGCGTTTCGCGGTTCAGCGGGCGCCCGCCGCGTCGGCCAGCAGGCGGCCCGCCTGCAGACCGCTGCGAACGGCACCTTCCAGCGTGCCCGGGTAGCCCGTATCCGTCCAGTCTCCGCACAGCGCCAGCCGTGGCCAGGCCGTGGCGTTGCCCGGCCGCGCCAGGTCGGGTACGGCGGCGAAGGTCGCGCGTTTGTCGATCAGCAATTCCCAGCGTTCCACCGGCGGCAGGCCGCTTGCGCCCGTGCCCGCCAACTGTTCCCGCAACTGTTCGAGCAGGCCCGCCGCGTATGCGGCACGGTCCTGTCCTTCGAAGGCCGACGCCGCGCTGACCACCACCGCGAGCTCTCCGTGCGCCGTATCGTGGCCGAGCAGGGCACTTCGATCGAACACCCACTGGCCCAGGTGGCCGCGCGCGGGGTCCTCCGTCAGCATCAGCATCGGAAAGGCAAGCCGGAACGGCGCCGCGAGCCGCGCGGTCAGCGTGGCGATGGGCAGGTGGCGGAAGGCCCGTAGCGCTCGCTGGATGGCGGTCATTTCCGGGTGCTGCGGCAGCAGGCGCGCCGCGACGCCTGGCGGAACGGCCAGCACGGCCGCCGCATAGGGCTCGCCGTCGATCAGGACCTGGCTGTCGTCCACGGCCAGGTCCCGGACCGCATGGCCCGGCCGCAGATCGTGGCGGGCCGCGGCCGCGCGCGGCCACAGGCTGGACAGGTCGCAGCGCGGCAGCAGCAGGTCGCTATGGTCGCGCGGCGCATCCAGGCTGTCGCGCAGCACGGCGGCGAACAGGCGGGCGCAGGCCTGTTCCGGCGGGGTGTTGAGCGCGGCCAGGCAAAGCGGGCGCCATAGCCGGGTGATGGTTTCCTCGGGCTGGTTCCAGGCGGCAAGCAGACGCGCGACCGTGGGCGAACTGCTTGCTGTCCCGGGGGTTTCGCCCTGGCTGGCCGCCAGCCACTTCCGCCTGCGCAGGCCCAGCACGAAACGCAGTGCCGCCCAGCGCGCGCCGGCACTCAGGCCGCGAGCGCCCAGCAGCGCGGCCGCGCCGTGCAGCGGTGAGGGCAGGCGGGGGGCGCGCAGCGCGAAGCGCCCGTCGGCCGAGGCCAGCCGCAGCGGGGCGCGTAGCAGCAGGGTGCCGGGATCCTGGCCGAGCTCGCGCATCAATGAGAGGGTGTCGGTATAGGCGCCCAGCAGCAGGTGCTGGCCATTGTCCAGCGGCGCGGCGAATGCGGGGTCGCCGGCGCGGGAAGCGACGGTGCGCGCGCGGCCGCCTACTTCGCGGGCCGCCTCGTACACGGTGACTGCATAGCCACGACCCGCCAGGGCGTGCGCGGCCGCCAGGCCCGCCCACCCCGCGCCGACCACGGCCGCGCGCGGCGCGCCGGTCAGCGTCCGATCTGACGCCACAGGGTCCGGCCGCCGGTCACGTAGGTCTTCCACGCCAGCCAGAGCTTGCGCAGAGGCGTCAGGGAAATGCGTTGGTGCAGCACCTGGTAGCCCGAGCGTTCGATCTCATCCAGCAGCGCGTAGTAGATCGAGGCCATGATCAGTCCCGGGCGCTGGGGCCGCCGGTCCTCGGGCGGCAGCAGCGCCAGCGCCTCGCGGTAGGCGCGCCGCGCCCGCTCGCACTGGAAGCGCATCAGGGCCGAGAAGTTGTCCGAATAGCGGCCGTTCAGGATGTCGGCCGCCTTGACGTCGAACTGCTGCAATTCGTTGACCGGCAGGTAGATGCGGCCCTTGCGGGCATCGTCGCCAACGTCGCGGATGATGTTGGTGAGCTGGAACGCCAGGCCCAGGCGGTCGGCGTAGGCCAGTGTCTGCGCGTCGGCGTAGCCGAAGATGCCTGCCGACAGCTCGCCCACGACGCCGGCCGCGCGGCGGCAGTAGCGCTGTAGCGCGGGATAGTCCAGGTAGCGCGTCTGGTCCAGGTCCATCTCCATGCCGTCCACGATTTCCAGCAGGCGGTCCCGCGTGATGCCGCAGGCGACCAGGTGGGGAGCGAGGGCCTGGGTGACGGGATGCTCGGGCTTGCCGTCGAACAGGCGCTCGATCTCGGTCCGCCACCAGGCCAGCTTCAGGCGCGCGACCGAGGCGTCGCTCGCTTCGTCCACCGTGTCGTCCAACTGGCGGCACAGCGCGTACAGCGCGGTGATGGCGCGCCGGCGCTCGGGCGGCAGGAACAGGAAGCTGTAGTAGAAACTGGAGCCGCTCTGCGCGGCCTTCTCCTGGCAGTACTGGTCAGGCGTCATGATGGGAAGGGGATGGGGGCATGGCGTGTGGCATGCGCAGCGCGCGCCAGGCAAGCTTCAGCCACTCGGTTTTCTTCAGTACCGGGCGGGCCCGGAAGACGTCGTACCCGCCGGTTTCGATGCGTTCCAGGATGCGCAGCCCGCCTTGGACGACCAGGCGCAGTTCCCAGCCGATGCGGCCCGGCAGTGCCCGCGCCAGCGGTGCCCCGGAGTGTAACAGCGCTCGGGCCCGCCCGACCTCGAAGGCCATCAGCGCGCGCCACGCTGGCGAGCAGTTGCCCGCCGCGATGTCGGCCTCGGCCACGCCGTGGCGCGCGAGGTCCTCCTGGGGAATATAGACTCGCTGCTTGCCCCAGTCCACGGCCACGTCCTGCCAGAAGTTCGTCAGTTGCAGCCCGCTGCAGATCGCGTCCGACCAGGCCAGGTTGCGCGGCGTGGCGGCGTCGTACAGGTGCAGCATCAGTTCGCCCACGGGATCGGCCGAGCGGTGGCAGTAGTCCTGCAGGCCCGCGAAATCCGCGTAGCGCTTGACCGTTACGTCCTGGGCGAAGGCCGACAGCAGGCGCCGGAAGGGGGCGAGCGGCAGGCGGTGCCGGGCGATGGTGGCCGCCAGCGGGACGAAGATCGTGGCCAGTTCGTCCGGCGGGGCCGGTTCCCCCCGTGCGCCTTGCTCGATCCAGTTCAGCCTGGCGCCGAAGCGCGCCAGCGCGGCCAGGCGTTCGTGGTTGGAGGCGTCCCCCTCGTCGGCGATGTCGTCGGCGGCGCGCGCGTAGCGATAGATGTCCAGCACCGCCGTCCGCAGGCGCGGAGGCAGCAGCAGCGAAGCGACGGGAAAGTTTTCGTAGTGACCGGCGGACATGGCAAGACCTCGGAATTCCGGCGCCGATGATACCGGTTCGCCGCGACGGCGGCGTGGACAGGGATGTCCTGCGCGTCTCGCGCTCAAGGGCTACACTTTCTCTTTGCCATTCCGGCGCGCCGCGCCGGTCCCCTTCCGCGCCATGCCCCGTCCCATCTCCGCCCGCATTTCACGCCACGCGCTTTCCCACAACCTGGATGTCGTCCGCCGCCGGCTCGATGCCGCGCGCGGCCAAGGCGGCACGGCCAGGATCTGGGCCGTCATCAAGGCCAACGCCTATGGTCATGGCATCGAACGCGCCGTGGCCGGATTCGCGCGGGCCGACGGCCTGGCCATGCTGGACCTTGCCGAGGCCGTGCGCTGCCGCGAAGCCGGGTGGACCGGACCCATCCTGCTCCTGGAAGGCATCTTCGAGGCTGCCGACCTGGACGCCGTCGGCCAGTACGGCCTGACCACGGCGGTGCATCATCCGGACCAGCTGGCACTGCTGCGCCAGGCCCGGTTGCCGCGCGCCGTGGACGTCTTCCTCAAGCTCAACAGCGGCATGAACCGCCTGGGTTTCAGCCCGGATGCCTACGCCGGCGCGCATGCCGGGCTGGCGGCCCTACAGGCGGCCGGCAGGCTGGGCCAGGTCGGCCACATGACCCATTTTTCCACGGCCGACACGGAAGCGGGGGTCGAGGCCCAGTTGGAGGTGTTCCGCCGGGTCACGGCGGGCCTGCCGGGGCCGGTCAGCCTCTGCAACTCGGCGGCCAGCCTGCGCTATCCGGAGGTGGCGGGCGATTGGGCGCGGCCCGGCATCGCCCTCTACGGTGCCACCCCCTTCGCCGACGAAAGCGCGGCCTCGCTGGGGCTCTTGCCGGCCATGGCGCTGAAGTCGCGGATCATCGGCACCCAGGTGCTGCGGACCGGCGATGCCGTGGGCTATGGCGGCATGTACCGGGCCGAGGGCCCGATGCGCGTGGGCGTGGTGGCGTGCGGCTATGCCGACGGCTATCCGCGCCATGCGCCCACCGGCACGCCGGTGATCGTGGCCGGGGTACGCACCCGGCTGCTGGGGCGCGTCTCCATGGACATGCTGGCGGTCGACCTGCTGCCGGTGCCGCAGGCGCAGGCCGGCGCGCCGGTCACGCTGTGGGGCGACGAGGGCTTGTCGGTGGACGACGTGGCCACGGCCGCCGGCACCATCGGCTACGAGCTGCTGTGCGCGGTCGCCCCGCGCGTGCCCATGCATTTCGAGGAGTGACCATGGCCAAGGCCAAGACCGTCTACGTCTGCACCGAGTGCGGCGGCACCGCGCCCAAATGGCAGGGCAAGTGCCCCCATTGCGGCGGCTGGAACACGCTGGAGGAAACCGTGGCGGCGGCCAGCACCGGCGCCGCGGCCGGGCATCGCTACGCCCCGCTGGCGGGCAGTACGCCGGTGCGCAAGCTGGCCGAGATCGAGGCGCGCGAGATGCCGCGCTTTGCCACCGGCATCGACGAATTCGACCGCGTGCTGGGCGGCGGCATGGTGGCCGGCGCGGTGGTGCTGATCGGCGGCGACCCGGGCATAGGCAAATCGACGCTGCTGCTCCAGGCGCTGGCTTCGTTGTCGGCCAGCCGCCGCGTCCTGTACGTGACGGGGGAAGAGTCCGGCGACCAGGTCGCGCTGCGGGCGCGCCGGCTGGGGCTGGACACCGGCAACGTCGACCTGCTGGCCGAGATCCGCCTGGAAGCCATCCAGGCGGCGTTGGCGGAAACCACGCCGGAAGTGGCCGTGGTCGACTCCATCCAGACGCTGTATTCCGATCAGCTCAACTCGGCGCCCGGCTCGGTGGCGCAGGTGCGCGAGTGCGCGGCCCAGCTCACCCGCACGGCCAAGCAGACCGGCGTGACCATCGTCATGATCGGCCACGTCACCAAGGAAGGCGCGCTGGCGGGGCCTCGCGTGCTCGAACACATCGTCGACACCGTGCTGTACTTCGAGGGCGACACCCATTCGTCCTTTCGGCTGGTGCGCGCGTTCAAGAACCGTTTCGGCGCGGTCAACGAACTGGGCGTCTTCGCCATGACCGACCGTGGCCTGAAAGGGGTCGCCAATCCGTCCGCGCTGTTCCTGTCCCAGCATCAGCAGCAGGTGTCCGGCTCGTGCGTCATGGTCACGCAGGAAGGCACCCGTCCGCTGCTGGTCGAGATCCAGGCGCTGGTGGACTCGGCCAACGCGCCCAACCCGCGCCGGCTGTCGGTGGGGCTGGAGGGCAACCGGCTGGCCATGCTGCTGGCGGTGCTGCACCGCCATGCCGGTACGGCGGCCTTCGACCAGGACGTCTTCGTCAACGCCGTGGGCGGTGTCCGCATCACGGAACCCGCGGCCGACCTGCCGGTGCTGCTGGCCATTGTGTCCTCCATGCGCAACCGGCCCCTGCCGCGGGGGCTGGTGGCCTTCGGGGAAGTCGGCCTGGCCGGCGAGATCCGCCCGGCGCCGCGCGGCCAGGAACGCCTGCGCGAGGCGGCCAAGCTGGGCTTTAGCGTGGCGCTGATTCCCAAGGCCAACGCCCCGCGCCAGCCCATCGAGGGCATGGAGGTCTGGGCCGTGGACCGGCTGGACGAGGCGCTGGACCGGCTGCGGGGGTAGCCGCCGGGTGGTATAACCTTCAATCCCCCTGCGCGACGTAGGGGGATTGAAACCGTTCGAATCGACCTCACATCCAAAGTATCCGGGCCCGGCGCCCCCACTTATTGGCGTGAAAAACAATGCGAATCGACCGACTCACCACCAAGTTCCAGCAGGCCCTGGCCGATGCCCAGAGCCTGGCGGCGCGCAACGACAACCCCTACATCGAACCCCTGCACGTCCTGGCGGCGCTGCTGGCCGATGCCGAGAGCGGCGCGGGCAGCCTGCTGGCCCGCGCCGGCGTGGCCGTCAGCAAGCTGACCCCCGAGGTCAATGCCGCCATCGGCCGCCTGTCGCAGGTCCAGGGCAGCGACGCCAACGTGCAGATCAGCCGCGATCTCCAGTCGCTGTTCAACAAGGTCGACAAGGAAGCGGCCAATCGCGGCGACACCTATATCGCCAGCGAGCTCTTCCTGCTGGCCCTGGCCGACGACAAGGGCGAGGCTGGCCGCCTGCTGCGCGAGGCCGGCCTGCAGCGCAAGGCGCTGGCGACCGCCATCGACGCCGTGCGCGGCGGCGCGCCGGTCGATTCGCAGGAAGGCGAAAGCAACCGCGAATCCCTGAAGAAATACACCCTGGACCTGACCGAACGGGCCCGCCAGGGCAAGCTCGACCCGGTGATCGGGCGCGACGACGAGATCCGCCGCACCATCCAGATCCTGCAGCGCCGCACCAAGAACAACCCGGTGCTGATCGGCGAGCCCGGCGTGGGCAAGACCGCCATTGTCGAGGGCCTGGCCCAGCGCATCGTCAACGACGAGGTGCCCGAGTCCCTGAAGGGCAAGCGGGTGCTGTCGCTCGACATGGCGGGCCTTTTGGCCGGCGCCAAGTTCCGCGGCGAATTCGAGGAACGCCTGAAGGCCGTGCTCAAGGAGCTCGCGCAGGACGAAGGCAAGAACATCGTCTTCATCGACGAGCTCCACACCATGGTCGGCGCGGGCAAGGCCGAGGGCGCCATGGACGCCGGCAACATGCTCAAGCCGGCGCTGGCGCGCGGCGAGCTGCACTGCATAGGCGCGACCACGCTGGACGAGTACCGCAAGTACATCGAGAAGGATGCCGCACTCGAGCGCCGCTTCCAGAAAGTGCTGGTGGGCGAACCCTCGGTGGAGGCCACCATCGCCATCCTGCGCGGCCTGCAGGAACGCTATGAACTGCACCACGGCGTGGACATCACCGACCCGGCCATCGTCGCCGCGGCCGAGCTGTCCAATCGCTACATCACCGACCGCTTCCTGCCGGACAAGGCCATCGACCTCATCGACGAGGCCGCCGCGCGCATCCGCATGGAAATCGACTCCAAGCCGGAGGTCATGGACAAGCTCGACCGCCGCATGATCCAGCTCAAGATCGAGCGGGAGGCGGTCAAGAAGGAAACCGACGAGGCTTCCCAGCGCCGCCTGCAACTGCTCGAGGAAGAACTGGGCAAGCTCGAGCGCGAGTACAACGACTACGAGGAAGTCTGGAAGGCCGAGAAGGCCGCCGTCCAGGGCGCCCAGTCGATCAAGGAAGAGATCGAGAAGGTGCGCGCCGAGATGGGTGAGCTGCAGCGCAAGGGCCAGTTCGACAAGCTGGCCGAGCTGCAATACGGCAAGCTGCCCGAGCTGGAGGCCCGCCTGAAGTCCGCGGAAGGCGACGAGAAGGCGGCCGAGGCGGACAAGCCCAAGCTGCTGCGCACCGAAGTCGGCGCCGAGGAAATCGCCGAGGTCGTCTCGCGCGCGACGGGTATTCCCGTCTCCAAGATGCTGCAGGGTGAACGCTCCAAGCTGCTGCACATGGAAGAGAAGCTGCACGAGCGCGTGATCGGCCAGGACGAGGCCGTGCGGCTGGTATCCGACGCCATCCGCCGTTCGCGCGCCGGTTTGTCCGACCCGCAGCGGCCCTATGGCTCCTTCCTGTTCCTGGGCCCGACGGGCGTGGGCAAGACCGAACTGACCAAGGCGCTGGCCGGGTTCCTGTTCGACGCCGACGACCACATGGTGCGCATCGACATGAGCGAGTTCATGGAGAAGCACTCGGTGGCCCGCCTGATCGGCGCGCCGCCGGGATACGTCGGCTACGAAGAGGGTGGCTACCTGACCGAGGCCGTGCGGCGCAAGCCGTACAGCGTGATCCTGCTCGACGAGGTCGAGAAGGCCCACCCGGACGTCTTCAACGTGCTGCTGCAGGTGCTGGACGACGGACGGCTGACCGACGGACAGGGGCGCACGGTCGACTTCCGCAACACGGTCATCGTCATGACGTCCAACCTCGCCTCGCAGCAGATCCAGGCCATGGCCGGACAGCAGTACGACGTGATCAAGGCCGTGGTGTGGGACGAGATCAAGCAGCACTTCCGTCCGGAGTTCCTGAACCGGATCGACGAAGTCGTGGTGTTCCACGCGCTGGATGCCAAACACATCGAGTCCATCGCGCGGGTGCAACTGCAGCGCCTGGGCGAACGGCTGGCGAAGATGGACATGCGGCTGGAGGTCTCGGACGAGGCCATCGCCCAGATCGCGCGTGCCGGCTTCGATCCCGTGTTCGGCGCGCGGCCGTTGAAGCGCGCGATCCAGCAGGAGATCGAGAACCCCGTGGCCAAGCTGATCCTGGAGGGCAAGTTCGGTCCGAAGGACGTGGTGCCCGTGGACTGGAGCGAAGGGCACTTCGTTTTCACTCGCACCCTGCAGTAGGCGCTTCACTCTCGAACGTCGCACCGGCTTGCCGGCGCGACGTTCGATATTGTGCGGAATGGCCTGGATTTGACAGCGATATTTTTTATTTGCTATAGTTCTTTTCTCGCAACGAAAAACGCGAGAAAAACGCGGGAGTAGCTCAGTTGGTAGAGCGCAACCTTGCCAAGGTTGAGGTCGCGAGTTCGAGACTCGTCTCCCGCTCCAATTTATGATCTACAGACTTCCACTGACGTCTGTAAGTCATTGAAAAGAGGAGCTTCGGCTCCTTTTTTCATTCCAGCGAAAGCCACGGAAGTCCACTGACAGCCACCATTTTTGAGGCCAAAAACAAGGCCAAAGAATGCGGGTCGTGCCGGTTCCGGGTTGTTGCTGGGGTTGGATCGGGATGACAAGCAGCATCGGGCCTAAGTCCAAGACTTAGGAGCTTGATGATGACACTCTCTGATCTGACCGTGCGGCAAGCCAAGGCCGCCGAGAGAACCTACAGCATCCCCGACACCGATGGCCTCGGCCTGGTGGTCGCCCGCACCGGCGGCAAGTCGTGGCATTTGCGCTATTACTGGCTCGGCAAGCAAAAGCGCATCTCCCTGGGGAACTACCCCGAGATCGGTTTGCGCGAAGCGCGCACCTTGCGCGACGAAGCCAGGGCGCTTCTGGCAAAGGGCGTCAACCCCCATACCGATCGGAAACAGAAGCGACACGCGGTCAAGCTTGCGGCCGACTACACCTTCAAGGCCGTCTTCGATGCGTGGGTCGAGCATCGCCGCAAGGAAATCAAGGAGGGCAGGAACAGCACGCTGTCGCAGATCCTGCGGATCTTCAACAAGGACGTGCTGCCTAGCCTCAAGCAGATGTCGATCTACGACATTCGCCGGCCCCAACTCCTGGGCGTCCTGGCGAGGATCGAGGAGCGCAAGGCGTTCACCACTGCCGAGAAGGTCCGCACCTGGCTGGGGCAGTTGTTCCGCTATGCCCTCGTCATCGTGGAGGGGCTGGAAGCCAATCCGGCCTCCGACCTGGACGTGGTGGCCGAGCCCAAGCCCCCGGTGAACCACAACCCCTACCTGCATCTTCCGGAGCTCCCCGAGTTCCTGCACAAGCTCAGGCTCTACAACCCTCGTGGTTGGCAGACCCAACTCGGCATCCGGCTGCTGTTCCTGACCGGCGTGCGTACCGGCGAGCTGCGGCTGGCGACCCCGGACCAGTTCGATCTCGACCGTGGCCTGTGGATCATCCCGCCGCAGATCGTCAAGCAACTCCAGGACGAGATGCGCAAGGCCGGCAAGCGCCCGCAGGACGTTCCGCCCTACATCGTGCCGTTGTCCGTGCAGGCCATCGAGATCGTGCGCTACCTGTTGGGTGTGATGAGGCCGGCTCAGGTCCATCTGCTCACGCACCGCAGCGAACTCAAGAAGCGCATCAGCGAGAACACCCTCAACGCGGCCTTGAAACGAATGGGCTACGAGGATCAACTGACCGGTCACGGCATCCGCGGAACCATCTCGACGGCGCTCAACGAGATCGGCTATCCCAAGATTTGGGTGGACGCGCAGCTTTCGCACTCGGACCCGAACAAGGTGAGTTCGGCCTACAACCACGCCAAGTATGTTGAGCCGCGCCGCCGGATGATGCAGGACTGGGCGGATCGTCTCGATCTGCTCGAACAGGGCCAAGTGGAAGCGGCCAGCGCGCACCTCACGATCCATATCGAGGGCGTGCCGGCCATGGCAGAGGAGGACAAGCCCAACACCATCGTCGCTGCTGCTTCTGCGGCATCCGTTCCGCCTGTGGTGGCCGAACCCATCGTCGTGACGCCAAACGACGGGGGAATCACCTTCCAGCGACTGTCGCAGGTACCACCGCCCCCGACGCATGCGCCAGAGCCGGAGGTGTCAGTCATCCAGCGCGAGCGCGAGGAAATGCTGGCCATCTACGAATCGCCGAGCAGTCTGCCGGTCCCGCTGTTCGGCAAGTTGGCCGGGAAGTCCAAGGACCAGATCAACCGCGAGCTGAAGGCGGGCAAGCTGCTGTCTATCAGCTTGGGCAACCGCGGGCAACGCGTGCCCGACTGGCAGCTGGTACCCCTCAAGCACAAGCTGGCACAGGTGCTCATGAACCAGTGCCCGCATGCGGATCCGTGGGACCTGTACCGGATGCTGACCCGCCCACATCCGGACCTGGGTGATCGCGCAGCCATCGACATCGTGACACCAGGAAATTTGGGCATGGTCGTGCGGGTCATCGCGGGCACCCAGCAGCAGCCAAACAGGCCCGGACCTGACTCGTCTGTGCAAGGTATTCCAGAGGAGACTCGCCAGCGCATTCAACGGTTGCTAAATGATGCGGCAATGCTCGAAAGTGCCTGACGCTGGCCGACGGCCAAAGATGGATGCTTTGGCCGTCGGAATTGAGCTACAGGATGCGGGCCTTTGCAGTCCACAGCGCATACGGCGCGGCGCGATGAGGCGTGCGGCCATCCTGAAGGCCACAGACTTCTGAGCGGCTACAACCGGACTGAGTCAGCCCCTACGTCGTCCCAGAATGTAGTGGTCGTATTAGTGAGCGCGCCGCAGTAATTAGCGAGATGTAATGGGGTCGTCATCTCACTGAAATGTCTGAATTCCTAGGATTAAATCTCCTACTGAGGGAGATTTAAAAAATGAAGTTATTCAGACATTACATCATCGCACTAGGGAGGTTCTGCAAAACCTCCCGGCCCGGTGGCAGGCAAGCATCGGATGAGCGAGGATCGGGGCCATGGACCAGATCAACCTCGGCCTCGACCCGCTGCCCAAGAAGACGCGCAAGGAAGTCTTCCTTGAAGAGATGAACCAGGTTGTGCCCTGGTCGACGCTGGTGGCGTTGATCCAGCCCCATGCCCGCGGGGCGCACCAGGCCCTGGGAGGCCGCCCACCCTTTGCAGTGGAGACCATGCTGCGCATCCACTGCCTGCAGCTGTGGTGGAACCTGAGCGATCCGGCCATGGAAGAGGAACTGCACGAGCGCCCTCTGTACCGGCGCTTCGTCGGGCTCGACGGCTCGGCGCGCATGCCCGATGAGACCACCATCCTGCGCTTTCGGCACCTGCTGGAGAAGCAGCAACTCGCGCCGAAGGTGCTGGCCGCCATCAACGCCACCCTGGCCCGGCAGGGCTTGATGCTCAAGACCGGTACGGTGGTCGACGCCACCATCATTGCCGCGCCGAGTTCGACCAAGAACGCCGAGGGCAAGCGTGACCCGGAGATGCACCAGGCCAAGAAGGGCAACCAGTGGCATTTCGGCATGAAGGCCCACATCGGCGTGGATGCCGATTCGGGGCTGGTGCATACCGTCATCGGCACGGCCGCCAACGTCGCCGATGTCACCCAGGCGGCGGCCTTGCTGCATGGGCAGGAAAGCGATGCCTGGGGCGACGCGGGCTACCAGGGCGTGGACAAGCGCAAGGAGTGCGAGGGCAGCGTCGTGCGCTGGGAAGTGGCCATGCGTCCTGGCAAGCGGCGCCGGCTCGATCCAGCGCGGGAGCTCGACAGGCTTCGGGAGAAGGCCGAGAAGCTCAAGGCCAGCATCAGGGCCAAGGTCGAGCATCCGTTCCGGGTGGTCAAGCAGCAGTTCGGCTACGCCAAGGTGCGCTACCGCGGCTTGGCCAAGAACACGGCCCGCCTGACCATGCTGTTCGCGCTGGGCAATCTGTGGATGGTGCGAGCGCGGCTGCTGGCCATGCAGGCATAAGTGCGTCTGCTGCAGCCCAGAAGGGCTTGCGGCCAGTCCAATGGCGCTATTTGATGGCCCTGGGACGCTGAAACTTATCCGCTATGGACTCATCTCGTCGGCTTGGCAGATCGGTCGTGCGGCCGCAGCGGGTTTTGCAGAACCTCCCTAGCAATTATCGCTCTTGCTCCCGCCTTTGCTGACGGCTCGACGGATCGACTGTATGGTGAAACGCTGCAAGCAAATGAAGCTTCCACACGTGCATATGCCTTGAACGCAGGAAAGAATCCTGCCTCCCGTCGTCCATTATCGCTACGGAATGACGCTTGATATCGCTAAGGTCATCGGGCTCACGCCCACCTATGGAAAGTGCGGAATAATTCCGGCGCAGATGTCTTATGTGGAATCGAAAGGAGAAATCAACATACTCGAATATCGCGCTTCGGGGAGCGGCTGTCGAAACGAGAACTGACTGTACGAGATGCGATTTACAGTATTCAACTTGCCCTAGGTGTGATGTTTCAATAGGTTGTTCACTTGGGGTGCCGATAGGCCGCACCGGAAACGGCAGGGCCTCGGTTATGAGACCCTGCCGCGTTGCAACGTTAGCGCGGCTTACGCATCAGCAGATAGGCAGCCGGAATCACGAACAGCGACAGCAACGGTGCGGTCACCATCCCGCCGAGCATCGGAGCTGCTATGCGGCTCATGACTTCAGAGCCCGTGCCGCTGCTCCAAACAATGGGTACCAGGCCCGCCAGGATGACCGCAACGGTCATCGCTTTTGGGCGCACGCGCAGCACCGCCCCTTCCCGGATCGCATCTAGCAGTTCTTCTCGCGTTGGGTTGCGCCCATCGGGGCAACGTTCCGCCAAGGCCTGCTTCAAATAGATGAGCATCACCACGCCGAACTCCGCCGCCACACCTGCCAGCGCAATGAATCCCACGCCGGTGGCGATGGACAGGTTGTAATTCAGCAGGTACAGGAACCAGATGCCCCCCGTGAGCGCGAAGGGCAAGGTCGCCATGAACAAGCCCGCTTCGTCCACACGCGCGAAGGTCAGGTACAACAGAACGAAGATGATCAACAGGGTGGCAGGCACCACAACCTTCAGGCGTGCATTGGCCCGCTCCATGTATTCGAACTGCCCGGAGTAGGTGATGCTCACACCCGGCTCCAGCTTGACCTGCTGCCCGATGGCATCGCGCAGTTCGTTGGCCACCGAGGCTAGATCACGGCCGCGCACATCGACATAGACCCAACCGGAGGGCCGTGCGTTCTCGCTCTTGAGCATGGGCGGTCCATCGGTGATCGCGATGCGTGCCACGGTCCCCAACGTGATCTGCTGACCCATCGGCGTGAAGATGGGTAGTTCTGCCAGCCGTTGTGGTGAATCACGCCATTCTCGCGCGTAGCGCAGATTGATCGGAAAGCGGGCAAGCCCCTCGACCGTTTCCGAGACGTTTTCGCCACCCACCGCGCCGGCGATGACCGCCTGGACATCGGCGATGTTCAGGCCGTAGCGACCGGCGGCTACGCGGTCGATCTGAACATCCACGTAGCGCCCGCCCGTCAAGCGCTCCGCGAGTGACGACGTCACGCCGGGAATGCCCTTGGCGACCTGCTCGACCTCTGCAGCGATGCGATCGATCACGCCCAGGTCGTTGCCGGTCACCTTCACCCCGATCGGGCTCTTGATGCCGGTAGCCAGCATATCGATGCGATTGCGGATAGGGGGAATCCAGATATTGGACAGGCCCGGGATCTTCACGGCACGATCCAGCTCTTCCACGAGCTTCTCGGGCGTCATGCCTGGACGCCATTGTTCCCTGGGCTTGAGCTTAACCGTGGTCTCGAACATCTCCAGGGGCGCCGGATCGGTCGCAGTTTCGGCCCGTCCTGCCTTGCCGAACACCTTGTCCACTTCAGGTACGGTCTTGATCATGCGGTTGCTCAGCTGCAGCAACTCCGTGGCGCGCTGCGCCGAGAGTCCCGGCAGGGCCGAGGGCATGTAGAGCAGGTCCCCTTCGTCCAACCTCGGCAGAAACTCACCGCCGAGCCGCGCCAAGGGCCAGGCCGTGGTCGCCAAGGCCAGCACGGCGATCAGCAGCGTCGCCTTGGGCCGGCGCAGTACCCACTCCAGTGCTGGCCGGTAGGCTGCAATCAGGATGCGGGTGATGGGGTTCTTCTGCTCATCCGGGATACGCCCGCGAATCCAGTAGCCCATGAGTACGGGAATCAGCGTCACTGACAGCCCTGCGGCCGCGGCCATCGCGTAGGTCTTGGTGAACGCCAGCGGGCCGAACAGCCGGCCTTCCTGCGCTTCTAGGGTGAAGACCGGGATGAACGAGAGCGTGATGATGAGCAGCGAGAAGAAGAGCGCAGGACCGACTTCCTCCGCGGCCTGTGTGATCACGTCCCACCGTTCCTTGCCCTGCAGCCGTTGATCTGGGTGCGCGTGCTGCCAAGCCTCCAGCTTCTTGTGGGCGTTCTCGATCATCACCACCGCTGCATCCACCATCGCCCCCACGGCGATGGCAATCCCCCCCAGCGACATGATGTTGGCGTTGATGCCCTGGTAGCGCATGACCAAGAACGCCGTCATCACGCCCAGAGGTAGCGAGATGATGGCCACCAGCGCAGAACGAAGATGCCAAAGGAACAGTGCGCAGACCAGCGCCACCACCAGAAACTCTTCGCCTAGCTTGGTCGTGAGATTGCGAATGGCCCGCTCGATCAGCGCGCTGCGGTCGTAGGTGGTGACGATCTCGACGCCCGGCGGCAGGCTGCCCTGCAGCTCCGCGAGCTTGGCCTTGACGGCAGCGATCGTCTCCTGGGCATTCTTGCCGGAGCGCAGCACCACCACGCCGCCGGCGACCTCGCCTTCTCCGTCGAGTTCGGCAATGCCACGCCGCATCTCCGGGCCTATCTGGAGCGTCGCAACATCCCCCAGCCGCACCGGCACACCGCCGCGTGCCGTCAAGGGGATCTCCCGGAACTCGTCCAGGGTCTTGAGGTAGCCGCTCGCGCGGACCATGTACTCCGCGCCTGACAATTCCAGGACGGAGCCGCCGGTCTCCTGGTTGGCCGCCATCAGGGCATCGCGGACTTGAGCCTGACTGAGGCCATAGGACGCCAACTTGATCGGGTCGAGCACGACCTGGTACTGCTTGACCATGCCCCCCACCGATGCCACCTCGGCCACGTTGGGCAGGCTCTTGAGTTCGAACTTGAGGAACCAGTCCTGCAACGCACGCAGTTGCGCCAGATCGTTCTTGCCCGTGCGATCCACGAGCGCGTACTGGAAGATCCAGCCGACGCCTGTGGCGTCCGGACCCAGGGCCGGCTTCGCCGTGGCGGGCAATCGGCCCTGGACCTGGTTCAGGTATTCCAGTACCCGTGAGCGGGCCCAGTACAGGTCGGTTCCGTCCTCGAACAAGACATAGACGAACGAGTCGCCAAAGAACGAGAAGCCGCGCACGGTCTTGGCCCCTGGCACCGACAGCATGGTGGTGGCCAACGGGTAGGTGACCTGGTTCTCGACGATCTGCGGCGCCTGTCCTGGGTAGTTGGTGCGAATGATGACCTGCACGTCTGACAAGTCCGGCAGCGCATCCACGGGCGTGCTGCGAACGCCCCACACGCCCCATGCCGTGAGCATGGCGGTGGCCAGCAGCACCAGGAAGCGATTGGCCACCGACCATCGAATCAGCTTGGCGATCATGGCTGCACCTTTTCGATGGCGGTGATCACGTAGTCCTCACCTTGCTTGGAGAAGGTGAATTGCACCTGCTGCCGAACCGAAAGACCCGCGGCGAGCTGCGGGCTGCTCATCTTGAAGCCCATGGTCATGGCCGGCCATTGGAGGGCTGGCACGGCCTCGTGCGCCAGCGTCAGCTCGGTGGGCGACATCTCCTCGATCACGCCGCGCACCACGAAAGCGTTGGTGGCCGCGGCCGGTGGCGACGAGGTGTCGTGCCCGTTGTGCGGCGATGCAGGCGCGGACGCCGCGGCACCTGCAGGCAGCACGCCCCGCAGGCTGGCTTCCGAATCGATCAGGAACTGCGCCGAGGCCACCACCTGCTGTCCCGCCGCGAGCCCGCCGTTGACCACCAGTTGATCGCCTACCTCCGCGCCCACCTGGACCTCCACGGGATGGAACTTGCCGGGTCCATCGACCACATAGGCCAGTGCGCGCTTGCCGGTGCGGATGACCGCTTCGCTGGGAACAAGCAGCGCGGGCTGTTCGTTGCCTTTGAGCGCGATCTGGCCGGACATGCCGGCCTTCAGGCGCTGGCCGGGATTGGCCATTTCAAGCCGCACTCGCACCGTACGGGTGTCGCGGTTGGCTTCGGGCAGGATGCTCACGATGCGCGCCTGGAGCACTTCACCGGGAAACGCCGCCAGCCGGACCTGCGCCGTTTGGCCGACCTGCAATGGTCCGCTTTGTGCTTCGGGGACGGCCGCTTCGATCCACACCGTGGCCAAGCCATTCACCCGGGCCAGGCTTTCCCCGGCGGAAACCGTCATGCCCTGGCGCACCATCAGTTCGGCCACCAAGCCGCCTTGAGGTGTTGTGACCGTGTACAGCCCCTTGGGCTCGCCTGTGCGCTCCACCTGGGCGATCAGGGCTTGCGGCATGCCGAGCAGCAGCAGCCGTTGGCGGGCAGCTGCGGTCAACGGTGCGTCGCCCATCGCGCGAACCGAGAGAAACTCGCGCTGTGCGGCGATCCACTCCGGCAGCAATAGGTCAGCCAGCGGTGCCCCTGCTGCGATCACGTCGCCCGCAGCCCGTGCGTAGACACGCTCGACGAAGCCAGCGGTCCGCGCCTGCACGATGCTGACGTCGCGGTCGTTGAGCAGCACGGTGCCCACGACGTTCACATCTGCGCCGATCTTGCCTTGCAGGACTTCGGCTGTACGCAGCCCTAGGGCTTGCACCGCTTGCGCCGACACGCTGAGGCCCGTGCTGTCTTGCGTGTCTTCATCCGCGTACTTCGGCATCAACGGCATGTCCATGTAGGGCGACTTGCCGGGCTTGTCGAACTTCTGGGTCGGCACCATCGGGTCGTACCAATACAGCACCTTGCGCTCGGTCGGAGCGCTTGCAACGGTGACGTTGGCAGCGGGGGAGCCGCTGAGGTGGCCGGCGCGCCATTGGGCGACGCCCCATCCAACGGCAATACCGGCAGCAACCAGCGTCAAGCCGGCAAGGATGTTTCTCGAAGAGGTATTCATGGCGAGGGTCTCCACTCAGTCCGCGATCAGGCTGTTCAGTCGGGCGACGAGGCTGTCGCGCTGCGCTCCAAGGTCGATCAGACGCATGCGCGTCTCCAGCACCTGGGCGCGTGCACTGAGCACGGCGCTCAGGTCCCCCTTGGCGGATCGGTAGTTGCTCAATGCAAGCGCCGCTCGGTTCCGTACCAGTTGCAAGCCGGCGGTCTGCAGGCGGTCGATCTGGCTGTTCAACGCTTGGAGTTCGGCGGCGCTGTCGTCCAGCTCCTGCAAATGCCGCCGCGCCACGTCTTCGCGTTCGGCGTCCAGACGTTCCAACTCGTGCCGTTTTGCCTCGATCATGGGCACTTGGCGTCGATCCTTCTGCCAAGGCAGATCGAATGTCACCTGAAATGACACCATGTCGCCCCATCGGCGATCACGCCGGCTATAGGCTATCTCCCAGGCCCAATCGCCGCGGGTCTCTGATTGGGCTTCGCGGGACTCGGCCCGGGCCATGCTTTGCATCGCCGGATAGAGTTCAAGCTCCGCGTGATTCGCCAGTTCTGTGCGCAGTTGCGCGACGGGGCGAGTGAGCGGGCCTGGATCGCCTTGCAGTGCTTCGTCGGCCCTGGAGCCCACCCAGCGCCGCAATGCGGCCCTGGCCTTGGCCCGGTCCCGCTGTAGATCGTCACGGCGGTCCGTGAGTGTCAGCGCCTCCTGTTGCGCGACCAACAGGTCGCCAGCCTGGGCCGTGCCGCCGGCGACGCGAGCGGGGAGACTGTCTTGCAGGCGCTGGTTCTCCGCGAGCAGTTCCGTCAGCAGTATCTCCCGTTGCTCCACCGCCTGCGCGGCGATCCACGCCAGGCTGAGTTCCTGGCGGATCTGCAATCGCTGCAAAACCAGCGCCGCGCGCTCTCGATCCACACGCGCCTGCGCACTGGCGACCTGGGCGTCGCGCTTGGCCCTGTTGGGCACTTCCTGCATGAGCGCCAGGCGCTGCATCGTCATGGATTCGCGCGTCATGCTCCAGCGATCCATGCCGCTGATGGGATAGTTTTCGATGCCGAGCGAGAGCTTGGGATCGGGCAGCGAGCCTGCTGCCTTCTGCACGGATTCGGCGACGTTGACCTGCAACTGCTGCGCGCTTATGCGCGGGCTCTGCTGCTCCGCGATAAGGCGTGCCTCAGCAAAATTCGAGGGCGTAGGCTACAGGCGAAACAAGCGCACTGCCCGCCAACGCGATGCTGATAGCTTTCAGACAATGCAATCGCATCGAGGCCGGCGTTGTGCCTCGGCCGTGCGCCGACGGGCGACCCTCGGGGGCGCCAAAAAAGGGAGTAAACATGGTTGTCCTCGGAATTGGTGTTCACGAAATCACGTGGTCTGCCGCATCGGTGCGCGGCGAGCACGGACACATAAATCAATTCCGCAGGACTTGGAACGTGAGGTAGATCGGCGGAAAGCCCGCGCGGGGATTGGGAGGAATATAGGTAACGTGCCGCCTGAGGGCTACCCGGTCGAGAACCAACCCGGGCAGCGAGTTGGCGAGCCACATCACGTGCGCTGCGAGAAACTGAATGTCCAGCCCCTGCCATGAAAGCGCCGACTCCCGATCGCCACTGCAATGAGCGTGGCACAACTGTGGCGCTTCGCTGTCCATGGAATCAGGCATGCCGGTGCAATCCGACATTGGCAACTTGTCAGCCTGCTGCATCGAGATCGTGGCACGCATTTGCGTGGTTTCCACAGATGCCCTCGGGTCTGGCTTGGGACAGACGTACATCGCCATCGCAACCTGCGAGAAAAGCAAGGTTACGACTAGGCCGCTGGTAATCCAGCGGCTCCATCTTGCGAGAAGGCGCCTTAAGCCGATCATGCGGACATACTATTGGAAGTTGTGGGGAGTTGAATTGATCAAGGTCAGTTTCCAGGATGAATTGATGCGTCTGGACGGCGCCTTGGCCCGAACCGGCACCCACTGCATATCCACCGGCAAGAGCGGGCACCGCACGTGGTTGTCATGCTTTACGCGCCTCGGCAACTCGCAAGGCTCTAAGCTCAAATCGATCAGCTACAAGATTCGTCTGTCCCGAGAGTCGCTGCAGGTGCGTAATGACCTCGTAGGGGCCATCGGCTATTGGACGCGTGCAGATTCCGCACTGGCTAGCGGTTTCGATGCGTGATCGCGAAGAAATCCCTACGCCATATCCAGCTGCGACCCAGAGCAACAACATCTCAAAAGAACTGACATGCTGGACATTCGGCCTTTCCGTTGATGACATGGAGGACAGGTACTGGTCCAGCGAAGGAGAATATTCGGCCTTCCATCGAAACACGGAGTGCTCCTTAAGTTCATCTATTCTGATTGACTGCTGCCGGAGCAGTGGGTATCGCAGCGGCGTGGCAAGAGCTGTCGCCTCAAACCAAAGAGAAAGACTCTTCAGCGAAGAATCGCTCACCTGCTTCAGAGAAAGGCCGACGTCGAAGCGCCGTTTGTAGAGGCCTGTAATGAGATCGCTCGTCGTAACCTCATTAAATTCCATAGAAACATCGGGCTCCTCCGCGCGCTGCAGGGCAAGCAATGCAGCTAGGTTCGAAGAGGCCACACCAGGCGCTATGGCGAGCCTGAGCTGTGGGCGTGGGCTGGTGGCGTCGTGCATGAGAGGCCCCAAGAAGCGATAAGACAAGGATGGAAAGTCTTCATGATAGCTAGTTTGAGTTAAACTTAACGTGGTTAAATTGTCGGGGCTGTTCGACGCTTCCAAGGATGGAGAAGCGAACTGTCCGACGAGGCCGTCCCCCAGGCACTACCACTTTCGACGCCGAGCCAGCGTTGGCATTCGGAGCGGCCGTTCGTGTCGCCCGCCTGACGCAAGGTATTGCTCAGGAAGAACTGGCTGCGAAAGCAGGGATCGAGCGATCGCACATGGGCAAAATAGAGCGTGGGGAGCACATGCCCACTCTCGCTCTGATCTTAAGAATCGCCGCCGGACTCAAGCTTAGTGCTGCGGAACTCGTCAGCGCAGCAGAACGCAATCTTCGTGCCGCGGCGCACGATTCAGATAGGCATTGACGCTTTAGTCATCCGGAGGTCCTCGCAGACGTTCGATGAAGCGATCCAGCGAAACCGATGAGTTGCTGCTTTCTGGCCGAAGCAGATAGGTTGTGATTACCGCCGTGTCCTGCGCCAGAGGGCGAATCACCACGTCCGGCCTCTGGCTGATGGGAATCTTGGTCGCTGTCATGAAACCAATCCCATAGCCTGCGCCGACCAGCGTTAGCATCATGTCCAGCGACGACACTTCTTCGACAACGTTGAGCCTGTGTTCCAGAACCTGTAGCAGCCGATTTAGTTCTCGGCAGTAGCCTTCGCAGGCCAGTTTGTCGCACAGAACCAGTGGGTGACCCTGAAGTTCGTTGAGCGGAACTTGCTTGTGCGCAAGAAGCGAGTGCCGCGCTGGCACGGCGATCACAATCGGGTCTCGCCAGATCGGTTCAGCCACGATGCCTTCGCCAACATCCGCCGCGTGTGCAAATCCGATCGTGAAGTCGCCAGACCGTAGGCCCCGTATCTGCTCGGTCAGCGGTACCTCGGAGAGACGTATCTCGACCTCGGGCTCTTCCGCGCGGCAACGAGCTAGGAACGCCGATAGTCGTGGGTCCATCGCACCATCGGAAATTGCAATGCGCAGGCTGCCCCTCAGGCCCGCGGCAATGGCTCTGGCATTCTCACGCGCTTGCTCCAGGACAGTGAAGAGTCGGCGGGTGTCCTGCAAGAATGCCGCCCCCGCCACGGTCAGCCGTGTGCCCCTGCGGTCGCGGTCAAACAGCGTGACCCCAAGCTCATCTTCCAATTCCTTGATCGCGCGAGACAAGGGGGGTTGCTCTATGTGCAGCCTCTCGGCCGCCCGCGTGAAATGCAACTCCTCTGCCAAGACGACAAAGCATCGTAGATGACGCAACTCCATAAATCGGGCTCCTCGCAGGTTCTCCTTCGCGCCAGATGTCCCGTGGACGAATCACGGTGGATGGGGAGACTGGATCCATTCCAGGGAAGTTGATGCGCTTGACATCGCAAAAACTGGCATCTGAGCGCTCGTGGTTGCTCGTGACGCGTCCAAAGCGCGCGCGCCCAATCAGGGCGCGCGTCTCTGTCACACTGTGCAGAAGCTTTGAAAAGCACCGCGCACCCGCGGCGTCATCCGCCGTGCTCTTTTTGTAGCAGCGACCCGAGGCGAGCGACTTCATTGCTGGTGATCGCGATGTTGCGCCCATCCTTCGTCGACACCGAAGCCCCGACATTGAGATAGACGGCGCGCCCGAAGCGGCTTTCCTGTGCCATCTTTCCGTCCTTGAAGATGTACAGCGTTCCACCGTCAGCCAAGGGAACCATCTCCTTGGCTGCTTGGGCTGCTGCATGACCGGCGAAGGCTGGCACGGAGAGAGCGCTCAACAGGGCGGCAATGACAATTTGCGATTTCATGATCGACTCCTTTGTAAAAACGACGACAACTTGCGCCGCGTCGTTAAATGTAGAAGCAGGCCGTCTACAGAGCGCTTACCCGTGCATTACATTCAATTCATGTGCTGTCATCTGCCGCCCATGAAGGACTAGGGTCCAGTGGGAGACAAGATGCCAAGCCATGCAACGCTCGCCAGAACCAAAACGGCCAAGGTCGCCTCCGTGAACAGACTCTGCCTAAGCTTGATGACTGCCTGTGCGCGATTGCCTGCCTTCAAAGCAGCCTCCAGGCTCGGGCTCAACCGATACCGATTGGCAGCAGCCAACGCCAGCATGCCTGCGAAAAGCAAGAGCTTTACCATCAGCAGCCGGCCATACAGCGTCGAGATGAGCGGATCAAACGATGGTCCGGCGATCAACAGGTAATTGAGAATTCCACTCACGACGAGTGCAGCCACGATCGCTGTACCTATGCGAGCAAAGCCATTCGACGTCCGACTGAGGACCGCTACCGGGTCTTGCGCGACATCCTGCTTGTGGGATGCCAGCATCAAGAACGCCACCAATGCGCCCACCCAAGCGCCCGCTGCCCAGAGGTGCGTGATATCCGACGCAAGATGGATGTAGCCGCGAACGCCGTCGTCCATCGCGCCGTGGCCTGCCCACGCAAGGGTCGCCAGCGCCACGCCGGTGGAGAGCGCCATCACTGCAAATCGCAAGGTAGCGTTCAATTTCAACATTGCGACGAGCACACACACCAACAGCGCGAGGATGCGAATGCACCAGGCGATGCCCATGTGCGTGCCCGTAATGAGCATGTCGAAGACGTGCGTTGACAGCTCCGCGTAGCTCTGGGCACCGGACATGGCCTTGGCCATGACCGTCATGCCCCACATCGACAGGGCAATGCCGATGGCAGCGGATGCGCCAATGAGGACGCGATAGCGGCGCGAGATCGTCGAGGATCGCTCGTCGTTGCCCAAAGCATAGAGACCGAACATGGCGACGCCAAACGCCGCCGCCAGGTCCAGATACAGCGCCAGGCGCAGGACGATGGTCAACCAATCCCCGGCCATGGGCTTACTTCACCTTGAAGGTGACGTTACCCGTGATCGGATGCGTGTCCGAGGAGACGGCACGCCATTCGACGCGATAGTCACCGGGCTGGAGCGCCTGTGCCGGCGTGATGACCATGGTCTTGCCGTCGCCGGCAGCCGCGACGCTGGCGTTGATCTTCATCGGGCCATGGCTCGCCATTCCCGGCATGCCAGTCATGACAAGGCTCGCGGCGGAGAACTGCGGCACCAGCGTCTCGGAGAACTTCAGTTCGATGGTGGCTGGCGCAGAAACCTGCGACTTGTCGGCCGGCGTTGAAGACACCAGCGAAGGATGCGCGAATGCGGCGGTGGCGAACAGACCAGCAGCGATCGGCGCGACGAGCTTGGCGATGAAATGTGAACGGGTCATAGAAGTTTCTACCTGGATGTGTGAGGTGTGGTTTAAGAACGAAATGCCGAGATAAGGCTTGCACCTTTGCAACGGCGTGGAACGAAAGAAACGGTTTGCTGGGCGATAGCAGGCTCCTGTAGTTTCAGAAGGAAAATCCGGTCACAGTCGGCTCGCTCTCAGGCGCAAGGCGTTGCCAACGACCGACGCCGAACTCAGGCTCATCGCCAATGCTGCGATCAGCGGCGACAGCAGCCAGCCCGTGAGGGGATAGAGAACCCCGGCGGCGATGGGGATGCCCAGCGCGTTGTAGAGGAAGGCGAACATGAGGTTCTGCTTCATGTTGCGCACGGTACTCACCGAGAGCGTGCGAGCGACAGCGATGCCACGCAGGTCACCCTTGACCAGCGTGACCTGGGCGCTGTTCATCGCCACGTCGGTTCCCGTTCCCATGGCGATGCCCACGTCTGCCTTCGCCAAGGCCGGCGCGTCGTTGATGCCGTCTCCGGCCATGGCGACGATGCGTCCTTCTTTCTGCAGTCGCTCGATCAACATGAGCTTGTCCGCCGGCTTGACCTCACCATGCACCTCGTCGATGCCTAGGCGTGCACCGACGGCTTTGGCGGTGGTCTGCCCGTCCCCGGTGGCCATGATGACCCGCAGGCCCGCAGCCTTCAACGCGGCCAGGGCCTCGGGGGTGCTGCCCTTGACCGGGTCGGACACGGCGAGCAAGCCCGCGAGCTGCCCGTCCACCGCCAGGTACATGACGCTGGCCCCTTCGCCGCGCAGAGCTTCGGCCTGGGGTACGAGCGGTTCCACCGATACGCCAGACTGTTCCATCAGCACTGTGTTGCCCAACGCCAGTTGCCGGTGCTCAACCTTTCCGCGCACGCCGATGCCGGTTCCCGATTCAAAGCTCTGAGGCTTCACGAGTTGGAGGCCCTGGGCACGCGCGGCCTGCACGATGGCGTCGGCCAGGGGGTGTTCACTGCCCTGGTCCAGGCTGGCCGCAAGACGCAGCACCTCGTCGTTCGTAAAGCCGGGTGCTGCGACGACCTGATCGAAAGCAGGTCGGCCTTCGGTCAGGGTTCCTGTCTTGTCGATGACGAGGGTATCGACCTTGCGAAGATTCTCGATCGCCGCGGCATCGCGGAACAGCACGCCCTGCGTGGCGCCACGGCCCGTTGCGACCATGATCGACATCGGCGTGGCCAGACCCAGCGCGCACGGGCAGGCGATGATCAGGACGGCCACCGCATTGATCAGTCCATAGACCCAGGTGGGCTGTGGCCCGAAGAATCCCCATACAAGGAGCGTCGTTACCGCAATGGCGACGACGGCCATCACGAAGTAGCCGGCAACGACATCGGCCATGCGTTGCATCGGTGCCTTGGAACGCTGCGCCTGGGCGACCATCTGGACGATCTGCGATAGAACGGTGTCCGAGCCGATCCGCTCCGAACGCATGATCAGCGCGCCGCTGGTGTTGAGTGTGGCCCCGATGACCTTGTCGCCCACGCGCTTGCTGACGGGCAGCGGTTCGCCGGTCAGCATGGATTCGTCAATCGAGCTGCTGCCCTCGTGCACGATGCCATCCACCGGCACCTTCTCGCCGGGTCGGATGCGCAGCAGGTCGCCGACGTGCACATGGCTGAGTGGCACGTCTTCCTCGCTGCCGTCCGCATTGATGCGCCGCGCCGTCTTGGGTGCCAGCCCCAGCAGCGACTTGATGGCTGCCGAAGTCTGGGAGCGGGCCTTGAGTTCCAGCACCTGGCCGAGCAGTGTCAGCGAGATGATGACGGCGGCGGCCTCGAAATACACGCCGACCCGTCCCATGGACATGAAGGAAGCTGGAAACACTTCCGGCGCAACGGTTGCCACAACGCTGTAGATGAATGCCGCACCCGTTCCCAGGCCGATCAGTGTCCACATGTTCGGGCTGCGGTTGACCACGGACAGCCAGCCGCGGGAGAAGAAGGGCCAGCCGGCCCACAGCACGATCGGCAACGACAGCACCAACTCGACCCAGCTCTGTGTAGCCATGTCCATCAGGTGCAGCCGCTCGCCCAGCATCGCCAGCGCCAGTACCACGAGCGTCAGCGGCAAGGTCCACCAGAAGCGACGCGAGAAGTCACGCAACTCCGGGTTGTCGTCATCGAGGTCGGGCAGCAGAGGCTCCAGCGTCATCCCGCACTTGGGGCAGGTTCCCGGATGATCCTGGCGGATCTCCGGGTGCATCGGGCAGGTGTAGATGGTTCCGGGCGCGGTTGGCGATGCCGCCGGGGCCGGTGAAACTGCGGTGCTGGCATGGTGATGCGGTGCATGGCCGCTGCCTGTGCCTATGCCCGCGTCACCGCTGGCATATCGCGCCGGATCGGCGTCGAATTTGGCCTTGCATCCGGTGCTGCAAAACAAGTACGTGTTCCCCAAGTGCGTGGAGCGGTGCTCCGACGCCGCCGTGACCGCCATGCCACACACCGGATCTCGCGTCGCGGCATCGGGCTGCGTGTGGCTTGAGGACCCGCCCGCGTCGTCACTTCCAGCATGGCTGGCGTGATGGTGGTGGGTATGCGGGCCGGACGTTGTGGCACCCGCCGCCATGCCTGCGTGCTCATGTCCTGAAGACTTGCTGGGTGAATTCATAGTGACAAGTGCCCTCCGCCGTTAACTGTTGGTGTCTGGTGATCGCAGCAGGCCGCAGGCGCGCAAGGAGACAAGCGCGGCGTCGCGTGCTCGCACGGTGCGAGTGCCTCGACTTATTGCTTCTGCTCCTTGGAGGCTGCGGCACCTTCCTTACCCTGACGCGCGGCATGATCGTGTCCGCCGTGGCTGTGACCACGGTGCATGAACAGGTGCATCAGCGGACAAGCCGCCAGCAGCAGGAAGGGGAGATAGCCGGCAACATGTGCCGTGTGCTCCTTGAGCAGGAAATACGCGGCGACAGCGGCGATGATGAGGAACGCCACGCCGTAGCGCGATCGCCAGAACCGGGGGCGATCGCTGGGGGTCTGTGTGTGCTGATGCTGCATGGCATATCTCCACGGAGAAGGGTTGATGGATGGTCAGCGATGCGACTGATAGACCGTGCTGCTACCGTTTTTCCCGATCAGCAGCACGTCGTAGGCGTCCTTGCGTCCACCATAGGCCGGACCATCCATGCCGGGCGAACCGACCGGCATGCCCGGCGCCGCGAGGCCGATGGCCTGCGGGGCTTCGCGCAGCAAGCGTTGAATGTCCGAGGCTGGCACATGACCCTCGATGGCATAGCCGCCGATCTGCGCCGTGTGGCAAGAACCGTACTTCTGCGGGATGCCCAGCCGTGTGCGCGCTGCGGTGTTCCCGGTGTCGAGAACCTGCACATCGAAGCCTGCGCCTTGCAGGTGTGAGACCCAGTCCTTGCAGCATCCGCAGCTCGGGTCCTTCCAGACCTTGGCAATCGGTCGGCTCTGCGCCAGGCTCGGTCCTGCGAGTGCCATCACCAACAGGCCAGCGATCAATGCCTGGCGTCTTGGCACTTTGCCCTGGCTTCTGTCGTAGTGCATGTTCATAGATTGCCTCTCATCAGATGATCAAACCCGCTAGGTTCTAGAACCAGAATCGCACGCCAGCCACCCAGCGCGTCTGCTGCGCACGGCCGCCTTCAGCACGCACATAGTCCGCGGTGCGTCCGAAGCTGCCCGCCCGTTCCACGCCGATATAGGGGGCGAACTGGCGACTGAATTCATAGCGCAGGCGCAAGCCAGCAGACGCTTCGGCCAGGCCCTTGCCGATACCGCGTTCCGGGTCGTCCTTGCCATAGAACTGCAACTCGGCGCGAGGCTCCAGAATTAGTCGCTGGGTCAGCAGCAGCTCGTAGCTGCCTTCGACACGCAGCGCCGTACGTCCACCACTTCCCACGTAGCCCGTCGCCTCCAGCTCGAACCAGTAGGGGGCGAGGCCCTGGATGCCGAAAGCCAACCATTGACGGCTCGGGCCTTCCCCGTTATCCACCCGAACGCCGAGCTGGGTGTCCCAGTACGGTGCGACGGCGTGCCCCCAGAGAAGCTCGGTACGCGATTCTTCGAGCTTTCCTTTGGCGATATCGCCTTCGGCCTTCACGACTGCCTTGTTGTAGGTCGTCCCATACCACGCCTGGAGGTCGTAGGCCGTGGAATCGTCCCCTTTGCGCGTGAAGCGGCGTTCCAGGGTTTCGCCGCGCAACGAAAAGAACCTGTGTTCGTCGGCCAGCATCAGCCGCGGCACACCGGGTACGGCGTAGTCGCCCGATCCCAATGTCAGGCCATTGGAGTAGCCATGCGGATCGCGGGCGTCAGGAGGCGCCGACCCGCCCTGCATCTGCATGTTGCCGTGATCCATGGCCGGGGCCGCGGTCGAGCCGCTCGCCGACGTCGCGTGACCCGCGTGCGGGTCGGCGGCAGGAGCCACGGTCTGAGTGGATGGCGCGGCCGTTTGAGCGTCGGCCTGGCCGTGCGCTGCATGGTCGTTCTGTGCTTGTGCCTGGGCGGCGACGCTTACCAGGGCCAGAAGCGTCGTGGCCAGTGCGCGAGTGGGGAGTGCTTTGGACATTCTTGGTCTTCCTTGTGCGCTGGGTTCAAGACACCACGACTTCGCGGAACATGCCGGCATCCATGTGGAACATCAGGTGGCAGTGCCACGCCCAGCGGCCGAGCGCGTCGGCTGTCACCAGGAAGCTGATGCGTTGTGCCGGCTGCACCGGCAGGGTGTGGCGGCGCGCAAGGAAGCGACCGTCGGGGCTTTCCAGCTCGCTCCACATGCCGTGCAGGTGCATGGGATGGGTCATCATGGTGTCGTTGTGCAGAATGACCCGCAGCCGCTCGCCGTGTTTGAAGTGCACCGGCGTGGACTTTCCGAACTCCAGCCCGTCCAGGGACCATGCGTAGCGTTCCATGTTGCCCGTGAGGTGCAGTTCGACCTCCCGGCCGGGGCCTCTCTTGTCCAGCGGCCCCGACGGGGTATGCAGATCCGCGAGGGTCAACACGCGCCGACCGTTGTTGCGCAGTCCGATGCCGGGGTCATCGAGGTTGGTGCGCGCCATGTCAACGCGCATGTCCGTGCTGGCACCATACTCGGTGCGAGCGTGGCGAGCAGTAGTGCTGGGCACAGCCAGTCCCCCCGCAGCCGCGGCGTGTTGGCTGTGATCCATCGCCATGCCACCGTGGTTCATGGCGCCGTGATTCATGCCTGCCATCGCCCCATGATCCATCCCGGACATCGAACCCGAGCCCATCCCGGTCATTCCGGTCATCCCGGTCATCCCGGTCATGCCCGTCATCCCGGTCATCCCGGTCATCTCCATGGCCTGGCCGGACCCGCCATGGTCCATGCCCCCCATCATGCCGCCCATCATGTCGTTCATGGTCAGCCATTCGACCGGATCGAGGGCAGGCACGGGAGCTTGAAGACCTTCACGCACGGCCAGCGTGGCACGCGCGTAGCCTGTCCGGTCCATCGCCTGGGCGAAGATCGTGTAAGCGTCATCCCGTGGCTGGACGATCACGTCGACGGTTTCGCCAGGACCGAATCGGAACTCATCGACGGTCACCGGCTCCACGTCAACACCATCGACGTGCACCACCGTGAGTTTCAGTCCTGGAATGCGTACGTCGTAGAAGGTGTTGCCCGCACCGTTGACCATGCGCAGCCGCACGCGCTCACCCGGTCGGAACAGCGCCGTCCAATTGCCGGCGGGGGTGACGCCGTTGGCCAGATAGGTCAGCGTGGCGGCAGACAGATCTGCGAGATCCGTCGGATTCATCCGCATCTCGTTCCACATCTTGCGCTTGTCGATCGCAGCGGCCGTGCCTTCGCGCGAGGCGTCCCGGAAGAAGTCGAAGACGGTAGGTTGGTTGTAGTTGTAATAGTCGCTTTGGGACTTGAGCTTGGTGAACACCCGCATCGGGTCTTCGTCGGTCCAATCCGAGAACAGCAGCACGTGGTCACGGTCGGCGTGGATGGTCTCGGCGCCAGCGGGGTCGATGATGATCGCCCCGTACATGCCCGTGAGTTCCTGGAAGCCGGAGTGCGAGTGGTACCAGTAGGAGCCGCTCTGCTGAACCTTGAAGCGGTACGTGAAGGTCTCGCCGGGAGCGATGCCATTGAAGCTGATGCCCGGCACGCCATCCATCTGATACGGCAGGATGATCCCGTGCCAGTGAATGGATGTGGCTTCACGCAGCTTGTTGGTTACACGGATTGTGACGGTGTCACCCTCGCGCCAACGCAATGTCGGTGCCGGCAGCGAGCCGTTGATGGTCGTAGCCACGCCTGGCTTGCCCGTGAAGTTCACGGGCGATTCGGCGATCACCAAGTCGAACTCGGTGCCCTTCAGCACAGGGGCGGCACCGCGCGTCGCGGAGCCTTGCTGGGCAAATGCCTTGAACGCCGGCGTGGACAGCCCAGCGAGAACGCCGCCGGCGGCTAACCCTTGGACGAAACGCCGACGAGAAAGGCCCTGTGTGGGCACGATAAAAAAGGGTGAACGAGGCGGCATGGCCTGAAATCCTCCATAGATGACTCGAAAGTCGTTCTAAACGCCACCCCATCCTGAGCGGCACAGTTCGACGCAATGCAGGTCATGCTATGGGTTGGTCACTTTCCACCGAATGACCATTGAATTACATTCATGTAATGTTCGTGTCATGTTCGTGGAAGCTGGCAACCAGTAAATTGCTGATTGAAAGTGGATGAATGCGTACATCGTGAGCGGCTATTTTTCTGCGCCGCAGCGATTTCATGGGACATGCGATGAAACTGCTGGTCGTTGAAGACGAGAACAAGACGGCGGATTACGTCCGCCAGGGTCTCATGGAGGCGGGATTCGTCGTGGATCTGGCGCGCAACGGATTGGACGGACACCACCTGGCCATGGGCGAGACATACGATCTGGTGGTCTTGGATGTCATGTTGCCGGATGTCGACGGCTGGCGCATCGTGCGTGCCCTTCGAGATGCCGGTAGACAGGTTCCTGTGCTCTTTCTGACGGCGCGTGGCGGTGTGGACGACCGTGTCAAGGGATTGGAACTGGGAGCGGACGACTACCTCGTCAAGCCATTCGCGTTCTCTGAGTTGCTGGCGCGGGTGCGGACGCTGCTGCGACGCGGAAGCGCTCCGAGCCAGCCTGATCGCATCCAGGTTGCCGATTTGGTACTGGACTTGGCGCGCCGACGTGCAACGCGCGCTGGCCAACGCATCAATCTCACCAGCAAGGAGTTCGCGTTGCTTGAGCTCCTGGCCCGTCGCAAGGGGGAGGTCCTTCCACGTTCTCTGATCGCGTCGCAGGTATGGGACATGAATTTCGACAGCGACAGCAACGTCATCGATGTAGCCATCCGCCGTCTACGCGCGAAGATAGACGATGCGTTCAATCCGAAGCTCATCCACACCGTGCGTGGAATGGGATACACGCTCGATGCGCCCGATGATGCCCCTGCGCCATAAGCCGCGGCAAAGCCGTCCAGCGTCGCTTGCATTAAGGGTCACGGCCCTGGTTGGTATTGCCACGACCTTGGTGTTTCTTGTGTTCAATTGGGTCATTCTCCGGTCGTTGGAGCACCACTTTGCTCAACAGGATGCCCACGAACTGGAGGCAGTGACAACCGCTTTGGCTCAGCCCTTGCACCAGCTTGCAAGTGACATCGCAAGCGACGAGCTAAAGCAACACTTGGCCAACGCAGTCGCAGGACATCATGGGATGACCTACGGCGTCTACGATGGGTCTGGCAATAGCATCTATGCCACGCCCGGTCCTGACCTTTCGAAACTTGCCAGTAGCAAAAAGTTGATCAACCGCATCACCGCTGACGATTTGACCGTGTGGCAGGAGGATCAGAGGTCATATCGAGGTGTGGTGCTACAACTGCCTGCTGACGATTCAGCGGCGCCCGGCTACCGCATCGTCGCCGCCATGGACATCGGCTTTCATCTCGACTTCCTGGCGGAGTTCAAGCGCATGCTCTGGTGGGCAACCGGCTTGGTCATGTGTCTAGCGCTCGGTGTGGCTTGGCTGGCGGTGCAGTGGGGCCACCTGCCGATTCGCAAGGTCAATGACGAGATTCGGGCGATTCGCTCTTCAAAGCTGGATGTGAGGTTGGATCCTCGGGATGTGCCGATCGAACTGGCTGAACTGGTATTTGCCTTCAACGATATGTTGGCGAGAATCGAGGAAGGCTTCACCCGGCTATCACACTTTTCCGCAGACATCGCGCACGAGTTGCGCACGCCCGTCACCAACCTGGTCACGCAGACTCACGTGGCGCTTGGCCAGCCGCGCAGCAACGAGGAATACAGAGAAATCCTCTATTCAAATTTGGAAGAGTTTGATCGGATGGGACGCATGATTGGTGACATGCTGTTTCTTGCCCAAACGGAAAATGATCCCCGCAACTTGCGTCTGTCTACCATTGATCTGTCCGAATTGGTGCGGAGTCTGTTCGACTATTTCGAGGCGCTGGCAGAAGATAGCGGCATTACGCTTGGTGTTAAAGGGGCGATCGGCAGCATAGCGGCGGATCGGGAAATGCTCACCCGGGCGCTGAACAATCTTCTCTCGAATGCAATTCGACACACGCCTCGCGGCAAGAGCATCACGGTCTTGCTTTCGCAGGATGAGCAGTGGACAACGATCAGTGTGGTCAATCCCGGTGAGAGAATTCCTGAGCGCGATCTACCAAAGCTCTTCAACCGCTTCTACCGAGTTGATCCGGCACGGCAACGAAATACGGCGGGCGCCGGTCTTGGCCTTGCCATCGTGAAATCGATTGCGGAGGCACATGGTGGCTCCGTTGCCGTGACCTCCAGTGAGCTTGTCACCAGGTTTGACTTGGTATTGCCCCATCTGCGGCAGTAGTCCGAGGGCGCTGCGGTCTGTCCAGCCAACTGGCGTATCTCTTTGCCTGATTCTGGGATCTACCCGGCCGGCCACGTTGCTACGCGAGCGGGACATTTTTTCTCCGTGACTGCCACGTGCCCAGTCCTAGCGGCAGGCGCCGACATCATGCGCTTGTGTATCCCATCGCTACGTCCACACCGCACGCGAGGGCCTTTGCTCGGCCGCGATCCGGTCACAGTTCCGGACACCGTTCGTAGATAGCCTCCGATCGGTGCCGAACGTCTGCCTGCTCGGCACATCTGTCGCGCGCTCACTTGGCGGTGTGCGCTGAGCCCCTGAGGTGAGCTGGTCTGCTGGTTCGCTGCGCGGGGTATGTACCCCGTAGCTGGGTACAGAGAGTCTTTTTGATCAAGATCAAGGTACTGCCTTCACCTCAGCTCTATGCTGAGCTTAACAAGCCACATTTGGCACGGGTCGATCATGCTCAGAAACTATCGAGGACTTTTTAGCGGGGCCATGGAAATCTCCGGTGTTCAGCCCCATTCTTCTGGCATACCTGTTTTATGGATGGGCCTGATCAGCGCCCTGCACGGCACTCGAATGCGGGAATCTCGCCAATCGACAAGGGTCAACTTCACGAAGGAGCATCGCCATGAATATTCCGCCCGATCGAAGTAAGAGCACAGGAAACGGCCCGAACTGGTCTCGCATCAACCAGTGGCTGCTGTGGCTCGGCCTCGCCGCCGCCGTTGCCTGGATGTTCTACCGCCACAACGCCCATCTTCTGCAACTGCTTCCCTTCCTCTTCATCCTCGCCTGTCCGTTGATGCACATCTTCGGCCATGGCAGTCACGGCGCACATGGCGGTCATGACCATCAAGATCAGCCGCCTCGGGGCGATGAAGGGGGTTCGCCTGCGCGCCAATCAGACGACCGGAGCCGCCCGAAATCCGTCGACCAGTCCGGGCACCACCACTGAAACCACCGGAGCATCATCATGGAAACCATCGAACTCAAGGTTGCCGGCATGACCTGCGCCTCCTGCGCGAACTCGGTCAGCAAGGCGCTCAAGCGCGTAGCTGGTGTGCAAGACGTGCATGTCGATCTCGCTCGCGGCGCAGCGAGTGTCACCGGCGACCAGACGGCCCAGAAGACGCCTGAGCTGATCGCGGCCTTAGCTGCCGCGGGCTACGAGGCATCCGCTGATTCCTCGCCGGGCATTGCGGCGGGTGCCGGTGCCTCCCATGCGCCGGCCGCTGCCCGTTCAAAGGGGCATGGCGGCTGCTGCTGCCGCTGATCGACGCCATGGACGCACGCACGAACTCCCAGGGTATCGCCGCCGCACCGCTTGGGCTCTTTGCTGCCTACTGGGGCGACATGCTGTGGCGGACCGTCGCGTCCGGCGAAGCGCTGAGACAGCGCGCCAACAACATGACCGAACACGAAGCGGCGGGTATGCCGCCGCTGCTCCACTTCGAGTCAGAGCAGGTGGCTGACGGCCACGACTTGCAACCGGCGAGCAACTACCGGCTCCTGCGTGTCACTCGCTGTGGCACCGACGCCTTGGAGAAGCATGTGCGCAAAGGCGCCGCGCCGGTGCTGGTGGTCGATCCACGCGCCGGCCACGGCCCTGGCATTGGCGGCTTCAAACGCGATTCTGAAGTTGGCATGGCACTGCTCGAAGGCCATCCCGTGTACTTCGTAGTGTTCGATCCGGAGCCCGTCGAGGGCCAGACCATGGGCGCAGTCGTCCAGACCCTGGCCACATTCATCGACATGGTGGCCAAGCGCCACCGAGGCAAGGCCCCGATCGTCTACGGCAACTGCCAAGGCGGTTGGGCGATCACGCTGGCGCTGTCGCACTGCGAGCACCGTGCCGCCTTGGCAGTGCTCAATGGCTCGCCGCTGTCGTACTGGGCAGGCGAGAGAGGCATCAACCCCATGCGGCTGCTCGGTGGGTTCACGGGCGGCATCTGGCCGGCGCACTGGGCGTCGGACCTCGGCGCCGGGCGATTCGACGGTGCCTGGCTGGTCCAGAACTTCGAGGCGTTGCGGCCCGAGGGCGTGTTCAAGAAATACGACACGCTCTTCGCGCAGCCGGAGACTGAGCGCGATCGCTTCCTGGAGTTCGAGCGTTGGTGGAATGGCTTCTACCAGCTTGCCCGCGAGGAAATGTTGTCGATCGCAGGCGATCTTTTCGTAGGTAATCACCTGGAGAGCGGCGAGGTCGTGGTCGATGGCCACTGCCGCGCGGATCTCAGCCGCATTGGCGCACCGCTGGTGGTCTTTTGCTCCAACGGCGACAACATCACACCGCCCCACCAGGCGCTCGGCTGGCTCAAAGCGGTATATCCGACGACCGCAGACCTGGTGGCGGCGGGCCAGCGCGTGGTGTACCTGCTGCACCAACATGTTGGCCACCTTGGCATCTTCGTTTCCGCGGGGGTGGCGCGACGCGAGCACCGCGCCATCTTGCATCATGCCGAATCTATCCAGGCACTCAAGCCTGGACTCTACGAGATGGTTCTGGAGGACAGCGCCTCTTCGGAGTCGGCCGCCGCTGCGCAGTTCCAGCCGCGGCGGCTGGAAGACCTGCCTTACGACGCCAACCCGGCGGGGTTCGACAAGGTCGAAGCACTCTCGGAGATCACCGAGCGCTTCTATTCGCAGTGGGTGTCGCCGTGGGTCCGCTTCGCCGTCACCCCCGACTCGGCTCGTGAACTTCGCGCGCTGCACCCCATGCGCGTCAGTCGCAAGGTCTGGTCCGAGCAGGTGACCCCGGCCCTGGCGCTGCTGCCATGGGTGCAACGATGGCTTGAGCAGTGGAGTGCGCAGGATCCCCATCGGGTCGAAAATCCTTGGTATCAGCTTGAGCGAACTGGTGCAGACGCGATTGGGCAGGCCATGGAATCATGGCGCAAGAGCCGGGACCTGTGGGCTGAGCTTGTGTTCGAGCAGGCCTATGCCAACTGAACGACCCTCCACTGTGACTGCAAAAAGAGACGCTCACGGGTCGCAAGCAGCACGCTCCTTGTCGGAGGCGATGCGCCTGCCACGGCCGATTTCGCTTTTCAGCGTCGTCCAGGCACGGATCAAAGTTGGATTCTCCCGTATCACCACGCCAGCAACGGCGCTACAGCATCGGAAGCATGGGCCTGATCGGCGGCCTCGCGTGCTGCTAGCGCCGAGCGAAACTTGGCAATTCGATCTGATGAACGTTGCCAATGGCGGCGACGTCGGCACTGACCGGCGCTGACGGAGCTCCGACATGCGCGTCCTCGCCATCAATGCCGGCAGTGCGACCCTGAAGTTCGGAGTTTTCGAGTCGGCTCGTACCTTGCCATTGATCGACTCGGCGATTGATCATCCTGCGGTGGATGCTGCGACCTTCGAGGAGATCGAGCGGCACTTGCACAGGGCGGGTGTCACAACGCTCGATGGCATTGGTCACCGCGTCGCACACGGTGGCCCACTGTTGAGCAACGCGGTGCTCGTGGATGAAGAAGTCGAACGCGAGATCGGCAAGGCTTCGGCTCTGGCGCCGCATCACAATCCTGCCGCATTGGCCGGCATACGCCTGACCCGTGAGCGTTGGCCCGGCGTGCGCCACGTCGCGGTCTTCGACACCGCTTTCCATGACGACATGCCCGAATACGCCCATTCCTATGCTGTTCCGCCATCGTGGCGCGCGGCAGGGGTACGGAGGTACGGCTTCCATGGCCTGTCCCACCAGGGTGTACTGGCCGCCGTCAGCACCGAGCTGAAACGGCCGCCGTCAGAACTTCGTATCGTGAGCTGCCACATTGGAAGCGGCGCCAGCGTCTGCGCGATCGATCGCGGAAGGTCGGTCGATACATCTATGGGAATGACCGCGCTTGAAGGTCTTGTGATGGGCACGCGCTGTGGAGACCTCGACCCTGGCGTACCCGGCTTCGTCGCACGCGCACTGGGTTTGACGTTGGCGCAGATCGAGGCGGCGCTTTACAGCGACAGTGGACTCAAAGGATTGTCGGGTGAGAGTTCGGACCTGCGGATTGTGGAGAAGCGCGCGGGAGAAGGAGTCGCAGCCGCCCAACTGGCAATGCAGGTTCACGCGTACCGCGTGCGCAAATACATCGGCGCCTACGCCGCCGCGATGGGCGGTTGCGATGCTGTGGCCTTCACTGGCGGAGCTGGAGAAAATTCGGCCGCGTTGCGTCGGCGCATCGTTGATGGCCTGGAGTTCATCGGCCTGGAACTAGACGAAGAGCGCAATCGCGCCTACTCGCCCAACACTGAAGTCGCCCAGTTGCAGTCATCCCGATCCGCCGTCGCCGTGCTGGTGGTTCAAGCACGCGAGCAGTTAGCGATCGCGCGTGAGACGTTCCGAGCGCTGAATGACCAGGCAAGTGGTTTGGTATAGGCAATGAACTGGGACAAGACCACGATAAGTCTTCCTCCGGGCCGGGAGCCACGCCCGTTGATGCTCGCGCCGATGATGGTCCAGTTGCCCATCCAACCGCACGTTGAAGGAAGAAACGGAGCGGTTCAGACACCGGGCCCTTGACCCATGTGCAGCACCTGGGTTCAAACTCGCTCGAAAGTGAAGGGATTCAAGACAACCTTGCTGGAGGATGGTGATGCAACTCATTGAATGCGCCAAGGCGGCAGGCGTCACACCGGACACGTTGCGTCACTACCTTCGGGTGGGGCTTGTGGTGCCCGATGGCCGGGGCACGAACGGCTACCGCGCATTCTCGGATCGAAGCGTCGCCCGGGTTCGTTTCATACGCAATGCATTGGCCCTCGGCTTCACGCTCAAGGACGCTGCAGAGTTTGTCGAGATGAGCCAGCGCGGTGCATCGCCTTGTCCGCGCGCGCGGGCGCTGCTGAGCGAACGGCTTGACGAGCAGGCCCGGCGGCTGAAGGAGGCGACAGATTTGCATCGCCGCATGCAGCAGGCAGAGCGCGACTGGAAGCGGCTGCCGGACGGCGTCCCGGATGGCCATTCCGTCTGCGGTTTGATCGAAGGAGCGGATGCGGACGTTCAGCGCAATTCGGTGCGCGCGAAGTCCCGTCGTGTACGCGCATGAATCGCTCTGATCATCGTCGACATTCCCCGGCATCACGACGCTCTACGTACATGCGGTGCAGCGGTTGTGGTCGTGCCGATCACGCCAGCGCCAAGTATGAGTCGTCTATCCACTTCGCAGCATCCGCTGCACACGAGCGAGCGAGGCGCCCCCAAAGAGCCACCTCACGACACGGGATCGAACCGTATCGCCCGACGGATATGCCGCCGCGCTACGGATCTTGCGCCGGCTGCTGGCCGGCATCGAGCGCCCGCCGGCGTTGCGTCTGGGCGATATGCTCTTGCACGAGCTCGAATCGCACCCGGAATACACCCTGATCATCCGTGACCCGGGTCTGCTGCGTCGCTTGGTCCTGCGCCCGGATCCGCTGCTGCTGGCGGAAGCCTATTTCCGCGGCACCATCGACATTGAGGGAGACCTGTACACCGCGCTCGGGCTCAAGGCGCATTTCGAGAGGTTTTCGCTCTCTTGGCGCGACAAACTGGCCCTGTTGCGCGACGCACTGCTGCTGCGCGTGTCCGACCAGGACGGGTTGAAGCCCTCGCGGAGTCTGGCCTCGCGCGTCGCACGTCGCTTCTCCCATCGCCATTCGCGTCAAACCGATCAGGCCGCGATCTCCTTTCACTACGATGTGTCCAACGCGTTCTATGGACTCTGGCTCGATGCCGAGAGGGTCTACTCATGTGGCTATTTCAAGGCGACGGATGACACGCTGGACCAGGCTCAGCGCAACAAGCTGGAGCACATCTGCCGCAAGCTGCGCCTGCAGCGAGGCGAACGCCTGCTCGACATCGGCTGCGGCTGGGGCGCGCTCGTGTGCTGGGCGGCAAGAGAACATGGCGTCCGTGCGCACGGCATCACGCTCAGCCAACAGCAACTCGAATACGCGCGCGAGCGCATCCGCTCGGAGGGCCTGCAGGATCTCGTCACCGTTGAACTGCGCGACTACCGTGACCTCGAAGGCACGGCCGTTTTCGACAAGGTGTCAAGCATTGGCATGTTCGAGCACGTGGGACTCGCGAACCTACCGGCCTACTACGCGGTGGTCCAGCGGGTTTTGCGGCCAGGAGGACTCTTCCTCAACCACGGGATCACCCATGACGAGGAGGGCTGGAGCCGAACCGTCGCGACCGAGTTCATCAACCGCTACGTCTTCCCCGACGGCGAATTGGACTGCGTCAGCAATATCCAGCTAGGGATGGAGCGCTCCGGCTTCGAGATCCATGACGTCGAAGGTCTTCGACCCCACTACGCGCTGACCTTGCGTCATTGGGTCCAGCGACTCGAAGCGCGCCGGGAGGAGGCCTTGCGGGAGGTCGATGAGGTGACCTTCCGCATCTGGCGCTTGTACATGGCGGCGTGTGCACTGGAATTCGAGGCCGGGGGGACTGGGATCTACCAGATCGTCGCGTCCAAACGCGACGGCGGAAGCTGGCCCGTGCCCTTGACCCGCTCTGATCTTTATGGATAACACAGCCATGAACGCTAGATGGCCGTGCCGCTGGCGCGCGAAAGACGATCACAGACGCCAGCCTTCCCAATCTCGCCGTCGCGCTTACCTGCGTGCCGGCTCTCAAGGACTTTCCACATGAACCACGAGCTTCCCTGGGTCGCCGAGCGCGTCCGCGTGTTCCGCGAGTCTGATCCCGAGTTCGCCCGCTGGGCGCGCGGCCACGGCCCCATCACCCACAACGATCTCACGCAACTGCGAGTCCACGATCTCGCACAGGTGCTGGTTGCCGAAGGCAAGGCGAGCGACACAACCGCGGTGTATCGCACGCTCTGGTCGGCGGACCGCCTGGCCGTGGCAGGCATGTGGTTGACGGTTCACATGACCTATGCCGACCGGGTCTATCCCGATGGCCGGGAGATGAGAGCCGAGGATTTCAAGGAGACGCCGGAGGGGCATACCGGTGGGGCGCTGAACATCGTGCCGGCCTATGTCGGCTACCTGGCCGCGAACGCGCTCAGTGGGTTGACGCGTGGCTGGTTGATGGGCCAGGGCCATTGCGTCGCGGGCATCGATGCCTGCAACCTTCTGGTGGGCAACATGACGCCGCGCCACGCCGAGAGATACGACCGCAGCGAAAGCGGCCTCACGCGCTTTGCCCGGGATTTCTATAGCTACGCGATCGACGCACAGGGGCGTCCCGCCTCGCCGCTGGGCAGCCACGTCGGCCCGAATACGGCAGGCGGTCTGTCCGAGGGCGGCTATCTCGGCTTTGCCGAACTGCAGTACGTGCACATGCCCTTGCCCGGCGAGCGGCTGGTGGTGTTCCTCAGCGACGGCGCTTTCGAGGAGCAGCGTGGCAGTGACTGGGCGCCGCGCTGGTGGCGGGCAGAAGACAGCGGCTTCGTGGCACCGTTCATGATCCTCAACGGTCGCCGCATCGAACAGCGCAGCACCATGCAGCAGCAGGGGGGCCGAGAATGGTTCCACCAGCATCTGCGGCTGAACGGCTTCGACCCGATGGAGATCGACGGCACCGACCCCGCCGCGTTCGCCTGGGCCGTTCACGCGATGGAGGAGCGGTTGTCGGCCTGCGCGGCTGGAGTTTCGCAGGGCACCGTTCAGTACCCGGTACCCCTCCACTACACCATCGCCGAAGCGCCCAAGGGATTCGGCTTCCCCGGTGCTGGAACCAATGCCGCGCACAACCTGCCGCTGGAGGGGAACCCCCGGGTCGACCAGATAGCGCTTCAGCAGTTCAACGAGGGTGCTCGCGCTCTCTTCGTGCCGTCGCACGAACTCGACGAAGCGGTCGCACTACTGCGCCGGCACGAAGTGCAGCATCGTCCCCTGGAGCGGGACCATGCCCTGGCGCACCGCCAGGTGGCGGCCCCCAGACTTCCGGTTCCGCAGTGGCATGTTGCGGGCCAGGGCGAGGTCTCGCCAATGGCGGCACTCGACGGAGCCTTCGCGGCCCTCGTCCAAGCCAACCCACAGCTGCGTCCGCGGGTAGGCAATCCGGACGAGCTGCGCAGCAACCGCATGGGCCAGACATTGGACCTGCTCAAACACCGCGTCTTCACGCCCGAACCGGGCCTGGCGGAGGCCGTCGATGGCGCCGTGATCACGGCGCTCAACGAAGAAGCGGTGGTCAGCGCGGCGCTGGGCAACAAGGGCGGCATCAACTTGGTCGTCTCTTACGAGGCATTTGCCGTCAAGATGCTGGGCGCGCTGCGCCAGGAAATCCTGTTCGCGCGACATCAGGCGCAGGCAGGCACACCACCCGGATGGCTGTCGGTGGTCACGGTTGCGACGTCCCACACCTGGGAGAACGGCAAGAACGAGCAGTCGCACCAGGATCCGACGCTGGCCGAAGCGCTGTTGGGCGAAATGTCCGACACCTCGCGCGTGTTGTTCCCGGTCGATGCCAACAGTGCCGTTGCGGCGCTGCGCGCGGCCTACGCCTCGCATGGCCAGTTCTGGACGCTGGTCGTTCCCAAGCGGGCCGTCGCCAGCCAGTTGAGTGCCGAGCAGGCCGAACGCTTGGTCGATCAGGGTGGTTGGGTGGTGAAGCCCTGCGACGCCCCCGACGTGTTGCTGGTTGCCATCGGCGCATACCAGCTACAGCAGGCCCTGCTTGCGGCGCGGCGCCTCGAAGCCGCTGGACATCGGACCGCAGTGACCTGCGTCATCGAGCCGGGCCGCTTCAGAGCACCCCGCGACGAACGCGAGCAGGACTTTGTGGCCGGCGACCAGGCCTTGCGCGCCCTGTTCCCGGAGACTGCCGCCGTGCGCGTCATCGTCTCGCACATGCGACCCGAGCCGACGCTGGGCCTGATGCGTCGGATCGATACAGGGGCGCGGCAGACCCGTGCCTTGGGCTACCAGGCGCGCGGCGGGACACTCGATGTGGCCGGCATGCTGTTCGCGAACCGTTGCACGTGGGCGCACGTCGCGGCGGAGGCGGCTCAAGGGCTCGGTGTCGATCCGCAGAGCTTGCTGAGCGCCGAGGAGTGGGCGGCCGTGCAGGGGCGTGGCGACCCGCGCGTCATCACGGTCTCGGCTTAACCCCCTTCCAGCACGACCCACGACCGGACGCTGATTGCGCCGACGCACTCTGCTCTTCATGTGCGTTGCCAGGTCGCACTGGGTTCGGATGTCTGACGAATGGCTGTGGGACCGATGGCCACGTCGCGCCTGAATGTCGTCCTCCCGTGCCAAGTAGCACTTCCTTGTCCGGGCGTTCAGCGCGAGGCGTCAACCATTTTCCCGCGCTGGAGAGGGGATTTGCCAGGCGAAAGCATCCGCGCAATCGCCAACTGAATCGCCCGTCTGCGCGCCTCGTGCTCCTGCGAATCCCTCGCCGCCGGTGCCATGCACCACGTTTGCACGATCGTCGCTACCAGTCGCACGATCTCATCAGGCGTGAAAGCCGCGGTGATGCGTCCTTCCGCCTGGGCAGCGGTGATGGCCGCATGTTTGGCTTCCAGTACGCTGTGACCGGCGGGGAGCAGGAGCACTTCTTGGCCTCGCTCCAGGTGGAACCAGGTCATGAGCCGCCATAGGTGCGGCCGCTCGGTGAGCAAATCGTAGGTGCGCCCCGCATAGCCGGGAAGATCGTCCGCATCGAAGCGCTCGTCCTGCGCCGCGGCGAGGATTTCCCGGCTGAGCACGGCGTCGAAGAGAGCCTCCTTGTCCCCGAAATGGACATAAAGCATCGGCTTGCTGATACCTGCAGCCGCCGCGATCCGGTCAATTCGTGCCCCCGCCAGCCCGTTCTCGGCAAATTCCCCCAGCGCAGCATCCAGCAGCATTTGCTGGGTCTCGGCGGGACGTCTCTTGGCCATGGGCCGTTACTCCTCAACAACATTTCACCCGAGCGCCCATCATCGCTTGACACGGGTGCCATCAACTTACAAACTAGTTGGTAAGTAAACCACAGGAGTGCATTTATGTCCAGACATTGGTTCCTCACCGGCGCATCCAGCGGCATCGGTCGCCATCTTGCCGAAATCATCCTGGCTTCGGGGGATGACCTCACGGCCACCGTCAGGCGTCCCGAGACGCTCGACGACCTGGCAGCACGCTACGGTGACCAGCTCGTTGTCGAACGGCTCGACGTGACCGTGAAGGGGGACATCGCACCCGTGGTCCAGCGCGCCGAGGCCCGCCGCCCGGTCGATGTCCTGGTCAACAACGCCGGCGGCGGCATCATCGGCGCCACCGAAGAGTTTTCCGACGCGGACATCGAAGGGCAGATCAGCCTCAACCTGCTGGCGCCGGTGCACGTCACGCGGGCCTTCATTCCCGCCATGCGCACACGGCGAGCCGGTCGGATCATCCAAATCTCCAGCGCCAGTGGCCAAGGCTCCCTGCCGACCAGCAGTCTTTACCACGCCGCGAAATGGGGTCTGGAAGGCTTCAGCGAATGCCTTCGCCAGGAACTGGAGGGGTTTGGGGTCTTCGTCACACTCATTGAACCGGGCGGCGCACGCACGAGCTTCAGCCGCAATTTGCAGTACGCGCTGGCGAACCCCGCCTATCAGGACACGCCTGCTGGACAGATTCGCGCGATGTTCGAGAACGCGGGTGACGAGTTGTACACGCTCGATCCGCAGAAGATCGCGCACCGGATCTTCGACACGGCCACGAGCGAGAAGCCACCGCTTCGGGTGGCGCTGGGCGGTGACGCCTTCGGCGTCATCCAGGCGGCGCTCAAGGGCAGGCTGTCTGCTCTTGAAGCGCAGGAGAGTCTGGCGCGATCGGTGGCCTTCGATAGCTGATCGCTGTTTCAGGTCAAGCCCAGGGCGACGGCAAAGCCAGCAGCAGCCATGGCCGCGTACGACGGCAGCACTCTCCATGCGAGCGCCCTACCGGCCAGCGACATCAACAGGACAAGTTTGGTGACCTGATTGACGGATGCGGCGATGAACAAGGCCAGGGTGGCCGAAGCGGCGGTGACGGCGCCCTCGGTCACCAGGCGGCCAATCGAGAGCGTGATCGCATCGACGTCCACCAGACCCGAGGCAGCGGCGGTCAGCATGACGCCAGCATCCCCGAAGCGATCGGCAAGAAAGCGGCCTGCCAGCATCACCGCGGCCAGGAAGGCTGCGAACTGGAGCGCGGAGCGCAGCTGCAATGGGTTGCCAAGCTGAAGTTCGGGCAAGTCGTCGGCGGGCGACCGCGCCGCCAGGAACGTCCCCAGAACACCGCCAGCCACGGCCATGGCCACGAAGATGACCACCGGGTCCCAGCCGATGCCGGGGGCTGCGATGGCGACGAGAGCCGCCATGCGCGCAAACATGGCTGCGCAGGCGAGCGCCGCCCCCGCCGCTGCCAGTGGACGCCAGCCTGGCGTCTGCCCGGCCCAGCGCGCCAACGTGGCCGTGGTGGCGGTGCTCGACACGATCCCGCCGAGCAGCGCTGTGAATACCAGCCCTCGTTTCCTGCCGAGCGAGCGCATCAGGACGAACCCAGCGAACGACAGCACTGCCAGCAGGACAACGGCCCACCAAAGGCGATAGGGATTCAACGCCTCATAGGGGCCAAAGCCACGATCAGGGAGTACGGGCAGTACGACCACGCTGATCAACAGCAACTGCGTGCCGCTGCTGATCTCCGCCTCGGACAGCTTGCCGACGCCGGCGTGCAAGAGCTGCTTGAAACGCAGCAGCGCCAGCACGACCACGGCGGCGACCGCCGAAACGTGCCAAGCGCCACTGGTCGCCAGCGCCCCGATGGCGAAAGTCGCAAGGGCGGCGACGGACGTGGTCAGTCCCATCACGGCATGCATATGCGCCGTCACCAGGTAGCCCACCAACAGATACACCCCGACGAGTACGAGCAGCGCGATGAGCATGCCGGCTCCCCAGCGCTGGGCCAGCAGCCCGCCAAGGCCGCCGAGCAGGCCGATCAGCGCAAAGGTGCGAACGCCCGCGACGCGATGTCCCTCGGGCCGCTCGCGTTGCTGCCATCCCCGTTCCAGGCCGATCAGAAGTCCCGAAGCGAGTGCCAGCCCGAGCCCGACCAGCGCGGGATCATCGAATTCACTCATCGTCTAACCTGGACGCGGTCACGGATGAAATCACGCTGCAGTCCCAGCGAAGCATCGGTGCGCGCCATCGACACCTGGAGATCGGTCTCGATGCCGCTCAAGGCGCGAATGGCATCGATGGTCTCGGGGATTACGATCGCCTGGTTGAAGACCTGGTAGGTGTAGTACGCCTGATCGCCATCGACCGAAAGCACGTCCTCCCACAACGCGACCTCCCACAGGTCGCCGCGCGGGCGGCCGAGATCGGCCATCAGTTCCACCGTGCTGTTGAGGGCCACGAGACCATCCGAGGATCGCACGAACGCGATCCGTGGCGCAGCGCGAAAGGCAGCCAGCACCTCGTCGCGCGTGGCCGGCCTCGTCAGTTCGACCCACCAGGTGTGCAGGTGGCTGCTGTTGTGCGGCGCCTTGACCGCGATCGTGACGACGTCCAGGTCCGGGATCACAGTGCGCGCGTCCGGTCCCTGATGGCTGGGGATCGTCTTCTCCGGCACGAGCGTGTTGATGATGCCCTCCGCATGCGCCTCCCACGGGTCGGAAGCCCGGCGGATCAGCGTCCCGCGGGCTCGCTTGAGCAGGCCCGCTGTCCGAAGCGCCCCCAGGGTGCGCACGATCGACGTCGTGTTGCAGGACACCACCCGGGTGGAGGTGCGGCCGATCGCGGTTGCGTAGTTCTCCTGCGCGACGAACGAATGACCGGTCAACGCGTGGGACTCGCCGCCATGGAAGATGGACTTCACACCGGCAGCGTCGTACGCCCTCTTGTTGACCGCGGCGACTTTCTTGGGTGTGCAATCGACCACGACGTCCGCGTTGGCGAGCAGGTCGGCCAGATCACCCGCGACAGGAAGCCCCGCAGCACGCATCGATTGTGCGGCTTCAGCGGTCGCCGCGTAAATCGGGAAAGCGCGCTGCGCGGCCACCTGCAGGCGATAGTCGTGCACCACATCCGCGACGCCGGCTAGCGCCATGTCCTCCTGGAGTGCGACCGCATCCGCCACCCGCTTGCCGATCACACCGTATCCGTTCACCGCCACTCTGACCTTGTTCATGCCTGACTCCTTGCTTGATGAGGCGCCTCAGCCGCGGCTGCGCGCGATGGAAAACGTGAACCGGATCGCCAGCGCATAGCCCAGCAGCGCGAGTACCGGCATGTCGCCCCAGCGCGGGCCCACGCCGTGCTGCATCAACAAGCTCGATGCGATGTACAGGCCGAGCGTCACGAGCGCCAGCGCGACGCGACGGCCGAGGCGGTCGATCCCGCTCAGCATCCTGGCATCCGGCTTGATCGACAGTTGCAGCAGGTCACCCTGCCGCAAGACGCTGTGCAGACGCCGCGCCATCAGGGAGGGCAGGGCGTGGGCCGCGTTCCCCAGTTCATATGGCAGACGCTGCGATGCCGCAGACTTGGGCTCGTCGAAGACGCCCGTGGTCGTGTGGCGAGAGATGGCTTCGATGATGGAAAACTCGGGTGCCAGCAGGCGCACCGTCCCTTCGAGCAACAACAGGGTACGCGTGAGCACGAGGAGGTCCCTGGGCAGCCGGACTTCCTGGGTCCGGCCCGCCGCCACGAGCTGCGCGAGAGCACCTGAGAGCGACCAGTCCTTCAGCGGCCTCTGTGCGCAGTCTGCGACCAGGGCACGCACGACAGGCACGAACACGGCCCGATCGGTGCCGTCGCCGAGCAGGCCCAGGTCGAGCCAGGCATCGACCACCCATTCGGCATCCTGCTCGACGAAGGCCAGGGCGAACGCCACCAGCGCCCGCCGCATGTTGCCGTCGACCCGGCCCACGATGCCGAAGTCGTGCAGGCAGATGCGGCCATCGTCCATCACGAAGACGTTGCCGGGATGGGGGTCGCCGTGGAAGAAGCCATCGCGGAAGATCTGGGCGACGTAGCTGTCCACGAGTTTGCCCGCGGCCGCCACCGCGGTGGGCGAAGGCAGACCGTGCAGGTGAGCTCCGTGGCTGAACTGCTGGACCATGACGGTCGGCGTGCACAGGCCGTCCACCACGTCGGGGATCACGATGTCGGCAGAGCCGCGCCAGGCGTCGGCGAAACGTCGCACGGAAGCTGCCTCGCGCGACAAATCCATCTCGTAGCGGAAGTTGGCCGCAACCTCGTCCACGATGGCTGCCAGCCCCCAGCGACGCAGCGAGGGCACGAGCCCCTGCATGACCAGGACGATGCGGCGCAGGATGCGCATGTCGGTCTCGGCCTGCTCGGCCGCGCCAGGGCGGCGGATCTTCACCACCACTTCCGTCCCGTCCGGCAGGGCTGCACGATGAATCTGGGCGATCGAGGCCGCGGCGAGCGCGTGCATGTCGAAGCGTGCGAAGACCTGCTGCCATGGGCGGCCGAGCGCCGCCTCGACCTCCTGGACCGCCTGCTCGGGAGGAAACGGCGCCACATTGGCCTGCAGGCTGGCCAGAGCCTCTTGCGCATCGGGCGTCAGAATGTCGGCCCGCAGGCTGAGATGCTGGCCCAGCTTCACGAAGGTCGTGCCCAATCGCTGCAGCACTTCGGCGAAGCGGTCGGCCGCCCGGTGGGTATCGCAGCGCATCAGGCCCCGGTGCCAGGCCACCCAGAGCAGGAACCCGCTCAGGGCCATAGCGATCTGCGTGGCCCGGCGCAGCGCCGAGCGTTGCGTTGGGCGGCCCGCAAGACGCACGGTGGAAACGGGGCGGTTCGGTCGCGTCATGGCTCATCCAACCTGTTGCGCAGGCGGCCCGCATGCCAGGCTGCGATGTTCGAGATGGTCTCGTCGAGGATGCGCGCGATCGCCTCCGACGTATTGAACCCGACATGCGGTGTCACGAGCACACGCGGATGCGTCAGCAGTGGGCTGGATGCCGACCAGCCGGTATCGCAACCCAGTCCGCCGCAGCCCGTGGGCACTTCGGGAGACAGATCCCCTTCCTGTTCCAGCACGTCCAGACCTGCTGCGGCGACGGTACCTGCCTCCAGTGCGTGCAGCAGGGCGGCCTCGTCGATGAGCGCACCCCGTGCCGTGTTGATCAGTACCATGCCCGGTTTCATGCGCGCGAAGGCCTGGCCATCGAGAAGGTGGTGCGTGGCCTGCGTGGCCGGAACATGAAGGCTCAGAACATCGCTGCTTTGCAGGATCTGCTCCCACGTCACCACGCGGACGCCGGCGATGGGTGCTGCCGTGATGTCGAGCGATTGGGCGAGGGCCGGGTCGTAAGCGAGAACTTCCATGCCGAACCCCAGGGCGATACGGGCCACGTGGCGCCCGATCCGGCCCAGCCCGACGATGCCCAGCGTCTTTCCTTCCAGCTCGAAGCCGGTGAGGCCGCGGTAAGCGAAAGAACCTTGGCGCGCCCGCTCGTGGGCTTGTGTCAGATGGCGAGCCACGCCCAGCAGCAGCGCGAAGGCATGTTCGGCGACGCTGGCAGACCCATAGTCCGGCACGTGGCACACGGCAATGCCGCGTCGGCGGCAAGCCTGCAGGTCGATGTGATCGAAGCCCGCGGAGCGCGTTGCCACGAGCCGCACGCGCGGCAGCAACCGGAGCACCGATTCGTCAACGCGCGTGCGCACGAAGACGCACAGCACCTCGGTGTCTTCATCGCCGACATCGGATACCACCAGGCGTTCGTTCTGGACGAAGTGCGCGTGCCAGTGGGTCGGAAGCCGTTGCTGCAGCGCGGCCTGGTCCGCCGGTGCGATGTCGGAGAACAGAACGGACAGACGGTTTTGTGCGGTCATGAGCCCTCCTCGATTACCCGGTGCAGGGACAGGATGCAGAACGCGGCGATGAAGTGCCCGGTCTTGGTGCCTTGCGCGAGTTCCGCTTGCGCGAACACCGTCGGCAGCCGGCCGGCGACCGCATCGCGCATGGTCTCGAATCCGTCGAGCAACTGAACCGTGAAGAACGCCGCGCAGCGCATCGGGCCCTGCGTGCGGCCGCAGTCCGCGTAGGCCAGTGCGGGCTTGAATCTGGCCGGAGGATTCGTCATGGCACGGCCAGCCTCGCTCGGGGCTCACGGAACCGCCACAGCACGATGAAGCTGAGCCCAGCGGCAAAGAAGCACCACACCGAGATGAACCAGGTTGCATAGAACATGTAGGCGGCGATTGCGGAGACAAAGGCGGCCACCCCAAAAGCCGCCACGCGCCGGTGGCTAGAAACCATCAGGCTTGCGCAGGTGCCGATCAGATACAGGGCCATCTTGGTCATCACGTAGAAGTGCGGAGAGTCGTAGAGGATGTGCTGGCCGACCACGCGGGCCGTGATGGGCAGCTTCACCAGCATCGCCAGCAGGTACAGACCGACGAGCGCGCCCGCGACTGCAATGGCCACCAGAACCCGACGGCGCCAACGGACGCTCTCCAGCGCCAGCGCAGCCAGCGGGACGTAGATCGGCCACAGGACGTGCGAGAAGAACGAGTAGAGATGCGTCAGCGCCACGTTCAGCAAGGGCGCGCGGTCGGGGAACGTCAGCCACAGCGTGCCTTCGAGCAGTTGCTGGACCCCGAACAGCAGCGGGATGGCGGCATACGGCAGTTCGCGCCGTGAGCGGGCCCGGCGCATGGTGACGGTCCCCAGGCCCAGCAGAACCGCTGCGGCCGTGAAACTGGCGGGTGCGGAAAAGCACATGGGCAGTCATCTCCCCTCGATCGTGAGCGTCATGACGAGCGTGGCGCAGCGGCTCATGGCGCGCCGGCTTCCATCAGTTCCTGCACCGCTGTCGCCAGCGGTGCCACCACGCTGATGCCGTTGGAGACATGCGGCACGGTGTCGCAGGTCACCACCCGCTGGGGCCCTGCCGCAAGAAGTGCGTGGTACGCGTCGGCGGCGAACAGGGCGTGCACCCCGATGCACACCGGTGGCGGCAATCCCACGCTGCGCACACTGGCGATTGCCTGGATCATCGTGCGCGCGCTGGACACGATGTCATCGATGAGCACGGGCTGGCGGTCTGCCAGGGCCGCGGTGTCGGGAAGGCTGACCTCCACGTCCTTGTCGCCCCGGCGGATCTTCTGCAACACCGTGAACGGCGCGCCAGCCAAGCGCGCGACTTCCTGGACCCATTGCTCGCTTTCCGCATCGGGTCCGATCAACACGGGACGGTCCACATGGGCTGCGACCCAGGCCGCGATGGCGGGCGCGGACTGGACCACACGGGTCGGCACCCGGTAGACCTCGCCGAGCGAGCGGTAGCGGTGCAGATGGGGATCGACGGTGACGATACCGTCGAACACCGTCGACACCAGCGCAGCAAACGTGCGGGACGTGATGGCTTCGCCCGTGTTGAAGCGCCGGTCCTGACGCAGGTACGCCAGGTACGGGGCAGCCAGCAACACGCGGGTGGCGCCGAGGTCGCGCGCTGCGTCCGCGGCGAACAACAAGGGCAGCGCCTTGGCGTCCGGCTGTGCCAGGCTGGCCACGATCACGACGGTGCGGCCGGTGACGTCGGCGTCCAGCCGCACCAGCGACTCGCCGTCCGGGAACCGGTGCAGTTGCAGGGCAGCCCGCTGCGCGCCCAACGCCCGGATCAGTCCATCGGCGAAGTCTTCGTCGCCCGGCAGGTGAAAAACGAGAGGTTTCATAGGTTCTCCGAAATCTGGAAGATCGGTGGGCGCGAGCGGACGAACTGCAGCGCATAGGCCAGCTCGCCCGGCGCCTGGGCGTGCAGCGTGAAGAGCGGCTGTCCCGCTTCGACCTGGTCGCCCAGGCGCGCATGCACGTCGATGCCGGCGGCAGCGGCGGTCGGTGCTCCGGCGAGCTTGGCCGCCCGCGCGAGCAGCCGGTTGTCGATTCGGGAGACCCGTCCCGTGGACGGCGATGCGACGGTGTGCCGATGCGTTGCCACCGGGATGCTGCGCAGGCCGCCCTGCTCAGCGCAGATCGCCTGGAACGTGGCCCAGGCGCGGCCGTCGGCCAGCACCTGCGTGGCGAGCGTCAGGCCGCCGCCGGCGGGCGCTGCACCGCCCATTTCGAGGATGTCCGCCGCCAGCCGCAACGCTCGCTCCCGCAGGTCGGCCGGGGCCTCGGGCGTCCCTTGTAGGACGGCCAGCACGTCGCGGGCCTCCAGTGCCGGGCCGATCCCGCGGCCGACCGGCTGCTCACCATCGGTGACGCGCAAGGCCACGTGCAGGCCGATGGCGCTGCCCACCTCCTGCAGGCGCCGACCGAGCGCCGCCGCGGCCTGCGCGCTGCGCACTTTGGCGGTGGCACCCACGGGCAGGTCGATCAGCACATGGGTCGAGCCCGCAGCGGCCTTCTTGGACAGGACCGAGGCGACGAGCTGGCCCTCGCTGTCCAGGTCCAGCGGCCGCTCGACGCGGATGAGGATGTCGTCGGCGGGGCTGAGCCGTACCGAGCCGCCCCAGACGATGCAGCCGCCCGTGCGTTCGACCACGCGCCGCATGCTCCGCACATCCAGGTTCACCGGCGCCAGCACCTCCATTGTGTCGGCCGTCCCGGCCGGCGAGGTGATGGCGCGCGAGGAGGTCTTGGGCATCGTGAGGCCGCAGGCGGCCACGATGGGCACCACGAGCAGGGTCGTGCGGTTGCCGGGCAGGCCGCCGACGCAATGCTTGTCCACCACCAGCGGGCGCCCCCAATCGATGCGGTCACCGACGCCAATCATGGCTTTCGTGAGCGAGACGGTCTCCGCGAGGTCCAGGCGATCGCCGGCGCAGGCGGTGATGAAGGTGGCCAGATGCAGGTCAGAGTAATGGCCCGCCGCGACGTCGGAGATGATGGCGCTGAACTCGGCATCGCCCAGGGCATTGCCGTAGACCTTGGCTCGGACATGGCTGAGCGAATCCAGCGGCGGTGCATGGGTCACCGTGACCAGCTGGCCCGGCTGCGCCCCCAGCGACGCCCATGCCGATTCGGACAGGCCAGCGACGTTCTCGGCCAGCCAATCCCCATCGACGACGCTGAGCGTCGCCACGATGCTGCGGCGGCCGGCCGTCAGCTGCACGCGCGCCTGGGTCGTGAAACCCTCCGACCGGCAGACAGGGCAGTCGCGCCGCATGTAGACCACCGGCTCCTGATGGGTGTCGATGCCGGTGCGCCACGCCTGCAGCGTGTTCACGCCATCCTCTCCGGTGCCGGTGCCGGTGCCGGTGCCGGTCTCGTGCAGGTGCGCCGTCATACCAGATCCACCGTCTGCAGGTACTCGGGCACGGCAACCGACCAGCCCAGTTCATGGTCGATCCGCGCGCGCAGCGCATCGGCCGCCTCCGGCTCGCCGTGGGTCACGAAGGTTCGGCGCGGTGTTTGCGTGAAGCCGCGCATCCACGCGAGGATCTCGTCGGCATCGGCGTGGGCGGAAAGGTTGTCGAGCGAGGCCACCTCGGCGCGGATCGGCACGTCCTGGCCATGGATGCGGACGGTGGACGCGCCGTGCACGATCGCGGCGCCACGGGTGCCGCCCGCCTGGTAGCCGGCGAACAGGATGGTGTTGCGATGGTCGGGCGCGAATGACTTGAGGTGGTGCACCACGCGTCCTCCCGTGGCCATGCCACTGGCGGAGATGATGACCATCGGTCCACGACCGGCGCTGAGCGCCTTGGACTCCTCGACCTTGTTGACGATCTTCGCGGCATGGCACATGCCCTCGCATTCCTCGGGCGAGAGCCGGTGCTCGTCGCGATGGGCGTGGTACAGCCGTGTGGCATCGATGGCCATCGGGCTGTCCAGGTACACGGGCAGGTGCTGGTGGATGCGCCCTTGCTTCTTGAGCTGGTAGATGCCGTACATCAGGCTCTGCGCTCGGCCGACAGCGAACGCTGGGATGACCACGACCCCTCCACGGGCGGCCGTCTTGTTGATGACAGTCTCCAGCTGCGCCAGTGCGTCGGACGCTTCATGCTTGCGGTTGCCGTAGGTGGATTCCACCAGCAGGTAGTCGGCGCCGGGGACCTGCACCGGCGGGCGCAGCACCGGGTCGTTGGGCCGGCCGATGTCGCCGGAGAAGAGCACGGATCGCCGGCCGTCGTTGAGGTGCACGAAGGCCGAGCCGAGCATGTGCCCGGAAGGCGTCAACCGCGCGGTGAGTCCGGGCAGCGCCTCGAAGTCCTGAGAGAACGGACGTGGCGCGAACAGCTTCAGGCAGCGCTCGGCGTCCTCACGGGTGTACAGCGGCAGCGCGGGCTGGTGTTTGGAGAAACCGTGCCGGTTGGCGAACTTCGCCTCTTCCTCCTGCAGATGGCCGCTGTCGGTGAGCAGGATCTTGCACAGCTCGTGCGTCGCGGACGTGCAGTAAACCCGGCCGCGAAAGCCTTGTCGCGCCAGCAGTGGCAGGTAGCCGCTGTGGTCGATGTGGGCGTGGGTGAGCACGACCGCGTCGACGGTCTTGGGCGCGACCGGCAGCGGCTCCCAGTTGCGCAGGCGCAGCTGCTTGAATCCCTGGAACAGGCCGCAGTCCACCAGAATGGTCGCGTCGCCATGGCGCAGCAGGTATTTGGAACCGGTCACGGTGCCGGTGGCACCCAGAAATTGAAGTTGCATGGTAGGTCTCCAAGGATGTTGTCGTTCAAAGAAGGACCGGCCGATCCGGCAACTCGTTGCCGTGGTCCGCGCCCCGCGGAAAGTGCTGCACCAGCAGGTGGCTGACGGCCACGATGCCTTCCAGGGCTCCGGCCTCGAAGCGTCCCTGCGCAAACTGGGCTTCCATGCGCTGGCACACAGCCGACCACCTTTCGGCACCGCAACAGGCATGGATGCCGCGATCGGCCACGATCTCCACGGCCCGGTCGGCCAGCAGCACGTAGATCAGGACGCCGCTGTTGTGCGCCGTATCCCACACACCCAGGCGTGCGAACAGGTCCAGCGCCCGCTCGCCCGGCGATTGGTTGCGCCACAGTGGCGATCCGTCCAGCGCACCCTCGACCACGAAGCGCAGCTGGCCCCCATGCTGGAACTCTCCCGTGCGGATGGCCTGCTCGATCGCATCCAGCGCGCACGGGGGGAAGGCGCGGCGGACTGCGCGATCCGTGGTCGCAAGGTGGCGAAGAAGTCGTTGCATGTTCATCTCACCACCGTCCTGACGCGCCGCCGCCACCGAAGCCGCCGCCGCCGCCGCGGAATCCACCGCCACCACCGCCCAATCCTCCGCCCGGCCAGCCGCCTCCCCGGTGGCGCCCGTGCATGCCGCCGTGGCCACCCATGCCGATGCCCAGCAGCGTGACGAGGAATCCCGCCAGTCCAGCCACCGCGGCCACCGCGAAGGTGCCCACCAACAGCCACGCAGCGGCACCCAGCACGCCAGCCGTGACCAGGGAGCCTGGAAGGCGGCCGAGGGCGTTGCGTAGCACTCCGCCCAGCATCAGGGCCGCGACGAACAGGAAGGGCCAGGCCTGCCCGATGTCGTTGGTCTGCCCCTGCCGCCGTGGGTCCGCCGCAGGCAGGGCCTCGCCATCGATCACCCGCATGATCTGTTCGGCGCCTGCGGCGATGCCGCCGTCGAAATCGCCCTGGCGCAGGCGCGGCGTGATCACCTCGTCGATGATGCGCCGCGATACCACGTCGCTCAGCGCACCCTCGATGCCGTATCCGACTTCGATGCGCACGGTGCGGTCGTCCTTGGCCACCAGGAGCAACGCGCCGTCGTCCACCTTGCGACGGCCGAGCTTCCATTGCTCTACCACCCGCAGGGCGTACTGCTCGACGGGTTCGGGCCGCGTCGAGCGGACCATCAGCACGGCGATCTGCACGCCCTTGCGTTGCTCGAAGGCCCGAAGCTGCGCATCCAGCGCGGCGACACGATCGGCGGCGAGCGTTCCCGTGAGATCGGTGACGCGCGCCTGCAGCGGAGGAACGGCGACCAACTCCTGCGCGGACGCGACCGAAAGGAACAGGCTCAGCAGCAGCCAGGCCAGAGCGTGGGCCAGCCGAAGAGGGGCCGCCGGAGAGAGCACCACTGTTCTGGGCGTTCTCATGTCAGGGGCGCGCCGCCGGCGCCGAGGCGCCGAAATCGACCTGTGGCGGCGCCGCCATGGCCTTCTCGTCGGCGACCGAGAAATTGGGCTTGACGACGTAGCTGAACAGCTTGGCCGTGATGTTGGTCGGGAAGCTGCGCGTGAGCACGTTGTAATCCTGCACCGCCTTCACGTAGCGCCCACGCGCCACGGTGATGCGGTTCTCCGTGCCCTCAAGTTGGGCACGCAGGTCTTGAAAAGCCTGGTTCGCCTTGAGTTGCGGGTAGTTCTCGCTCACCACCAGCAGCCGGCTCAGCGCGCCGGACAGTTCGCTCTGTGCCGCCTGGAACTTCTGGAACGCCTCGGGGTTGTTGACGAGTTCCGGCGTGGCCTGGATCGAGGTCGCCTTCGCGCGGGCCTCGACCACCCGGGTCAGCGTCTCCTGCTCGAAGTTGGTCTCGCCCTTGACGGTCGCGACGATGTTGGGGATCAGGTCGGCGCGCCGCTGGTACTGGTTCAGCACCTCGGACCAGGCGGACTTGGTCTGCTCGTCCAGCCGCTGGAAGTCGTTGTAGCCGCATCCGCTCAGCGACAGGGCAAGCGCTGCGAGCAGGGACATCAGGATCAGTCTCATGGTTCGGTTTCCGTGGAAGTGAGAAAAGTGCGGGACGGTGAAGCGCTCACCAGGACGGGGTTGGCTGGCCACCAATGCCGCGGAATGAGCAGCAGCGCGAGGGTGGCGGCCAGTGGAATCGACAGCCACGCAAAGGTGCTCTGCATCACAGCGCCGAATAGCCATCCGGTGGCGGCCGATCCCAGTGTTTGTCCGAGGCCGGCTGCCGCGGCGAGCCCTCCCATCGCGATACCGAGCCGCCGCGCCGAGGTGCCGGCAGCGAGGTAGGCCAGGGTGGGGAGCACGAGACCCGTGCCCGCAGCCGTGAAACTCACGCCGACGTACAGCCACATCTCGCTGCCATGGCGGGCCAGCATCAGGAGCCCGGCGATGCCCAGGACCATGCCGCAGGCCAGTACGCGGCGTGGGTCGGCGCGCTCCAGCAGGCCGGTGAAGAACAGCACCGCGTTGACGCCCAGCATCACCAGACTGCACTCGGCGAACATCAACGACACCTCTCGGGAGGAGAGATCGGGGTGGCGCTGGCCCTGCAGCACGATGCCGAGTTCAAAGCCGGCAAGCACGAACATGACCACACCGTTGAGAATCCAGAGCGCCAGGGAGCGGCTCCGGGGTGCTCCGTCGTGATCGGCTGCGTCCGCCTCTCCAAGGGAGTAAGGTGCGGGAAGCGTTGCGGCCAGGCCCAGCATCATCAGCGCGCCGAGCGCGGCCGAGAGTGCGATCACGAGCGTGGTCGATGAGCCCTGTACCAGCACGCTCAAGAAGCCCAGGCCGACAAGCCGTTCTGCAGCGGCGTTCAGGCCGGGGCCGAACAGGAACCCGAGCAGCGACATCGCACCCAGCCATGCAAAGCGCCTGGCGCGAATCGATTCTGGGGTGTACTGCGCGACGAGCGCCGGCACCACCGGCACGACCGCGGCCACAAAAAAGCCCGTCGCGCCGCGCAGCGCATAGATGCCGACCACGCCCAGGGACTCGGGGCGCAGCAGCGGGAGCAGGCTGGCCACGTAGCCGATCAGGCCCACCAGCAACACGCGGGCACGCCCCAGCCTGTCCGCCAGCATGCCCCACAGGGGCGCACCCAGCAGGATGCCCGCCGTGTAGATGCCGCTGAGGTAGCCGACATGGCGCGCAAGCGCCGCAGGATCCGCGTCGCCCATCAAGGGCCGCAGCCAGTCGGGGATCAAGGGCATCAGTGCCCCATATCCGGCCGAGACGACGAATACGGCCGCAGCGAGCCAACCCAGCTGCGCGACGCCGAGGTCTTGCTGGCGGGTGGGCCCGGATTCGCGCGGTGATCGCATGGCGCGGCTCTCTACCATGGTGGCCCGCCGCTCAGGCTGACGCGGCCGCTGGGACACTGGCACGCGACGTCACGCGCTTGATCCCCGGCAGGCGCGTGCGCTTGAGCATCAGCGCATTGATCGCGACGATCGCGGAGCTGCCCGACATGGACAATGCAGCGACCTCGGGCGACAAGGTGAACGGATACAGCACCCCGGCCGCCAGCGGGAAGGCGATCACGTTGTAGGCCACGGCCCACCAGAGGTTCTGGTGCATCTTGCGCAGCGTCGCCCGGGACAGTTCGATGGCCCCGACCACGTCGTAGGGGTCACTCTTCATCAACACCACCTGGGCGCTTTCCATCGCAACGTCCGTCCCCGCGCCAATCGCAAAGCCCACGTCGGCCTGCGTCAGCGCCGGAGCGTCGTTGATGCCGTCGCCGACCATGCCGACCTTGTGACCCTGCTGCTGCAGTTCCTTGATCTTGGAGGCCTTCTGCCCGGGCAACACATCCGCAAGCACGATGTCGATGCCCAGTTCCTTGCCGATGCGCTCGGCGGTCGCCTGGTTGTCGCCGGTCAGCATCGCGACCTTCACGCCGCGTGCCTGCAGCTTGGCGATCGTCTCGCGCGAGGTCGGCCGCACGGCATCGGCGATCGCGATGAGGCCGATCAGCCGGCCACCGCGCGCGACGTGGACCACAGTGCGCCCCCCGCCTTGCAGCCGCGCCGCCTCGCTGGCAAGGGGAGCCAGATCCACCTGTTCCGACTGCATCAGCAGCCGGTTGCCCAGGAGCACCGTCTCGCCCCCGATAGTGGCCCGTGCGCCTTGCCCATCGATGTTGGTGAAGTTCTCGGTGACCTCCGTCGGCATGTCTCCCGCACGCTTGAGCACTGCGAGCGCGAGGGGGTGCTCGGAGAACTTCTCCACCGCGGCGGCCGTCGCCAGAAGCCGCGTCTCCTCGACACCGGGCGCGGCCACCATCTCGACGACATCGGGCTGCCCCAGTGTCAAGGTGCCGGTCTTGTCGAACACCACGACCGTCAACTTGGTGGCGTTCTCCAATGCGGCCGCATTCTTGAAGAGAATGCCGTTCATTGCGCCCAGCCCGGTCCCGACCATGATGGCCATCGGGGTGGCCAGCCCCAGCGCATCAGGGCATGCGATCACGAACACGGTGATGGTCAAGGTGAGTGCGAACAGTAATGTCTGTCCCATCACCCAGTACCAGACGCTGAAGGTCAGCAGGCCAATCACGATCGCCGCCAGCACCAGCCACTGGGATGCGTGGTCGGCCAGCAGCTGGCCGGGGGCCTTCGAGTTCTGGGCCTCCTGGACCAGCTTGACAATCTGCGCCAAGGCCGTGTCCGCGCCGACCTTCGTGGCCTTGTAGCGAAAGCTCCCGCTCTTGTTGATGCTGGCGCCTACGACGGTGCTGCCCACGCCCTTCTTGACCGGCATGGACTCGCCCGTCAGCATCGACTCGTCCACTTGCGACGCGCCCTCGACGATCTCGCCATCCACCGGGATCTTGTCGCCGGGCTTGATCACGACCAGTTCCCCGGCTGCAACCTCGGCGGTCGGTACCTTGGTCTCCACCCCGTTGCGCACGACCGTGGCCATGGGTGGGGCGAGATCCATCAACGCGCGAATCGCGTCGGATGCGCCCGCGCGGGCGCGCATCTCCAGCCAGTGCCCCAGCAGGATGAAGACCAGCAGCACCGATGCCGCTTCATAGAACACCTCACCCTCGTAGAAGAAGGTCGCGCCGATGCTGAACAGGTAGCCGGTGCCCACCGACAGCACGACCAACGTGGCCATGTTGGCGACGCCGTTGCGCAGCGCGCGCCACGCCGCCACGTAGAAAGGCCAACCTGGATAGATGATCGCGGCACTTGCGAGGAAGAAAAGAAAGAGCTTGTCGTCCAGCCCGAACGGCGTCTGGAAGTCGCCGAACATCTTCCCCATCGGGGAATAGAAGAACACGGGAATGGCGAAGACCAGGGCCACGAAGAAGCGATTGCGCATGTCCCGAGCCATGTCCTGCATCGAGCCCGACCCGTGGCCCATGTCGTGCATCATGTCGTCCATCGCAGGGTCGCCTGCGTGGGCCTGGTGCGCAGCATGGGCGGCGGGCGTCGTGGCCGCAGCCTTCGCGCGTGCGGCCGTGGCGGGGGCATGCGCGTGGTGCCCCTCATGCCCCATCTCTTGCGCCTGACGTGCGGGTGCGCCGTGATGGCCGTGCACCGCATGGCTGGGGTCGGCAGAGACGCCAGCGGCGGGCGCGCACACGTGCTTGGGCGTCTGCTCGCCACGGCAGTGATAGCCGCATTCGGCGATGCGCTGGCGCAGATCCTCGACACTGAGTTGTCCCTCATCGAGATGGACCGTTGCGCTTCCCGCAACATAGTTGACATCTGCATGATGGACGCCGGGAAGCTGCAGCAGCTTGCGGCGTACTCCCTCCGCGCTCAGGCTCGATACGAGCCCTCCGACTTCAACGTTGATCGACTTCATGGCTGTTCTTCCTGTTCGCTGTGTTCGTGGTCTCAACGAGCGAGTCGGCCCGAGTCCAGGCAGTCCTGCGAGAACTCGAAGACGATCTCCCGGTCGGGAGCGATGACCTTGTGCTTCTTGCCGGCGTAATGCAGCCGGGAGAGGATGTCTCTGATCAGGTTGAGCCTCGCCAACCGTTTGTTGTCGGCGTGCACGACAGACCAGGGCGCCGCGGCCGTATGGGTGCGCATGAACATCTCGTCGCGCGCCCGTGTATAGCCGTCCCAGTGCTTCAGCGCGACGGCATCCACCGGGCTCGACTTCCACTGTTTGAGGGGATCACGGCGGCGTTCCCCGAGCCGGCGGCTCTGCTCCTTCTTGCCGATGTCGAGGTAATACTTCAGCAGCTTGATACCGGAGTTGACCAGCATCTCCTCGAACTTGGGCACTGAGTTCATGAATTCCTCGTGCTCCTCGGCGGTACAGAAGCCCATCACCGGTTCCACGCCCGCACGGTTGTACCAACTGCGGTTGAACACCACGAGCTCTTCGCCAACTGGCAGGTGCGGGACGTAGCGCTGGAAGTACCAGCCCGTGCGATCCCGGTCGGAGGGCTTTCCTAGCGCGACGACCCGTGTTTCCCGAGGACTCAGGTGTTCGACCAGCCGCTTGATGCTGCCGTCCTTGCCTGCGCCGTCCCTTCCCTCCAAGAGGATCAGGATACGGTCGTTGCATTTGATGAAATGCCGCTGCAGTTTCACCAGTTCGATCTGCAGCATGTGCAACTGTGCTTCGTAGTCCTCGCGGCCGATCGAGCGTGTCGCTGTCTCGTCGCGCGCTGAGCCGTGGGCAGTGCCGGTGCCGTCCACATCGGCCTTGTGCTTGGCGCCTTTGGCGCCCTTCTTGTTCTTTGCCATGGGTTCTCCGTTAGGTCTGGTCGCAGGCGATCAGCATTGCGTGTGTCGACGCCCGGCGGGGCGCGGCGCTCATGTCCGCATCCGAGCGGGAGCCGCAGCCATCGCCTTGTCCGTAGGCTGCAGCCAGGTACGGTCGATTGATGCGCTGACGCCAGCGGGTCTTCTTCATGTCAGCCTCGCTGGCGCGTGTCCGAGAGGGAGGGAAGGAAGCGCGGCGTGCGCGCGGCATAGGCGTCGAACTCGGCGCCGAACTGCTTGCGCATGTCCTTCTCCTCGTTGACAGCCAGCCTCGAATACATCACGACGAGGAAGGGGAACATCAGCAGCGTCAACAGCGTCGGCCACTGCAGCAGAAAGCCGAAAAGGATCGCCACGAAGGCCACATACTGCGGGTGCCGAATCCTGGCGTATGGGCCGCTCACGGCAAGTTGGGCGTGCCGTTGCGCGTGGTAGAGCACCGTCCAGGCGCTCGACAGAAGCCAGAAGCCGCCCCCGATGAAGATGTAGCTCGCGATATGAAGCGGGCTGAAGTGAGGGTCGCCGCTCTCGCCCAGCAGGGTCGACCAGAGATGGCCGCTGTTGTGCGACAGCAAGTCCAGACTGGGATACTTGGTCTGAAGCCAGCCGGACAGCACGTACAGCGTCAGCGGAAAGCCGTACATCTCGACGAACAAGGCAACAATGAACGCTGCGAATGTCCCGAAGGTTCTCCAGTCGCGCGAGGTCTGCGGTTTGAAGAAGCTGAAGGCGAACATGATGAAGACCGCCGAGTTCACGAGGACGAGCAGCCAAAGCCCATAAGCGGGCGCATCGTGGTTCATTTGCGCTCTCCCGGGTACGGTGGATTCGCCTTGCTACCGTCGCCTGGTACGGCATGGCGATGCATCAGCACATGAGCGATGACGCAAGTCGCCAGGAGGACCAGTGGCAGCGCGGCCAGGTAGTGCCCGCGGTGTTCCGTCAGCAGCATGTAGATGCTCACGGCCAGGAAGACCAGAAAGCCCAGGAACCATCGCGAGCGCGAAAACCTTGGACCGGTGCGGTGAGAAGTTGTCATGGTCGTCCTCCTCACTTCGCCGGCTCAGGCATCCGGTCCATCATCATCTGCATCATGGACTGGCACATGTCCATGCGCATTTCGAGCATTTGCTGCCGCTCAGCTGTCGGCGCCGACTCGGCTCCATCCTTCATTGCGCCCATCATCGCCATGCCAGCCCGCATGGCCTGCATGTGTTCGGCCATGAGCGCCTTGCGCTGCGCAGGCGTCTTCGCAGCCACCATCCGTTCGTGCATGGCCTGCATCGACTTCAGTTGCGCATCCATGCCCTCGGTGGTCGGCGCCCTTGGCGTCTCGGCCGCGGTCGGACTCGCACCTGCGGGGTGATGGGCCTGATGGTTGTCCTGCGCGAACGCAGACAAGGTGACCAGTGCGGCGCCAACGATGGCCGCGATCGAATGCGTGAATTTCATTTCTCTCTCCTTTAGCCGCGGGTGCCTGCCATTGGGGCGAAACCGATGTCGCCGCAAGCGGACAAAGCCCTATGAAAACTCCGTAGTCGGGTACAGAGTCAAGGCTTATGAGTTGTGCGCCGGGTGTGACCGACACGGCAACTCAAAGGAGGCGCTACAGCGCGAGACGCTCGAACAGCAGCCACGACGGCCGCTTGGGAGGTGGTCGCTGGTGACCCCTCGATGGGATGGCTCGCAGAGCCAACGTCGGAGCCAGCAGCTGGTCTCCATAGGCGGGAGGCGCCAAACCGACGAGGTCGAACGCGAAGGTTGGTGCTTTCTGAATGGCGGACTGGTTGACGTCGCCGCAGAGCTTCAGGCACGGGGCCTTCGACGGGTCGTGGGAACCTTCTTCGTGCTCACCATGGAGGCCTTCATGATTTCCATGCCCGGACGATGGGACATGCTCATACCCGACAGCATGCCGATGTTGCTGCGGAGACTCCAGAAGGCAGGCATTGGCCACCCCGGCCCCGAGCGCAAACAGCCATACCCCGAGCACCATCCACGCGATGGCGCGAATCCTGCGGTGGTTGAGAAGTGTGCGCATGTGCGGCCTATTGACCCATTGACACCTGTGATCCTATTCCCAACTGAGCTGCGGGAAATTGATTTGGATCAAATGGAGGCAAGGGTCAACTACGCGGTACTGCGTTATTCTGTGTTGCTCGTGAATAGACAGTGGATCGCTCGATGAACGAAGGTTTGGGTGATTGGATGACGGTTGGCAGGCTGGCGAAGGTCGCTGGCGTCGGCGTGGAGACAATCCGCTACTACCAGGGACGCGGCCTGTTGCCGATCCCGAAGAACGCCGGCAGCTTCCGGCGCTACCCCGCTTCGATGATCCAGCGGATCGGCTTCATCAAGCGCGCTCAGAGCCTTGGGTTCTCGCTGGACGAGGTGAAGTCGCTCTTGGATCTGGAGGATGGGCGGAATCGCCGGGCTATTCAGACGGTGACACGGCGGCGCCTTGACCAGATCGATGAGAAGGTTGGCGACCTTCAGCGCATGCGAGGCGCTCTGAGAGACATGCTGGAGAGGTGCGAAGACACGGGAGAGGCGCTTCCTTGCCCTATCATTGCTGCGCTCATGGGGCCTTTGAATACGTCCGAATGATTGCGCGCTGTGAGGAACAGACGAGACCCAAGGAAAGCGAACGAGGCCTGTCGCACTTCGTTGGTAATGGTCGTGCGGACTGTTCGCTGCACAAAAATGCCGAATGAATTTTCAGCAATCTCACGGCCGACTTAGACGACGTGAACTGCGGCGGTCGGCGTAGCGGATACATCGCCCTACGTCGACCCTGCCGGCGCGATCCACTCAGTCGACTGTCAATCTCACAAGTCCCGCCTATTCTCGCTCAAGGATACGCGCACCGGGCCCCTGGCCCGCGAGTATGTCGCCCGGATTACGCAACGGGCACTCTTTGAGAGAGAGACAACCGCACCCGATACATCCCCCGAGTTCGTCCCGCAGCCGCATCAACTGCGTAATGCGGTCGTCAAGGTCTTCACGCCACCTAGACGCCACACGGCGCCAATGCGCAGCAGTCAGATGAACGCCCGGCTGATACTGCCCGAGAGCGTCGAGCACTTCGTCCAGCGATAGTCCGGCCCGCTGCGCGACTTTGACGATGGCCAGATACCTCAAGATATGGGGCGCGGTGCTGGGGGCACTGATCATGGCGTGCGCCGGTGCGACGGTGCTACTCAACGGCGAGCCCGGCCGCGTGCTGGCGCCCTCGATCGTGCTGGCAATGTGTGTGCTCGCCGGCCTGCTGCACGATGGCGCCCGCACCGTTGGATCCGTTCAGGAGGAAGCTCGACCATGAACGAGCGCAGCCCGCGCATCGCGGCAATCGCATTTCTGCGCAGCCGGCACACTCCGCCAGGGGGAGCCATCCGGTGACCCGGTTGCTTTCTCCGTGCCTGCTGGTTGCCGGTGCCCATGATCCGCTCGGCCGGCGCGTCGTCGAACTGCTGCTGCGCCGCGATGAAACGGAGGTCATCGCCACCAGCCGCCAACCAGTGCACCTTGTGGATCTGGCTGCCCGTGGGGCGCGTATTCGCGGCGCGGATCCCGACGATGCAGCGTCCCTGGATGCCGCCTTCACCGGCGCACACCGCCTGCTGCTCCTGCCGGGCGCTGCCGACGGCTCGTGGTCGCGGCGTCGCCAACTGCAGGCCATGATCGATGCCGCAGCGCGCGTCGGCGTCCGCACCGTGGTGTACGCGGCCCAGATCGAAGTGTTCGACCCCTCGCTGATGACTGTAGCGCGGGAATGCGAGACGGTGGCACAGGCATGCGAGGCTCGCAACCTAGCCTTGTCAGTCTTGCGGGTGAGTTGGCCTATGGAGCGATTGTTTCCGCGGATCATCCTGGCGCTTCGGTGCGGGAAATGGTTTAGCTCAGCGCCGCAAGGCAGACTGCCTTACGTGGCGGGCGAGGACGTGGCGCGCACCGCTGCGGCGGTACTGCGGGCGGACCCTGTTCCGCCCGGAGAGCTGGCGATCACCGGCCCGCAGGCTCTCACCGCCGAGGCGCTGGTGAACAGCATCAATATCATCTTCGGAGCCAGCATCGACCTGGTGCCCGTCAGTGAGGAAGCCCTGGCGCTGCATCTGCAGGTCTCGGGCTTTCCGAAATCCACGGTGCGAGAGGCGCTGATCATCGAAGAGGTGTCCAAACGCGGGCTGGCGCCGTTCTCCGACGGTGTCATCGAGCAGATGACCGGTCAGCCGCCGCGCAGCATCGAGGCGGTGCTGGTCGAACACCGCCTCGATTTGCTGTTGTCCACCAGCACCCCCCGGCTTTGAGACGAGTCGACTTCTTCGACTCTAGAGGCTGCAGGCGTGCTTGCTGCAGTACATGATCCACGCCGAGACGATGATGAAACAACGATCTGTACGAACAGCCACCCCGACGACGGTGGTCGCCAAGCCTTTTGCCACGGAACGTGTGCCAATTGTTGGCGACGTCGCCAGCCTCGGCGGCGTAACCGTGTCCAACGTTCGTTTCTATGAAGCAGAGAGGTTGATCCATGCTACACGCACGGCAGGCAACCAGTGCCTCTATGGGCCCGTATCTAGCACCTATGCCAGTTTCAAGTAGGGATTGTTCGGTGGCCGCTCATCGAACAGTTGGCCAGGGTCATCGAGTAAGTAGCCATGCAGCTTGCGCGACTTGCGCGGGCCGGTGACCTCGCAGGTCCAGATGTTCAAGCTGCTGGGCTGCTTGCGATGGACCTGCAGCTTCTCGAAGCGCTTCTGGACCCATTGCCAGTCGACAACGGCATCCTGCTTGGCGAGTGCTGGAACTTGAGGATGCTCCTGGACATAGCGCTGAAACACCCCAGGGCTTACCAGGAACACCGTGTCGTCCACGGTATGCACCAGTGCCTTGGCATCGTTGAGAATCAGCTTTCGGCTCTGCAAGCCATGCCTAAGCCAGCCCATGAAGTGCTCGCCCGAAGGCTGCTGTGTCGATGCCGAAGATTTAGACGCTGGCACAGGCAGTACCAGCGAACTCGTTGCGAAGGCCGGGACGGGCTCTGCATCCTGTCGCGTCGCAAGGAGGTGTCCGGAGCCCACCATCGCCAGCATGTCTTCCATGACGTCAGGCAGGGGCTGAACTGCGGGCGGTGAAGCCAAGTTAGCGGGGCTGCTGCCTTCCCAAGGTGGCGTCGTCTGTTCTTCCAAGACAGGCTTCGCGGCAGTCATAGGCGGGGCAGCCTCCGAGCCAGCATCCTTCTCGATTGCCGCAGCGTCGATTGCCACCGTGCCGGTAAACGATGCTGGCCGTTCGCCAGCTTCCCAGATCAGCGCGGGAGCTAGACGCAGCAGGGTAAATGAGTGGGACCAGCCGGTCGCACTGGTCACGGTCGCGCGCCAGACCGCCTTCCCGTCCGACGTCGGCTGCAATATGCCGTGGTCCTGAAGCACGTTGAACACCGCAGTGTTGTTCGTAGGGATGCCATCGATGCCCTCTGACAGCAGGTGCGCACGTAGCTTGTCCGAAACCGTCTTGCTCACCAGCCACAAGGCGTCCTCGGTGAGCCAGCCATCGGAGGCTTCGGGCTGGTTCAGCTTCAACTCTTCCTTGAGCAGGTAGCGCAACCCGTCCAGCAGCTTGCGTTGCAGCGCGTGCTTGGGGGCGGCCATAGCGCGCGCGGGATCGCCTCCCAACTCTTGGGCCACGGAAGCGCGGTCGGCCTGTACGACAAGTTCGCCCAGCACGCCGGCGTGCTCGTACTGGCCGGCCAGGACGTAGAGCAGCGGTCCCCACAGGTCGGGATAGCCACTGAGCCAGTCCAGGGCATCACGGTCGAGGAGTTGGCGGTAGAGCAAACCTGTCGCAGCGCTGTGGAGCCGATATTCTCGATCGTCGCGGTAGCGGAAGCGGTATGGCTGGTGCAGCGGGCCGTGCCAGGGGTGCCACAGCGAGCCGTCGGCCAGTTCGATGTGCAGATCGACGGCGATCTTGCCGATGTCGTGCAGCAGCGCGGCATAAGCGACTGCGGCAGTCCAGGCTTCAGACTGCGCCGCCTGGTCTTCGGGACTGGCGCCAATGGGCAGCAGATGGGACTGCCGCAGCTTCAGGCTGTAGGCGACGATTTCCAGGCCGTGGTCGAGCATGCCGCCGGGGTAAGCGTGATGATGCGCCTCGGAAGCCGGGAAAGCCTGGACCAGCTCGGCGTAGCGTTCCAGTGGCGCCCGGTACAAGGTGGCGAACTGCTTACGTGAGAGCGACGTGCGCTGCCAGATGTGCTCCAGCAGTTTCTGCCGGCGCGGGGTGGCCAGCAGCGATGCGGCCGACTCGGGCCGCATCAACCCTTTCGGGAGGTCGGATGCGGGAGGTGGCGTCGGAGCGGTAGCGTCCGCGGGCCGTTTTCGCTGGAACAGAGAGAGCATGCGGATGTCCTGTCGCGGGCCGAGCGGGGTGCCTTTTTGCCTTTTCGAGGTAGGGCCATTCCCCTTGCAACCCATTCCCTCGCCATTTCGACCCTTTACAGCCTTTGGGTATAGGGCGACGGGTGCTGACCGTCCACCGCCAATGCGGGTTGCGGAAGGGCCGTATTGATACAGGAAGGCTGGCTGTTCACGCCCTACGATGGGCCGATTCTTGGACTCGGGAGAACGCTGTGAGGCCTCAGATTGACAAAGTAAGGAAATTTCCTTACCATGCAGGTATCGCAATCAGGAGAGTCGCCATGCCTGCCATCCACGAAGTCGCCACGCTGACCTCTAAAGGCCAGATCACGCTGCCCAAGCCCATCCGGCAGGCGCTCGGCGTCGATGCCGGCGGCAAGCTCGCGTTCGATCTGCGGGGCAGCGAAGTCGTCGTCACCCGTGTTGATGCCGAGCACGAGGACCCCGCCATTGGCGCGTTTCTGAGCCTGCTGGCCCGCGACATCGAAGCTGGCCGGAACGTCCGGGGCCTGCCCGAGGATCTGGCGCGCGCCATGCTGGAGCATGCTGGCCACGGTGTGAACCTGGACGAGGAGATCGACGGGAAAGTGGAACTCTGATGCAACGGCATGGCTGGACGCTGCTCTTCCACGACTGCGTGATCGAGCAGTTGCAGAAACTGCATGCGGCCGCGAGGCGCGCGCAGGAGAATGACCCGGCGGGCTTCGAGTCCAATGCCAACGTCAAGCTCTTCCGGGCCCTGAGCCAGTTGATGTTGGATGTGGTGCCAGGCGATCCGGCACGCGACGAGTACCGCCAGGGCAACACCTTGGGACCTGCCCACCGCCACTGGCGAAGGGCCAAGATCGGACGGCGGTTCCGGCTGTTCTTCCGGTACGACTCGAAGGCGAAGGTCATTGTGTACGCCTGGGTCAACGATGAACAGACCCTGCGGTCTTCGGGTAGCAAATCGGACCCGTATGTCGTGTTCGAGAAGATGCTCGGACGCGGGAACCCACCAGACGACTGGCACGCGCTGATACAGGCAAGCAAGCAGGATTGGAGCAAACTGGAATAGGCATCCCTCAGTAGCAGGAGACGACCATGAACACCACGACACGCATCAGCACCGCAGAACGCCTCGGCCGCACCTTGGGTCGCGGATGGCGTGCCTACGTGCGCGGCGAACGCCGGGCATCGAGTTGGTTGGTGTCCAAGGGGATGCCGGCGGCCGGTGCCACCGCGTTCGTGTGGGTGGTCAAGCTGGTTGCGCTCGGGGTGCTGCTGTACACCACCTTCTGGCTGGCGGTGTTGCTACTGCTGGGCGTTGCGGCGGCATGGTTGGCTGGCAATTCGGCTAGGGATGATGACCGCTGCGCGCAACAGGATGAACTGCGCAATGGCGAGGCGGGCTTTGGCCTGTATTCTTCCAATGGCCAGCGGCTCGACCCTCACGACCCGAACGATCCGTTCGATGACTGAGGTTTGGACTGTCCGTCACAGAACCTTGCCGGCTACCTTGTTTACACCTGACCCGGCGCTATCACGCGCTTCCTTGGAGCCGACAGCAAGGTTCTGAGCAATCACCCCAGCCTTAACTCCGACCCACCCCAAGGCAGCGACCCAAAACGTCGGCAGGACCAGAAACATCGTGCCCGTGACGAACATTAGGAGCATGTCACCGAAGGCGTTGTTCAGTCCTACCAACGGGTCGAAATTGGTGTGCGGCCGGTTCCAGCCGAACCCCCAGCCATAGAGCGCGTCGAGGATGGTGCTGTCAATCCAGCGTGCAAGCTGAAACCAGAAGTCCGTGAAGAACAGCGCGAACTGCACGACGCTGACCGTGACCACCGTCTTCAGGTCATAGGTGCCCACGACCAGCACGAGCGGGATGCAGATAACCAGTGCCATCTTGAGCAATGCAAGCACCATGGGCAGGGCCTGCCTCGCGACGTCCATGGCTGGAAACGCGGCAATCGCGCCGACTGCCATCCCAACATCGCCCGTGGCCCGCGTCACAATGTTCGGCAGGGTCTTGTCGATCTGGCCGCCGTAGTCGGTATAGACGCTGCCCTGGTTCAATTTCTGCTGCCGCGGTGACGCGATCGTGCGGATTACCGAGTCGTCCACCTCGGCTCGGCTCAGGAACCCGGCCCAGCCCGCCAGGCGATTGAGCAGGCTCGGGTCCACCTGTCCCAGCAAGCGTGCCCGCAGGCCATTACCGCCATCGGCCCACCATTGCCTGCAGGTCGGGTAGCCACCGCCACTGGATACCTGAGCCAGCCCGGCGTCGCGGTTGCTGTCATAGGGCCAGTCATCGCGCGGCGTGCTGGAACGGTACGTGTCGTAGTAGCCGTTCGTGTCGGTGAAGAACCGCGATCCGATCCAGGTCACGTCGTGCATCTGCTGCTCATCGAGCTGAGGGCGCTGCATGAACAATTTGGCCCGTGCAGGCCCATAGCAATCCCGCGAGAAATCCGCTACTTCCTGAGCCAGCACCGGGTCATCGATGCGCGTGGCGTCGATCTCCATGCGCATCTGCCGCAGGTCCGTGCCACACGGGATCGCCGCCACCGAGGCGCTCGTGACGGCGCGCGAGAGTGCATGCATGAACGCCCACCAGACGGGCACCTTCGCCGACTGGTTGTTGATGGTGCTGAAGGACTGCGACCAGCCGGTATCCGTGGGCTGCGGCACGCTGACCTGGCACTGGGCCGAGCGCGAGCTGTCGTACTGGATGGTGTTCAGGTCCACGTCGATGAACGGAATGCCGGCGAACATCACCACCACGATGGCGACGAAGACCCGGTTCTCGATGCGGGCGGCGCTCAGCACGCCTTTATTGCCCTCGTCGGCACCTTCCGCACGGGCCTTCAACCACTCCTGCACGATGATGGCGACGAAAGGCAGCGCGAATGCCCCGCTGGATACCAGCACCGCCCAGATGCCGTTGTTGACGATCCAGGACACCAGCGTCAGGTAGTACTCCAGGTAGTCGGTCGTGAAAAGCGTCATCGCGCCATCTCCCCTCAACCGGCCTGCATCAGCAGGCTGGCTTCCAGCGCCACGATGGCGACGACGCCCGCGACCTCGGTGCGCACCAGGCGGCGCCGCGCCTGGGCGTCGTCCTCACGTACCAGCAGCCGGCGCCGCATCCAGACCCAGCCATAGGCCGTCGCCCCGTACAGGCACAACCGCCACACGAAGAAGTAGCCCGATGCGGCCGCGAGCCACCGCTCCCAGCCGGCCACGCTCCCGACCAGGTAGATGCCGGCGACGTTGGCCCCCACCGCAGCGGCGACGATCACCACCGCCCACAGCAGTGCTTTCGCCGCGCGCCGGCTGAACAGCCAGCGCAAGGGGCGCCAGGTCATGCGCATTGCGCTCATGGCCTGACTCCCGGATTGCCCTTCTGCAACTGGTCGAGGCGGTCGGGCACCGGATCGCCCTCGTAGATGCCGCGCGAGCCGGCCGCGCGCGTACCATGGCGCTGGATGATCGCCATCGGCGAGTTGTTCGCCAGCTCGCGGCGCAGCTCCAGCTCCGTTTTCAGGTTGCGGATCTCCCGGTCGAGCGTGTCGCTCTCGTGGTTCACAGCCTCGACCGCCAACTCGTTGGCCGCCACGTTGGGCTCCTTCTTTCCCGTGAGCAGCGTGCGCTGGAGCAACAAGGCCTTCTCCAGCACCGACGACAGCGCCACCTCGGACGCAAGGCGCCGCGCCAGCAGGTCCTGGTCCGGCTCGTCGCGCAGCGCCTCGATGACGCCGCGCGTGATCGGCAGCGACGTGCTGCCGGCCTCGCGCAAGTTCTCGAAGGTGGTGTTGCGCACGCCGGAAACCAGTTCCTGCAAGACTTCCAGTTTGGCTTCGTACTCCTCCTGGATCAGCGGCGTCAGCCCGACGCCGGGCACCGTCTCGGTCTTGGTGCAGGAATCGCACGTGCGCTGCACCTGTTCCCCGAGGACCCGGGTGGCCCATTCGGTCGCCTGCTGCGGCGACGTCCAGGTCTGGCAGGACAGGCTCGCGCAACTGGCGGGCGCGATGGAGGATGTGTCCGTCACGCCGCGCCCGTTGACCAGGTTGTAGCCCGCGCGGGTGACGTCGCCGACCACCCGAATGGCGGACTGGCCTGCGCCACCGGCATTGCTGCCGCCCACCCAGGGAACGCCGTCGTTGCCGCGGCGCGTCTCAGCCTGCTCGACGGCCGAAACGGCATCGTTGCTGCCAACCGCGTCACGCAGGGCCATGCCTTCGGCCATCTGGCTCCAGCCAAGCTGGCCGCCCGCCGTCTCGGCCATCTTCTCGGCCATCGCGCGGCACGTCAGCTTGGAGCGGTCGAAGTCCAGCCGCGCCTGCAGCACGCCGTTGGTCAGCAGGTTGTACAGGCCGGGATCGGCGCGCTGAATGATCAGCGCCGGCAGGGACGCCACCGCGCTGGTGGCGCTCTGGATCACGTTGCTCATGATCTGCTGGAAGCCGTTCGTGATGCCGTTGAGCTGGTTGCGCAGCGTGGTCTGGATGCTCATGTCGCCGCAGATCAGGTTGCTGTTCCACCCCAAGCCGACCCCGATGGAGCGCATGCCAGCCGCGCGGCCCATGGACACCGCGCTGCCGCCTCCGATCGAGTACATGACGTCATCGCCAATGACGGGGCCGCTGTTCTGGTATCCGACCTGCGCCCACGCCAGGCCGCAGACCAGAGCGAGCGTGCCGGCCAGCGCCGTCGGGCGCAGCAAGTAGCACGCCTTGGCGGAAAGGTTCATCGGTTCAGGACGCTTCATCGTGGCACCTCAGAGGAAATCGACGCTGCCCAGGAACACCTGCCCGCGGCGTTCGCAGCAGGCATACGGCCGCCACAGCGCCCAGGCGTAGTCGCCTTGCTGGGCCTGGGTCAGCGTGCCGCTGTGGGGGAAGACCACGCAGGTGTTCGACAGACGAGGGGTCAGCTCCTGCCACTTCCCGGTGGAGGTATCGCCTTCGACCAGCGCCCCGGCCGGCCAGTAGCCGTCACGGGCGTTGGCGAGCAGTGGCTGGTACACGTGCAACTGCCCGCGGCGCGTGACGACATCGCCCGCGCGCTGGGCCACCACCGCCCCGGATTTGTGGTCGTCGGTCTGGTGCAGGAAGCCACCGCGTGGATAGACATTGCCCCAGAGGTTCATCGTGGTGCGCGCACCGACCTCACGCATGCCCGGAATCAACGCCTCCGGGTAGGCCATCTCGGGCACGTTGTAGCGCCAGGCCAGCGTGTCCAGGGTGCTGAGCAGATACGGCATGAAGGCCGTGCCCGCGCCTTGGCAGAAGTAGCCGGAGGACGAGGCGAACTGGTTGAACACCTCGCCGCCGGGATGGCCGATAACATCGCTGTTCTTGAATTTGGCGAGGTTGTTTTCATGATCCTCGTTCGTGGTGCCGTCCCCGCCGGCCTGGGCCGAAGGATTGGGCGTGCTCATGGCGCGCACTTCAACCCAGGGGTTCTCGCCGGTGTTCGAGTACGACGACACCACTGCATCGGGGATGTAGTGCCTGACCTTGACGGAGGTACGCACCGTGCAGCCGGTCCAGGTGCAATAGAGCCAGTAGCAGATACCCACCACCCGGTATTCCAGGCAATCGGGCGAAGCCACTGAACCCACGATGGTTGCCGTGTTCAGGGCGTAGCTGCCCGTGGCGCTAAGCAGCAGCACGGACGCGACAGCAGCTCGCATGCGGCGCAGAAGGTCGAATGGGGGGATCACGGTTCGGTCCTCCGGTGCTGTTCGATCCGCGCGATGGCGCGGGCCACGTCCGGCTCGCCATAGACCACATAGCGCTGGTCCACCACGACGGCCGGGACGGCGGTGATGCCCAGGCTCCATGCGTCCGTCACGCCCTGGTAGGCCGTCGCGATGCGCCGCTGAAGGTCAGTGCCTCCCTGGGTCAGCCGACGCTTGACCAGGGCTGTCGCCTGGTCGGGGTCGGTGGGCAGATTCGCCGAAAGCTCGGCCTCGATGCGCGGCGCTTCATCCAGCTCGATCAGCCGTTCGCCGCCCATGGTCTTGACCGGGTGGTGGCCGTCGGTGACGACCACCACGTCGGCGGCGAAGGTGACCGGGCTGAACACCGCCAGGGACGCCGGCAGCGCCACGGCCAGGCCAAGGGTTCGCCAGCCTGGTGCGAACCGGGTAAAAGCTGCTGGCATGTCATGCGCCCCGGAAGTTGATCAGGGCCATAGTCAAACGCCGAACCCCATGCGGTCCCAACAAACAATGCGCATCGCGGCCACCCCGCATACCTGCTTGTGTCGCCGCGAAGAAAAAGCGGAGGCCGAAGCCTCCGCGCTGATCAACGAAGCAGTGCAACACTTACAGCAGGCCGGACTCCGCAAAGGAGAACGGGGCACCCTGGCCGACGATGATGTGGTCCAGTACCCGCACATCGATGAGTGCCAGCGCAGCTTGCAGTTGCTGGGTCAGCATGCGATCCGCGCTGGACGGCTCGGAGACACCCGAGGGATGCTGGTGGGCGTTATGTGCCCTGTTTTCTTATGTGGCCGGGCATTAGAAACATGGCATACCGCAATGGTCTCCAAGCACTGGCTGGGCACATAATGGAAGCCCGACTGGGTACGCATATTCTCGCCCGTTCG